>Ga0182741_1005255_pt1 | contig 12156 bp, 8 predicted proteins | sample eDN5th37CBELigOP_FD_128874 | JGI IMG/M metagenome (GOLD analysis project Ga0182741, IMG submission 128874) | Enriched Organic Plus compost microbial communities from Emeryville, California, USA - eDNA 5th pass 37_C BE-Lig OP (version 2) (version 2) ...
GGCCCCGCCGTAGGCCTGGTATGCACGCTCCCGAGGGTACCCACCTGCGCCGTTCGCTCCCGCGCCTCCCGATGGCGCTGCTTCGCCTCCTCCTCCCGCGCGCCGAGCGCGATGAGGTGCTCGACGATCTCGCCGCCGAGTACGCGGAGCACGCCGCACGCGCGGGCCGGACGGCGGCAGGGCGTTGGCTCTGGCGGCAGGCGATCCGATCGGCGCCTGCGCTCCTCGGCTGGAGCTGGTGGCGCGGCTGGTCCGGCTTCGAGCCCCGCGCGAACGCCTTTCGACCTGGAGGGTCAATGCTGCGAAATCTCTTCGCGGACGCTCGCTACGCCGCACGGCGGCTGCGCGCGCGTCCGGTCTACGCGCTCGTGGCGGTGCTCACCCTGGGACTCGGCATCGGCGGCACCGCGGCTGTTTTCGGCATCGCGCGCCCGTTGATGTTCGAACCGCTCCCGTACGCCAACGCCAACCAGGTGGGAAGCTTCTGGATGCCGGGTTGGTGGACCGAAGAGGAGTTCCTCTATCTTCGCGGCAACTTCCCCGGATTCCGCGCCGTGGCCGCGTACCGCCCCGGCGACGTGACGCTGAGGCAGGGTGAGGCGCCCGCGCGCCTCATCCCCGGCATCACCACATCGTCGGAGCTGCTGGACGTCCTCGGCGTGCACCCGTTCATGGGGCGCGGCTTCCGTCCGGGCGACGACGCGCCGGGCGCGGAGCCAGCCGCGCTGATCAGCTACGGGCTCTGGCAGGAGCTCGGCGGCCAGCCCTCGACGATCGGCGCCCGGCTGATGCTCGACGGTGTACCGCAGACCGTCGTGGGCGTGATGCCGCGCGGATTCTGGTTCCCCGACCCCTCGGTTCGCATCTGGCACACGAAGCCGTTCGACCCGGTCGGCCGCAACGGGAGCTACACCCTCGTGGGCCACGCGGCCCCGGGCATCGATGTGCGCGACATGAGTCCGCAGATCCAGCGGTTGACCCGGCTCATCGGCGAGCGCTTCGACTACCAGATCGGGGCCGACAAGACGCAGAACGCCACGATCACGCCGCTGCGCGATGCACTGGTGGGCTCGATGCGCCCGGCGCTCGTGGCCACCTTCGCCGCCATGGGGCTCATACTTCTCATAGCGTGTGCCAACGTCGCCGCGCTGATGCTCGGCCAGGTGGAAGGCCGGGCCTCGGAGCTGGCGGTACGCTCGGCGCTCGGCGCGGGGCGCGGCCGTCTGCTGGAGCAGCTCGTGGTCGAAGCCGTGCTCCTGGGCGTTGGCGCCGGCCTGCTCGGCGCGGCGCTGGCCGCGGGTGGATATCGCCTGATCGCCGACGCGCTCCCGATCGGCGCGTGGGCGGAGAGTGCCGCGTTCGACTGGAGCATCTTCGTTGCCGCGCTCGTGACCGCCATCGCCGCCGTGCTGCTGGTGGTGCTCGTTCCCGCCGTGTCGCTCTGGCGCGGCGACCTGCGCGGCATCCTCACGCGCGCGCGCACGGGCGGCATCCAGGGGCGTGGCGGGAGGCTCGAACGCGGACTGGTGGTCGCCGAGGTGGCGCTCGCGATGCTCATCGCATCGGCGGCCGCGCTCCTGGTGCGGAGCGTCGGCAACCTGTACTCGATCGAGCCGGGGATCGAGACCGATGGCGTGGCCGTCATCGACGTGGTGTCGAGCACGGAGATGGCGTCAGCGGAGCGTCAGCAGACCGTCGACGAGCTCATCCGGTCGTTCGAGACGCTCCCGGGCGTGCGTTCCGTGGGCGCGGCGATGAAGATTCCCCTGCGCGGCGGGGGCGACAGCTTCGGCGTCACCGTGGAGGGGAACCCCGATGCCGAGCGCACCTTCACCTACTTCCGCATCGTGTCGCCGGACTACTTCGAGACGCTGGGGATCCGGCTGCGCGATGGTCGCGCCTTCGACGCCTCCGATCGTCCCATCACCGGCGGTGACAGCGCCGGCGGGCCCGCGGAGATGTCGGTGGTGGTGAACGAGGCGTTCGTGAAGAAGTATTTCCCCGACGGCAATCCCATAGGCCGGAGGATCGGCGGCGGCTTCCGCACGCCGCAGCGCGTGGTGGGCGTGGTAGCCAACGTGGCCGAGGCCGCGCTCACCGATTCCGCGGCGCCGGTGCGCTACTACCTCGCCGGGCAGGCGCCATGGTTCGGCAACACGGCGACCTTCGTCATCCGCACGGCACGCCCCGCCGACGCGGCCACGGTGCTCGACGCCGCGCGCCGCACCGTGCGGCGGGTAGCGCCCGCATTCGCGGTCCAGGGCACCACCACCATGCAGCGGGTGCTCGACGGCGCGGTGGGTCCGGCGCGGCAGGTCATGTCGCTTCTCACCCTGCTTTCGGCGTTGGCGCTGGTGCTCGGCGCGGTCGGCATCTACGGAGTGATCTCGCACTTCGCAGCGCGTCGCCAGCGCGACTGGGCCATTCGCGTTGCGCTCGGGTTGCCGGGGTCGCGCGTCGTCACGCACATCGTCGGTCAGGGCGCGACGCTGGTGGCCGCTGGCATCGCGTTCGGCGGGCTGGGAACCGTGGTGCTGGCGCGGCTGCTGGCGTCCTTCCTCTTCGGCGTGAGCGCGGTGGACCCGCTGGCCTTCGCCGCCGCCGGCGCGCTGCTGCTCCTGATAGGCGTCGCCGCGGCGTCCATTCCGGCGAGGCGGGCCGGGACGGTGGATCCCGCGCTCGTCATGCGCGAACAATGAACCCGGGAGATTCGACGATGGCGCAGGAGTCGCCCTTCGCTCCGCTGGGCGTGCTCGAGGAGCAGGTGGTGGTGGCCGTCCTCCGTACGCGCGGCGAGGCGTACGGGATGCAGGCGCGCCGCGAGATCGAGCGCGTCACCGGCCGCGAGCTTTCCATCGGCGCGGTCTATGCCACGCTCGATCGCCTCGAGTCGAAGGGGTTGCTCACGTCGGACCGCGTCATGGACGATGGCTCGTCGCGCCGCGTCTTCGATGTGACGCCCGAGGGGGCGCGGGCGCTGGCCGACACGCGCTCGATGCGCGAACGGCTCTGGCGCGGCGTGAACGTGAACGAGCTGCTGGCGCTGGCGCGCGCGTAGCGCCGGAAGCGAACGCGCCCGGCACGATCCGACGTGCCCGGGCGCGGGATCTGGTCGTGGTCGTGGGTCGAGGGCGCACCTGCGGCGCCGCGCCATCACACGCCGGCGTTCGCCCGGAGCTCCCTGTCCGTCTCGCCGCCGATGCGCACCACGATCCCGGGCAGCGCTTCCACGTCGGCGAACGTGGTGTTGAAGTTCACGATGCAGGCACGGAGCACGTAGCGGTCGCGTATGACCGCGTTGGAGACGAAGGCCTCGCCGGACAGTTGGATGCGCTCGAGGAGCTCCTGGTTCAGCGCATCGAGGTAGCTCTGCACGCGCTCTTCGCCGAGCCGCCCGCGCAGGTCGCGCGGCACGTAGCGGAAGGTGGAGATGCTCAGCGCGAGCGTGAACGGCTCCAGCTCCGGATTGCTCGATACCAGATCGTGCAGCGAGTGCGCCAGCCGGATGTCGTCGCCGATCATCCGAACGTAGCCCTGGCGCCCCACCTGCCGGAGCGCGAGCCATACCTTGAGCGCGCGGAAGCCGCGCGAGTTCTGCGGACCGACATCCACGTAGCTGGTGGCTTCCTCACCGAAATGATAGTAGGGAGGATGGTAGGCGAAGGCATCGCGCAGCCGCCCGGCGTCGCGCACCAGAACGCACCCCGCCTCGAGCGGCGCATAGAGCCACTTGTGCGGATCCATCGCCACCGAATCGGCGAGGGCGAGAAGGCGCAGTTCGGCTGGCGCATCGGGGAGCGCCGCGGCGAAGGCGCCGTACGCCCCATCCACGTGGAACCAGATTCTCTCGTCGCGGCAGAGCTCCGCGATCTCGCCGAGCGGATCCACCGCGCCCGTGCTCACCGAGCCGGCCGTCCCCACGACCATCATCGGCAGGTCGCCGGCGGCGCGGTCGCGCTCGATCGCGCGGCGCAGCGCGGCGACATCCATGCGCAGCTCTTCGTCGACATCGATCCAGCGGACGGAGTCGGTGCCGAGTCCCGAGAGGTCGGTCGCCTTCTGCAGCCAGGTGTGAGTCTCCCTCGAGGCGTAGACGCGCAGCGGACGCGCGCCACCGGCGGCCACGCCGTGCGCACGCACCTGCCACTCGGCGGCTGCGGCCCGTGCCGCGTAGAGACCCACCATGTTCGCCATGTTTCCGCCGCTCACCAGGAGCCCGCCGCACGATGCGGGGTAACCCACGAGCTCCGCTATCCAGCGGATGGTCTGCGCCTCTATCTCGCTCGCGATCGGTGAGAGCCGCCATGCGCCGACGTTCGCGTTCACCGCGGCCGCGAGAAGCTCGGCGAGCATCCCTATCGGTGCGGGCGACGAGGTGATGTAGCCGAAGAAGCGTGGATGCCCGTTGAGGAGCGAGTGGTCGAACAGCAGGCGCGAAGCATCGCTCAGAAGAGTGGCCGCGTCGCTCCCCGTATCGGGGAGAGGTGCCGCGGCGTCGAGCGCCCGCCGGATCTCGCCCGGCGACTCGCCGGTCGTGACCGGCCGCTCCGCCATCGACTCGAGGAATGCGGCTACGGTATCGACCAGCGCGTGGCCGGTGCGGCGGAACTCCTCGGCTCCCATCAGCAGCGGCACCTCGCGCTCAGCGCCGGTGTGCCGGGCAGCAACTCGTGAAGCGGATCTTCGATTCGTGGCAGAAGTCATGTCGTCCTCCTGGCGGGGAATGTAGCACCGCCATTGCCTCCCGGCTTCCGAATTCCTGCTCCGTCCGCCGCGCTGGCGCCGTCCGTCCGGCGCGCATCGCCGACCCGGCCGTCGAGCACTCGCGCCGGGAAGTGCAAACGCCCTCGCGTACGGCTCCGGGCAGGCGAGGCATCCTTGCCGGCCTGGTGAACCGGGGCCGATATTGCAGGCCGAGTCCGCCGTACCGATCGCTTCTTCTCCCGCGGTCCTCCTGGGCCGCTCCGCAGCGTCCCCTTCCATTGCCCGCCAAATAGATGGAGACCCGCATGCCATTGCGCGCACGCCGTCCGCTCCGCCGTATCCCGGTCGGCACCACGTCCTTCACGATCCTCATCGCGGCGCTCGCCGTGACGCTCACCGTGGCGCTCCCGCTCGGTGCGCAGTCGGCGCCGAGAATCACGAGCGCCGACTACGATCGTGCCGTGCGCTTCCTCCGGCCCAGCGTGGATCCGTTGGTGGTTGGCGGCAGCGTGGTCGCCCACTGGCTCCCCGACGGCCGCTTCTGGTATCGCGGCGAGGTGTACGGTGGCCACGAGTTCATCATGGTGAATCCGGCGAGGAAGAGCCGCGCGCGCGCCTTCGACCACGCCGCCATCGCCGCCGCTCTGTCGAAGGCCACCGACAGCAGCTACGGAGAGACGAATCTCCCCTTCGACTCCTTCGACCTCGCCGGCGACGGCAAGAGCATCGAGTTCGACGCCGGCAAGAGCCACTGGCGCTGCACGCTCTCGAACGTGGCGTGCACCGAGCTGGGTGCCAGGAAAGAGCCGGAGCGGCGGATGCGCTTCGGCGGCGGAGACGATGATGGCGGCGTGAAGTCGCCCGACGGAAAGAAGGTGGCCTTCATCCGCGACTGGAACCTCTGGGTTCGCGATGTCGCCACGGGAAGCGAGAAGCAGCTCACCACCGACGGCGTCGAGAACTTCGGCTACGCCACCGACAACGCCGGCTGGAAGCACAGCGATCGAGCGATACTTCTCTGGTCGCCCGACTCGAAGAAGATCGCCACCCAGCAGCAGGATGAGCGCAACGTGGGCGAGATGTACCTGGTGCACACCAGCAAGAAGGGGCACCCGGTGCTGCAGCATTGGAAGTACCCGCTCCCGGGCGACAGCGTGGTGGCGATGCTCGAGCGCGTGGTGATAGACGTGGAGAGTGGGAGCGTCACGCGGCTGAAGATGCCGCGCGACTACCACCGCTCCACGCTGGGTGACGACATCTCGATGGACGATTATCAGTTCAGCCCCGACGGGTCCAGGCTCGCCCTGGTATCCACCTCGCGCGATCACAAGTCGGCCACCTTCCGGATAGCCGACACCCGGACCGGCGATGTGCGCACCGTGTTCGACGAGACGGTCCCCACGCAGTTCGAGTCGCGCACCGGCTGGCGCGTTCTCTGGGGGACCAACGAGTTGATCTGGTATTCCCAGCGCGATGACTGGGGCCAGCTCTATCTGTACGACCTGAACACCGGAAAGCTCGAGAACAAGATCACCGACGGCGAGGGGCCGGTATCGCAGATCGTCAGAGTGGATGAGAAAGGGCGCACCATCTGGTACATCGCGCTCGGCCGCGAAGCCGGCCAGGATCCGTACTTCCGCCATCTCTACCGCATCGGTCTCGATGGGAAGCAGGTGGCGTCGCTCACCCCGGAGGTGGGCGACCACACCGTGCAGCTCTCACCCGACGCGCGTTACATCGTGGACACCTACTCGCAGCCGGACGTGCCGCCGGTGACCGTGCTGCGCGATGCGAAGGGGAAGGTGGTGCTGCAGATCGAGAAGGCCGACATCTCGCGCCTCCTCGCCGCGGGCTGGAAGCCGCCGATCCCCGTGAAGATGAAGGGGCCGGATGGGAAGACCGACATCTACGGGCAGATGTTCGTCCCCACGAACCTCGACAGCACGAAGAAGTATCCGATCATCAACAATCCCTATCCCGGCCCGCAGAGCGGCAGCGTGGGTTCGCGGTCGTTCGTCGCTGCGCGTGGCGACCGGCAGGCGCTCGCGGAGCTCGGCTTCGTGGTGGTGACCATCGACGGCATGGGCACGCCCAACCGCTCGAAGTCGTTCCACGATTACTACTACGGGAAGATGGGGCGCGACAACACGCTCCCCAGCCAGGTGGGCGGGATGAAGCAGCTCGCCGAACGCTACGAGTTCATCGACATCGAGCGCGTGGGGATCTACGGTCACTCGGGCGGTGGCTTCGCCACGGCCGACGCGATGTTCCGCTATCCAGATTTCTTTGATGTCGGAATATCGGAGTCGGGGAACCACGACCAGCGGCAGTACGAAGACGACTGGGGCGAGCGCTATCAGGGGCTGCTCGTGCGCAACCCGGACGGGAGCGACAACTACGAGCAGGAAGCCAACCAGAATCTGGCGAAGAACCTGAAGGGCCACCTGCTCCTCGCCCACGGCGTGGTGGACGACAACGTGCCGCCGTACAACACCTACCTGGTGGTGGACGCGCTGATCAAGGCGAACAAGGACTTCGACCTGCTCATGCTGCCCAACGCGCGTCACGGCTACGGCGTGGACTCCGACTACATGATGCGCAGGCGCTGGGACTACTTCGTGAAGTGGCTGCTGGGTGCGGAGCCGCCGAAGGAGTACGACATCAGCGCCGCGACGCGAGTGGTGGGGTCGCGCTAGGGTGAGGGGCGGGAGTCCGTCCAGTCGTCACACCGCTCGCGTACAGGAGGCTATACCGCTTCTGTAGGAAGTCATCCCGCCCCGTAGAAGAAGTCATCCCCGCTCTCGCGGGGGATGACCTTTTGGCTGGACCCCCTTTCGCTGAGTCCCGCCCCTCTCCTGCCTGTCCCCGCCGGTTACTGCGCCTCTATCGCCGTCGGCGGGATGAGCTCCGCGAACGGCCGGTAGAGCCGCGCGAACTCTCCGGGTGAGAGGAGCGGGCGCGCGGCGATCGCGCACGCCGCCAGACGCGCCGCTCGGCGCAGCCGGCGTACGGTGGCCGGTGCCGCGATCCCTTCGATGATCCCGATCTCGCGGTCGATCCGGTTGCGGATGCGCCGCACGGCGTTCGGCATCGTCTCCATCACCTCGCGCAGATGCGCGCGTGCCTGGCGGTCGGCCTGGGTCTCGCGTGCCAGATCCATGGCGGCCGTCTGCTGCTCCAGCTCGTCGAGCGGCAGCAGATGCGGGTCGTGCTCCGCCAACTGGCACCACTCGCCGATCGGGAGGCGCCTCAACTGCCCGAAGAACGCCAGCACCTGCGCCGTCGTGGCGCCGTACCACTGGGCGCCGCTCGTCGCCACGGACCGCGTTGCTGGCTGGCTCGCTGGTCGCTCTGCCGGCGTCGAAGAGGGCTGCGCATTATCGGGTTGCGCGCCTCGAGCTTCGTCGTTCGTGGTCACATGCATCGTGAACCCCCTCGCTATTGGTGGATACCTGACTTGCAGGATAGCGCGGCTCGCTGGAACTCGACGTTCGCGATGTGCGATGCTCGCCGACTACGATGCCAGCGGCCGAGCCCGCGCCTTCATCGGCGCCACTCGGCAAGCTGGCGTTCTCGCCATCCTACCACTCTTCCATGCGATGCCTGCGGGGTTAGCTGACGGGTTGGGAGCGGGAAGTCTCCCTCCAATGTTGCCGGATGCACCCCGGATCTCGATCGGGTCCCCCGCCGCGCGGCGCTCGTAGCGCGCGCGTTAGGCTGCAGTAGCTGTCGGCTACCATCGCAATAGAGTACGATGTGCGGGGTCGTGTCAAGACGCCGCGCGAACGAGCGCCCGCATCCGTGATACTCCCACGAGTCGTCCATCGTCACGGTAGCTCCGGGAGGCGGCCGCCTAAGTGGCCGCGCTCGCCAGGCTCGCGTTCCTCAGCGGTGCGGCTCGAGCGGGAACGAGTACAGCACGAACCGCTCGCCCTCGCCGCCCGCGGCTTCGTACAGGCGCCGTGCGGGGATGTTGTCTTCCTCGGTGCCGAGCCATGCTTCGGTGCAGCCGAGTGCGCGCCCGTGATCGAGCAGCGCATCCAGCAGGAGCCGGCCGATGCCGCGGCGCCGATGCGTGGGCGCCACTCCCACTTCGTTGATCCAGAGCTGCGGCGCCTTGTCGGGATGGAGGTAATCCACGGCCGAGGCCATCCCGACTACCACTCCATCATCTATGGCCACTACCATGTGGTGTCGCGCATCTGCCAGAAATGCGCGCGACCAGCGCTCGCGTACGACGCCGTCGAACACTCCGTCGACGACGCGCTCGAGCAGGTCGATGTCATCGGGTACCAGAAGGCGAATCTCTATGGCCATGACGGCTCGGAAAGACGGGGGAGTGGGGTCGTAGTCGTGAGGTTTGCCGGCGCGCGTTGGTGTGTCTCGCGACTCCCGCGCAAGAGCTGCCAGCGGGAACTCATCGGGGCCGTGTCTCCATCCCGAGCACGCGTCTGAACGCGATCAGCGCCGCCGGGTGATAGATGGTGGCGTGCGTCTCCTCGGGCAGCGGCTGGAAGAACCAGCGCAGATTCGCGGGTGCATACCGCGTGAGCGTGTCGGCCAGCGCCTTCGTGAGCTGGTCGACGTCCTGGCTGCTGCTGGCGAGGAAGAGCGCGCGCCTGCCTGGCTCGCCGGCCCGCAGGCGAGCTGCAGCGCCGCCCACCAGCGCGTGGTCGTTCCACCAGAGGCTCGGATCGATGGCCATGTAGCTGTCGAGGAGGTCGGGTTCGAGAAAGAACGTCTCGACGACGAAGAGCCCCGCGAGCGACTCGCCCACGATCGCGGTCTCCTTCGTCGTCCGGTAGCGCGCGTCGACGATGGGCATCAGCTCCTTCCGGATGAACTCCCGGAACTCGGCCGACCCGCCCACCCGTGGAGCGATCTTCCCGTCGTCCGGGTTCCGAGTGGGGCCCGTGAGGTCGCGCCGGCGCTCCGTGTTCTCGATGCCGACGAGGATGAACGGACGCATCGTCCCGTTTCCCGTCGATACCTGTACGAGCCCGGCGATGTGCAGAAAGTCTTCTCCCATCCCGCCATCCGGCATGTAGAGCATCGGAAGTCGAACGCTCGCCGAGTCGCGGTATACGGGCGGGAAGTAGACATTGATCCGGCGCGTCTCGCCGAGCGCCTTCGACTGGAAGGTGAAGGTCTCACCCATGTCGAGACCCGACCTGCTCACTGCTGCTTCCGGTGCGTGGCGCTACCGGAGTGGGTCGCGCCTTTCCCGATTCGCTTCTCGAACCAGTGGTGGGCGTACGGCTCATCGTTGAAAGGCGGCACCTCGCGGTAGCCTGTCGTCCTGTACAGCGCGATCGCCTCGCGCAGCGCGCGGTTGGTTTCGAGACGAACGACGCGGAAGCCGAGTCGTTCCGCTTCGGCTTCGAGCGCGGTGAGGAGCCGCCGCCCCACGCCCATCCCGCGCACCTCCTCGGCCACCCACATCCGTCTGATGGAGCCCGTCCGCGGCGAGATCCGCCTCACGCCGCCGCAGCCCGCGCTTCGCCCGTCGACCGAGGCGATGAGGAACGCTCCACGGGGCGGAACGAAGTCGGACGCCGGTGCGGGGAGGCTGCGAGCGGGGTCGAAGCCGGCTTCGAAGCGCTGGTCGACTTCGGCGTAGAACTTCTCGAGGCAGCTCCGCGCCTCCGGGCCTTCCGGGTCTACGCGGTCGATGTGCACGGCCGACGCGGTGAGGAGCCGGCGCACCTCCTCCATGGCATCGACCAGGCGGTCGCGCTGCTTCTCGCTGAGCGGCTCGAGGATCGCCTCGGCGCTCTCGTCGGACCGCTGGTCCATCTCGGCGATCTCCTCGAGCCCCTCACGCGTGACGCGAACGTGTCGCACGCGCTCGTCATCGGGGTCGGGCTCGATCTTCACCAACCCTTCCACCTCCAGCGCCTGGACGAGCCGGCTGAGGTACCCCGAGTCGAGTCCCAGCGTGGCGCGGAGATCGCGCAGATCGGCGCCGTTCCGTCCGATCTCGTAGAGCACGCGCGACTGTCCGAGCGGCCGGTCGCGGCCGAGGAAGTGGTCTTCGAGCGCTCCCACCCGCTGGGTGACGAGCCGGTTGAAGCGACGGATGGTTTCGGTTCGCGTATTCGTCATTCTCTGACTTTAGTCAGAGAATTGTCGGAGCGCAATATAGTTCGACCGTCCGGGGGTCGCGGTGGCTCCCAAGGAGCTTCTGGAAAGTGTGTGGCGGGTGCTAGAGCGCCGCGACGGAATCGGAACCGTGCGCGTGCGTTAGAATACGAACGGCATCGCTCGCGCAGCGATCGGAGGCCGGCTTCGCGGGTCGGCCTCCGTGGCGGCGCCGCGCTGGCCGCGCACGCGGGCCGCGCAGCTCCCGGAACGCCATTCCACTTCGAGAATCCGTTTGCCACAACCAACACCGTATACGAGCGCCGTGGTTCGGCGTCGGGGCCGTACGTCGGGGAGGGCGCGATCTCTCCCCCGCCGGCTCGTGCCCGCGAGCCTCCTCGCATTCCTCGCCGGCATCACTTTTCTCGCCGGCATCGCGCTCCCAGCCAGCGCGCTCCGCGGACAGGAGCCCGGCTCGGATCTGCGCATCTCGGTGATCACCATCGGTCCTGGCGCGCAGGTGTGGGAGCGCTTCGGGCACAACGCGATCATGCTCGAGGACACGCGCACGGGCCAGGCGGTGTGGTACAACTACGGGATGTTCGACTTCGGCGCGAAGGATTTCTGGCCGCGCTTCATGAAGGGGGACATGCGCTACTGGATGCAGGGCGGGCAGGTGCGCCTCGAGCTCCCGTTCTACTTCCGGAGCAACCGCACCGTCTGGGCGCAGGAGCTGGACATCGAGCCCGCGCAGCGGCTGGAGATCGAGCGCTTCCTCGAGTGGAATGCGCTCCCCGAGAACAGGTTCTACCACTACGACTACTTCCGCGACAACTGCTCCACGCGCGTGCGCGACGTGGTGGACCGCGTTATCGGCGGCGCGATCAAGGCGCAGACGGAAGATATCCCCGCGGGGACGACCTTCCGCTCCGAGACGCGCCGGCTGACCGAGAGCAGTCTACCGGTATACGTGGGGATCGAGCTCGGCCTCGCTCGCCCCACCGACGAGCCGATCTCGCGCTACGAGGAGATGTTCCTTCCGATGGCGCTGCACCGCTACCTGCGCGACATCACCATCGCTGGTGCGGACGGCCAGACGCACCCGCTCGTGAAATCCGAGCGCACGCTCTACACATCCACCGCGACTCCGCCGCCGGCGCAGCCGCCTGCCTGGTGGCCGTGGTTCCTGCTCGCGGGGCTGGTGGTGGGTGGTGCGCTCTACGCGATGAGCAGGTCGTTCGAGAGCTCCACCCCGGCGCGAGCCGGCTTCCTTCTGCTGGCCGGCGCCTGGACGATCTTCGCCGGATTCGGCGGCCTGGTGCTCGCCGCTCTCTGGGGGCTCACCGACCACTGGGCCACGTACCACAACGA
>Ga0182741_1005257_pt1 | contig 12148 bp, 10 predicted proteins | sample eDN5th37CBELigOP_FD_128874 | JGI IMG/M metagenome (GOLD analysis project Ga0182741, IMG submission 128874) | Enriched Organic Plus compost microbial communities from Emeryville, California, USA - eDNA 5th pass 37_C BE-Lig OP (version 2) (version 2) ...
CATTGCGCTGGGGCATGTGGTGCTTCACGAGCCGCGCGTCTCGGTTCAGAATGTCATCGCCGACGATGTTGAAGGCGAGCTGAAACGTCTCGACGAGGCCATCGCCGCATTGCGGCGCGACCTCGACCTGATGCTGGAGCGCGGTGACGTCGCTGACGGCGGCGAACACCGTGACGTGCTCGAAGCCTACCGGATGTTCGCCCATGACCAGGGCTGGCTGCATCGTCTGCGCGAGGCGGTCGGGACCGGCCTGACCGCCGAAGCCGGTGTCGAGCGCGTGCAATCCGATACCCGCGCACGCATGATCCGCGTCACCGACCCCTATCTGCGCGAGCGCCTGCATGACTTGGAGGATCTCGGCAACCGGCTGATGCGCCAGCTCATGGGCCAGGATCACGCTCCGCCACGCGAGCAGCTTCCCGACAACGCCGTGCTCGTCGCCCGCAGCATGGGCCCCGCGGCGCTGCTCGACTACGACCGGCGCAAGCTGCGCGGACTGTTGCTCGAAGAGGGTGGCCCGACGTCGCACGTGTCCATCGTCGCGCGCGCGCTGGGTCTGGCCGCCGTCGGCGAGGTCGCCAACATCACGAGCCTCGTCGAGCAGGGCGACGCCATCATCGTCGACGGCGTCGCCGGCGAGGTTCACGTCCGGCCCGCGGCCGATATTGAAACCGCCTATGCCGAACGCGTCCGGCTGCGGGCCCGCCGGCAGGCGCAATACAAGCAATTGCGCAACAAGCCGACCGTCAGCCGCGACGGCCAGCCCGTCTCGCTGCTGATCAACGCCGGACTGCTGGTCGATCTGCCGCATATCGCCGAGACCGGTGCCGCCGGCATCGGCCTGTTCCGCACCGAACTGCAATTCATGATCGCGACCGCCATGCCGCGCATCAGCGAACAATTGGCGCTCTACCGCTCCGTGCTCGACACCGCCGGCGACAAGCCGGTGACGTTCCGCACCCTCGATATCGGCGGCGACAAGGTGCTGCCCTATATGAGCCAGGTCGAGGAGGAAAACCCCGCCCTCGGCTGGCGCGCGATCCGCCTCGGCCTCGACCGGCCCGGGCTGATGCGCAGCCAGATTCGCGCCCTGCTGCAAGCCGCCGCGGGCCGCGAACTGCGGATGATGTTTCCGATGATCGCGGCTGTCTCCGAATTTGACGACGCCAAGCGGCTGGTGGAGATGGAACTGACGCACCTGCGACGCCATCGCCACCGGCTGCCGGAGCGGGTCGAGGTCGGCGCCATGGTCGAAGTGCCCGCGCTGCTGTTTCAGCTCGACGAGTTGCTCTCCCGGGTGGACTTCCTGTCGGTCGGCTCGAACGATCTGATCCAGTTCCTGTTCGCGGCCGACCGTGGCAATCGCCGCGTGGCCGACCGGTTCGATCCGGTCTCCCCGCCGGTCCTGCGCGCCCTGCGCCAGGTGGTGGACCGGGCGGCGGCGGCTCGCAAGCCGATCACCCTGTGCGGCGAAATGGCCTCCCAGCCGCTCGGTGCGATGGCGCTCGCGGCCATCGGTTTCCGCTCGCTATCGCTGGCGCCCTCCTCGCTCGGCGCCGTCAAGGCCATGCTGCTCGACCTCGACATCGGCAAGCTCGCGACAATTCTGGAACCGCTCATGGCAAGTCCGCCCAAGGACAAGCCGCTGCGCCAGTGCCTGACCGAGTTCGCCGAAGCCGAGGGGCTGCAATTGTAGCTCCGCCTCAGCCCGACTTGTCGGGCGGCGGCGCATCTTCTACGTAAAGCCATCCTGAACGATCCCGACGCGCCGCCGGCTGGGCCGGACGGTCGTGCCCCAAAGCTCTATCCCGCTCAAGCGGCGGCCTCAGCAAATCCAACCATGGCGACGCTTCCCGAATCCAAACTCGATGCGCTCCTTGACCGACATGCGTTGCTGCAAGCGGAACTGTCGCGTCAGCTTCCAGCGGATGCGTTCGTCAAGCTTTCGCGCGAGTTGGCCGAGCTTGAACCTGTTGCCGGCAAGGCCAGCGCCTACCGGACAGCCTTGCGTGAATTGGCCGACCTTGACGCGCTGATCGCGGATCCCGGCACCGATTCCGAAATGCGCGACCTCGCCTATTCGGAGCGCGCCACGCTCGAGGACAAGCGCGACGAATTGGCCAAGGCCCTTCAGATCGCACTCCTGCCGCGCGATGCGATGGACGACCGCGACGTGATCCTCGAAATCCGCGCGGGGACGGGCGGCGACGAGGCATCGCTGTTCGCTGGCGATCTGTTCCGGATGTACGAGCGCTACGCCGCCAAGCAGGGTTGGACCACGGAGGTCCTGACCGCCAGCGACGGCACCATGGGCGGTTACAAGGAAATCGTCGCCGAAATCCACGGCCGCGGCGCCTTCGCGCAGCTCAAATTCGAATCGGGCGTACACCGGGTGCAACGCGTGCCCGAGACCGAGGCCCAGGGGCGCATCCACACCTCGGCGGCCACCGTGGCCGTGCTTCCCAAGGCCGAGGAGGTGGATATCGCGATCCGCGACGACGATTTGAGAATCGACACGATGCGCGCCGGCGGCGCCGGCGGTCAGCACGTCAACAAGACCGAGTCGGCGATCCGCGTCACCCACATTCCAAGCGGCATCGTTGTCGCGGTGCAGCAGGAGAAATCCCAGCACAAGAATCGCGCCAAGGCGATGGCGATGCTCCGGGCCAAGCTCTACGACGCTGAGCGCACACGCCGGGATGCCGAGCGCGCGGCCGAGCGCAAAGGCCAGATCGGTTCCGGCGATCGCTCGGAACGCATCCGCACCTACAACTTTCCGCAAGGCCGGGTCACCGACCATCGGATCAACCTCACGCTCTACAATCTGCCGAAGGTGATCGAGGGCGAAGCTCTCGGAGAAATCATCGACGCCCTCGTGGCGGAGCACCAAGCGGCGCTTCTCGCCGCCGAAACGGCGTGAGCGCGCGCCAAACGCCGATTGCCCTCTCCGCGTCCTTGGCACAGGCGCGCCGGGCGCTGGCCGACACGTTCCGCCAAGCCGGCCTTGAAACACCGGACCTCGACGCGCGCCACATCGTGGAGCACGCGCTCGGCCTTGGCCATGCCGCCCTCGCCGCCCAGCCCGAACGATTGCTGTCGGATGATGAAATCTTGCGTCTGAACGGTTTGGCTGCTCGCCGGCTGTCAGGCGAACCGGTGGCGCGCATCCTGGGCGAATGGGAGTTCTGGGGACTGACGCTGACATTGAACGATGCGGCGCTCGTGCCGCGCCCCGAAACGGAAACGATCGTCGAGACGGCGCTCTCCATTCTTGATCGTGCTGGTCCGCGCGATCGTGCGCTTCGCATCACCGATCTTGGCACCGGCTCGGGCGCGATCCTTTTGGCCCTTCTCTCCGAGTTGCCATCCGCTTTTGGCGTCGCCACCGATATCAGCGTGGATGCGTTGCAGATCGCACGCACCAATGCGCACAGACTTGGCTTGGCAAACCGGTGCGATTTCGTTGCCTGCGATTTCGGCGCGGCGCTCGGCAGCGGCTTCGATCTTGTCGTGAGCAATCCGCCCTACATCGCCTCTGATGAGCTCGCCGGGCTGCCGCCCGAGGTGCGCAACGATCCGGCCCGCGCGCTCGATGGGGGGCCCGAGGGGCTCGATGCCTATCGCACCATCGCCGCTCAGGCACCCCGCCTGATGGCCCCCGGAGGCGCTCTGGTCTTGGAACTTGGCCTCGGACAGGAGCCATCGGTGGCACAACTTTTACGGGCTTCCGGCTTGGCGCCCCAGGCCGCCCAGGCCGATCTTTTGGGCATTCCGAGGGCCCTGCCGGCCACGCTTCCAGCATGGCAGGGCCGCGGTTCCGTCGCCTAAAAATGCAAAAAACACTTGGATTATCCCCCGGGAGCGACTAGCTTCCTCCATAGAAATCGACTCGTATGGGTCGCGAGCCGCCAAGAGGCCCCGGATGAATTATCCGGCGAGACAGGCGGCATGGTCGGGCAGAAAGCCGAACGATCGAGAAGCCAAACGATCAAGGCGTTCAGTCCAGTCATCATCGGGCGATCGATCCGGCTGGCGTTTGGCTGGCAGGATATCGAACCAGACAGGACGCAGGCCGAAGGATCAAGGCTAGAGGGATCGGACCAAAGAGGTCAGACGAACGGTTCGTGCCAGGACTTTCGGTTCGCGCGTGGATTTGGAACCCGCAGGAGCCTTGGGAGCCGCAGGAGTTAGGACCGGCAGGGCTTGCAGCGAGTGGGGCTTGGACCGAGCGGGGCTTGGAGCCGGGCAGGATTGGCTGCAAATTCCGACGAGGTGAATCAAGCCAGGGACTGCGAGCCAAACTGCGAGCCAATCGTCTGCCACAGGCTTCCGAAACAAAGGACCACCACACAGATCATCACCATGCAGGCCGCGGACAATCGGTGAGGACACCGGCTGAGGACGGCACCGCATCGCAGGACGGATTGAAAGCCAGGGCAACAATTCGGCTTTGTCGGCAAGAGCGCTGGGACCAAGGTTGAGAATCAAGCGAGGATCGGGCGAGCGATTCGAACCGAGCGCTGTTGCGAACGAAGCACTACCGCTGAGAATGAATTGGGCATCTCATCTACATGACACACGCAATGCGGGGGGCATTGCGGCCAGATATTCAGATCGCACCGGTCAGCGCCAAGCATCCGCTTGAGCGAGCAGGCGATCGTGGTCTTGCACGCACAAGCAATGCTGAAGTCGTGAGTTGAAGGCTTGGGCTGAGCGTGCGGACAAGCGATGCCGGTGACGGACTGCGTTTCAAACAGGTAAATTGGCGGACAAGGCCGCCGCAAACAGGAGTTGGCGACAGAAAGCCATGAGAAACGGTCAAAACAAGCGCATGCGGGGCCGCAACAATCGCGGTCACAGCAACAACAAGGGCCACCATCAGAACCCATTGACCCGGGTCTATGAGTCGAATGGACCGGACGTCAAAATCCGCGGCACCGCTCATCACATTGCCGAGAAGTACATGCAGCTTGCGCGCGACGCTTCGACGTCGGGCGATCCAGTGACCGCCGAAAACCTGTATCAGCATGCCGAACATTATCTGCGCCTGATCGCGGCCGCGCAGGAGCAGTTCCGCCAGCAAAACCCTTATTATCAGGCGCCACCCGCACCGAGTGACGGCACCTCCGATGTGTCATTCGAGGACGACGACGATAGTCAGCAGCCCGCGTCGCAAGGTGCGCCCCAGGCTCAGCAGCAGCCCTATCCGATGCGCGAGCCGCAGCCGGTGGTCGCGCAACCTGCGGCCCAGGCTTCCGTTCAGGCCTCGGTTCAGCCGCAGGCACAGCCCCAGCCGAGCTACGAGGAGCACAACGGCCTGCCCTCGTTCATCACCGGTGGCCAACAGCAGTCGCTCCCCATCGAGGATGCGAATGGCCACGAGGGCAACGGCCGCGACCCGGCCCAGCCCGCGACCGAGCGCTTCCCGCGCCGCCGGCGTCGCCATCCCCGTGGACCGCGCACCGAGGGTGCGGCAGCGGCGCAGGGAGATCAACGCCCGTCGGAATGACCGGCGTCGTCAGACAATTTTCCATCGTTCCGTAGAGCGGCCGGGCCAAACCCGGCCGCCGGCATTTCGGGGCGGGACATGTCGCTGCCGGTCGCCGGCTGCTCCGTGTTTTCATGCCATTTCCAGGAGACAAGGCCGGCTTCAGCGCGGGCAGCAGCAAGCGCCGCTCGCGCCGCACCGACATCGGCCGATACACTTGTTTGGTGGCCTCGACGATATGCACCCCGGCAAAGGGAGCCGACAAGGCGGCGCCCGTTCGCTCCCATGCCGTCGCCATGCGCAGAAACCAGCCCCGTGAGATGGGAGGCACGTAAAGCGCCTCGCTCCATGACACAGGCGTGAACCAGGCCTCCCGCAAAAGAGCATTGATCTGGGATCGCGAATAAGGCCGGCCATTGCCGAAGGGCGTGGTGTCCATCCGCGCCCAGAGGCCGCGGCGGTTCGGCACCACGGCCATCATGTGGCCGCCCGGCGCCAGCACCCGGTAGATTTCCCGGAGCAGCGCGAATCCGTCCTGCGACATTTCAAGCCCGTGAACGAGCAACACGCGATCGACCGCCGCCTCCTGAAGCGGCAGATCGAGTTCATCGATCAAGCTCGTGAGTCCCGCTCCCTCGGACGGCCATCTCACCACGCCCTGCGGCGCCGGCATGAAGGCCAGGCAGCGTTCCGCCTCGTCGCGAAACGGCGCGAGATAGGGCGTGGCGTAACCGAGCCCCAGGACGCGCTGACCGGCCAAGTTGGTCCAGCGCTTTCGAATCCCACGACGAATGAAATGCTTGGCCACCGCGCCCAACCGGCCGGCGTAGAATTCACGCAGATCGACGACATCAATGGACATCGGCAGCCAGGCCTTGCGGTTCGCCATGGAGCATGGGTGACACATGGGTGGCACGAGCCATTCGGACCCTCATTTAATCGCAATTCCGGTCGAAACACCGCCCAAGACCCCGATCCATTCCCGCCGTCAGAAGCGCTTCTCGTTCTCGCGAGCCAACACGTCGAAGGCGTCGGAGTCCGGCAGGTAACGCTGCGCCGCCACGTCCCAGCGATAGATCACGGAGATCGCGCGTGTCCGCGCCTCCGGCTCGGCCGCATCGCCGCATCGTTCTCCGGAGGGGATCGTCCGCTCCGTCACGGTTGCGGCGATGTCCGCGAAGGGCTTCCCCGACCGCTGTTGGATGCCGAGCTGCTGCGTCAGTTCGTAGGCGCAGGATCGCTCATTGTAAGTGGAGATCGCATCGACGAGTTCGAGCCGGTCGTCGCGCGCGAGCACAAGGACCGTGTTGACGTAGTGCTGGCTGGAATTGAAGTGCGAGCTTTGAATCATCAACACATCGTTGCCTGCTTCGACCGACAGCCGCGCGGGGTCGAGGAAAAACGTGCTGGTCCCGGTGGCGACATTGGCGGCGTCGAGAAGCCTGGGCTTTCCTGCCGCATCGAAGAGGGCGAGAATAGCAAATCCGACATCGAACAGACCCCGGCCGAAGTCCAGCAGCAGGACCGTCCGGTCCCGGCCGCTGGAGCGCACCGGTACGGCGGCGACCCGCAGATGCTCCGTTGATTCGGGCTTGGCGCCATCCATGTCCCGATAGATGCCTCTGACATCGATCGCCTGGCCCCCGCGATAGCGTTCGCCGTTGACGACGACACCGGGCACAATCAGCCGAACGAGGTCGGCGTAGGTGGCCTTGCCTCCCTCGCGCAACGGTTCGGTCAGTTGGCGCAACGGGGCCGGCTGGGCGATCGCGCCGCCGATCCACGTTGACAGGAGCGTCAGCGCGAGCCATGCCGTGCGCAATGACAATGGACCGACCATATTGAAGGCTCCGATGAAACCGGCAGTCTATACCTCCGGATCGAGCCGATACACTCGTGAATCGGGAGCCGCCCCTGGCCACGGCGGCCGGCGCATCGGCCGCGAAAAAGCAGACCCCTGATTTCCATCGTTGTTCCGCGCCGAAGGGGGCCAGTTCTGGTCCTCGGCGGATTCGACTTTGCAGTCGCTGCCAGGCGCTTGCTATCATTCAGCGGCGGGGAGCGTCCTGCTCCGGCGTTTCAGATGGCACATCGCCTGCCGCCGCCGGCCCCCACTCAGCCCCCGAGGAGGTTCCATGTCCGCCGAAACGCATCTGTTCCCCTGTCGCTCGGACAATTTCGGCGTCCTGGTGCGCGATCCCGCCACCGGGCGCACGGCCGCCATCGACGCGCCGGAGACGGAGGCGGTGGAGAGGGCGCTTCAGGCCACCGGCTGGGCCCTCACCGACATCCTGGTCACCCATCACCACGCCGACCACACCGACGGCATCCTGGCGCTCAAGGACAAATACAAGTGCCGAGTCGTGGCTCCCGCCGCCGAGGCGCAGAAAATCCCTGGCGTGGACGAGACCGTCCGCGAAGGCGACACGGTGGCGGTCGGGGACCTGTCCGCCGAGGTGATCGAGACGCCCGGCCACACACTCGGCCACATCGCCTATTGGTTCGGGGCCGACCGGCTCGCCTTCGTCGGGGATACGCTGTTTTCCATCGGCTGCGGCCGGGTGATCGAGGGCACGCCCGAGGCGATGTGGCATTCCCTCCTTAAGCTGCGCGCCCTGCCCGGCGACACCCGCATCTATTGCGGTCACGAATACACGATGGCGAACATCAAATTCGCGCAGACGATCGAGCCCGACAATGCCGCGTTAAAGGCCCGGGCCGCCCAGGCGGAACGTCAGATCGCCGATAAACAACCGACCATTCCGACGACCCTCGATGAGGAAAAGGCCGCCAACGTGTTCCTGCGCGCCGACGTGCCGGCGGTGGCTGCCGCGGTCGGGCTGCCCGGACGATCTCCAACCGAGGTCTTTGCCGAGGTCCGGGCCCGCAAGAACAATTTCTGAACCGGACCCACAGCCTTCCGGCGGCCTTACAAGACGGCCTATAGTCCGCCTGGGGGTGGGAACAGTTCGGATTGCTCGGACGAAGGTGCCATGCGGCCCCGTTTCCGCATTGTTGCGATAAGCGTCGTGTCGCTGCTGGTCGTCGTCGCGGCCGGGGCTTCGGCTGCGCTCTTCTCCGGCTGGAACGGCCGGGATCGGGCCCGGGATCGGACCGATGAGTTCGACACCCGAGAGACGCTCAGTCTGCGCTTTCCCGAGGGATGGGCGGATGAACAGGCCCGCCCGCCGAGCGCGCTGCTGTCGATGCCCAAACCGCCGCCGCCCAAGCCGCCCCCGGGCCCGACCCGGCCCCTGACCCGAATGGCCGCCGCTGAATTCCATGCATCGCTCGGCCGCATCGAGGCGCGACGACGCGCGCAGCGCAATCCGAATGCGCTGTTCAACGATGCCCAGATCGCCAGCATCAAACAACGGCTTCAGCTCACCAAGGCGCAGGAAAAACACTGGCCGGCCATGGAGGCGGCCCTGCGGCGGCTGGCGTGGCAGGACACCAACAGCATGCCGCCGTTGCTGGATGCTGAAACAGCCAAGCCACTGAAAGCCGCCGCAAACCGGTTCATCGCCGTCCTGAATGAGCGCCAGAAGCGAGACATTCGCATGCTGGCCAATGTCGGCGGGTTGAAACTCGGCCTCTGACGAAGCGCGCGTGTCAGAACGCTTGATCGCGGCTCAGTACTTCCGGTGCGAGGCGCGAGTTCATCACGCCCTGTCCGATGGAGCGCTGCAAGGCTATCGGACGCACGATGTCAGAATCGCCGGCCGGACTGCGCGAACGGGAAAAGCCCTAATTCAAAAGCTCGTAGGCCACGCTGATGCTCAGCCGCAGGGTGCGCTCCCCCGGCGAAATCGGCGTCTGCTGCTGGGCGGCGCTGCGCATCATCATCATCGGCTGCGGCGGCACCGTGGCGCTCTGCTCGATGATCTCGATCGGGCGGCCCAGCTTGACGCCAGCGGCGCTGGCATAGAGTTCGGCGCGGCGACGCGCATCCTCGACCGCGCGCTTGCGCGCATCGTCGAGGTGCTTGGATGGTTCCGAGACCATGAACTCGATATTGCCCATGGTGTTGGCCCCGACACCCACCACCTGATCAATCAACTCGCCGATACGATCACGCTCGCGGATGGTGATCAGAAGACTGTTGGAGGCCTGAAATCCGACCAGCCTGTTGCGATTCTGGGGGCCGGCCTCGTAGACCGGCTGGAGCGAATAACGCGCCGTTTGCACGTCCGTATCCGGCACCCCCAGAGCACGAACGGCGTTGCTCACTTCGGTCATCGCCTTGGCGTTGGCGTCGGCGGCCTCCTGCGCGGATTTTGCGTCGGTGGTGACACCCGCGCGAATCTGCACGAGATCCGGCTCGACGGAAACGGCCGCCTCGCCGCTGACGATGATGCGGTTGCTTTGGGAGTCGCTGTTCTGCGCAGCGGCCGGGAGCATGGCGGCGATCAAAATCGCAGAAGCAAGGACAATACGATGACGCATGACGGACTCCGGAACAGGCGTCGTCACTTCACCGGAACGTAGACATGAACGACGAGATGGTCGTCCGGCGTGGCGACGGGATCGGTCTGATACTCTTCGACGAAAATATCGCGAGCTTCAATCTTGCGGTCGTCGAGAAAGTTGGCGATGGCCTCGTAAGTGATGTCCATCGACTCGTAGGACCCTTCATGAACGAATTTGAAAGCGCGACCTCCCGGTGACTGACTGACCGTCATATCACCGGTCGGGAGCGTTTTCGGCGCCTTGGCGATCGGCAGGGCGGCCTGAAAGGCGAAGCTCATGTCATTGGCTTCGGTATAGATCGCCATCGGCTGGCCGTCGCGCCCGATGCCATTCTTATCCACATAAGCGTAAAGTGACTTGAAGGCATCGACCAGCGCCTCGAAGGCGTTGTTCCAATCGGCCTTGCCCTTCAGCGAGACGATGGTGCGGGGCTTCAGCATCACCTCTTCGCCGAAGATGCTTGTCGCCTCCGCATCGCCCTTGTCCTCGTCTTCGGACTGGGGATCCTCCAACTCCAATTCCGATGGCGGCTCGGGTGCGGCCGCAGACCAGGCCGCCGAAGGGCCGAAGCCCGGCATGGCCAAAACGACGGCCACCGCCAGGGCGCCGGCCGGAACCGTCGTCCGCCAGACAGCCGCCAGCCGAATCATGGTCATCCAAGGCGCCATGCGAACGCCATACACGAACCGGAGCGAGCCGAAAAGACGATCGCTACTTTGGGCTCTGTCCAGCCTGCTCGACAATCGCTCCCCGGGCTTGATTTTCCCCTGGACGAAGTCGGTCCGTTTCCTGCGGGACGGAGGCGACCGCTCCGGTCTTGACCACGCTTGCGCGGCACCGGGTTCGGCTCACAATCCGCCCCATTCCTAGTGCAGCCGGCCGACATTCGGCTCCTGTGACCGCCCGAGCGGCCGGCATGGATCCTACAGCTTCAGCAATCGCTTGGCGTTGCCCGCCGCGATCAGATCGCGATCATGCGCGCTGAGCGGCAATTGATTGAGCCAATCCGTTCCATCCTGGTTCTCTATATAGGGCCAGTCCACCGCATAAAGGATGCGCGCGATGCCCATTTCGGCGATGGCGCAAGCCAGCGCCGCGTTGGAAAAGGCTCCGCTCGTCGTCAGCCAGAAGTGCTGGCGGTAATAGTCGCCAAAGGACTTGGGCATGTTGAGACCGAACGGCTTGAGGTTTTCTTCCGTCCGCCAGAGCAGATAGGGCGCGGCTTCGCCGAGATGTCCGACGATGATCTTCAATGACGGATATTTATCGAACAATCCCGACATGATCAGCCGGAAGCTATGCGTCAAAGTCTCGATCGTGTAGCCGAGCGCCGCGCCGCCGAGCGGCGGACAATCTTTGAAATAGGCCTCGTTCACCGGCTCCAGAACCGGACACGGATGCAGATAGACCGGAACGTCGAGCGCGGCCGCGCGCTCGAAGATCGGCCAGAATTCCCGCCCGTCGAGAAAACGGCCGCGCGTGGTGCCCATGATCATGGCGCCCTTGAAGCCGAGCTTCGTCACCGTGCGCTCAAGCTCATCGGCGGCCGCCTTCGGATTCGCGGTTGGCAGGGCGGCAAAGCCCGCGAACCGGTCGGGGCGGGCGCGGATCGCCTCGTAGAGGAAATCGTTCGAGGCGCGCGCCATGTCCGGCGCGGTCTTGGGATCGAAATTCTGCGCGGCCGGGTTGTTTTCCGAAAGCACCTGGATGCCGATGCCGGCCTCGTCCATCTCGCGCAACCGGCCCTCCCCCATGTCCGCCAGCTTGCGCTCGCGCGGGCTGTCCGGCGCCCTACGAAACGGCCGCAGCGCGGGCGAAACGAAATGCTCCTCGATCGCGATCAGCCTGGTCTCGGCCATGGCGCCCCCCGACGGTCCCTGTCGGACATCAGCCTAACAGGTCGCAGGCCGGGCGCGAGACCCAATCGCAAACCGGATCACGCCCCATCGCACCCTGGCGGACGGGCCGCGTTTGCCCATATAACCGCTGTCATGAGCAGCCTCGCCAACCGCGCTTTCGTGAAGATGAACGGCCTCGGCAACGAGATCGTGGTTCTCGACATGCGCGACGATCCCGTGCCCGTGTCGGCGGAAGACGCGCGAGCGGTCGCGCAGCCCGATGGCGCGCCCTATGATCAGTTGATGGTGCTCTATCCGGCACGGACGGCAGGCACCGACGCCTTCGTGCGCA
>Ga0182741_1005260_pt1 | contig 12140 bp, 11 predicted proteins | sample eDN5th37CBELigOP_FD_128874 | JGI IMG/M metagenome (GOLD analysis project Ga0182741, IMG submission 128874) | Enriched Organic Plus compost microbial communities from Emeryville, California, USA - eDNA 5th pass 37_C BE-Lig OP (version 2) (version 2) ...
ACCCTGCCGTCGATCCCGGCGATCCTGCCGGGCTCGACGCTCGCGCCCATCGGCGCCATCGCGGTGTTCGCGCCGTGGCTGAAGAAGGCCGGCGAGATGTGCGAGGGCATCACGGCCCCGGTGCTCGCCGCGCTCTACTCCGCCGAGAACGGGTTCCGGTACGGGCCCACGGCGCCCGTCTCCCCGGTCGGCGCGCGCGGTCCGGGACAGTTCATGCCGGGCACCTGGGAAAGGTACGGCCAGGACGCCGACGGTGACGGCGTGGCCGACATCCTCGGCATCGCCGACCCGGTCATGGCGTCGGGCCGCCTGCTGTGCGAGAACTACCAGCTCATCGAGGACTGGAAGCAGCGGGGTCTGGTCCAGGGCGACACGCTCGACCTGACCCTCGCCGCCTACAACGCCGGGGTGGGTGCGGTGAAGCGGTCGGGAGGCATGCCGTCCGGACATCCCGACTACGAGAACCAGACCAAGCCCTACGTCGCGAAGATCCGCGCGACCGAGCCCATCTTCGCGCGGATGCTCTCGCCGTTCCTCGGCCTGGGTCTCGGCGATCCGAACGACATCGGCAACCGTGTCGTCGACCTCGCCTTCAAGTTCCTGGGCCTGCCCTACGTGTGGGGCGGCGGCAACATCCACGGCCCGTCCGGAGGCGGCTTCGACTGTTCGGGCCTGACCTCCTACGCGGTCTTCGCCGCGACGGGTATCGCCCTGCCGCGCACCTCCGAGACGCAGTGGCACGTCGGCCGGGAGATCCCGCTGCACGAGGCGCGTCCGGGCGACCTGCTGTTCGGCAACTGGCAGGCCGGCGGACCCGGCCACGTCGCCATCTACATCGGCGGCGGCCAGATGGTGCACGCCCCGACCACCGGCGACGTCGTGCGCGTGGCACCGGTCTTCCCCGACATGAAGGCGCGACGCATCCTCTGATCGAGGGACAACAGAGGGCCCGGCCGGAGACTCCGGCCGGGCCCTCTGTTGCTGCATCATCAGGTGGTCGATCCGCGCTGTGACGGACGACGGTCTGCCGTGGTTACGGCAGGCGGCGATCAGCCGTGGTACGGCTCAGCGCTGACCAGCGTCACCTTCATGGTGTTGCCGTTGGGCAGCGTGTACTCACGGGTCTCGCCGACCTTGGCGTTGATCAGGGCTCCACCGAGCGGGGAGTTCGGCGAGTACGTCTCCAGCTCGCTGTTGCGGGCGCCCTCCTCGCGGGTGGCGATCAGGAAGGTCTCCGTGTCGGTCTCGTCGCCGTCGTAGTAGACGGTCACGACGGAGCCGGGAAGGGCGACACCCGACTCGGTCGGGGCGACGCCGACCTTGGCGGTGCCCAGCAGTTCCTGCAGCTGACGGATACGGGCCTCCTGCTGGCCCTGCTCCTCGCGGGCTGCGTGGTAGCCGCCGTTCTCCTTGAGGTCGCCCTCTTCGCGACGCTCGTTGATCTCGGCCGCGATGACAGGACGATTGGCGATGAGCTGGTCAAGTTCGGCCTTGAGCCGGTCGTACGACTCCTGCGTCAGCCAGGTCACCTGGGTCTCGGTCATCCTCGATCACTTCCTTCGGGTTGGAGCCCCCGGCTCCGTGGACAAGTCGTGCGCATGCAACGACTGCGACAGCACGACTCCCGTCGTCCCCCCTGTGTTCAGGTGAACGGAGTCGTACTGCCCTCTTGTGCTCTTATGCAGCAATACACGGCCCCAAAGGGTGGAACCGTGTATCAAGCCATTTTAGCATCACCAGGGCCACCGCCCGAGAAATCGCAGGACACGGGCGGTGGTGGGTTGCCGTATCACCCTACGGTGCGCGCAGGTACTCCGGCGGATTCGTGCCGCAGCCGTAGACGTCGCCCATGCCAGGCCGCTGCGAGGTCTTCACCGGCGACGTGATGATCACCGTCGGCGACTCGGACGACGGGATCAGCACCTCCCGGCGGCCGGTCTCGCTGCCGTCCTTCGACCGCGCCCGGATCACGCAGACCACCGGTTCGGACGGGTCGTCGCGGGTGACCTTCAGCTGGATGTCGATCGTCTCGTCGTCGACGATGTCGAACGCGACGACCTCCGACTCGACCGGCGCCGAATTGTTCTGGGCCAGCACGAACGCCAACACGAGGCCGGCGACGATTCCGAGCACCGTGAATCCCCAGCGCTTGCCACGCGTCGAGACTCGGGGGCCGGGATACCGGGACGAGGGGTACCGGTCGTGGACGGAGGTGCTGCTCATCACTTTGCTTTCCCACCCGGATGCGGTGGATCGGGCATCGCCGCGGGGTCACGGCTGACGACGGAATTATCAGGTGGAACTATAGAGGAAGGATCCGCACCGGCCGCGAGACGGTCGACGTCGCGGTATCCGCCGATGCACACGACCTGAGGTGGAGGAATACACGTGAGCGGACTACGGCTCATGGCCGTGCACGCCCATCCCGACGACGAGTCGAGCAAGGGCGCGGCCACCATGGCGCGGTACTCGGCCGAGGGGCACGAGGTGCTTGTGGTGACGCTCACCGGTGGCGAGCGGGGGGACATCCTCAACCCGGCGATGGACATCCCGGGCATCCGTGATCGCATGAGCGAGGTGCGCCGCGAGGAGATGGCCGAGGCCGCCCGTATCCTCGGCGTGCAGCACCGCTGGCTCGGTTTCGTCGACTCCGGTCTGCCGGAGGGTGACCCCAAACCCCCGCTGCCCGAGGGCTGCTTCGCCGCCATCCCGCTCGACGAGCCGGTCCGCCGCCTCGTACAGGCCGTGCGCGAGTTCCGCCCGCACGTGATGACCACCTACGACGAGAACGGCGGCTACCCCCACCCCGATCACATCCGGTGCCACGAGGTGTCCGTCGCGGCCTGGGACGCGGCTGCCGACCCGAACTACCACCCCGAGCTCGGCGAGCCGTGGGAGGTGCGGAAGCTGTACTACTCGCACGGCTTCATCCGCAAGCGCCTCGAACTGTTCCGCGAGGAATACGAGCGCCGCGGCGAGCCGTTCCCGATGGAGCAGTGGCTCAACAAGTGGCGGACGGAACAGGGCGACATCATGGCCCGCGTCACCACCCAGATCACCTGCGGTGACTACTTCCCGAAGCGGGACGACGCGCTGCGCGCGCACGCCACCCAGATCGACCCCAACGGCTCCTTCTTCGCGGTGCCCTTGGACATCCAGCAGAAGGTGTGGCCGACGGAGGAGTACGAGTTGGCCAAGACCCGCGTGAGCACGGAGATCCCCGAGACGGATCTGTTCGCGGGCATCGAGGACGGACAGGGCAAATGACTGTAGGTGCGCTCGTGGTCGACGTTCTGGCACAGAACCAGGAACCGGCGGGCCCCGAGTTCGGCAAGGCGTCCCCGCTCGGGCTCGCCCTCGTCATCGTGCTGCTGGTCGCGACGGCCCTGCTCATCTGGAGCATGAACAAGCAGCTGCGGAAGCTGCCGGAGACGTTCCAGCCCGAGCATCCGGAGCCCGACCAGGCGGTCGACGACGGCACCCTGGCTGCTCCGAAGGGCGCCGAGACGACAGCTGCTCCGAAGAACGCCGAGGCGAAGAGCGCCAACGGTGCTCCCAAGAGCGGCGAGACGAAGCCCGAGCAGGAACGTCCCGAACCCGACGCCGGGAACTGACGAAGCCGGCCTCCCATCGCGGCTTTCCGCCTAGCGTGGGGGCATGGCGAATCGTCTGGCCGACGCGCTGAGCCCCTATCTGCGACAGCACGCCGACAATCCGGTCGACTGGAGGGAATGGGGCGACGAGGCGCTGGGCGAGGCCCGCGATCGCGACGTCCCGATCCTGCTGTCGATCGGTTACGCGGCCTGCCACTGGTGCCACGTCATGGCACACGAGTCGTTCGAGGACCCGGCGACCGCCGCGGTCATGAACGAGCACTTCGTGTGCATCAAGGTCGACCGCGAGGAACGTCCCGACCTCGACGCCGTGTACATGAACGCGACCGTCGCGATGTCCGGGCAGGGCGGCTGGCCGATGACCTGCTTCCTCACACCCGACGGGTCGCCGTTCTACTGCGGCACCTACTATCCGGACACCCCGCGCGGCGGTATGCCGTCGTTCACGCAGTTGCTCCACGCCATCACGGAGACGTGGCACAACCGCCGCGACGAGGTCACGCAGGCCGCCGACGCCGTGGCCACCGAACTGCGACGCAACAGCGGCGGGCTGCCCACCGGCGGGGTCGCCGTCGACGCGGCCCTGCTCGACTCCGCCGTCACGGAGATCGCCCGCGACGAGGACCGTACCCACGGCGGCTTCGGCGCCGCCCCGAAGTTCCCGCCGTCGAACCTGCTCGAGGGACTGCTGCGGGGCTACGAGCGAACCCGCTCGCCGGGCACGCTCGGTGTCGTGGTGCGCACCGCGGACGCGATGGCCCGCGGAGGCATCTGCGACCAGCTCGGCGGGGGTTTCGCCCGCTACAGCGTCGACGCCGCGTGGACGGTGCCGCACTTCGAGAAGATGCTCTACGACAACGCGCTGCTGCTGCGCTTCTACGTGCACCTCGCGCGGGTGACCGGCGCCGACCTGCCGCGCCGTGTCGCGCGGGAGACAGCCGGCTTCCTGCTCCGCGACCTGCTCACCGTCGAGGGCGGTTTCGCGTCGGCCCTCGACGCCGACACCGACGGGGTCGAGGGCCTGACCTACGTGTGGACACCCGGGCAGCTCGTCGAGATCCTCGGGCCGGACGACGGCCGGTGGGCAGCCGAGCTGTTCACCGTCACACCCCCCGGCACCTTCGAACACGGCACGTCGGTGCTGCAGCTTCGCGACGACCCCGACGATCGGGACCGCTTCGACGACGTGCGTGCCCGCCTGTTCGCCGCCCGGCAGGATCGTCCGCAGCCCGGCCGTGACGACAAGGTCGTCACCGCCTGGAACGGCTTCGCGGTCACCGCTCTGGCCGAGGCCGGCCTCGCGCTCGGCGAGCAGGGCTGGATCGACACGGCCGCCGGGTGCGCGCGGACGTTGCTGGAGCGGCACCTCGTCGACGGGCGGTTGCGACGCGCCTCGCTCGGCGGGAAGGCCGGGGCACCCGTCGGAGTGCTCGAGGACTACGGCGCGTTCGCCACGGCGCTGCTTGCCCTGCACCAGGCGACAGGGGACCAGAGCTGGGTCGCGCACGCCCGCGCGCTCGCCGACGTCGCGCTCGAGCAGTTCGCCGACCCGGAACGGCCCGGCAGCTGGTTCGACACCGCCCACGACGCCCAGACGCTGGTCGCGCGGCCCCGGGATCCCGTCGACGGTGCCACGCCGTCCGGGGCGTCGCTGATCACCGAGGCGTTGCTCGGTCTCGCCGCGCTCGTACCCGACGACTCCCGTTACGCCGACGCGGCCGCACTCTCGCTGGAGAGCGCGGCGATCCTGCTCGACCGGGTGCCCCGGGCCGCCGGGCACTGGCTCACGGTGGCGGAGGCGTCGCTGCACGGGCCGATCCAGGTGGCGGTGGCCGGCGGCGGGGAACTCCTCGAGGTGGCGCGCCGCGCCGCACCCGGGGGAGCGATCGTCGTCGGCGGTGAGCCGGGCTCGTCGTCGCTGCTCACCGACCGGCCGCTCGTCGACGGGCGACCCGCGGCGTACGTGTGCCGGGGCTTCGTGTGCGACCGGCCGGTGACCACCGCACCCGAACTGGTCGCGACGTTGGGCGGCTGACGGTCACGGCCAGGCGGAGAACCGGCGGCTGCCGAGGAAGTCGCCCTCGCTGGTCACCGGTGCCTCGCCGCTTCCTGCCCATCTCCGTCGGCTGGGCGGTGTTCATGCCGATCGTGCTGTGGGTGATCGCCGACCCGATCACCGGCGCCGTCGACGGGCATTTCCTGCCGCTGTGGGGAGTGGGCATCGTCGCGACCTTCACGACCTCGATGTTCACCCTGGCGCTGCACCGCCTGTTCGGTCTGCTCTCCGTCATCCCCGCGATCGGTGTCCTCATGTTCGTCGGTGTGCCCGCCTCGAACGGTGCGATGTCGATGTACATGACGCCGGAGGTCTTCCGGTTCCTGCACGGTGTGCTGCCGATGCCGGCGGCCGTGGAGTCGGTGCGGTCGATCCTCTACTTCGGGGGCGACGCCGTCGGCCCGCATCTGGTCACGCTCGCGATCTGGGGCGCGGTCTCGCTGCTGTTCGTGATCGTCTTCGGCCGGATCCGCGGTGCTCGGGAGACCGGCGCGGAGTCGGCGGAGGAGCGTTCGCCCGCGACGGTCTAGCCGCTCACGGGAGCTGCGACCGCGAGGTTCGGTGACTCGATGCCGTTCTGCTCGAACGCCTCGAGCACCGCGCGGGTGAGGCTGCGGCGGATCGCCCACTGCTTGCCGGCGCGCACGCGCACGGTCAGCCGCAGCGTCACCGCACCCGCCGTCACGGAGTTGACGCCGAGCAGTTCGGGCTTCTCCAGGACGTCGGGTGCGATGTCCTCGCGTTCGACGCCGTCGAGCACGGCCCGCAGCGCGATCCGGCAGGCGCGGTCGACGTTGGAGGTCGGCGCGATGGGGACGTCGATCACCGAAACGGCGTGGCCCTGGCTCATGTTGCCGACGCGCAGGATCTCGCCGTTGCGGCAGAACCACAGGGTGCCGTCGATGTCGCGCACGGTCGTCACGCGCAGACCGACGGACTCGACGGTGCCCACGGCGTCGCCGAGGTCCACCACGTCGCCCACGCCGTATTGATCCTCGAGCAGCATGAACATGCCCGAGATGAAGTCCCGCACGAGGTTCTGCGCACCGAAACCGAGCGCGACACCCGCGATACCGGCGGAGGCGATGAACGGGGCGACGTTGAAGCCGAGGGTGTCGAGGGTCTGCAGCACCACCCAGACGAGCACGACCACCGAGACACCGGACTTGAACACCGAGCCGATCGTCTGGGCGCGCTGGACCCGGCGTTCGCGGGCGTAGGGATCGCCGATGGCGCGCTCGGCGCGTTCCTGCAGCGGCGCGAGGAACGATCGTCGGGGCTTGCCGGATCTCTCGCGCGGCTTCGTCATCCGGTCGATCAGCCGGTGCAGGACGAAGCGGAGCGCGACGGCGACGACGACGTAGCTCAGGATCGCCAGCGGCCGGTGGATGAGCCAGTCACGGTTCGTGTCGGTCAGTTGGAAGGCCAGGATCTCGAAGGACGGAATCGGAGTAGGCATCCTCCGCGAGTCTACGAACGGGGACGGGGTGCCCGTGGACGGTGTGAGAAGTCGCACCCTCCGGTCCGGAGGGGTTTCAGCCGAAGATCACCAGCCACACGGCCACCGCGTGGCACAGCGCGGCGATCACGGTGGCGGCGTGGAAGAACTCGTGGTGGCCGAAGGTCTCGGGCCACGGATCGGGCCAGCGGGTGGCGTAGAGGATCGCCCCGCCGCTGTAGAAGAGACCGCCGACGAGCAGCAGGATCATGGGCGCGAGTCCCGCGGAGGCGACGAGATCGCCCGCGACCGGCACGATCGCCCAGCCCAGCAGCAGGTAGAGCGGGACGCCCACCCAGCGCGGCGCGGTCGGCCACAGCATCTTCAGTGCGACGCCGGCGAGCGCGCCGGCCCACACCACGATCAGCAGGGTGCGGCCGGTGGACCAGGGGAGGGCCAGGGTCGCGAAGGGGGTGTAGCTGCCGGCGATGAACACGAAGATCATCGAGTGATCGGCGCGTTTCATCCACATCCGGGCCTGCGGGCTCCAGCCGAGCCGGTGGTAGGCGGCGCTCACGCCGAAGACACCGCAGACGGTGAGGCTGTAGATCGTCGCGGGGATCACCGCGGCGCTGCGCCCGGTGAGGGCCGCGGTGCCCACGAGGGCCGCGCCGGCGAGGATCGCGACGGCGAAGGCCCACGCGTGGATCCATCCGCGCATGCGGGGTTTGAGAGGTAGTTCCTGCAGACCGAAGGCCGTCATGGGCATGTCCCACTTGCTGTACCGATGGGTAACCTACGTCAGCGTAGGTTGATGTCCGTCGTCACGTTACCGCCTGCACCGCCTCCCCGGGCGGGAGTGTGACCACCGACGCGACCGCCTCGACCCCTGGGCGTAATGTGACTCGCGTGGTGATGACGGGGTGAACGTCCGCGGTCCGCTGTACCGGTTGTACGAACGTCGGCTGCTGAGAGAGCTCGAGGGTGCGCAGTCCCCACGGCACGTGGCGGTGATGTGCGACGGCAATCGACGCTGGGCGCGTGAGAACGGTTTCACCGACGTCAGTCACGGCCACCGCGCCGGTGCGAAGAAGATCGCCGAGTTCCTCGGCTGGTGCGACGCCGCCGGGATCGAGACGGCGACGATCTACCTGCTCTCCACCGAGAACCTGCGCCGCGACCCGGAGGAACTCGACGCGCTGCTCGAGATCATCTCCGAGGTCGTCGAGGAGATCTCCGCTCCCACCCAGAACTGGAGCGTGAAGATCGTCGGCACCACCGACCTGCTCCCGGCCGACCACGCCAAGCGCCTGCACGAGGCCGCCGCGGGCACCGCGGGCCGCACGGGCACGCACGTCAACGTCGCCGTGGGCTACGGCGGCCGGCAGGAGATCGTCGACGCCGTGCAGTCGCTGCTGCGCGTGCGCTACGCCCAGGGCCTGCGCGGCGAGGATCTCGTCGAGTCCGTCACCGTCGAAGGCGTGAGCAGCCACCTCTACACCTCCGGCCAGCCCGATCCCGATCTCGTGATCCGCACCTCCGGGGAACAGCGGCTGTCGGGCTTCCTGCTGTGGCAGTCGGCCTACTCCGAGATCTGGTTCACCGAGGCCTACTGGCCGGAGTTCCGCCGCGTCGACTTCCTGCGCGCCCTGCGCGACTACGCCGCCCGACACCGCCGCTTCGGCAAGTGACACCCGCCCACCGGGGATCCCGGTGGGCGGGTGGGTGTCAGAGCTTGCGCAACCTCAGCCGGTTGATGGAGTGATCGGAGTCCTTGCGCAGCACCAGCGTCGCGCGCGGCCGCGTCGGCAGGATGTTCTCCACCAGGTTCGGCAGGTTGATCGTGTGCCAGATCTCCTTCGCCGCGTTGACCGCGTCGCGGTCCGACAGGTTGGCGTAGTGGTGGAAGTGCGCCTCCGGATCGGCGAAGGACGTCTTCCGCAGGGCCAGAAAGCGCTCCACGTACCACTTCTCGATGTCCTCGATCCGCGCGTCGACGTAGATCGAGAAGTCGAACAGGTCGGAGACCATCAGCCGCGGACCGGTCTGCAGCACGTTCAGGCCCTCGATGATGAGGATGTCCGGCTGTCGCACGATGTGGTACTGGCCCGGGATGACGTCGTACGAGATGTGCGAGTAGATCGGGGCGGCAACCTCTTTCGCCCCGGACTTGACCTCGGTGACGAACCGGAGCAGCTTCCGCCGGTCGTAGCTCTCGGGAAAGCCCTTGCGGTGCATGATGTTGCGCCGGATGAGTTCCTTGGACGGATACAGGAAACCGTCCGTGGTCACGAGGTCCACCCGCGGATGGTGCTCCCACCGGGCGAGGAGGGCCTGCAGCACGCGGGCGGTGGTGGACTTGCCGACCGCGACCGACCCGGCCACACCGATGACGAACGGCACCTGCTGATCCGGGTGCTTCTCGCCGAGGAAGGTGGCGGTCGCCGCGAACAGGCGCTGCTTGGCCGCGACCTGCAGGTGGATCAGACGGGCGAGCGGCAGATAGACCTCCGCGACCTCCGCGAGGTCGATCTGCTCACCCAGGCCCCGCAGCCCGACGAGTTCGTCCTCGGTCAGGACCAGGGGAGTCGACTTGCGCAGCGTCCTCCACTGCTTGCGGTCGAACTCCACATAGGGGCTGGGTTCGTTCAGACGAGCCATGGATCCATCTTCTCGGCGGTGCGCGGTTCGTCGTCTCGTCCCGCAGGGCGGATGCAGCATTGCATGTCCATGCTTCGGATTGTGCTCGCAGACACACAGGGGCGCCGCGCCGGGGTCCCCTCCGACGGAGCGTCCGACCGGGCACGCGCGGGGGGAGGGACTAGGCTGCAGGGCTATGGGCGCCGATGACTTCGTGAACGAATATCTGCTGCTGGGGCTGGCTTTCGACCGCCTCGAAGAGGGGTTCGTCGACGCCTACACGGGCGATCCGGCCCTGCGCCGCCGGGTCGAGGACGCCCCGAAACCCGATCCTCGTGATCTATCCCACACGGCGCGGCGTCTCCGCGACGAACTGCCCGGCGTGGGGCTGCCCGAGGAGCGCGCCCGGTTCGTCGACGTGCACCTGCGTGCCCTCGAGTGCTCGGCGCGCAAGTTCGCCGGGGACGACATCGCTTTCGTCGACGAGGTCGAGGCGTACTTCGACGTGCGCATCGCCCCGGGCAACGAGGACGACTACCGCGACGCGCACCGCCGCCTCGACGCCCTGCTGCCCGGCTCCGGATCGCTCACCGAACGCATGCAGGACCACCGCAAGGCCGAGGTGATCCCCGCCGACCGGCTCGCCGAGTGCGTCGAGGCGTTCTCCGGGGCGCTGCGCGAGAAGGTGCGCGCGGTGTACCCGCTGCCCGACACCGAACGCGTCGAGTACGAGGTGGTCGGCGACAAGCCGTGGTCCGGCTTCAACTACTACCTCGGCGACTACCGCTCGCGGGTCGCGATCAACTCCGACGTCGAGCAGACCATGGCGCACCTGCCGCGGCTGATCGCCCACGAGGCGTATCCCGGTCATCACACCGAACACTGCCGCAAGGAGGCCGGACTCGTCGCCGCCGGCCAGGCCGAGCAGACGATCTTCCTCGTCAACACCCCGCAGTGCCTCATGGCCGAGGGCCTCGCCGACCTCGCCCTCGAGGCGATCATCGGCCCCGGCTGGGGGAAGTGGGCCCAGGAGATCTACGCCGATCTCGGGCTCCGGTTCGACGGCGAGCTGGCCGAGCAGCTGTCCGAGGCCTCCGAGAAGCTGCTGACGGTCCGTCAGGACGCCGCGCTGCTGCTCCACGACCGCGGCCGCAGCCACGACGAGGTCGCGGCGTTCCTGCAGCGCTGGTCGCTGTCGAGCCCCGACCGGGCCCGCCAGTCGCTGCGGTTCCTGTCCTCGCCGTTGTGGCGCGCCTACATCAGCACCTACGTCGAGGGGTACCGGCTGCTGGGCGGCTGGCTCGACGAGGCCGCCGACACCGCGGAGCGGGCCGAGCGGTTCCGCAGGTTGCTCGACGAGCCGCTGGTGCCCAGCAGCCTGCGGTGAGCCCCGGTGACCTGCGCGGGACGGTGACTGCGGGGATCGGTCGGGTCGGCTGACGGGGGAGTGGACGGGGTTCGTAGACTGAAGGGCGTATCCCTGCCGCCCTCTGCTTGGAGAAACCTCGATGACCGCTGCGCCCGGCGCCGACGTGAACACTGCCGCACTCGCCGATCTCGACCCCGAGGTCGCCCAGGCGATGGCCGGCGAGCTGTCCCGTCAGCGCGACACCCTCGAGATGATCGCGTCCGAGAACTTCGTGCCGCGCGCCGTGCTGCAGGCACAGGGCAGCGTGCTGACCAACAAGTACGCCGAGGGCTACCCCGGTCGCCGTTACTACGGTGGTTGCGAGAACGTCGACGTCATCGAGGACCTCGCTCGAAACCGCGCCAAGGAGCTGTTCGGCGCCGAGTTCGCGAACGTCCAGCCGCACTCGGGTGCCCAGGCCAACGCCGCGGTGCTCATGGCCCTGATGACGCCGGGCGAGAAGCTGCTCGGCCTCGACCTCGCGCACGGCGGCCACCTCACGCACGGCATGAAGCTCAACTTCTCCGGCAAGCTGTACGACGTCGCGTCCTACGGGGTCAGCAAGGAAGACCACCGCATCGACATGGACGAGGTCCGCGACATCGCGCTGCGCGAGAAGCCGAAGGTCATCGTCGCCGGCTGGTCCGCCTACCCGCGTCACGAGGACTTCGCCGCCTTCCGGTCCATCGCCGACGAGGTCGGTGCCTACCTGTGGGTCGACATGGCGCACTTCGCCGGTCTGGTCGCCGCGGGTCTGCACCCGTCGCCGGTGCCCTACGCCGACGTCGTGTCCACCACCGTGCACAAGACCCTCGGTGGCCCGCGCTCCGGCCTGATCCTCGCCAAGCAGGAGTGGGCCAAGAAGATCAACTCCGCGGTCTTCCCGGGCCAGCAGGGCGGCCCGCTCATGCACGCGATCGCCGCGAAGGCCGTCGCGCTGAAGATCGCCGCGAGCGACGAGTTCAAGGACCGTCAGCAGCGCAC
>Ga0182741_1005261_pt1 | contig 12138 bp, 10 predicted proteins | sample eDN5th37CBELigOP_FD_128874 | JGI IMG/M metagenome (GOLD analysis project Ga0182741, IMG submission 128874) | Enriched Organic Plus compost microbial communities from Emeryville, California, USA - eDNA 5th pass 37_C BE-Lig OP (version 2) (version 2) ...
GCTGCGAGGATTGAGTGATGTCAGTCGTGTACGCGCCCGCCGTCCTCGGACGGCGGGCGTGTGCCCTGCTCGCGGCGTCCTCGGCAGTCCTGCATGTCTTCATGCTCACGCACGCGGGCAACGCGGTCGCGGGCGGTCTGCTGGCAGTCATGATCGTCGCGTGCCTGTGGTGCGCACGGGACCTGTGGCGGCGTGGGACGCCGGCGGTGTGGTGCACGGTCGCGCTGATGAACCTCGCGATGGTCGCGCTGCACACACCCATGCCTGCCCACCACCACGGAACCGGTGCGCACATGTCCGGCCCGTCGAACCTGATGATGTTCACGGTGCTGCTGGCGCTCACCGAGGCCGCGATCGCCGGAACGGTCCTGTACTACCGCACGCGCAACCGCTCGGTCACCGCCTGATCAGGCCTCGAGTTCGCCGAGGATCTTGCGTTCGATGCTCGCGCGGGTGGTCGCAGGCAGCACGATGAGCCCGTCGAGTTCTCTCTGCGCCCGCGTGTAGGCGCTCTGGCGTTCCTGTGGCGTGGCGCCCTCGTCGGACGCGAGGCGCAGCAGCTGCTGGGCACGGGCCAGACGTTCCTGCGCCTCGGCCGAGAAGTCGCTGCGGCGCCTGCGGATCGCCTCGGTCTCGGCGATGTCGAACGCCGTGACGTATTCGTGCACGGCGTCGCGGTACTCGAGTTGCGCGGGCCGGTCACCCAGGATGTCGGCCGGGTTGTCGGGCCGCAGCAGATCGGCGCGGCCGCGGGCCTTGTGGAACGCGATGGTCAGCGGATCGCGCATGTCCGTCATCAACGGGAAGTCCAGGAGCTTCGCGATGTCGATCTCGTAGTCGAGCCAGCGGGCGTTGGTGTGGTCGTGGCGTTGCAGCACCTTCGTGAGTTCACGTTCGTAGCCGGCGTCGGCGGCTCTCACGGCCTCGGCTGCCCGCGCCATCTCGACCTTGGTCTGCTGCTTGATGCGGTAGCGCTCCAGGCGCCGTTCGGCGCGCCGTTCATTGGCGGCGGCCACAGCCCTGATACCGCCGCCGATCATTCCTCCGAGCGGGAAGATCAACCACCAGAAGTTCCCTGCGAAGTGCCACAGAGGTTCCACAGATCCCAGCATGCCACCGGCTGCGCCGCCCCCCGGCGCAGCCGGTGGCACGTCAGACGCTCAGAACCACCGGCCGAACCTGCGGATGTAGACGGTCTTGACGGTCTGGACGACCACGCAGTAGCAGGTCAGCGTCGCGACCAGCCAGCCGAAGTACGTCGGTGGTTGGTGGTGGCGCGGGTGTGAAACTAACGGGCCGTGTGCGAGCCGCCTCCCAGGGACGCGGTCAGGACCGCCACCGGGGTGTTGCTCATCCTCAGGTTGTGCCGCTCCTGCGGGGTCAGCGACGCACGTGTGTGGATCCACGCGATGGGGCGTTTGACCGCGCTGCGGGCATGACGAAGAAAGGTGTTGTGCTGCATCGGATTCTCCATCTCACTGTGGAGCTCTCCGCGTCGACCTAGGACGTCACCGAAAGCGGAGAGGTGTTCACAAACAAACGTTTTCGAATCGGACTGGGATACGGGCCGTCACATGACGTCATGTCGTCACCTCCTCGCTACCGGGCGCACGGGGCGCAGCTGTTCTGCACGCAACCGTCAGATGCGCGCTGAAGAGGAAGTCGGGCACATGGCCGGACGCGCCGAGTGGCGCGAGCACTTCCTCATCAGAGCTTTGGCACTGCACGACGTGTCCCACCTTGAGGTGGGAAGCCACTTCGGATCATCCCTTAGGCCGGGAAGATCTGTCCTAACCCTGGGCGTCTCTCGACGTCGTCGGATCAGTGGCCTGTGTTCGTGTAGGAGCCTCACCTAACGAAGCGCGGTTTTCATTTGACACTGTACATGCGGTGCCGAGCAACTGAGTTTCACGGCTGTCGGAAACCGGTCCCCAAATGGGTTGTGCCAGTGGACCGCAAGTCCGCGGCATTCACACAGGAATCGGCAGGACGCGCGACATGTGCTCGCCTGTGCGCGACAGCGTGACGCGTGTGATGAGATTGACGCATGCCTCAGCTAACTGCCGAGCCTGATCCGGACGCCGACGAGCAAAAACCGCCGGCGATCACCGCGCGGGAGATCACGATGCGCGGGCCGTTCGGCCCGGTGTACGGGCCCGTCGACCTCGACATCGCAGAAGGCGGCGTGACCGCGCTGGTGGCGCCGTCGGGTGCGGGCCGCACCGCGCTGCTGCTCACGCTGGCCGGGCGGATGAAACCGCAGTCCGGCGAGGTGACGGTGCTCGGCCGCACCCGCGCCAAGGACATCTTCGACATCTCGGCAGTCGCGGCGGTCGAGGACATCGACGCCGTCCCCGAGTCGGTGACCGTGGCCGACGTCATCACCGAGCAGCGCCGGTGGGACGCGCCGTGGTACCGGCGCGTGCCGCGTGCCGGTGCCGACGACCTCGCCGCACTGTGCGGCCCGGTGTTCGGTGACCTGCCCCTGCCTCCGCTGGGTGAGTACTTCGACGAACTCACCGAACTCGACCGGGTCCTGCTGCGGATCGCGCTGGCCAACACGTCGAGACCGCCGCTGCTCGTGGTCGGCGATTTCGACCACGTCACCGACGACCGCAACCGCGAACTGCTCGCAGAACGCCTGATCGCGCTCGGCGAGCAGCAAACCGTCGTCACCGCCACGGTCAACCCGGTGAGCAACCCTGCCGTGACCCACATCGCGGTACCGAACACCACACCGGCCGAGCTGGCCTCAGCACAGAAGGGTGAGAAGTAGCCGTGCTCGCCGGAATGTCTCTCGGCACCGATTTCAAGCGGTTCTCCCGCGGCGCCATGCCACGCATCGCGCTGGTCATCGTGATCTTCATGCCGCTGCTGTACGGCGCGATGTACCTGTGGGCGTTCTGGAACCCGTTCAACGAGGTCGACAAGGTCCCGGTCGCCCTGGTCAACGAGGACAAGGGTGCCGTCGCGCAGGGCGAGCGGCTCAACGCGGGCCAGGAGGTGTCCGACGCCCTGGTCGACTCGGGGGAGTTGCAGCTTCACCGGGTCTCGGCCGACGAGGCCGCCGACGGTGTGTCCAGCGGCAGGTACTACTTCTCGATCACGCTGCCCGAGGACTTCAGCGAGGCCATCGCGTCGCCGTCGGGTGACTCGCCGCAGCAGGCCACGCTGCGCTTCACGTTCAACGACGCCAACAACTACCTGGGCTCGATCATCGGGCAGAACGCCGCGCGTGAGGTGATCAACCAGATCAACGCCCGGATCGGCGAGCGCACGGTCGGCACGGTGCTCACGGGGCTCACCGACGCCGGTGAGGGCCTGATCAAGGCCGCCGACGGCGCCCAGCAACTCGCCGACGGCAACGCCGCGGCCAACGACGGCGCGCAACGCCTGGCCTCGGGCGCCGACGCGCTGACCGCCGGTCTGGTGACCGCGCGCGACGGTTCGGCGCAGCTCGCCGCGGGCACGCGTCAGTTGTCGACGGCCGTCACCACCGCCACCGATCCGCTGCTGCACGTGCTCGACCGTGTCGGCGATCTCGGCCTCGATCCCGACGAGGTCGGCCGTGCCGCACAGCGCCTGTCGGGTGCCGTGCGCTCGACGACCGATCGCATCGCGGCGCTCAACATCGATCAGGCGCAGGCCGCCGCGATCGTCGACCAGGCCGTCAACTTCCTGCGCAACAGCCCCGACCCCACGGCCCGCGACACCGGCGAGTTCCTGGCCGGGGCCCACCGGATCCTGACCTCGCGCGGTATCGACCCCACCACCGACGACGGCCTGATCAAGTTGCGCGACAGCGCGGCCGAGCTTGAGAACGAACTCGGCGATCCCAACAGCAAGATGCGCACGTTCATCACCAAGGCCCTCAACGGCGGTCTGCGCGCCGACGTCGTCAAGCTGCGCGACGGTGCCCAACAGCTCAACAGCGGGGCCCAGGCCCTCAACAGCGGGCTCGTGCAGCTGACCAACGGTGGACGTCAACTGTCCAACGGCGCAAACGAACTCGCCGCGGGCACCGAGAAGCTCGAGACGGGCAGCCGGCAGTTGGCCACCGCGCTGCGCGACGGGTCGACCCAGGTGCCGTCGTGGACCCCGCAGCAGCGCACCGAGGTCGCCCGGACCCTGTCCGCGCCCGTCGCGCTGGACATCGAGACCCACAACCCCGCGGTCACGTTCGGCACCGGGTTTGCCCCGTTCTTCCTGCCGCTGGCGTTGTTCATCGGCGCGCTGATCATCTGGATGCTGTTGAAGCCCTTGCAGACCCGGCCCGTCGTCAACGGCCTCGGCGCGCTGCGCGTCGTGCTGGCGTCCTACTGGCCCGGCCTGCTGATCGCGGTGTGCCAGGTCGTGGTGATGTACGTCGTGGTCCACTTCGGCGTCGGTCTGCAGGCGAAGTACCCGCTCGCCACGGTCGGGTTCCTGATCCTCGTCGCGGCGACGTTCCTCGCGCTCATCCAGGCGTTCAATGCCCTGTTCGGGGTGTCGGTGGGCCGCGTCGTCACCCTGGCGTTCCTGATGCTGCAGCTCGTGTCCGCGGGCGGCATCTATCCCGTCGAGACCACGGCCAAACCGTTCCAGATCCTGCACCCCGTCGACCCGATGACCTACGCCGTCAACGGTCTTCGGCAGGTGATCGTGGGCGGTGTCGACTCGCGGTTGTGGATCGCGATCGTGGTGCTCACGGGCCTGCTCGCGGTATCACTGGCAGGCAGTGCGTGGGCCGCCAGACGAAACCGGCAGTACACCATGGACCGCCTGCGGCCCCCGATCGAAGTCTGATGCGCCGCTCGTAACGCCACGGCGGAAAAATCGCGAAATTTCCGCCGTGGCGTTACGAGCGCGAGGCCCATGCCTTCGCGACCCGCTTGAGCACGGTTGCTTCGCCGTCGCGTGCGGTCACGCGGATCACGATCCAGCCGTTTTCCATCATCTCGTCCGCCCGCTGGATGTCTTTGCGCAGCGTGACCGGATCCGTGTGGTGTTGCCCCTCGTACTCCAGCGCGATCTTGAGCTCGGGCCAGGCCATGTCGACTTCCCCGATCAGTGCGCCGTACTCGTTGAGCACCGCGTACTGCGTCTGTGGTGGCGGATATCCGGCACGCACGACCACGAGCCGTAACCAGGTCTCGCGCGGTGATTCGGCACCGGGGTCGACGAGGGCGATGATGGTGCGCGCCTGCCGGATTCCTCTTCGTGCCGCGTGATGCTCGGCGGCCAGCTCGATGTCGGCCACCTTGAGTTTCGCGGCCCTGGCCAGTGAATCGATGGCCGGTACCGCGACGTCCTCGGGAAACTTGCAGGCCAGGTCGAGGGCGGTGCGCACCGGCGTGGTGACGCGCATGTCGCCGATCAGGCAGATCTCGTCGTCTTCTATCGCGTCGCTCCAGACGACCACGCCGCGCGCCGGGCGACGGTTGGTGTCCAGGATGTAGGCAGGCAGACCGGGGTCAATCCATCGGGCGCCATGCAAGGCCGCGGCGGAGTATCCGGCCAGCACACCGCGTCGTCTCGACCGCAGCCAGCACGCCTTGGCTCGCAGTATCGCCGTGGGCAGTGTGCCCTTTTCGACGTAGATGTCCTGATAGACCGCGATGAAGCGGCTGCGCAGTTGATGACGCGTCAGCGTGCCCGCCGCGAGCGCCTCACTTCCGATGAATGGTTCCCCCATGGCAGGAGTGTGCCGAGGGGCACCGACAACTCCGCGCTCGTAACGCCACGGCGGAAAAATCGCGAAAATTCCGCCGTGGCGTTACGAGCGGCGAAGTGGCGCAAGAACTACAACCCGATCCGGCGGTACCGCTGCAACCGCGTCTGCAGACGCTCGTCGTCGGGAACGGCACGTAGGTTGTGCAATTCGGCGGCGATCGCGGTGGACAACCGGGCCGTGAAGGCGCGTGGCTCGTCGGCGGCATCGGGTTTCTCGGCGACGACGACGTCGACGATGCCGTGGCGTAGCAGGTCGACGGCCCGGACACCCTGTGCGGCAGCGAGTTCGGGGGCATGCTCGGTGTCGCGGTAGACGATGGCGCTCGCACCTTCGGGCGGCAGTGGCGCGAGCCAGCCGTTGGACGCCGCGAGCACGCGGTCGGCGGGAACCATCGCCAGTGCCGGCCCGCCGCTGCCCTGACCCATGAGCACCGACACGGTCGGGGTGTCGAGCGTGACGAGTTCGGCCAGGCAGCGCGCGATCTCACCGGCCAGCCCGCCCTGCTCGGCCTCGGTCGACAGCGCGGGCCCGGCGGTGTCGATCACCAGCACGAGCGGTAGCTGCAGTCCGGCGGCCAACGCCATGCCGCGGCGGGCCTCGCGCAGTGCGCCGGGGCCCACCAGGCCGCCGACGATACGACGCTGGCCCAGCACCACGGCGGGCTGACCGCCGAACCGGGCGAGCGCGAGCAGCGTCGTCGCGGCCTCGCCCCGTTCGGTGCCCGACAGCAGCACCTGATCGGTCGCGCCGTGGCGCAGCAGGAAGCCGACGCCGGGGCGGTCGGGCCGACGCGACGCGATCACCGAGTCCCAGGCCGGCACGTCCGGCAGGTCCTCGGTCTCGATGACGGCAGGCGCAGGTCCCGGCGGGTCGGCCACCACGCGCAGGGTCCGGTCGAGCGTCTCGCGCAGCAGCGCAAGCGGCACCACACCGTCGATGACGCCGTGGGCGTGCAGGTTCTCGGCGGTCTGCACGCCAGACGGGAACGGTTCGCCGTAGAGGTGCTCGTACACGCGCGGGCCGAGGAAGCCGATCAGCGCGCCCGGTTCGGCCGCGGTGACGTGGCCCAGCGATCCCCACGACGCGAACACCCCGCCGGTCGTGGGATGACGCAGGTACACGAGGTAGGGGAGATGGGCCTGCTTGTGCAGCTCGACGGCCGCGGCGATCTTGACCATCTGCAGGAACGCGACCGTGCCCTCCTGCATGCGCGTGCCGCCCGAGCTCGGCGACGCCAGCAGTGGCAGGCGTTCGGCGGTCGCGCGCTGCACGGCCGCGGTGATGCGCTCGGCCGCGGCCACGCCGATCGATCCGGCGAGGAAGTCGAACTCACACGCCACCACCGCGACGCGCCTGCCGAACACCGTGCCCTCGCCGGTCAGCACTGATTCGTCCAGCCCGGTCTTGGCCGAGGCCTCGGCCAGTTCACGGCGGTACTCGTCGTCGGCGCCGACGTCCAGGGGCGCCGTGTCCCAGCTGCGGAACGAGCCCTCGTCCAGCACTGCATCCCGAAGCACCAGAGCGCCGATCCGACTCACATTCGAAGGTTAGCCGACGCGTCGACGAGTTCCGGTTGCCGAAAGTGGGTTGGCTTGACCATAATTGGCACTCGTCGGATGAGAGTGCTAACGCGGCCGCGCAATTGAGTGAGTAGGAGGTTGACAGCGTGAGCGGCAACGATATCCTCGCCCCGGCCGATGTGGACGATCCGCTGCGGATCGTGCTCGTCGCGCCGCCCTACTTCGACATTCCCCCCAAGGGCTACGGCGGCACCGAAGCCGTCGTCGCGGATCTCGCCGATACGCTGACCGCCCGCGGCCACCACGTGACGGTGTTGGGTGCAGGAGCACCGGGGACTGCTGCGCGCTTCCAACCCCTGTGGGAGCGCACACTTCCCGATCGTCTGGGCCAGCCGTACCCGGAGATCATGCACGCGCTCAAGGTGCGTAAGGCCATCGAGCGCATCGCCGCCACCGAAGGCGTCGACATCGTGCACGATCACACGTTCGCAGGCCCGCTCAACGCTCCGTTCTACCGCAAGCTCGGGTTGCCCACTGTGGTCACGGTGCACGGCCCGATCGACGAGGACCTGTACCCCTATTACCGCGAACTCGGCGACGACATCGGCCTGATCGCGATCAGCGACCGCCAGCGTGAGCTCGCTCCCGACCTGAATTGGGTTGGCCGCGTGCACAATGCGCTGCGTATCGACGACTGGCCGTTCAACACCGTGAAGAAGGACTATGCGCTGTTCCTCGGCCGGTACGCGCCGTACAAGGGTGCGCACCTCGCGCTGGAGGCCGGGCACGCCGCAGGCATGCCGCTGGTCCTGGCAGGCAAGTGCAGTGAACCGCCCGAGATCGCGTACTTCGACGAGCAGGTGAAACCGCTGCTCACCGACAGCGATCACGTGTTCGGCATGGCCGACGCGCAGGCCAAGCGCAAGCTGCTCGCCGAGGCCCGCTGCCTGGTCTTCCCGATCCAGTGGGAAGAGCCGTTCGGCATGGTGATGATCGAGGCCATGGCCTGCGGTACACCGGTGGTCGCGCTGCGTGGCGGCGCGGTGCCCGAGGTGATCGTCGACGGTGTCACGGGCGTGATCTGCGATGTGCCCGAGGAACTTCCGGCGGCGATGGAAAAGGCCACGCATCTCGACCCCGCCGCGTGCCGCAGGCACGTCGCGGCGCACTTCGGGGTCGGCCGGTTCGGCGCGGGATACGAGCAGATCTACCGCAACGTGCTGCGTCAGCGCACGCGGATGACGTTGCGCGAGGTGCTGACCGAGCCACCCGGTGTGGCCGAGCGGGCGAGCGCATGACCGTGACGCCGACCATTCTCAATGGTGGCGAGCCCGCCAGCATCGGATTCGGCGGTGGCACAGTGACACTCGTGGAAGGTGCCACCTTCTGCCTGTCCGACCGCCACGGCGACGTGCTGGCGGGCCGGTCGCACGGCCTGTTCTTCCGCGATGCGCGCGTGCTGTCGCGGTGGCAGTTGCACGTCGACGGCGGTGAACCCGAGTCGCTGACCGTGCAGACCCCGGAAGCCTTTGCCGCGCAGTTCATCATGCGCCGCACACCGCGTGCCGGGGTTGCCGACAGCACACTGCTGCTGGTGCGTGACCGCCTGATCGCCGACGGGTTGCGCGAGACCATATCGCTGTACAACCTGGCCGACGAGCCCACCGTGGTGTCTCTAGAGCTGCTCGTCGACGCGGATTTCGCGGACCTGTTCGCCGTCAAGGAGGGCCGCGCGCCCATCGGGGGCGCCGAGATATCGCTCGTCGACAACGAGCTGGTGCTCAACGACCGGTCGAATCGCGTTCGCGGCGTGAAGATCACGGCGTCCGGTTCGCCGGTGGTCACGCCGGGGGTGTTCCGGTGGCGCGTCGTGGTGCCGCCGCGCGGCACGTGGCAGGCCGAGGTGGTCGCGGAGCCGACATGGGCCAACCAGAGCGTGAAGACCCGGTTCCGCACGGGTGAGGAACTGGAGGCCAGCGCACCGGCCCGCAAGATCGAGGCCTGGCGGGGCACCACCACCACGGTCGAGACCGATCTGCGGGCGCTGGCCGCGACACTGCAGCGCAGCGAGAGCGATCTGGGTGCGCTGCTGATCCGCGACGAGACCGACGAGCGTCCGTACGTCGCGGCGGGCGCACCGTGGTTCATGACGCTGTTCGGCCGCGACAGTCTGTTGACGGCGTGGATGTCGCTGCCACTGGACGTCGGGCTCTCGGTGGGCACGCTGCAGCGCCTGGCCGACGCGCAGGGGCGCCGCGTGGATCCGCTGACCGAGGAGCAGCCGGGGCGGATCATGCACGAGATCCGCCGCGGCCCGGCGAGCACCGACGTGCTGGGCGGCTCGGTCTACTACGGGTCGGCCGATTCGACGCCGCTGTTCGTGATGCTGCTGGCCGAATGCTGGCGGTGGGGTGCCGACGAGGGCGCGGTACGGGCACTGCTGCCCGCGGCCGACGCCGCGTTGAGTTGGGCGGCCCGCTACGGCGACCGCGACGACGACGGGTTCATCGAGTACAAGCGCGCGACCGACCGCGGCCTGCTCAACCAGGGCTGGAAGGACAGCTTCGACGCGATCACCGACGCGGCGGGCCACCGCGCCGACGCGCCGATCGCGCTGTGCGAGGTGCAGGCCTACCAGTACGCGGCGCTGCGGGCCCGGGCGGAGTTGGCCGACGCGTTCGGCGAACCCGCGACCGCCAAGCGCCTGCGCGACCGGGCCGCGACGCTGAAGAAGCGCTTCGCCGAGAAGTTCTGGTTGCCCGACCGCGGGTACTACGCGCTCGCCCTGGACGGTGACAAGCGCCCGGTCGACTCGTTGACCAGCAATGTCGGGCACTGCCTGTGGGCGGGTATCGCGACCGACGAACACGCCGCGCGGATCGTCGAGAAGCTGGGCACCTCCGAGATGGACTCGGGCTTCGGGCTGCGCACGCTGGCCGCCGACATGGGCGCCTACAACCCGATGAGCTACCACAACGGCTCGGTGTGGCCGCACGACACGGCCATCGCGGTCGCGGGGCTGCTGCGCTACCGCCACGTGCCTGGTGCCGTCGAACTCGCCGAACGGCTCGCGCTCGGCCTGCTCGACGCGGCCGACGCGTTCGGCGGCCGGCTGCCCGAGCTGTTCTGCGGGTTCCACCGGTCGCAGTTCGCCTCGCCGGTGCCGTACCCGACGTCGTGCTCGCCGCAGGCGTGGGCCAGCGCGGCGCCGCTGCTGCTGGTGCGCGCCTTCCTCGGTCTCGAGCCCGACGTCCCGCACCGCAAGCTCACCGTGCGCCCGCAGTTGCCCGCCGCGTGGGGCCGCGTGGCGTTGACCGATCTGCGGCTCGGCTCGGCCACGGTGGCGGTTGAGGCGGAGGGGACGGTGGCAAAGGTCACGGGCCTGCCCGGCGACTGGCAGCTGAGCACCGCCGAGAGCTGAACAGCACCCATGGTTAGGCTGGCGACATGATTGGTGTCACCCGAGACGGCAATGTCCTGACCCTGGAGCTCCAACGTCCCGAGCGGCGCAACGCGCTGAACTGCGAACTCGTCGACAGCCTGCGCGAGGCGGTCGAGAACGCCGCGTCCGAGGACATCCGCGCGATCGTGCTCACCGGCCAGGGGTCGGTGTTCAGCGCGGGCGCCGACCTGTCCGGCGACGCGTTCGCCGCCGAACTGCCCGACAAGGCGACTGCGCTGAACCTCGCGATCGACAAGGCCCCGGTGCCGGTGATCGGCGCGATCAACGGGCCCGCGATCGGTGCGGGCGTGATCCTCGCGATGATCTGTGATCTGCGGGTCGTGGTGCCGGAGGCGTACTTCCAGTTCCCGGTCGCGAAATACGGCCTGGCGCTGGACAACTGGAGCATCCGCCGGTTGACGTCGCTGGTGGGCTACGGCCGCGCGCGGGGCATGCTGTTGGCCGCGGAGAAGCTCGACGCCGAGACCGCGCTGCAGACGGGCATGGCCAACCGCATCGGGACCCTGGCCGACGCGCAGAAGTGGGCGGCCGAGATCGCGGGGTTCGCACCGCTGGCGCTGCAGCACGCCAAGCGTGTCCTCAACGACGACGGCGCCTACGAAGAGCCGTGGCCCGCGCACAAGGAGCTGTTCGACCGGGCCTGGAAGTCGCCTGACGTGATCGAGGCCCAGGTGGCCCGCATCGAGAAGCGTCCGCCCAGGTTCACCGGGGCCTGACGTGTTGCGCGCGGCGCTGCGGTTGACGACGCGTTCGGCCGGCCTGCTGGCCGGCGGCTGGCTCTTGGGCGCGCTGCGCGGTACGTACGCGTCGGTGGGCGCCCAGCCCCGCGACATCAAGCCGGTGGCGACGCGGTCGCCGCAGTTCGACGGCAAGGTCTTCGTCAACATCGAGCCCGCGTCGCCCGGTATCAACCTGGACCGCGAAGAGCGGCGCAGGCTGTTCGCCGAGATGTTCGGCTCGAAGGGCGCGAGCTGGCCGCCGGGGGAGATCCCACTCGCCGAACCCACCGAGGCAGAGACCGCCGAGGCCAAGCCGTGCGCGGTGTCCTGGTACGGCCATTCCTCGGCCCTGATCGAGGTCGACGGCTACCGCGTGCTCACCGATCCGATCTGGAGTGACCGCTGCTCGCCGTCGCGCGTGGTCGGCCCGCGCCGCCTGCACGCGCCGCCGGTGCCGTTGGAGGCGCTGCCCGCGGTCGACGCGGTCGTGATCAGCCACGACCACTACGACCATCTGGACATCGACACCGTCCGTGGCCTGGCACGCACGCAGCGTGCGCCGTTCCTCGTGCCGCTGGGCATCGGTGCGCACCTGCGCAAGTGGGGCATCCCGGAGGCCCGCATCGTCGAACTCGACTGGAACGAGAGTCACCGCATCGGCGATCTGACCATCGTGTGCACACCCGCGCGGCACTTCTCCGGGCGGTTCCTGCAGCGCAACAC
>Ga0182741_1005264_pt1 | contig 12133 bp, 12 predicted proteins | sample eDN5th37CBELigOP_FD_128874 | JGI IMG/M metagenome (GOLD analysis project Ga0182741, IMG submission 128874) | Enriched Organic Plus compost microbial communities from Emeryville, California, USA - eDNA 5th pass 37_C BE-Lig OP (version 2) (version 2) ...
CACCTGATAGGCGCCGATATGCTGGGTGATGCCGCCCGCCTCGCCCGCCGCCACGTCGGTCCTGCGCAGCGCATCAAGCAGCGAGGTCTTGCCGTGATCGACATGGCCCATGATCGTCACCACCGGGGGGCGCGGCACCATCTCCGCTTCCTCGTCGGCGGCGCCCACCAGGCCTTCCAGCACGTCCGATTCCGACACGCGCTTGACGACATGGCCATATTCGGTCGCCACCAGCTCGGCGGTGTCGGCGTCGATCACATCGTTGGGCGTCGCCATCATGCCGTTCTTCATCAGCACCTTGATGACGTCCACGGCGCGGCGCGCCATGCGGTTGGCGAGGTCGGAGACGGTGATGGTCTCCGGGATGGTGATGTCGCGCGGACCGGCGGGCCCGGCCTGCACTTGGCTGTGCGCCTTGTTGACGCGCTGCAGATGGCGGCGGAAGGCCGCCACCGAGCGCACGCGCTCGTCATCGCCTTCCAGGGCGCGGGTGACGGTGAGCTTGCCGCGGCGGCGCTCGCCCTCGGCCACGGTCTTCTTCGGCACCGGCACCTTGGCGGCGCCCGGCTTGCCGGGACCCTTCTTGCCGCTCTCTTCCTCTTCCTCATTGACCAGGCGGCGGCGCGCATCGGCGGCGGGCGTCTCGGTCTTGGCGGTTTCCAGGCGGCGGGCGGCTTCCAGCTCGGCGCGCTTCTTGGCGGCCTCGTCGGCGGCCTTGCGCGCCTCTTCCTCGGCCTTGCGCTTTTCGGCGGCGGCGCGTTCGGCCTTGAGCTTCTCTTCCTCCTCGGCGCGGCGGCGGGCCTCGGCCTCGGCCATGCGGCGCGCCTCGGCGTCGGAGACCTTGGCCTCGGCCAGGGCGGCGGCGCGGCGCGCCTTCTCCTCTTCCGAAAGCTGGCGCAGCACCACGCCGCGCGGCGGCGCGGGCGTCTTGGCCTCCGGCGCGGCGGGCGCGGCCGCAGGCGTCTTCGCCTCGGCCTTGGCGGCGGGCGCGGGCTTGGGCGGATTGGCCGAGCGCTTCTTCTCGACCACCACCGCCTTGGTGCGGCCGTGGCTGAAGCTCTGCTTGACGGTGGACATCTCCGTCTTCTTCAGCGAGAGCGTCTTGGGGCGCTTGGTTTCGTCGGTATCGCTCATGGCTTGCTTTCGTTCTTGCTCGCGTCCGCTCGCGGGCTTTCGTTCCGGGCGCGGAGGCTGCCGGTCCGGAAACCCGAGAGCCGCTCCGCATCAAAGATCAAACGGTCCGCCAGACCGCCCGGTTGGACGGCGGCATGTATCACATTCTCGCGCCCCAGGGCCAATCCCAATTCGGCGCGGGTCAGGGTTTCGATCACCGTGCAGGCGCGCTCCAGCCGGTGCGCGGCGGCATGGAGCTTGCGCTTGCCGTCGGGCGCGCCGTCGAACGCCTCGATCAGCAGCTTTGGCGGCCGAGGGCCTTCGAGCTGGCGCAGCACATTATCGAACCCCAGCACCAGTGCGCCCGAACGCCGCGCGATCCCCAGATCGCCCAGCATGCGCGCCACCAGCGCGCTTTCCGTGCGCCCGGGCAGGTCGGCGCCGGCGGTGACCGCCTCCTTGGCGGCGCGGGAGAAGAGCTTCTTCGCCACCGCTGCGGCGATGGCGTCCCGGGACGCCGCCACCCAGGCACCGCGCCCCGGCAGCCGGGCCGCGACATCGGGCACCACCGTGCCGTCCGGCGCGAAGGCGAAACGGATCAGGCGGCTTTCGGGCATGACTTCGCCGCTCACAATGTCCCGTCTTTCACGGCCATCGTGATCGTCTTCCGTCATCTTGCGCGCCGCCGCCGTCATCACGCCTCGTCCGTCACGCCTTCTTCTTCGGCCGGCGGCTCATGGTCTTCCGGCGGCTCGATCCAGCCCGCCTTGACGCGCGCCGCCATGATGATGGCGTTGGCGTCGTCGGAGGTGAGGTTGAAGCCGTCCAGGGCGCCCGGAACGCGCACGCGCTCCCCCTTACCGGAAGAGTCCTTGCCGGTCTCGTAATAGCCGATCAGCTCGTCGGTGGCCGAACCGGCCAGGTCTTCCAGCGTCTTGATCTCATGCTCGCCCAGCGCCACGGCGATCTGGGGCGTCACGCCCTCGACCTCCAGCACCTCGTCGGCGACGCCCAGGGCCTTGCGCTTGTCGTCCAGTTCCTTGTTGCGGGCCTCGATGAACTCGATGGCGCGGTTCTGCAGCTCCTGCGCCGTCTCCTCGTCGAAGGCCTCGATCTGGGACAGCTCGTCCAGCTCGACATAGGCTACGTCCTCGATGGTGGCGAAGCCTTCCGAGGCCAGAAGCTGGGCCACCGTCTCGTCCACGTCCAGCGCCTCCATGAAGAGCTGGGTGCGCTGGGTGAATTCCTTCTGGCGGCGCTCCGATTCCTCGGCCTCCGTCAGGATGTCGATCTGCCAGCCGGTGAGCTGGCTGGCCAGGCGCACATTCTGCCCGCGGCGGCCGATGCCCAGGGAAAGCTGCTCGTCGGGCACCACCACCTCGACGCGGTGGGTGTCCTCGTCCAGCACCACCTTGGTGACTTCGGCCGGGGCCAGGGCGTTGACGATGAAGGTGGCCGGATCGGGCGACCAGGGAATGATGTCGATGCGCTCGCCCTGCAGTTCCTGCACCACCGCCTGGACGCGCACGCCGCGCATGCCGACGCAGGCGCCGACGGGATCGATGCTGCTGTCCTTGGAGATCACGGCGATCTTGGCGCGGCTGCCCGGATCGCGCGCCACGGCGCGGATTTCGATCACGCCGTCATAGATTTCCGGCACCTCCTGGGCGAAGAGACGGCGCATGAAGTCCGGATGGCTGCGCGACAGGAATATCTGCGGCCCGCGCGCCTCGCGGCGCACGTCATAGATATAGGCGCGGATGCGGTCGCCGGGGCGGAAGGACTCGCGCGGGATCATTTCGTCGCGGCGGACCACGCCTTCGGCCTTGCCCAGGTCCACCACCACCGAGCCGAACTCGCTGCGCTTGACCTGGCCATGGACGATCTCGCCGATGCGGTCCTTGTATTCCTCATACTGGCGCTCGCGCTCGGCGTCGCGCACCTTCTGCACGATCACCTGCTTGGCGTTCTGGGCGTTGATGCGGTTGAAATCCACCGGCGGCAGGGTTTCGGCGATGATGTCGCCCACCTGGGCGTCGGGATTGCGGCGGCGCGCCTCGGTGAGCGAAATCTCGGTCTTGTCGTTTTCGACCGTCTCCACGACATGCAGATAGCGCGAGACATGGGTTTCGCCCGTGCGCGGGTCGATATCCACCTTGATGTCGTTCTCGCTGCCGTAATGGGCCTTGGCGGCGCGCTGCATCGCCTCTTCCATGGCGGTGAGCACCACCTGCTTGTCGATCGACTTGTCGCGGGCCACGGCGTCGGCGATCTGCAAGAGTTCGAGCCGGTTGGCGGAAACAGCCATGTCAGTCTTCTCCTTGAATGGGGTCGCTGCCGCTTTCGCGGACGCTCCTGTTCGCCCCTTTGCGGGCCTTCAAATCTTCCTGGATGAGCTTGTCGGTCAGCACCAGCTTGGCGTTGACGACGCTGCGGAAGGGAAAGCGGATGTCCCTGCCGTCGGCGCGCAGCGTGACGTCGGCGCCGTCCAGCCCCAGCAGCAGCCCACGCCAGCGCTTTCGGCCTTCGTAAAGCCCGTCCAGCTCGATCTTGGCCTCATGGCCGCTCCAGCGGGCGAAGTCCTGCGGCCGGGTCAGCGGCCGGTCGATGCCGGGCGAGGAGACTTCCAGCTCATACTCGCCTTCGACGGGATCGTTCTGTTCGATGAAGTCGAGCAGCACGCGCGAGAGTTCGGTGCAGCCTTCCACATCCATGCTGCCGTCGGGCCGCTCGGCCATCACCTGCAGCGTCTGCGGCGCGCCGCCCATCATGCGCAGGCGCACGAGCCTGAACCCCGCCTGTTCGATGACGGGTTCGAAGATGGGTTCCAGACGTGCGGCCGCGGTGACGGTCAAAGTAAAGCCTCTTCCCCGCGGCGGCCCGGCAGGACCGCCACACAAGCTTTCTTGTTGTTGGGGATGGCGGCTATGTAGGCCCGTTCCGCGCCGATTACAAGCGGGCAGAACGATTCCAGCCGGAATCGCGAAAAACTAAAGACTAGGGCATTTTCACGCGAAAATGCCCTAGCGGTTCGGGGGCGTATTGGGCGCGCCTGGTGCCGGTTGCGGCCTGGGCTTGGCGGGATAGATCAGGACCTCGCTTTCGCCCGGGACCGAATAGTGGAATTTCTGGTCCGGCGAGGGGACCGCGGGCGCGGCCTGTTCCGGTTCCATGGGCGTGCTGAGGCCCGGAATGGGCGGCATCATCCGCCAGGGGCCCAGGAGGAACACCAGCCCGCCGATGAACAGAATAAGGAAGAACACCGCGCCCGCGATGGCGACGATGTCGCCGCGGTTGGCTTCCCAGAACCCGCGCTCGCGGGTCCATTTGTCGTCCCTGTCCCTGAACATGGGCATCAGTCTAAGGCCTGATTGCGCAGAAAACGAAGATAGGCAGGCGGACCCTTGATCGCCTTGGCTTCGTAACGCGTGGGCGGCCAGTCCGGTGGCCGGGTTTTCCAGTCCTGCGGGCCGGTGGCGGTCCAGCGGAAGGCGGGGTGGGCCATCAGCCGTTCCAGGGCGTAAGGCAGATAGGATTTGTCGTCGGTGGCGAAGCGCAGTTCCGCCCCCGGCTTGAGCTTGCGCGCCAGCAGGTCGAGCGTCTCCATCTGCAGGAAGCGGCGCTTGTGATGGCGGGTCTTGGGCCAGGGGTCGGGAAAGAGCAGGAAGAAGCGCGACAGGCTGGCATCGGGCAGGGCTTCCAGGATGTCAAGGCCGTCGCCCTCATAGAGCCGAACATTGTTCAGCGGCTTTTCTTCCAGCTTGGTCAGCATCTTGGCCATGCCCATCTCATAAGGCTCGGCCCCGATCAGGCCCGCCCGGGGATGCTGTTCGGCCAGCGCCGCCAGATGCTCGCCCGCCCCGAAACCCACCTCCAGCCAGAGTTCCTGAACGCCGTTCGGGAATTGAGCGAAGGGGTCCTCCCCCACCCGGAAGGCCAGCTTGCCTAACAGTGTTTGGCGCAGGCCCGCCTGCCGCGCCGACAGCTTCGGCCCCTTGCGGCGGCCATAAAGCTTGCGGCGCTGGCGGTCGGGATGGGGCATTTCGCATGGCATGGCGGCTGTTTAGCAGGTCCCTTGGAAAATCCGCATCCCGAACCGCTGCGCGGCGACCTCAAAGGCTGGTGGTCGCGGCGCATCACCATCCATGACCGGCTGGCCTATCGCGTCAGCGGCAAGCCCCCGCACCAGGCGCTGGAGATCGCCCAGTGCCGCTTCCATTCTGACCGCTAGGCGCTGAAAGCATTCCGCCTCCGCGCGGGCGCGCAGGCGGACGGTTGCAGCGAACTCCGGCCCGCCTCCCCCTTCAGCGCGAAGCGCGGCAAGGGGGGGGTGGTTTCAGCGCGCGAAGGCGACCTTTCGGGAGCCGAGCGGAAGCTGAAACCGGAGGGGGTTGGAAATCAGAACGCGGCCTTGATCTTCTCGGCCAGGTCGGTCTTCTCCCAGGAGAAGCCGCCCTCGGCATCCGGCTCGCGGCCGAAATGGCCATAGGCCGCGGTGCGAGCGAAGATCGGCTTGTTCAGGTCCAGATGCTCGCGGATGCCGCGGGGCTTGAGGTTCATCACCTGCGGCAGCAGGGCTTCCAGCTTGGCCTCGTCCACCTTGCCGGTGCCGTGCGTGTCCACATAGACCGACAGCGGCTCGGCCACGCCGATGGCATAGGCGAGCTGGATGGTGCAGCGCTCGGCCAGGCCCGCCGCCACAACATTCTTCGCCAGATAGCGCGCGGCATAGGCCGCCGAACGGTCCACCTTGGTGGAATCCTTGCCCGAGAAGGCACCGCCGCCATGCGGGGCCGCGCCGCCATAGGTGTCCACGATGATCTTGCGGCCGGTGAGGCCGCAATCGCCGTCCGGGCCGCCGATCACGAAGGCGCCGGTGGGATTGATGTGCCAGGCGGTCTTGTCGTTGATCCACTCCTTGGGGAGTGCTTCACGAATATAAGGCTCGACGATCTTGCGGATGTCGGACGAGGACTGGTCCTCGCTGGTGTGCTGGGTGGAGAGCACGATCTGCGTCACCTCCACCGGCTTGCCGTTCGCATAGCGCAGCGTCACCTGGCTCTTGGCGTCGGGCAGCAGATGCGGCTCCCGGCCCGCATGGCGCGCATCGGCCAGGAGCTTGAGGATCTTGTGGCTGTAATAGAGCGGCGCGGGCATCAGCGCCGGGGTCTCGGTGCAGGCATAGCCGAACATGATGCCCTGGTCGCCCGCGCCCTCGTCCTTGTTGCCGGCGGCGTCCACGCCCTGGGCGATATGCGCCGACTGGGCGTGCAGCAGCACCTCGATCCTGGCGTTCTTCCAGTGGAAGCCTTCCTGCTCATAGCCGATGGCCTTGATCGCCTGGCGCGCGACGGCTTCCACCTCGGCGGGGCCGACGCCCTTGGGGCCGCGCGTCTCGCCCGCGATCACGACGCGGTTGGTGGTGCAGAGCGTCTCGCAGGCGGCGCGGATGTCCCAGGGGCTCATGCCGTCCTTGGGGCCTTCGCGGAAGAACAGGTCCACCACCTCGTCCGAGATGCGGTCGCACACCTTGTCGGGATGGCCTTCGGAAACGCTTTCGGAGGTGAAGAGATAGTCGGACCGCGCCATGGTTACTTCCTTTGGTGTTAGAGCGCCGCCGCGCGCATACGCTGTCGCTATGCGCTCCTGGCCGCCGCTCCCGAAGAAACGGGGCCCCCTCTTACAGGGATTTGACCGGGGGTCAAAGAGGGATATGCCGATTTTGACATATCCTGCCGACCTTGCCGCAGGCGGCGGGACCGGGCCAGATGCGCGCCATGGCGCTGCTGCCCGAAATCCCGCTGGAACATGGCTCGCCGCTGGCGCTGTTGCAGCGCCAGCCGGACAAGGCGCGGGACCTGGCCGCGGCGGCGGCGGGGACCTTCGGCCTGGCCTCGCGCGCGGCCGCCGCCCTGGCCGCGCCGCTGGCCGACTGCCTCAGCCGCGACTGGCTGCTGGCGCAGGACAATCCCTTCCTGCCCGAGATCGACGCCATCGCCGCCACCTTACGCATTCCCGGCGTCCATGCCCTGAATGTCTGCTTCGAATGGGGCTGCACCAGCGGGGTCTGGCCGGCCCCGGTGGCCCGGTGCTGCGCCGGGTGATGGACTGGGGCTTTCCCCGGCTGGGCGAGACCATGGTGGTGCTGCGCCAGGCGGGCGCGGCGGGGGACTTCCTTTCCATCACCTGGCCCGGCGTGTCGGGCGTCTTCCAGGGCGTGGCGCCGGGGCGCTTCGCCATCGCCATCAACCAGGCGCCGATGCGCCGCCATGGCGCGGGCTTTCTGGGCGACTGGCTGGCGAACCGCATAAGGGTGAAGCCCTCACGCGCCCTGCCGCCCGCCCATCTGCTGCGCCAGGTGTTCGAGCGCGCCCCCGATTATGCCGCGGCCAGGGCGATGCTGTGCGAAACCGAGCTGGCCGTGCCCGCCATCTTCGTGCTGGCAGGGCCGGACGCGGGCTGCATCATCGAGCGCAGCGAGCAGGCGTTCGGCCTGCGGGAGATGGCGGGCGGGCCGGTTTCAGCCGCCAATCATTTCGAGAGCGCCCTGGCTTTGGACGGCGCGGGCTGGCGGGCGCGGCCCATCGACAGCGCCGGGCGGCGAGCCTGTGCGGACGGCCTTTGCGACAGCCATTTCGCTGAGGATTTCGGCTGGTTCGTGCCGCCCATCGCCAATGCCAACAGCCGCCTGGCCTTCGAGGCAACGGCGGCGGGACGCCTCACCCTGATGGGCACGGCGGGCGCAAAACCGGTGACCCAGGTCTTCCGGCTGTGAGGGTGTTAACCCTTATCCGCCGCGGATAAGGTATAGCGCAGCCAGAACAACCCCTGAAGGACCGCCGTGCGCACCGCCACTGTCGAACGCAAGACCCGCGAGACCGAGATTGCGGTCTCCCTCGACCTGGACGGCACCGGCGAGGCCGACATCGATACCGGCATCGGCTTTCTGGACCATATGCTGGAGAGCTTCGCGCGCCATTCCATGATCGACCTGAAGGTGCGCGCCCAGGGCGACCTGCATGTGGACTATCACCACACCACCGAGGACACCGCCATCGTCATCGGCCAGGCGATCAAGCAGGCGCTGGGCGATTTCTCCGGCATCACCCGCTTCGGCACCGCCGTCATCCCGATGGACGAGGCGCTGACGCGCGTGGCCATCGACCTGTCCAACCGGCCCTATCTGATCTGGAAGGTGACCATCCCCAAGCCCAAGCTGGGCGAGATGGACACCGAACTGTTCAAGGAATGGTTCCAGGCGCTGGCGCAGAATGCGGGCATCTGCCTGCATATCGAGAATCTCTATGGCGAGAACAGCCATCACATCGTCGAGACCTGCTTCAAGGGCACGGCGCGGGCGCTGCGCCAGGCGGTGTCGCCGGACGAGCGGCTGGACGGGGCATCGCCTTCCTCAAAAGGTAGCCTCTAGAACATCCTCCATGGGCGAGGAGAGGAAATGATCTCCACCTCCACCGCCGCCGAGGTGGCGCGGGGCGTCTCGCGTCTTCTGCTGTTGCAGGGCTATGCGCCTATTCTGGAATTCTGCCTGCCCAACGGCCGGCGGCTGGATGTCGCCGCCATCGGCCCCGGCGGCGAAATATTGGGCGTGGAGATCAAGGTGGCGCTGGCAGACCTGCGCGGCGACGGCAAATGGCCCGACTATCTGGACTATTGCGACCTGTTCTATTTCGCCATCCCGCCCGACTTTCCGCCCGAGCATGTGCCGCACCAGACCGGCCTGATCGTGGCCGACCGCTATGGCGGGGAGATCGTCAAGCAGGCCGAGGCGCAATCCCTGCATGCCAGCCGCCGCAAGGCCGTCACCATCAGCTTCGCCAATGTCGCGGCGGCGCGGCTGTCGGCCATCCTGGACACCATCGCCCAGGGCAACTCGCCCAATCTGGTGGTGCCCGCCCCGGACGATTGCGCCCGCGATTGACGGAAGATGACACCGGAACCAAGCCCGGCATCGCCCGTTGACCTGACGCGCTCCCCGGCCGTCAGGTGTTCCCATGACCAAGATCGTCTTCGTCCATGGCATGTTCCAGAATCCCAGAAGCTGGGAGAACTGGGTCCAGCTCTTCTCCGCCCGCGGCTATGACTGTGTCGCGCCCGCCTGGCCGCTGCATGAGGGGGAACCGGCGGAACTGCGCGCCCATCCCTCGCCCATGCTGGGCAAGCTGCGCCTGAAAGAGGTGATCGCCGCCATCGAGATGACGGTCGGCGAGAACCGGCCTATCGTCATCGGCCATTCGGTGGGCGGGCTGATCGCCCAGATCCTGATGAACCGGGGCCGCGTATCCGCCGCCGTGGCGATCAACTCGGTGGCGCCCAACCGGATGCTGGATTTCGATTTCAGCTTCTTCAAGAACGCCGCCGTCATCGCCAATCCGCTCAAGGGCGACGAGCCGGTCTTCATGGATGCCGAGACCTTCCATGACGCCTTCGCCAACACCCTGACCCGGGAAGAGGCCCGGGGCGCCTTCGAGCGCACCGCCACCCATGACAGCCGCAACGTCTTCCGCGACTGCATGGGCGCCGACGGGCATGTGGATTTCGAGAAGCCGCACGGGCCCCTGCTGCTGATCGGCGGCGAGAAGGACCAGATCATCCCCGCCCATCTCTGCCAGAAGAATGCCGAGGCCTATGACGATCCGGCCAGCTTCCGCGCCTTTGCCGGGCGCAGCCATTTCATCTGCAACGAGCCGGGCTGGCAGGAGGTGGCGGGCTTTGTGCTGCAATGGCTGGAGCAGCAGGGCATGCACACCGCACTGGCCGCCAAGGCCCAGAGCGGCCAGACGCAGCAGCCCTGGAACGGGTGATCAGGTCTCTACGCAAGGTGGAACCGTCCCGTTCTGTCATGGCCACACACCGGTGGTCCATGACAAGCTGACGAAGTCAGGCCGCTTACGGCCGGGCGTCAGCGGCAGGCGGCGCGACCCAAAATCAACGGGGACTGCGCTTGGCCAGGATTCTCTGCAACGTACGGCGGTGCATGTTCAGCCTCCGCGCCGTCTCCGAGACATTGTGGCCGCAGAGTTCATAGACGCGCTGGATATGTTCCCAGCGCACCCGGTCGGCCGACATGGGATTTTCCGGCGGCTTGGGCTTGCCCCCCGGCGTCGCCATCAGCGCCGCCAGGATGTCGTCGGCGTCGGCGGGCTTGGGCAGATAGTCGATGGCGCCGAACTTCACCGCCGCCACCGCCGTGGCGATGTTGCCGAAGCCGGTCAGCACCACCACCCGGCTGTCGGGGCGGGTGGTGTGCAGCGTCTCGACCACGTCCAGGCCGTTGCCGTCTTCCAGCTTGAGGTCCACCACCGCGAAGGCGGGCGGGGCTTCCTTGGCCCTGGCCTTGCCCTCGGCCACCGATTCCGCCTGGGTGACGGTGAAGCCGCGGGTTTCCAGCGCCCGCGCCAGGCGCTCGCGCAGAGGCCGGTCATCCTCGACCAGAAGCAGGGTCTTTTCTTCGCCAGATGCGCTCATGGCGCGGGGTATAGCCTCCGCAGCCGGGCGGCTCAACTGCCGCATCAGACCTCTTCGTCGGGGGAGGCCGGGGGTTCCGGGCCGTCGATCATGCCCCGCGCCCAGACCACGGCCACGCGCGCCCCGCCCCCGGGCGGGTTGGTGGCCCGGACCAGGCCGCCGGTCTGTTCCAGCAGCACCTTGGCGATGAAGAAGCCCAGGCCCATGCCCTCATGGCCGTTCATGGTGGCTTCGGGCATCAGCTCGGTCTCGCCGGGGGCGCGGTGGCCGGGACGCGAGGTGACGTAAGGCTCGCCCAGCGCCTCGAAGATTTCCGGCGCGAAGCCGGGGCCGTCATCGTCCACCGTCACATGCAGGAGATTGTCGTCCCAGCGCGCCTCCAGCGTGACGCGGGTATCGGCGAAGTCGGCGGCGTTCTCCAGGATGTTGCCCAGGCCATGCACCAGTTCGGGCACGCGCCAGACCTGGGGCTGGGGATCGTCGGGATGGGGCGGGGCGACGCGCACCAGGATTTCGACGTCCTCGGTGCGCTGGGTGCGCGCCAGATCGTCCAGGAAGGCGCCCAGGGGCAGGCGGGTCATCGAGCCCAGCAGGGCCGCTTCGGGATGGGCGAGGCGGGCGATGATGGCGCGGCAGCGTTCGGCCTGCTCGCGCAGGAGACGCGCATCCTCGATCTCGGGCGAGTTCTCGGGCAGCGCCCGTTCCAGCTCGCGCGCCACCACCGCGATGGTGCCGAGCGGCGTGCCCAGCTCATGCGCCGCCGCCGTCGCCAGGGCGCCGATCGAGGCCAGCCGCCGCTCGCGCGACAGGGCCAGCCGCGTCGCCGCCAGGCCCGCCGACATGCGCGCCGATTCCGAGGCGACGCGCCAGGCATAGACGGCGGTGAAGCCGATCCCCAGCACCAGGGCCGCCCAGATGCCGCCCTGATAGAGCGTGGGCAGGAGCAGCACATCGGCGCTGGGCCAGGGCAAGGGCTCGTGCCAGATGCCGATCACGCTCACCGCCAGGAAGGCCAGGAACACCAGGATCATGGTGTTGGAGAGGTTGAGGCTGGTGGCCGCGATCACCACCGGCGCCAGGAACATCAGCGCGAAGGGATTGGTGATGCCGCCGGTGAGATAGAGCAGCACCGCAAGCTGCACCACGTCGAAGGCGAGATAGAAGGTGGCCTCGCGGTTGGTGAGGCGCTGGTTGGCGGGATAGCGCAACGCCAGCACGATGTTGAGCGCCACCGAGGCCAGGATGGCGGCGGCGCATTGCAGGATGGGAAGCGGATAGCCCAGCGCGAAATGGACCAGGAACAGCGCCGCCGCCTGCCCCGATACCGCCAGCCAGCGCAGATTGACCAGGGTGCGCAGGCGCACCCGCCCGCCGCCGCCGCCGAAGAAATCCGCGCGCCGCAGCGGCATTTTCGCCCCCATTCCGCCCTTGCTGCCGTCGCGCGCCAATTTGGCCCCTTCCCCTGAATGTCCCGCCGGGATTACAGCATGGGCCGGGGGCCCGCGCCAAAGCCCGGAGAATTTCCATGTTCCGC
>Ga0182741_1005267_pt1 | contig 12131 bp, 10 predicted proteins | sample eDN5th37CBELigOP_FD_128874 | JGI IMG/M metagenome (GOLD analysis project Ga0182741, IMG submission 128874) | Enriched Organic Plus compost microbial communities from Emeryville, California, USA - eDNA 5th pass 37_C BE-Lig OP (version 2) (version 2) ...
ACCGGCGAAGGACCGAATCTCTCGCATGGGCGTTCTCCTCGTCTGACGGGAAAGGGTAACGGGGGCAGGGGCGCCTATGACCAGCGCCTCGAACACGGCCCACAGGGCCCTGCCCGCTTTCGTGCGCCCCGGGGATACCCGGCCGATGCATGCCTCCCTCCAGGCGGCACCGAGGCCGCCACCCGATCGGGGCAGGTCGTCGCTGCGGGCTGCGCCGGACGGCCTCGCGGCAGGATGCGCGCCGGCCAGCCATGGCCCGCCGCAGACCCGCCGGGGCGCAACCGGACCCCTTCGCATCCGCCCTCCGCCTCGGCTGCCGGCGAGCATCGCCGGCCGCCTCAGGCCTGGCCGAGGCGCGTCTTGCTGAAGGGCAGGCTGCGGATGCGATGCCCGGTCAGGATGGCGATGGCATTCGCCACGGCCGGCGGCCCCCCCGGCGTACCCGGCTCACCGATCCCACCCATGGGCGCGCCGCTTTCCACGATGCGGGTGTGTACCCGCGGCATGCGGTCCCTCCGCAGCACCATGTAGGTGTCGAAGTTCCGGGTCTGCGGTGCCCCGCGCTCGAACACCACCTCCTCGGCCATGGCGGAGGAGAGCCCGATGGCGACGGCGCCTTCCACCTGGGCGGCGATGATGCGCGGATTGACGATGCGGCCGGGGTCGATGGCGACCCAGACATCATGCACCGTCACCTCGCCGCCCTGGACCGAGACCTCGGCCATGGTCGCAACCTCGGAGCCGAAGGGCGAGGCCATGGCGATACCGCGCGCGCGCCGCGTGCCGTCCGGCGCGACGAAGGGATCGCGCCGCCAGCCGCCGGCCAGTTCCGCGACCGCGCGAAGCAGGTTCAGGTGCCGCGGCGAGTGCTGCAGCAGCGCTTCGCGGAAGGCGAAAGGGTCACGCCCGGCGGCTGCCGCCACCTCGTCGAGGAAGCATTCGTAGAAGAAGTCATTCATCGAATGCCCAACCGAGCGCCAGAAGCCCAGATTCACCCCGGTCGGGTGGGACACCGGCACATATTCGACGCGCTTGTTCGGAATGCGATAGGGCTTTCGCGCAAGCCCCTCCATGATCGAGCCATCGACGGGCGGGTTGCCGAGCCGCGCCGGCCCGAAGTGGCGGGTGATCGGCCCCTCGCCATGGCCCGCGGCGTGCAGCGCCACGAGATTGCCGTCGCTGTCCAGCCCCGCCCGGAAGGCGGCGTAGGCGAGCGGGCGATAGGCGTCGCGGCCGAACTCTTCCTCCCGCGTCCAGATCACCTTCACCGGGCGGCCGACCGCCTTGGCCAGCAGGATCGCCTGCGGCATCGGCAGACCGGGACCGTAAGCGAAGTGCCGGCCGAAGAACCCGCCGAGCGGCGGCGAATGGATCCGCGCCTTCGCCGGCTCCAGCCCGGCCGTCTTGGCCGCCACAGCCTGAAAGGCCTCCGGCGCCTGGTTCGGGGTCCAGACATCCAGCGTGCCATCGGCATTGAAGCGGGCGATGGCCGAGGGCGGCTCGAGCTGCGCATGCGCGAGATAGGGCGCGTCGTATTCCGCCTCGATGACCCGTGCCGCGCCGGAGAGGCCGGCCGCGACATCACCTGCCTGCTCGGCCGTGTTGCCCGGCGTGCCCTTGGCCGCCTTCAGCCGCGCGAGCATGGTGGAGGAGGAGAACTCCTCCGGCACCACGGGGCCGGAGAGCGCGGTCCAGACCACCTGCAGCGCCTCCGCTGCCTTGCGCGCGCGCCAGAAGCTGTCGGCGAGGACGGCGACCGCGCCGGGCAGGCGCTGGATGGAATGCACGCCTGGCATGGCCTTCACCGCGGCCTCATTGCCGAAGGCACCGGGTTCCGCGCCGGCGCGCGGCGCATGCACCACGGCGGCCTGCAGCATGCCCTCGACCGAGAGGTCGATGCCGTACTTCACCTGGCCCGTCGATCGCTCCCGCACACCGAGCTTCGCCACCGGCTTGCCGATCAGGCGGAAGTCCTTCGGGTCCTTCACCGGTGCGTCAGCGGGTGGCGTCAGCGCGGCCGCGGCCTCGGCCAGCTCGCCATAGGTCGCGGCACGGCCGGAGGTCCTGTGCAGCACGCGCCCGGGCTCGGTCGCACACTCGGCGGCCGGCACGCCCCAGCGCGCGGCCGCGGCTTCCATCAGCATGGCGCGCGCGGTCGCACCCAATTTGCGGAAATGCGCGAAGGAGGAGCGGACGGAGAGGCTGCCGCCGGTCAGCCGCCGCGTGCCGTTGGCCACCACCAGGTAGTCGGCGCCGGCGGGCGCGCAGGTGACGACGAAGCGGGCGGGATCGGCATCCAGCTCCTCCGCCACGATCTGCGCGATCGCCGTATCGACCCCCTGCCCGCCCTCGATGAAGGGGTTCTGCAGATGGATTGCACCGTCCGGGCGGATGTTGAGATAGGCTGCGACCTTGGTCGCATGCGGCAGCGCGCCTGCCGCCTGGCCCCGTGCCGGGCGCACCGGCACGCCGGCGGCGAGCAGCAGGCCGGCAGCCGTTCCGCCCAGCAGCCCGCGGCGCGACAGGTTCAGGGTCTCGCCGGCCTCGATCCTGGAGAGAAGCGCATCTTCGGCTCGCATGGCTCGTCCCTCCCCGCGGCTCAGGCTGTCTCGGCCGCCTGCCGGATGGCGGCGGCGATCATGTTGTAGGTGCCGCAGCGGCAGAGATTGGTCATCGCCGCCTGGATGTCGGCCTCGGTCGGCTTCGGCGTCTGCGTCAGCAGCGCGGTTGCGGCCAGCACCTGGCCGGACTGGCAGTAGCCGCATTGCGGCACCTCCTGCGCCACCCAGGCCTCGACCACGCGCCTGCCCACGGGGTCCTGCCCGATCGCCTCGATGGTGGTGATGCGCATGCCCTGCGCCGCCTCGGCCGGCAGGGAACAGGAACGCACCGGCTGACCATCGACCAGCACGGTGCAGGCGCCGCACTGGGCGATGCCGCAGCCGTATTTCGTGCCGGTCATGCCGAGCGTGTCACGCAGCACCCAGAGCAACGGCGTGTCGCCCTCGACCTCGACTCGCCGCGCCTCGCCATTGATGGTCAGTTCGAGCATGAGAAGTCTCCCAGCCAGGCGCTCCAGGAGTTGGTAACGGAGGGCGGGCGCGCCACCCGCCCCCGGATGATATCTGGACCGCCGGCCCCGTCAGGGCCAGCGCACTTCCGGCGGCAGGGACATCAGGATCGCTTCCGTATTGCCGCCGGTCTTCAGGCCGAACAACGTGCCGCGGTCGTAGAGCAGGTTGAACTCCACATAGCGTCCGCGCCGGATGAGCTGATGCTCCCGCTCGGCCGCGGTCCATGACGCGCGCATGCGCCGGCGGACGATGGCCGGGAAGACCTCCAGGAAGGCAAGGCCCACATCGCGGGTGAAGGCGAAATCGGCCTCCGGCCCATGGCCAGGGGTCCGGTCGCCGAGCCAGTCGTAGAAGATTCCGCCCAGCCCCCGCGCCTCGCCCCGGTGCGGCAGGTAGAAATACTCGTCGCACCAGGCCTTGAAGCGCGGGTAGTAGGCCGGGTCGTGGCGGTCGCAGGCGGCCTTGAGGGCGGCATGGAAATCGGCCGCATCCTCGCGCGATTCGGGCGCGTCCGGCGCCATGGGCGTGATGTCGCCGCCGCCGCCGAACCAGGCGCGCGTGGTGCAGATGAAGCGCGTGTTCATGTGCGCCGCCGGCACACGCGGGGAGCGCATATGCGCGACCAGGGAGACGCCGGTGGCGAAGAAGCGGGGATCCTGCTCGGCGCCCGGGATCTGCGCGCGGAACGCGGGGGAGAACCGGCCGTGCACGGTCGAGACGTTCACCCCCACCTTCTCGAACACGCGGCCACGCATCACGGACATGACCCCGCCGCCGCCCTGGCCTCCGCCCGGTTCGTCCTGTCCTGAGACGGAACCGTCGCCAGGCCGCGCCCAGGCGCTGCGCTCGAAGCGCCCCGGCGGCAGCGACGCGTGCGGGCCCGTGTCCAGCTCGTCCTCGATGGCCTCGAAGGCGGCGCAAAGCCGGTCGCGCAGCGACTCGAACCAGGCGCGAGCGGACGCGGCGAGCGGGTGCCGGGCGGGATCGCCCATCGTCTGCGGCGCCCTGGCGAGATCGGCGGGCTGCTGGGTCAAGATCTCTGCTCCTGCGCGGCGGGGTGGCGGTTCCAGCGGATTGCCACCCCGCGAACCCTAGCCTTATATGCGCCGCGGCGCAGCGGGGCAGCGCAGGGAGGCGTTCGCTCCCCCCTTCAGGGTCGTCCCGCTGCGGCGCTCGCAGCGGCCCCCGCCGGCTCCGATCGGGGCTGGGACGTGGCCCGGATCAGGGACGTAGAAGGAAGCATGGCCGATACCTTGGCGCAGCACGGGTCGCCCCCGGCCCAGGACGACGGGACCCGTCGGGACTTCTTGAAACTTGTGGCCGGCTCCTTCGCGGCGGTCGGGGTGGGCGCCATGGTCTGGCCCTTCGTCAGCTCGATGAGCCCGGCACGGGACGTGCTGGCGCTGTCCACCACCGATGTGGATCTGAGCCCGATCCCGGTCGGCGCCGCGGTCACCGTGGTCTGGCGCGGCAAGCCGGTCTTCGTGCGGCATCGGACGCCGCAGGAGATCGAGGAGGCGCGGGAGGTGCCGCTCGCCCAGCTGCGGGACCCGCAGCCGGATTCGGCGCGGGTGCAGAAGCCGGAGTGGCTCGTAGTGGTCGGCATCTGCACACATCTCGGTTGCGTGCCGCTCGGGCAGAAGCCCACCGATCCCAGGGGCCCCTTTGATGGCTGGTTCTGCCCCTGCCATGGCAGCGCCTACGACACCTCGGGCCGCATCCGGCAAGGGCCGGCACCGGAAAACCTGCTCGTCCCCCAGTACACCTTCACATCGGACACGACGATTCGCATCGGCTGAGTCCGCCGCGGCCGGAGCACCCGCATTCCCGCCCGCGCCGCCGCAAGGCCGGCCCCGGGCGTCCGCAGGGCGGATTTCCGGCAGGCGGCCCGAGATACGAGGAGCACCCCATGGCCACGGGCCTGCACAACAGCGACTTCAAGAACCCGGTGGTGCGCTGGATCGATGCGCGGCTGCCGGTGTTCACGATGTTGCAGAAGGAGTACGGGACGTTCCCGACGCCCCGGAACTTCAACTACCTCTGGAACTTCGGCGCGCTGGCGATGATCAATCTTGTGATCATGATCGCCACAGGCGTCTTCCTGGCGATGCACTATACCCCGCACGTCAACTACGCCTTCGATTCCGTCGAGCGCATCATGCGCGACGTGAATTACGGCTGGCTGCTGCGCTATGTGCACGCCAACGGCGCCAGCATGTTCTTCATCGTGGTCTACATCCACATCTGGCGCACCTTCTACTACGGGTCCTACAAGGCGCCGCGCGAACTCATCTGGATGCTGGGCGTCGTCATCTTTCTGCTGATGATGGCCACCGCCTTCATGGGCTACGTGCTGCCCTGGGGCCAGATGTCCTTCTGGGGCGCCACCGTCATCACCAACCTGTTCAGCGCCATCCCCCTCGTCGGCCCGGACATCGTGGTCTGGCTCTGGGGCGGCTTCAGTGTGGACAACCCGACGCTCAACCGCTTCTTCAGCCTGCACTACCTGCTGCCCTTCGTGATCGTGGGCGTGGTGTTCCTGCACGTCGCCGCGCTGCACGTCACCGGCTCCAACAATCCGCTTGGCATCGACCCGAAGGGGCCGCAGGACACCATCCCCTTCCACCCCTACTACACCATCAAGGACAGCGTAGGCGTGGTGGCCTATCTGGCGGTGTTCGCCGTGCTGGTGTTCTTCTTTCCCAACTATCTGGGCCACCCGGACAACTACATCCCGGCCAACCCGCTGGTAACGCCCGAGCACATCGTGCCGGAATGGTACTTCCTGCCCTTCTACGCCATCCTGCGCGCGGTGCCGGACAAGCACGGCGGCGTGATCCTGATGTTCGGTTCGATCCTGATCTGGTTCGTGCTGCCCTGGCTCGACACCTCGCCGGTGCGCTCCATGCGCTTCCGCCCCCTGGCAAGGCCCCTCTTCCTCGTCTGGACGCTGTCCTTCCTGGTGCTGATGTATTGCGGCGGCCGCCCACCGGAGGAGCCTTTCGTCACCATCGCCCGGATCGCGACGGCCTACTACTTCCTGTACTTCCTGGTGATCCTGCCGCTGCTCGGGCGGCTGGAGCGGCCGTTGCCGCTGCCGGAGAGCATCGCCAAGCCCGTGCTGCGCGGGGGTGGGCCGCTGCCCGCCGGCGCCGCAGCGAAGCCGATGGAGAAGGCGTGATGGCTGCGTTCCGCAACACCCTGAAGGCCGCGGCGCTGGCCGCCGGCTTCCTCCTGGGCGGCCCGGCCCTCGCCGCCGAGGAGGCGCCGCCACTGCCAGACGCGCACTTCTCCTTTGAGGGCCTGTTCGGCAGCTACGACCGGGCGGCGGCGCAGCGTGGCTTCCAGGTCTATGCGCAGGTCTGTGCCAACTGCCACTCCATGCGGCAGCTCAGCTACCGCAACCTGCGCGAGTTGGGCCTCTCCGAGGCGGAGGTGCAGGCAATCGCGGCCACCTTCACCGTCACCGACGGGCCCAATGACGACGGCGAGATGTTCGAGCGGCCGGCCCGCCCCTCCGACCGCTTCCGCCAGCCCTTCGCCAACGAGCAGGCGGCGCGCGCAGCGAACAACGGCGCGCTGCCGCCCGATCTCTCCGTCATCACCAAGGCGCGCGCGGGCGGTGCGGATTACATCCATGCGCTGCTGACGGGCTATACTGATCCGCCGGAAGGCTTCCACCTCGGCGAGGGGATGAACTACAACAAGTACTTCCCCGGCCATCAGATCGCCATGCCGCCGCCGCTGAACGAAGGCCAGGTGAGCTTCCATGACGGCACCAATGCGACTGTCGAGCAGATGTCCCGTGATGTCGCCACCTTTCTCGCCTGGGCCTCGGAGCCGGAACTCGAGACGCGGAAGCAGATGGGGGTGAAGATCATTCTGTTCCTCACCATCCTGGGCGGCCTCGCCTACGCGGTGAAGCGCAAGGTCTGGGCCGATCTGCATTAGGGGCCCGGCGCGCCGGTAGCCGGCGCGCCATTCCTGCCCGTGCATGCGCCAGGGAGCGGACCAGCTTCCTGAGCCCCGAAAAGGGCCGCCCCTGGGCGGCCCTTTCAGTTTCCGTGCGGATGCATGGTCCAGGCGGTCACCGGCCCGCCGGCATTTCCAGGCCCGGCGGCGGCAGGGCGGTGCCACGCTCGATCGGCTGCGACTCGGTCGGACCCTGGCTGCAGGCGGCAAGCAGCAAGGTGGCAAGCAGCAGAGAGCGGAGCATTCTCGGGATCCCTATCGGATTGCCCCGACGCGGCGGGGCCAGCCTTGCAGTCGCGCCGGTGGCCAGCTCCGGCACGCCCCCATTCCGAGTGCGACCGGACGCCCAGGGCGTGGTTTCGGCCGGGATCGTCGCCCGACATCCCCCGGCTGTCGAGCGCCGCCGCGGCGCGACAGTCCCCGGCCCGGCTGCTACTAGGGATGGCAAGCCCTGCCCTTCCGGAGCCGCGTGCCATGCCCGACCTCATTGAACCCGTCATCGGCCTGATCGGCGGATCCGGCCTCTACGACATCGAGGGGCTGGAGGAACGCGAGTGGCGCCATGTGGAGACCCCCTGGGGCGCGCCCTCCGACGCGCTGCTGTTCGGAAGGCTCGCAGGCACACGCTGCGTCTTCCTGCCGCGGCACGGGCGCGGGCACCCGGTGCCGCCGAGCCAGCTCAACTTCCGGGCCAATATCGACGCGCTGAAGCGCGCGGGCTGCACGGAGATCCTCTCGCTCTCCGCCGTCGGCTCCCTGCGCGAGGACCTGCCGCCAGGCCATTTCGTGATCGTGGACCAGTTCATCGATCGCACCTTCGCCCGCCAGAAGACCTTCTTCGAGGCGGGCTGCGTTGCGCATGTCTCCATGGCGCACCCGGTCTGCCCGCGTCTCGGCGATGCGCTGGAGACAGCAGCGCGGGGGCTCAGCCTGCCGGTGACGCGCGGCGGCACCTACCTGGTCATGGAGGGGCCGCAATTCTCCACCAAGGCGGAGAGCGAACTCTACCGGCAGTGGGGCTGCAGCGTGATCGGCATGACCAACATGCCGGAGGCCAAGCTCGCCCGGGAGGCCGAGCTCTGTTACGCGACCGTCGCCATGGTCACTGATTACGACTGCTGGCACCCGGACCACGACCATGTCACGGTCGAGCAGGTGGTGAAGGTCCTGTTCTCCAATGCCGACAAGGCGCGGGCCCTGGTGAAGGCCGTGGTGCCGGCCCTGGGGAAGCGGCGGGCCGCCTGCCCCGCCGGCTGCGACCGCGCGCTGGACAACGCCATCATCACCGCGCCCGAGATGCGCGACCCGGCGCTGCTGGCGAAGCTCGATGCGGTCGCCGGACGGGTGATCGGCACCTCCGGGCTGTGAGCAAGGCTGGGGCGTGATGCGGGACGCGGATCAGCTTCGGCCCTGCCCGTCGGCGAGGCGGACGCGCTCCGCCTCCGGCCCCTCTGCCAATGGCTCCGTGCCGGTCACCTGATCCGGCCGGCCGGTCCTCCTAGAGGCGTTCCGCGCAGCCCCGTACTGGTCCCGTGCACGCCATCTCCATCGCTCAGACCAGACCCGGCTCATCCGCCGGTCGGCCGGTCCGCCTCCCGGCGCGGAGGCCAGGATCCAGGGCAATCGCGGCCGGTTCAGGGAACGGCAGCGCGGGCACCGAAGGGTGGGTGGTACCCCGCTGAGAGCAGCAGGGCGGGGGAATGACTCGGCACCTGGCAGCGGCGGGGCGCCGCCCGGGCCGGGCCGGCGGCATGGCGCCCATGGCATGCCGGCAACGCCGCCGGATGGAAAGGCGGAATGATCGAGGCGACTGGTTCACAGGGCTTTGCATACGATGTTCACTGCCTCTCCTTTCCGTGAGCTTCGATACGAGGCGCCCTTGCCCGACAGCATTTTCGAGAGCCATGCCGGCCAGGCCGACCCCCTGCTCTTCGGCAGCGAGGCCTCGCCCCCTCTCTGGCTCTGGCTCGCGCTCGAGCCCGAGGAGGTGGACCGGCTCGAGGCCGCATTGCTCGACCACCTCCGTTCGCCCCTCTTCCCAGCACGGATCGGGGAGCGCCCGACACGCCGCGGCGACGACGCCGGCCTCCTTGCCTTCGCCGCCGGCTTCGCCCCCCTTGCGCCGCGCTTCGCCGGCGGGCCGGAACTGGTGCTCGCCGCCACACGCATCGTCGCGGAGCGCTGCGGCCCGCTGTGCCGGGAAGCGGCGCTGGCCTGCATCGAGGCGCTGCAGCACCGGCTCCACGCGGAGGCGCGGGCGCTCGGTGATCCCGGGTCTCCTCCGTTCCGACTCCGGCGCTTCGTGCTGGCCGCGCGGCTCTCGGCCGACCTCTGGCTGCGCTTCCTGCCGGGGCCGGAGACCGGCCGGCCGATTGCCGCGCGGCTGGCGGAGGTGGTCGGCGCCCCGGCGCGGCCCGAGCCCCAGGCGGCCCGGTCGGCCAGCACGACGGCCAGGAAACCGGCGCAGCCCGCTTGCCATGAGGTGACGGTGCTGCAGCCCTTCGAGCCGCCGAACGACCGTGCCGAATGGCAGAGTTACCAGGCCCTCGCCGCCCCGATGCCGCTGCGCCCCGTTCCGCGCGACGCCATAGCGCGCCTCGCATCGCTGGCCGAGGCAGCGCCCGCCTTCGCGGCACCACTCGCCGAGATCCGTCGCACCCTGGCACTCTCCGCCCATGCCGGCCGGCCCTCGCCGCGGCTGCGTCCCATCCTGCTGGTGGGTCCGCCGGGCGTGGGGAAGACTTGGTTCGCGCGCCGCATGGCCCAGGCGCTGGATCTGCCCTTCAGTGCGCTGAACCTGGGCGGCTCCACCGACAACCGCTGCCTGCAGGGCACGGCCCGGGGCTGGAGCGCCGCCACCCCCGCCTGGCCGGTTGCCGAGATGGCGCGGCTCGCCACGCCCAACCCGCTGCTGTTCCTGGACGAGGTGGACAAGGCGGGTGGCCAGCGCGACTCGAATGGCCGCGTGCACGACACGCTGCTGGCGATGATCGAGCCCGAGAGCGCAGCCGCCTGGTTCGACGAATGTCTGCGCACCAACGCCGATCTTCGCCACTTGGTGTGGATCATGGCCGCCAACGAGACGCGCGGCATCCCGGCGCCCCTGCTCTCGCGCCTGTCGGTGCACGAGGTGCAGCCACCGCCGGCCAGCGCCTTTCCCCGTATCCTCAAGGAGCTGCTGGGAAGCGTGGCGGGCGACCTGGGCTGCGGGCCCGCCGATCTGCCGGTGCTGGAGCCGGAGACGGAGGCGGCCCTGCGCCGCAGCTTCGCCCGCCACCGCAACCTGCGCCGGCTTCGCACGCAGTTGGAAGAATGCCTGGGCGTGGCGGCGGAGTGGGCGCTCGCCGGGGCGAACTAGAGCATTCGCCGTTCGCCTGGGCGCACGGCGAATGCCCCGGCTTCGTTTTCGCGAGCAGATCGCCGTGAGGCGGAAGCGGCCGGAAAGTGAACCTGCTCCACGGAGGGAGAGGCAGAGCGTTTCCGTGGAGGCGAGTGGGCGGGAAACGCTCTGGGGCACGGTTGCTTCAGGTGGGAACAGCCGAAAGCCTGGACGCGCCCGCGGCTCGGATTCCGGCGTGTGACCGGTTCAGCCTGAAGCAGTGCCTCGTCGCACGGCCTCGCCCGAGGCCGGAATCGCAGGGTGCACTCTCAGCCCGGCGCATGCCGATCAGGTGGCTGCCAGCGCGCCAGCCATGCATCGTCGAAACCGAGCACCAGGTCGTCAGCGCAGCGCCGTTTCACCAGGTGGTCATGCAGGAAGGGCAGTGCGTCCTCGGGCCGAACGCGCTCCGGTGCCTCCGTGCCACGGAAGGCATGCACGAAGGGGAAGCGGGCAAGCCAGTCCTCCAGCACCGTGCGCGGATTGACATTGCGGTTGCACATCAGTGTCCAGGCATTGAATTCCAGGATGAAGGTGGGCCGCAGGCGAGCGATCGCCTCGCGCGCGCCGTCCAGCACATCCCCCTCGAACCCCTCCACATCCACTTTCACCAGATCGAGCCGTGTCAGCCCATGCGCGGCGACCAGCGCATCAAGCGTCGTGACGGGCACCGCCACGGGCGCCAGCCGGGCACGGTCCATGGTGCCCTCGGTCACGATCCGGCTGCCTGCGGAGTGCGCGGCGTCGGCATCGAACAGCGCCTCTCCCGGCGCGGAGGAGACCGCGGCCGCCTCCACCACTACACGATCCTCAAGCCGGTTCAGGGCGAGCGTCTCGCGCAGCGCCTGCACGGTGCGCGGCGCGGGCTCGGCGGTGATGATGCGGCCTTGCGGCAGCAGCGCTGCGAAAGTCAGGACGGAAAGGCCGATATTGGCACCGATGTCCATCACCACGCCATCCGGCCGCAGCAAAGCGGAGGCGATGGCATGGATCTCCGCCATGCCTTCCGCGTGCTGCGACGCCGACAGGAAATAGGTGTCTGCCGGGTCGCCTGCGACGCGGTACTGCCGTCCGGCGATGACGACCCTGCGCACGCCCTCCGCACTCATGCTGACCTCCCCCCGGACCGGATCCCCTGCCCCGGCCTGTCCCGCCCGCAGCCAGGCCGGCAAAACGCAAAAGTGCGTACGGGCTACAGCCGCCCGAGCAGTGCCAGCACAATGATCACCAGCAGGATCAGCCCGAGGATGCCGGACGGGAAATAGCCCCAGCCCGTGCTGTAGGGCCATGTCGGCAGTACCGCCAGCAGCAGGACGATCAGGATGATGATGATCAACGTGGAGTTCATGCTCACCTCCCGTGCCTCGGTTCGCGCACGGAGGTGAAACGTCCTTGCACCGGCACGGTTGCGGACGGCGGCGAGCGCCCCATGGACACCGCCGCGCGATGCACATGGGTGTGTATCGGACCCGGCACGGCCTCATCGCGGAAACGCCAGCGGGATCCGGGCCCCGGCAGGAACAGCACGATTCCGAGAGAACGCGGTCGGCGCAAGCAGCGCTGACATGGACGGCCGCCATCGTGCACGCGTGCCGCGGTGCATCCGCAATGCACCGCCGCCAGTAGAGCAGGCAGAGATCAGGTGCAACCCGCGGACGGCCTCACCAGCACTGCGTTCCGTTCCGCCAGGTCGCGGAAAAGGAAGA
>Ga0182741_1005269_pt1 | contig 12128 bp, 12 predicted proteins | sample eDN5th37CBELigOP_FD_128874 | JGI IMG/M metagenome (GOLD analysis project Ga0182741, IMG submission 128874) | Enriched Organic Plus compost microbial communities from Emeryville, California, USA - eDNA 5th pass 37_C BE-Lig OP (version 2) (version 2) ...
CGGCCCCCTCGATACCCTCTCCGGTGGCTACAACTATGACCGCCGGATCGCGGACGGGCTGCGTGCGCTGGGGCACGAGGCGCACATCCTCGAGCTCGCCGGGCGGCACCCGCTGCCGGATGCCGCGGCCGAGGAGGCGGCGCGCGCGACGCTGGCGTCGGTGCCGGAGACCGTGCGCATCGTTGTGGACGGGCTCGGCCTGCCCGCCTTCGCGCCCCTCGCCGAGGAGTTGCAGCGACGCCGTGCGGTGGCGCTGATCCACCATCCGACGGCGCTCGAGAAGGGTTTTGCTCCGGAGGACCGCGACGCGCTGAAGGCCCGCGAATGCGCGCTCTATCCACGCATGGCCCGACTGATCGCCACCTCGCCACTGACCGCCGAGCGCCTGCGCGAGGAGTTCGGCGCCGACCCGGCGCGCATCGGCGTGGTGGAGCCAGGTACCGATCCCGCGCCGCGCGCCGTGGGCTCCGGCGGCCCGGGCGTGGCAGTCCTCTCGGTCGGTGCGTTGACCCCGCGCAAGGGGCATGACGTGCTCATGCGCGCACTGGCTGGCCTGCCGGATCTCGAATGGAGTCTGACGATCGTCGGTCCCGCCCGCGACACGGTGCATGCGCACGGGCTGAGCGCGCTGGCCGAGGAGCTCGGGATCGCCCAGCGGGTGACCCTTGCCGGCGCGGTGGATGCGGCGACGCTAGACTCGCTCTACCACCATGCCGATGTCTTTGCCCTCGCTACCTGGTGGGAGGGCTACGGCATGGCGGCGGCGGAGGCTCTGGCGCGTGGCCTGCCGCTCGCGATCACCGCCGGTGGCGCGATCGCCGAGCTGGTGCCGATGGAAGCCTGCATCTGCTCGCCGCCCGGCGATGTGGTGTCGCTCACCAAGGCGCTGCGCCGATTGCTGTTCGATCACACATTGCGCGCCGAGATGGCCGAGGCGGCCTGGGCGGCCGGGCAGCACCTGCCACGGTGGGAGGACCGCGCAAGCGCCTTCCTGACGGAGCTCGGGCGCGCCGGATGAGCGAAGCCGAGGACTTCGCATTCGAGTGGCTGGCGCTGCGCGAGCCTTTCGACGCGCTGGCACGCAGCGAGCGCCTGGCGCAGCGGCTGATCGCGGCGCTGCCGGCGCGGCCGCGGCTGCTGGACCTCGGCGCCGGCACGGGCAGCCTGCTGCGCTGGCTGGCACCGCGCATCGGCCGCGCCCAGGCCTGGACCCTGGTGGACGCCGACCGGGCGATGACCGAGGAGGCCTTCGAGACCATCGCCGAACGTGCCGAGGATATCGGCCTCAAGGTCACCTTCCCCAGCCGCAGAACCCTGCTGGTGCACGCCCCGGGTGGGGCATGGCGCGTCGAGGCGGTGATCGCCGATCTCGCGGAGGCGCCGGACAACCTGCCGCTGGCGAATGCCGATGCGGTGCTGAGCAGCGCGCTCTGCGACCTGGTTTCCGAGGCCTGGATCGCACGCATGGCGGCGGCGCTGCGCCTGCCCTTCTACGCCGCGCTGTGCGTGGACGGGCGCCTCCGCCTCCATCCGCCGCACCATGCCGATGCACGGCTGGCTGGCGCTTTCCGCCGCGACCAGGGCCGCGACAAGGGCTTCGGCCCGGCACTCGGCCCGCGCGCGCCGGCAGTGATCGCGCACCACTTCGCCGCACGGGGCTTCACCGTGGAGAGCGCCGCGAGCGACTGGGTGGTGGAGAGCCGTGACCGCACCTCCCTTCCCCACCTCCGCGAGACACGCCAGGATTTCCTGACCCAACTCATACTCGGCCATGCCGCGGCGGCGGAGCGGCAGTATCGCGGTGCGCGTCCGGGACTGGACGCATGGGCCGCCGCAAGGCTGCAGCAGATCGAGGCACGCGCCCTCACGGCGCGCATCGGGCATCGCGACCTGCTGGCGCTGCCGCCGCGGCGCTAGCACCCGCCGCCGACGGGCATGGGTGAGGTGGCCCGGCGAACGCAGAACGCGCCGTCCGGGCCAGACCCTGGGCGGCGGCACCAGCATGGCCCCGTCACGGGCATCGCAAGCGGGTGATGCACAGGGCGGCGGTGGCGTGCGATACTTGTGCCCATGCTGCCTCCCGGCCTGTCGCTGAGCGTCGAGGACCGGCCCTCCGAGGCCGATGTCGAGGTGCTGCCCAACGGGCTGGAAGCGTTCAACGAGCAGCAATGGCCGGGTCACCAGCCCTGGCAGCCGCTTGGCGTCTTCCTGCGGCGCGACGGGCGCATCCTGGGCGGCCTGGCGGGCGAGACCTACGCCGGCTGGCTCTTCATCCGCTATCTCTGGCTGGAGGAGACGCTGCGCCGCCAGCGCCTCGGCGCGACGCTGCTGCACGAGGCGGAACAGCGCGCCGCCGAGCGCGGCTGCCATTCCGCCTTCGTGGACAGTTTCAGCTTCCAGGCGCCCGGCTTCTACCGCAAGCAGGGCTACACGGAGTTCGGCCGCCTGCCCTACCCGCCGCGCGGCGAGCGCGTGTTCCTGCAGAAGCGGCTCGATCAGCCGCCCTTGGGAACATAGCCGATCGCCTCCACCTCCAGCGCACAGTCCATCGGCGTTCGCCCGGCCTGCATGCGGGTGCGCGCCGGCAGGGTTTCCTGGCTGCTGAAATAGCTGCGGTAGATCCGGTCGAACTGCTCCTGCTGACGCTGATCCTTCAGCCAGACGATCACCTTCAGAAGGCAGTCCATGTTCGACCCCGCAGCCTCCACCAGCGCCTGCAGATGGTCCATGACGATGCGCACCTGCCGCTCGAAGGGCAGGTCCGGGAAGGGCGGCGGCGGCTCGCCACGGGCACGCGCGGCGCGGAGCTGCGCGCAATAGGCCTCCTCGAAGGGCGGCAGGCCGGAGATGTAGAGCATGTCCCCATGCCGGACGCAGAGGTTGAACGGCCCGCCCGTCTCCGGCACGCCCGCGGCGCGGATCACCTGTTTCTCCATCCTCCCTCTCCCCCTTCCCATGCATCCGTGGCGCGCCGATGCTAGACCGGCCAGGAGGGAGCTGACGATGCCGGATCGCCCGACCGCTCTGAAGGCCGCGGAGGCGCAAGCGAAGACGACGACCTACCCGCCCGATCTCGCGGCCAGGATCGGCCCGCGGGAGAAGCGGCCCCTCGGCGACGTCTTCGGGCTCAAGAGCTTCGGAGTGAACCTTACGCGGCTGCCGCCCGGTGCCGCCTCCGCGCTGCGCCATGCCCATTCCGTGCAGGACGAGTTCGTCTATGTGCTCGAGGGCCATCCGACCCTGATCACCGATGCCGGCGAGACGCCGCTTGCACCCGGCATGTGCGCAGGCTTTCCCGGCGGCACGGACAATGCGCACCATCTGGTCAACCGAACCTCCGCCGAGGTGCTGTATCTGGAGGTCGGCGATCGCCGCCCCTTCGACCGCGTCACCTATCCGGAGGACGACCTGGCCGCCGAATCAGGTTCGGACGGGCGCTACCGCTACACCCGCAAGGATGGAACGCCGATCTAGGGAAAGGACTCGTCCATGCCCCTTCTGGGCTGCATCGCCGACGACTTCACCGGCGCCACTGACCTCGCCAACACTCTGGTCAAGGGTGGCATGACCGCCGTGCAGGTGATCGGCGTGCCCGATGGCGCGCTGCCCGAGGCCGACGCGGTGATCGTCGCACTGAAATCCCGCACCGCGCCCGTCGCCCAGGCAGTCGCGGAAAGCCTCGCCGCCTGCGAGGCGCTGCTGGCTGCCGGCGCGCGGCAGATCTTCTTCAAGTACTGCTCGACCTTCGACAGCACGGACCAGGGCAATATCGGACCGGTGGCCGATGCCCTGGTGAAGCGCCTGGACTGCGGCTTCGCGCTCGCCAACCCCGCCTTCCCGACGAATGGCCGCACTGTCTATCAGGGGCATCTCTTCGTCGGCGGTACCCTGCTGAACGAAAGCGGGATGGAGAACCACCCGCTCACCCCCATGCGGGACGCCAACCTGGTGCGCGTGCTGGGGCGGCAGACGGACGGTGCCGTCGGCCTGGTGCCCTTCGCGGTTGTCGAGCAGGGCGCTGCCGCCATCCGCCAGGCGATGACCCGGCTGAAGGAGGGCGGAAGGCGCTACGCCATCCTGGATGCGGTGACCGACGCGCATCTGCTGGCGATCGGCGAGGCCGCGGAGCACCATGCGCTGATCACCGGCGGCTCCGGCGTGGCGATGGGCCTGCCCGCCAATTTCCGCCGCGCCGGGCTGCTGCCGGAGCGCGGCGCGGCCGCGGCGGCGCTGCCGCCGATGCAGGGCGGGGCGGCGGTGCTGGCCGGATCCTGCTCTCGCGCCACGCTCGGGCAGATCGGCTTCGCGCGCGACCATGCGCCGGTGCTGGAGCTCGACCCGCTGGCCCTGCCGGATGCCGCCGCGCTGGCGGCTCAGGCGCTGGACTGGGCAGCGACACGGCTGGGGGCGGCACCCGTTGTCATCGCGGCCTCTGCCCCACCGGAGAAGGTCGCCGCCCTGCAGGCGAAGCTTGGTCGCGAGGCGGCCGGCGCGCTGGTGGAGCAGGCGCTGGCAGCGATCGCGGAGAGTCTGGTCGCGCGCGGCGTGCGCCGGATGGTCGTGGCAGGTGGCGAGACCTCGGGCGCCGTCGTCTCGCGCCTCGGCGTGCGCAGCCTGCGCATCGGGCCGGAGATCGACCCTGGCGTGCCCTGGACCTATGCCGAACCCGCGGGCCTGCACCTGGCGCTGAAGTCCGGCAATTTCGGCGCACGCGACTTCTTCCTGAAAGCCTTCGAGGGAGCATCGGCATGAGCGAGGAGGCCCGCCTGCGCGAGGCGATCTGCGAGCATGGCCGCCTGCTGTTCGGCCGCGGCTTCTCGGTGGGCAGCGCCGGCAACATCAGCGTGCGGCTGCCGGACGGCCTGCTGATCACGCCGACCAATTCCTGCCTCGGCCGGCTGGATCCGGCACGCATCAGCCGGCTGGACGATCAGTACCGCCATGTCGGTGGCGATCCTCCCTCCAAGGAGGTGTTCATGCACCGCGCCTTCCTTGCCACCCGGCCGGAGGCACAGGCCGTGGTGCATCTGCATTCGACGCATGCGACCGCCATCGCCTGCCTCGCCGTGCCCGGGGACACGGCCCCGATCCCGCCGCTGACGCCCTATTTCGTCATGCGCATCGGCCGCACCCTGCCGGTGATCCGCTACTACCGCCCTGGCGATCCCGCCATGGAACCTGCCATCGCTGAGGCCGCGCGGGAGGCACGCGCGGTGCTGCTGGCCAATCACGGCCCCGTCGTCTCCGGCAAGTCGCTCGACGATGCGGTCTATGCGGCGGAGGAGTTGGAGGAAGCGGCACGGCTCGCGCTGCTGCTGGAAGGTCGTGCCGCACGGACCCTCACCCTCGACGAGGTCGGCGACCTGCTGCGGCGTTTCGGCTGAGCATGGCTCAGCGGCGCGCCCGGCACAGGGCGACTCGTGACCCTCGCCACCCACTTCGGAACAACCATGCTCGCCGGAGGGGAGCTCCGATCGCCATGCCACGCCGACCTCGCCTGGTGCTCGCCCTGCCTGCGTCCGTACTCGAGCGGCTGCACCGCGAGACCGCCCGCCCACTGGCGCAAGCTGCGCTGCGCCGGCGGATCGAGGATCCGGGCCTGGTGCCCACAGTCGGCCCATTTGCAGCGGCGTGCGCGCTGATCCGTGCCGAGATCGCACGCGCCCGCGAACCCATCGCCAGCGCCGGCATTCCGCAACAATGAAGGAAAGAGATCGCATGGACATCACCACGCCACCCGACCGGGAAGCTCCCGCCGAGGCATCGATCGAGGCGCTGCTGCGCCGTCGCTGGAGCCCGCGCAGCTATCAGGAGCGCCCCGTATCCGATGCCGCGCTCGCCAGCCTGCTGGAGGCCGCACGCTGGGCGGCGAGCTGCTTCAACGCCCAGCCTTGGCACCTGATCGTCGCCCGCCGCGACCAGGAACCGGAGGCGCATGCGAAGCTTGCCGCCTGCCTCTCCGGCAACAACCAGCGCTGGGCGCCGAAGGCACCGGTGCTGATGCTGGCGGTTGGCCGCAACACCTTCCCGCAGAACGACAGCCCGAACCGCCATGCCGGCTACGACACGGGCGCCGCCATGGCGCAGATGGCGGTGCAGGCGGTCGCGCTTGGCCTGCAGTTGCACCAGATGGGCGGCTTCGATGTGGCGAAGGCACGCGAGGCCTTCGCCATCCCGGAGGGTTATGAGCCCTTCGCCGCCATCGCCGTCGGCTACCCCGGCCCGGCGGATGCACTGCCCGAGGACCTGCGCGCGCGCGAGACCGCGCCGCGGCAGCGCCGCGCCGTCGCAGAGTTCGTGCATTTCGGAGGCTGGAAAGACTGAGCCCCATGGACCAGGAGATGCAGGACCGCCTGGAGATCCGCGCACTGGTGGAGAACTGGGCGGTGTGGCGCGATGCCGGGGACTGGGAGCGCTTCGCCACCTGCTGGCATGAGGACGGCTACATGATGGCCACCTGGTGCCAGGCTCCGGCCGCAGCCTTCATCGAGGCGAGCAAGGCAGGCTGGGCGAAGGGCGTCTCCATCCTGCATTTCCTGGGCGGGCACAGCGCGGATGTCGCAGGCACGCGCGCCATCACCCAGACCAAGATGACCATCAGCCAGCGCGCCGAGGTGCATGGCGTGCTGGCGGACGTGGTCTGCACGGGCCGCTTCTACGACTTCCTGGAGAAGCGGCCCGGGAGGACGGGCATGCGCTGGGGCGTGGTACTGCGCCAGCCGATCTACGAGAAGGACCGCATGGACCCAGTGGATCCGACGGCGCGGCTCACCCTCGACCCTGTGCTGCTGGCGCGCTTCCCGGAGGGATACCGGCACCTGGCCTATTTGCAGACGCAGATCGGCTATGCCGTGAAGACCGACATGCCCGGCCTGAAAGGGCCGGAGGTGGAGGCGCTCTACGCGCGCGGCGCGCGCTGGCTAGCCGGTGGACCGGCGCTCTAGAGCAAGCGGATCGCCGCCGGGCGGAAACGCCTGGCGGCGTGATCATGCCCCATGGACAGAGACAGAGCGCCTCCGCGAGCGCGAGCGAGCGGAAAACGCTCTGTAGCGTTCTTTCCCTCCCGGGCCGGACGGGGCACCGCTCCCCTGTTCCGGCGGATCCTCCGCGCCGCCGAGCGCGCTGCCGCTCAGGGCAGCGATCGCGAAAAGGGCGCCGCCCTCGCGGGACGGCGCCCCTCGCCGGGATCCGTGGCGAGATCAGCTCATGGAGGGCTCGGTGCTCTCGACGGGCGGCGCGGCAGCGGCCTCCGCCATCTTGGCCTCGCGCTTCGCCCGGCGGGTGGCCGCCGCCTTTCTCGCCGCCTCCGAGCGGGAGGCGCTGCTGGCCTTTGCGGCGGCCGCGCGGCGCGGTGCAGGCTTCTTCGCCGCAGCCGTCTTGCGAGCGGCAGGCTTACGCGCCGTCGTCGCCTTCCGGGCGGCGGGCTTGCGGGCAGTCGTCTTGCGAGCGGCAGGCTTGCGCGCTGTCGTCGCCTTGCGGGCCGTCGCAGTCCTGCGCGCGGCCGGCTTGCGTGCCGCCGGCCGCTTCGCTGCGGTGGTCTTGCGTGCCGCTGGCTTCCGGGCAGCCGTCTTCCGGGCAGCCGGCTTGCGGGCGGCGGTCTTGCGCGCGGCCGGCTTCTTCGCGGTGGTCTTGCGCGCCGCCGGCCGCTTCGCCGCGGTGGCCTTGCGTGCCGCCGGCTTCTTCGCTGCGGTGCGGCCGCGCGCCGTCGCCGGCTTGCGGGCGCCGGTGCGTCGGCTGGTGGACGTCGCCATCGCCTGGGCGCCTGGGGCTTTCGGTGTCTCGGGGGTATCGGTCACAGTCAGGATCTCCTTGCGCGTTCCTTGGTGAGGCGGACCGGCGCGCCGAGCGCGTGGCGGCGGCAGGTCCGTACTGGCACAGGGGCGGTCGTGCGACGAAGGAGGTGCGCGGATCCCGTGGCGCGCGGCACTCGAGCGGTCGCCGTCCAGGTCCAGCAGGCATCGGGCGCAGGAGGATGTGCGGCGGCGCGCCGCTGTGCCCTTCCTTCGCCAGCTCCCGTGCAGCCCGGCGTGGTCACCCTGCCCGGCTGCGTTGTGGGATGAGCAGTACGCCGCTGCGCCGCCATCCCATCCTGCCCACGGTCCATGGACCGTCCTTCCCTGCTGCTGCACGACGCTGGCATCGCGTGGTGATCCGTTGACAAGCGAATCGCGTGCAATGTCGTGCGCGCGAATCACGCTATCTGCACAGGCATCTGTCGTGTCAACAGAAACCGCACAGCACGACGTGTTTTCCTGCATACGACACGCAGATGCGATGTGCGTGCGCGGTGCGGCGACGCCTTCCGCGGAGCGCGGCCGGCCGCCAGGCGCATGCGCATGCTGCGACGAGCGACGGTGCGGCCGTCTCCGCGCGGCGCCACGGCATGCGCGCGGCGTCGTGAAGTGCGCCGATCCGACGATGCGCCGCGCTCCGGCGCGCGGCATCAGCCGGGACGGCCGGCGGGTGCGCCGAAACGCGAAAGCCGCCGGCCCCTCCCCGGGACCGGCGGCCTTCGCAAAGCCGCAGCGGCAGCGGCGCTCAGCGCGCGTCGAGCGGCGGCACCGGCCGCTGCTCCGGCCCGGTGTACCAGGAGAGCGGGCGGATCAGCCGGTTGTCGGCCGCCTGCTCGATGACGTGCGAAGCCCAGCCGGTGATGCGGCTGGCGACGAAGATCGGGGTGAAGAGCGGGATGTCGAAGCCCATGAGGTAGTAGGCAGGGCCAGCCGGGAAATCGAGGTTCGGGTGGATGTTCTTCACCCTGAGCATCTCCTCGGCGAGGATCCGGCTGATCTCCATCCAGGTCCGGTCGCCCACCACCTCGGCCATCTTCTCAGCGTATTTCCGCATGGTCGGCACGCGGGAGTCGCCGCTCTTGTACACCCGGTGCCCGAAGCCCATGACCAGGGCGCGGTGGTCGAAGCGGCCATGCAGCCACTCCTTCGCCTTCGCCGGGTCGCCGATCTCCTTCAGCATGTGCATCACGGCTTCGTTGGCGCCGCCATGCAGCGGCCCCTTCAGGCTGGCGATGGCGGCGGTGATCGCCCCATGCATGTCCGCCCCGGTCGAGGTCACCAGCCGCGCCGTGTAGGTGGAGGCGTTGAAGGTGTGCTCGGCATAGAGGATCATCGAGACGTCGAAGGCCTTCAGCACCTCCGGCTGCGGGACCTTCCCGAACACCAGGTTGAAGAAGTTTTCGGCAAATCCGTGCTTCGGATCGGGCTTGATCGGCTCAAGCCCCTTGGAGGCGCGGTGGGCCGCTGCGATGGCAGTCGGGATCTTGGCGAGGAGCCGCTTCGCCTTGCGCCGCTGCGCTGGCTCGGAGACATCGGCGGTGTCCGGGTCCTCCAGCCCCATGAAGGACACCGCCGTGCGGATCGCGTCCATCGGGTGGGCATCCTTGGGGAACTCCCGGATCACCCGGTGCAGCGCCGGGCTGATCTGCCGCTCCGCCGCCGTCTCCGCCTTGAAGGCATCGAGCTGCGCGCGAGTGGGCAGCTCGCCCTCCCACAGCAGGTAGGCCACCTCCTCGAAGCTGCAGTTCTCGGCCAGGTCCTGCACCGCATAGCCGCGGTAGGTCAGGCTGTTCGTCTCCGGCATCACCTTGGAGATGGCGGAGACATCGGCATAGACGCCGACCAGGCCCTTCTTGATCTCCGGCGTTTCGCTCATCGGTCCACTCCCATTGCAGATGGCCGGGGGCCGCACCGCCCCCGCCCGTGGTTCAGAAGATGCCGGGCTTCGCCTCGGCCAGCGCGCCTGCGGGCAGCGCCACGTTCAGCTCGTGCAGCTCCCCGGCCCTCAGCCGCGGCAGGTCCTGCACGGCCTCGAGGAAGCGGTTGGCCTCCCGCGTCGAGATGATGCCTTCGGTCAGAATGCGGAACTTGCCGATATAATCCTCCCGCCCGAAGGGCCGGGCACCGAGCGGGTGAGCATTGGCGACCGCCAATTCGTCCTCGAACCGCGTGCCGTCCTTCATGAAGATCTCCACGCGCCCGCCGAAGGAAAGCTCGTTCGGGTCGCGCGAATGGTAGCGCCGGGTCCACTCCGGGTCCTCCCGGGTCTCGATCTTGTGCCACAGCCGCACCGTGTCAGGGCGGGAGGCCCGCTTGGGCGCGTAGCTGTCCACGTGGTGCCACCGCCCGTCCTGCAGCGCCACGGCGAAGATGTACATGATGGAGTGATCGAGGGTCTCGCGGGAAGCCTTCGGGTCCATCTTCTGCGGGTCGTTCGCCCCGGTGCCGATCACGTAGTGCGTGTGGTGGGAGGTGTGGATGACGATCCGCTCGACATCCTCCCAGTCCGCGATCCTCTCCCGCATGCGGAAGGCCAGGTCGATCAGCGCCTGGGACTGGTACTCTGCCGAGTGCTCCTTGGTGTAGCTGTCCATGATGGCGCGCTTCGCCTCGCCGGGCGCAGGCAGCGGAACCTCGTAGTACACCGGCTCATAGGCGGCGGCGCGGCCCTTCTGGTCGGCGACGGTGCGACCCGAGAGCACCCAGCCGATGACGCTGTCCTCGCCCTCGTAGATCGGGCTGGGCGCGCCCTCGCCCCGCATGCAGCGATCCACGGCCTCCACCGCCAGCTTGCCGGCATGCGCGGGGGCATAGGCCTTCCAGGAGCTGATCTCGCCCTTGCGTGATTGGCGGAAGGAGACGGAGGTATGCAGCGCCTGCTGCACCGCCTGGTAGATCACGTCCTGCCTGAGGCCGAGCAGCGTGCCGATGCCGGCCGCGGCCGAGGGACAGAGATGGGCGATGTGGTCCACCTTGTGCTCGTGCAGGCAGATGGCCCGCACCAGGTCGATCTGGATCTCGTAGCCGGTGGCGAGGCCGCGGATGAGGTCGCGGCCCGAGCGCTCCATGTGCTGGGCCACGGCCAGGATCGGCGGGATGTTGTCGCCGGGATGGGAGTAGTCGGCGGCCAGGAAGGTGTCATGCATGTCGAGCTCGCGCACCGCCGTGCCGTTCGCCCAGGCCGCCCATTCGGGTGAGACACGGGTCGCGGCCCTCGTGCCGAAGACGGTGGCGCCGGCGCGGCCATCCCGCGCGCGCACCGGATGGCCGAGCGCCATGCCGCGTGCAGAGACCACGGGGCGGCGGTTGATGGCGGCGATGGCAACTGCGGCATTGTCGATGATCCGGTTGATGATCATCTCCTGCACGTCCTTCTCGACCGGCACCTTGTCGGCCGCGACACCGGCGATCTTCCAGGCAAGCTGCTCCTCGCGCGGCAACAGCGCCTTGGACGGGTAGAGTTTCACGGGATGGAGTTGCATGGGCGCGCGTTCCCCCTGGGTCAAAGCGTCACGCCCGCTTTCTGTCTCCGCTGTCGGCCTTCGTCCATTCCGATTGACGCGCCCGTCCGATAGGTTTTCGCTATCGGACCATGGATTTCCGCTTGGTCCGGCGGCTCGGGCACTTCCTGGCGGTTGCGGAGGAGGGCCATTTCGGCCGCGCCGCTGCGCGGCTTGGTCTGTCACAGCCGCCGCTGACCGCACAGGTCCAGGCGCTGGAGGCGGAGCTTGGCGTGCGTCTCCTGGAACGCACACGCAAGGGCACGCGCCCCACGCGCGCGGGCGAGGCGCTGCTGCCCATGCTGCGCCGGCTGGCCGAGGATGCGAAGCAGGTGGAGCAGCTCGCGCGGGAGCTGCGCGCCGGGCGGCATGCGCCCATGGCGATGGCCTGCGTCACCTCGGCGCTGTTCGACTACCTGCCACCCCTGGTGCGCGCGTTGCGGGCCACCCAGCCCGACGCCGCCATCGCCGTGAAGGAGATGGACACGGCGGATGCGGTGGAAGCGCTGCGCCGGGGCGAGGTGGATTTCGCCCTCGCACGCCTGGACCGCGACCGCCCGCCGCTCGCGGTGCTGCCGCTCGGCGCCGACGCGCTGGTCGCGGCCCTGCCCGAGGGCCATGCGCTGCTGGCGCAACCGGGCCCGCTACCGCTCTCAGCGCTGGCGGAGGAGCCGCTGGTCTCCCTGCCCCGCTCCATCAGCCCCGCCTATTTCGACCGCCAGGTCGCCGCCTGCCGCGAGGCGGGCTTCGAGCCGGTGGCCGTGCGCGAGGTGGGCTCCGCCATGGCGCAGATCGCCTTCGTCGCGGCCGGGCTCGGCGTCGCGCTCGTCTCTTC
>Ga0182741_1005270_pt1 | contig 12127 bp, 9 predicted proteins | sample eDN5th37CBELigOP_FD_128874 | JGI IMG/M metagenome (GOLD analysis project Ga0182741, IMG submission 128874) | Enriched Organic Plus compost microbial communities from Emeryville, California, USA - eDNA 5th pass 37_C BE-Lig OP (version 2) (version 2) ...
ACGCTGAGCGCCGGGCGGGTCAGCAGCTCGGGGTCGCCCGCGACGAGCTCCCCGCCGAGCGAGCGCATGATGCCGCGCATCGACGGTGCGACCAGGTACGGGTCCTCGGGGATCGCCCACACCGGAACGGCGCCGTCGGTGTGCCGCGGATGCGTCGCCGCGATCGCCTGCCTGATCGCTGCGATCGTCTCCGTCTTGTGCTCCGGATCGGCGCGGTTCGCGACGATCGCGAAGAGCTCCGCGCGGCCGTGCGTGAGCTCCGCGATCGCGATGTGCGCGAGCTGGCCCATCTCGGCGGGCGTGCGCGGCTGTGACGAGCCGAGCTGCTCGGGCGTCGCGTCGACGGTGCGGCCTCCGAGCACGAGGAGCACGGGCACCCCGAGGTTCGCCGCGATGCGCGCGTTGTAGCCGAGCTCAGCGGGGCTGCCGACATCCGTGTAGTCCGAACCCACGATCACGACCGCGTCGCACCGCGCCTCGACGGACTTGTACCGCTCGACGATCGTGGCGAGCGCGGCATCCGGGTCGGCTCGCACCTCGTCGTACGTCGCGCCGATGCAGTCGTCGTAGTCGAGGTCGACGCCGTCGTGCGCGAGGAGCATCTCCAGCACGTAGTCGCGCTCCACCGTCGAGCGGGCGATGGAGCGGAACACGCCGACCTTGGGCGTCGCGCGGCTCAGCGCGTCGAGCACACCGAGTGCGACGGTGGACTTTCCGGAGTGGCCTTCGGCGGACGTGATGTAGATGCTCTGCGCCACACCGAGAGCCTATTGGCGCGGCCGGGAAAAGTAAGACTCTCCGCGAACCCGGCAGAGCCCGGTTACCCTTGCTACGTTTCCGTCCTGGGGGAGTTGGCCTGGATGCCGCCTCGCGGAGAGCTTCCGACAGTCTACCTGCTTCGGAGGGCTGCCTGCTCCGGGGGCCCGGTCACTCCTCGAGCGGAATGACCCGCGGTCCCGCCGCCTCGACGATGACGAGGGCGCGTCGCGTCGACACCGCGCGCAGCAAGGTGAGCAGGGCCGGAACCGCGTCGTCACCGAGTGCGCCGCTGTCGTCCAGGGCTCGCCACACCGTGACGGGCACGCCGAGCTCCGACCGGATTCGGGCGACCAGCGCGTCCGCGTCGGCACCCGTCACGAGCACGACCCGCGACAGGGTGGGTCGCTCGGGCGCGGCCGGCGTTGGCGCGATGCGCCGGTCCCGACGCCAGATCACGAGGTGGTACGCGAAGACCACTGCCGTGGCGCACAGGAGTCCGAACGGCGCGCGGACGTGCTCGATGAGTCCGCCCGCTCCCCCGACGATGAGCACCTCGAGCACGCGGTAGCCGATCACCAGGAGCGCGACGAGGGCGACGATCGCGCTCGCGCCGAACACGATGACGAGGTACACGCGGCGGGCGGGGTCGGCGGCATCCGTCTCGCCCACCGTCCGGTCGGGACGCCACGCGATCCACCAGACCGGCGCGCCGACGACGAGGGCGCTGAGCCCTCCGAGCAGGAGCGTGCGCGGATTCGAGTCGACCAACGCGGGGCCGAGGGTCGCGAGCAGCGCGTTGATCACCACGCCGAAACCGCTCGCGGCGCCGATGAGCGCGACGCCCGAGATCACGAGGCGGGCGGCGCGGCGCGCACGCTCCGAGCGGGCGGACATGACCTGAAGGTGGTGGTCCCAGACGATGGCGCCGACGAGCGCCGCTCCGATCGCGCGGCCGAGCGGCGAGAGCACCTCGGCGGGGGCATCCGTGTCGAACAGCAGTCGCAGCACCACGAACAGCACGGTTCCGAGCCCGAGGAGCGCGGTTGCGGCGGATGCGCCGACGATGACCACGAGCACGACGGTTGCGAAGCCGCCCCGCTCGTCGCGTGCGCCTTCGCGGAACCAGTGCCACCACCAGACGACCGCTCCGACGGCGAGCCACACGAGTGCCTGAAGCACCGGAAGGAACCACGTGCGCGAGTCGGCCAGCACGGGTACCACGCCCGCGAGCGCCTCCGAAACGAGCGCGGCGATCGCGCTGATGGCGCCGGATGCCGCGACCGCGAGCCCGTACAGCGCGGAGAGCTGCACGGGCAGCAGCGGCAGCCGCGTGGGCGCGGTCGCCGGGCTGCGGCGCATATGCCGGTGCCACACCCAGATCCCCGCCCACACGATCGCGGCTGCCGCGTCCGCGGACTGCCACCGCCCGTCGAGGGCGGCGTTCACGGTGATCGCGAGCGCCGATGCGGACGTGACGAGCGCCGTGAGGGTCGCGACCGTGAGATAGAGCGTCCACACGAGCGACGCCCGCTCCGACACGTCGGATGCGAGGCGGCGGCGCTCCCACCACCACAGCACCCCGGCGAGGGGTGCGCCGATGACGGTGAACGCGAGCGACCGTGCGAGGCCCGCGTCGTCGCCCGCGAGCGTGGCGCCTGCGCCGATGATCCGCTCGATCAGACCGGCGAGACCGATCGCGGCGATCACGACGAGCGTGAGCAGGAGGACGAAGACGATGATGCGGCGCACGACGGTCTGCGCCCGGCCGGTCGAGGTGGCGGCCATCATCAGAACCCGCTGTCGAAGCAGATCGTGAGCTGCCACGGCGCGGCGTCGACGTACCACCGCCCGCCGATGCGGACGAGGTCGAACGCCTCCTCGCTGCGGTACTCGCTTGTGCCGAACGGGCTCGATCCGTACACCGTCGCGACGATCACCTCGACGCGCGCCGAGTCGTCGCGCTCGACGGTCTCGACCAGCGTCACGCGGAGGTCGTCCGTGCTCGGCTGCTGCCTCTCGCAGTCGTCGGCGAGCTCGGGCGCGAGGTGGTCGATCGCGGTCTGCATGTCACCGTCGATGACCGCCTGCGAGTAGCGCTGCACGACCCCCTCGGGGGTGTCCTCCGCGTACTCGACAGGGCCGCCGCGTGCGAACACCGCGATGAGCGCGATCACGACGACGACCGCGACCCCTGCCAGGAGGGCGATGAGCGGCCAGCGCGATCTCTTCCGCGACGTGTCCGACGCGTCCCCGGGAGCACCTGTTCCGGCATCCGTCATGGCCACATCATGCCGGTCGTGCGACCGGTTGCGCTGCAAGGACTCGTGTCGATCTCACAGGCCGACCCGCTTCCCGGATTGTTACGATCGACAGATCGGGCAGAGTGGCCCGTTCTAGGGGCCGTTTCCCGGGAACGGCGAGGGGAGTCGCATGACAGAGACCGCGACAGACACTGCGACCGACTTCGCGCGCGCGACGACCGCGATCCTCGACTCGGTGGGGCGCGTCATCGACGGCAAGCCCGATGCGGTGCGCTCCGCACTCGTGTGCCTGCTGGCGGAGGGGCACCTGCTCATCGAAGACGTGCCCGGCGTCGGCAAGACGATGCTCGCGCGCGCCCTCGCGGCCTCGGTCGACGCGACCGTGCGCCGCATCCAGTTCACCCCCGACCTGCTCCCCGGCGACGTCACGGGCGTCAGCGTGTTCAACCCGGTGGATCGCGAGTTCGAGTTCAAGCCGGGCGCGATCTTCGCGAACATCGTCATCGCCGACGAGATCAACCGCTCGTCCCCCAAGACCCAGTCCGCGCTGCTCGAGGCGATGGAGGAGGGCCAGGTCACGGTCGACGGGCAGACGTACCCGCTGCCCGACCCGTTCCTCGTCGTCGCGACGCAGAACCCGCTCGAGATGGAGGGCACGTACGCCCTCCCCGAGGCGCAGCGCGACCGCTTCATGATGCGCATCTCGATGGGGTATCCCGACGCGGGCTCCGAGGCGCTCATGCTGCGCCAGCGCGACACCGTGAACCCCCTCGACGCGATCGCGCCGGTGGTGTCGAGCACGCGCGTCGCCGAGCTGATCGCATGGGCGCGCGCGGTGCACGTCGCGCCCGCGATCGAGGAGTACGCGGTGGCGCTCGCTGCCGCGACGCGCACGCATCCCGACCTGCGGCTGGGCGCGAGCCCCCGCGCGACGCTGCAGCTCGTGCGCGCCGCGAAGGTGTGGGCGGCGCTCGACGGTCGCGGGTTCGTCATCCCCGACGACGTGACCGCGCTGCTGCACTCCGTCTTCACGCACCGGCTCATCCCGACCCGGTCGGCGGGCGGCGCACGCGCCCGGTCGACGGCCGATGCGATCGCGACGATCCTCGACCGCATCGCGGCGAGCGTGCGGGTGCCGCTCGCGACCCGCCAGTGACCGGTCTGTGAGGCATCCGTCATGAACCGCCTGTGGCCGCTCACCGCACGGGGCACAGGCGCGCTGGTGCTCGCGATCGCATGCTTCGTCATCGCGAACGAGGTGGGGATCCCCGAGCTCGTGTACTTCGGCATGCTCCTGCTCGCGGTGCTGGGCGCCAGCATCGCGTCGCTGTACCTCACGCGCCGGGCCGACACCGTGGCACGGTCGTTCATGCCGGATGCGGCATCCGTCGGGCGCGACGCACGCGTCACCGTGCGGGTCGGCGTGCGGACGGCGTTGCCCACTCCCCCGGGCGTGTGGCAGGACACCCTGCCGAAGGGCGTCACGGGTGACGCACACGGTGTGTTCCCCGCTCTGGGGTCGGGCCTGCGCGGATCGGACCGCATCGTCGAGCTGGCGTATACCGTGACGGGCACACGGCGGGGGGTGCATCCGATCGGTCCGCTGTCGGTGCGCTCGACCGACCCCTTCGGTCTCGCACGCCGCCGCAACATCTTCGGGGAGAAGACCTCCATCACGATCGCGCCGGCCGTCGTCGACCTTCCCGCGCTCCGCAACTTCGCCGGCGAGGCGGGCGGCATGCTGCACACGACGACCACGCAGCTCGGCCAGGGCGCCGACAACCTCATCGCACGGCCGTACGTGCCGGGCGACTCGATGAGGCGCATCCACTGGCGCGCGACGGCGCACCGCGACGAGCTGATGGTGCGTCAGGAGGAGCAGGAGTCCACGCCTGAGGCCACGGTCGTGCTCGACCGGGGTGTTCTGCGCTGGGCGGGCGAGGCGATGCAGGCTCCGGGCGCCGACCCCGGCTTCGAGATCGCAGTGTCGGCGGCGGCATCCGTCATCGCCCGTCTCGCCCACGACGGGTACGCAGTCGAGGTGATCGACACCGACGGCGCGCAACTCGCCGAGCGCATCGACGGCGGCGACATGATCGAGGTCGAGCTCGTCATCAACGGATTCGCGAAGCTCATGGCGCGACGCGACGACCACCTGCAGCAGCTGTCGCGCGTGTTCTCCGGGGTCATGACGGGTCCGGTGGTCGTGGTCACGGGTCGATTCGACACTGCGGATGCCGCCGCCCTCGCCCCGATCGTGCACCACTCGACGCTCCCGGTGCTGCTGACGGTCTCGCCGTCGGCGGGGTCGCTCGAACGGGCGGCGGATCTCGGTTGGCGGGTCGGACGCATCGGCGAGGAGTCGGAGATCGCTCCGGCGTGGATCAACGCGGTGGACAGGGCGGCGGCCAATGTCCTCCAGTGATCGCGATCCCACCGGGATCATCGACGACGTCCGGGCGGGCCGCCGCGGCGCCGACCTGACGCTCACGGCGGGCGTGCTCGCGGCGCTGTTCGCCGCGCTCCTGCCCCTCATGCGCGTCGTTCGCCCGAGCGGGTGGCTGCTCGGCGCGGTCATCCTGACCGCCGGCATCCTCGCCGCGGGGTACGTGGCGCGCCGGTACCGGCTCGCGGCGATCGCGGTGTCGCTCATCGAGGCGGCCGTGTGGGTCGTGTTCGTGTCGCTCGTGTTCCTTCGCGACACGGCGCTGTTATGGGTGATCCCGACGCCCGAGACGATCACGCGTCAGGTTCCGCGGCTCATCGGCGTCGCATCCGAGGAGATCGCCCTGGGCGCAGCCCCGCTGGAAGCCGGCGTCGCACTGTCGTTCCTCATCGTCGCGACGACGGGCCTGCTCACGATCGTCATCGATCACGTCGTGCTGACGGCGCGGATGCCGCTCCTTGCCGCCATCGGACTCATCGCCGTCTCGCTCATCCCCGCGATCGCGGTGCCGAGCGACGCGGATGTCATGGCGTTCGTGCTCCTGGCGGCGGCGATCCTCTTCCTCATGCGCGCCGACACGCGCGCGCGCGAGCGGCAGAAGGAACGCGACGCGGAGCGGACCGCCGGCGTGCCCGCGACGGCGCTCGGCATCGGCGCGATCGCGGTCGTCGTCGCCGTCGTGGCGTCACCGCTGCTCCCCGAGCCCACCGTGCGCGCGGGCGCGGGTGGGCTGGGTCCCGGCACCGGCATCGACGTGACCCTCGAGCTCGGCGACGACCTGCGCCGGCCGCGTGAGATCGAGGTGCTCGTCATGCGCAGCAACGCCCCCTCGCCGCCGTACCTGCGGGTCGCCACCCTCACCGGGTTCGACGGCGCGGTGTGGAACCCCGACCGCGTGCGCAGCGTTCCACTCGACGGCCCCGAGGGCCTCAGCGAGATCAGCGTCGCGCCGAACATCGACGTCGCCGAGTACCGCACGAATGTCGAGGTGCTCAACCTGTCGTCGCCGTGGCTGCCCGTGTCGTATCCCGCCGTCGAGGTCACCGGACTCACGGGTCAGTGGGCGGCAGTGCCGTACAACCGCACGGTCACGGCACGGTCGGGCTCGACACAGGGTCAGGTGTACGAAGTGGTCAGCCACGTGCCGCGGCCCACGCTCGAGCAGATCCGCGCGCGGCCGTCGCGCGCGAACGAGCAGCGCGACGAGACGACGCAGATCCCCACGGACCTTCCGCCCATCGTGGCCGAGCTCGCGCAGCAGGTGACTGCCGAGGCGTCGACGGATTACGACCGTCTGATCGCGCTGCAGTCGTGGTTCCGCTCGAGCGAGTTCCAGTACTCGCTGGAGGCGCCCGTCGAGGACGGGTTCGACGGGACCGGCGCCGAGGCGGTGGCCCGGTTCCTCGAGAACCGCGCCGGATACTGCGTGCACTTCGCATCCGCGTTCGCACTCATGGCACGCACGCTCGGCATGCCGTCGCGCATCGTCGTCGGGTACCTGCCGGGCGAGGCGACGACCGACGCGATCGACCGCCAGACCGTCTACACGGTCACGAGCGGACGTCTGCACGCCTGGCCCGAGGTCTACTTCGACGGCATCGGATGGGTGCAGTTCGAGCCGACCAACAGTCTCGGCACGCCGACCGCGTTCACTCCCGCGGCGACGCAGGGCGGTGCGAACGACCCCGCGAATCCGGCCACTCCGCTGCCGAGCACAGCTCCTTCGTCTGCGCCGGGGCTCTCCCCCGACGACGGCGGTCCGAACGATTCGGGATCTTCGGATGCCTCGGCCACCGGCCCGGTCGATCTCACGCCCGCCGCCACCGTCGTCCTCGGCATCCTGTTCGCCCTCGCGATTCCCGGGATCGTGCGGGAGATGCGCCGCCGGCAGCTTCTCGCGGCCGCGCGCACGGGCGATGCGGCATCCGCCTGGACCGTCGTGCAAGACGTCGCGATCGACCTCGGCGTGAGCGTTCCGGCGTCCGAGAGCGCGCGAAGCCTCGGGGCCAGGCTCGTCGAGCAGCACGGCGCTCCCCCGGCCGACATGAGCCTCCTCATCAGTGCGATCGAGCGCGCGAGCTATGCGCCCGGCGGCAAGCACGGCTTCTGGCAGGGCGAGGCGATCGCGAGCGCTGCCGTCTCGGTGTCGCGCGCGATGCTCGCCGAGGTCGAGCTCCCGCGTCGGATCCTCGCGATCCTGGCGCCGCGGTCGCTCGTGATCCGCCCCGGCAGCCTGTACGCCGGTGCGGGCGCGCGGGCGCGGGCTCGTTCCCGGGTTCGGGCGTGACAACGTCGAGATTGCGCGAATCACCATCGGATGCCGGCATCCGCGGCCGTTCGCGCAATCTCGGCGGGGGTCGGAGTGGCGCGGCCGGGCCGCGGTCGGGAGCGGGGCGGAGGGCGGGGTAGGATGGCCTGTGGCCCTCCGGGGCCTACTGGAGGATTCGCCTAGTGGCCTATGGCGCACGCTTGGAAAGCGTGTTGGGTGCAAGCCCTCGGGGGTTCGAATCCCCCATCCTCCGCCACGTCAGCCCTTCGTCAGATCCTGCGCCAGCATCACGAGGATGTCGCTCGGGCCGCGCAGGTAGGTGAGCTTGTACACGTCCTGGTAGTTCGCGACGCCGCGCAGCGGGTGGAATCCGTGTTTCGCCGCGATCGCGAGCGCCTCGTCGAGGTCGTCGACCGAGAACGCGACCCGATGCATGCCGATCTCGTTCGGCGGTATCGGCTCGCGCTCGATCGCGTCGGGGTGGATGTACTCGAAGAACTCGAGTCGACCGGCGCCGTCCGGGGTCTGCAGCACCGCGATGCGCGCGTAGTTGCCGTCGAGACCCACGGCGGTGTCTGCCCACTCGCCGCTGATCTCGTCGCGGCCGAGCACGGTCAGGCCGAGGTCGGTGAAGAACGCGATCGCCTCTTCGATGTCTCGAACGGCGATGCCGACGTTCTCGAGCTTGATGGGCATGCGGGTGAGCCTAGTCAGTCCACACCCGTCACCGGCACCCCCAGCCATTCGCCGAGGTCCGTGATCTCGGCGCGCACCATGTCCATCTCCTCGGGCTCGAACGGCAGGAACTCGTGGATGGCGTTGACGCGCAGCACCTCCGCCTTGCGGTCGACCTCGGCGTCGAGCATGCCGACGAACCGGTCGCCGAGCAGGATCGGATGCGCGAAGTAGCCGTACACGCGCTGCGCCTTCGGCTTGAACTGCTCGAGCACGTATGTGAACTCGAACACCTCCTCGAGCCTCCCGCGGTCGAACAGCAGACCGTCGTATGGGTTGAGGAATGCGACGCGGCCGCCGCGGTCGTCGTCCAATGCGGCGAGCGCCTCTGGGTCGACGCGGAACTTCCAGGTGCTGCCTTCGACCGTGGCCGGCTCGCCGGCGTCGCCGACGGGCGACCACCACCAGTGCGATCGTCCGATGCCGGTCGCCTGCAGGGTGCGCTCGTGCAGCATCCGCTTCGCCTCTTCAGGATCGAGCTCGGGGAGATCCTGCGGGTAGACGCGCTCCGCGAGATCCCACACGCGGTGCCGGCCCTCGCGCCGCGTGATCGCGACGACACCCTGCCGCGAGAGGAAGTCGAGCATGATCGGCACCTGGTTCGAGCCCGACCAGCCGTCGGGCGGGCGGCTGACCTGTGCGGTGTCGGGAATGGCGCTCGCGAGGAGAGGACCGTCGGCGCGCAGGCGCGCGAGCACGTCCTTGCGGAACCGGTCGTTGGCCTCGAGCCACTCGCGCGTGCTCTTGCGGCGCGGCCACGTGCGCATGCCCGGCATCATGAGCGGCAGCAGGCTCATCGGGTGGAACATCCCGCCGAGCTCGAACAGCACCCGGTCTTCCTCCACCGCCTTCTGCAGCTGGCCCGGCTCGTACGACCAGCCGATGCGCGACCACATGATGGTGTGCTCGCACGGCGCGATGACCGACGTCGGGTCGATCTTGATCTGGCCGAGCTGCTCGGCGACCTCGACGACGTCCCCCGGGCGGGCGGCGTCGAGCAGCTGGGCTCGCACGATGATTCGGCGCGCCTGCTCGCGGGTGAGGGTGTGCGTCACGATCCGGGATCCTCTATCGGACGAGCTCGTACCGGCGTCCGTCGACCGTGACCGAGCCTCCCTCGATGGGCGCCTCATACGGGAGCGGGCCCGCGTCGCGCCAGCCTTCGCGCTCGTAGAAGCGACGGGCGCGGGCGTTGCCGGTGACGACGGCGAGCCACGGATGCTCGTGCCCCGCCTCGATGAGCCGGCGCGCCCCCTCGTCGAGGAGCGCCTTCGCGACCCCCGTGCCGCGCGCGGCCTCGTCGACGAACAGCTGCTCGAGCTCGTCGTCTTTCAGCGTCACGAATCCGACGACGACGCCGTCCGCCTCCGCGACGAACGTGCGGTCGATCATCGCGGCGGCGCGGCGGGCGAAGGATTCCGGCGTGCGGTGCCGCACGAGCTCCTCGGGGACATGGCCCAGGTGGCCATCCCGCCAGCCCGCCTCCCAGACCTCGGCGATTCGCGGGGCATCCGAAGCGGCTGCGGGACGGATTCGCATGACAGTCAGGCTAGCGGCGGCCTCCGACTCGGACAGGCTCCGCAGCGAGATGCAGCACCGACTCGGCGAGCGCACGGATGCCTCGCGCGACGTCGCCACGCTGAACCGACTCCGCGGGATGGTGACTGATCCCGTCGGCGTTCCTGAGGAAGAGCATGCCGACGTCGGCGATCGCACTCATCGCCATCCCGTCGTGACCGGCGGGGCTGAAGAGGCGGATCGGGTCGGTGCGCGCGCCGGTCGCGGCCTGGATGCCGGCGCCGACCACGTCCTGAAGGAGGGGCGCGCACCGCACGGCTGCGGCGTCGTGGATCTCCCGCGCCGACCAGCGAAGACCCCGACGCCCTGCGATGGCGTCGAACTCGCAGGCGAGGCGCTCCCACACCTCGTCACGGGCGGGGTCGAGCTCGCCGCGCAGGTCCAGGGTGAACCGCACCTCGCCGGGCACGACGTTGATCCCGCCCGGGAAGGCCTCGAAGCGACCTACCGTGCCGATGATGTGGTGCTGGGCGCGACACACCCTCTCGACGGCGAGAGCCGCCTCGCCCGCACCGAGCAGGGCATCGCGACGTGCGTCGTACGGCGTGCCGCCGGCGTGACGGGCCTCGCCCTCCACGACGAGCTCGAAGCGCCGTGCTCCGGCGATGGACGAGACGACCGCGAGCGCCTCGCGGCTTCGATCCAGCTGCGGCCCCTGCTCGATGTGCGCCTCGAGGTAGCCGACGATCTCGCCGGGGCGGCGCGCGGCGTCGCCGACCTGTGCCGGGTCGAGCCCGAAGTCGACGAACGCCTCGCGCAGGGTCGTGCCCTCGGCATCGGTGAGCGACCACCAGTCGTCCTGCCACGTCCCGGCGACGGCCGACGACCCCAGCAGCGCCTTGCCGAAGCGGGTGCCCTCCTCGTCCCAGAAGGCGATCACCTCGATCGCGAACGGCAGGGTAGCGGCACCGGGCGCGGCGAGCAGTCGCACGACCTCGATCGCCATCAGCACGCCGAGCATCCCGTCGTACCGTCCGCCGTCCGACACGGTGTCGAGGTGCGAGCCGAGGATGAGGGCGGGGGCGTCGTCGGGTTCGGCCGACCCCGGGCCGATCCGGATGCGTCCGATCTGGTTCCCCGCGGCGTCCTGCCACGTCGACATCCCGGTCTCACGCATCCAGGCGGCGACGAGACGATTGGCGTGCGCGTGCTCGCGGGAGAGGTAGACGCGCTCGATCGCATCCGGCTTCGCTGACACCTTCGCGAGCTCGTCGCATCGTGCCATGACGCGTCGCGCAGCCGAAGCGATGCGCTCGTCGTCGATCCCCAGTCTGCTCATGCGGCTCCGACGAGACATTCGCCGAACACGTCGAGGGCCGCGTCGACGCCGCCGCCCGCGGGCACCGGCACGCCGAACCGTCGCAGCACCGACTCGAGCGCCGCGAGCATCGTGAGCACCGCGTCGCGGCGGGCGTTGTAGCCCATCGTGCCGATCCGCCACACGCGTCCGTGCAGCGGCCCGAAGGACGTGCCGATCTCGATCGCGAAGTCCTCCAGGAGCGCGGACCGCACCGCGTCGCCCGGTACGCCGTCGGGGATCTCGACAGCGACGACGTTGGCCATGCGGTTCTGGACATCGCCGAACACCGACAGACCCAGTGCCTCGATGCCCGCCAGCATCGCCCGACCGGCGAGGTCGTGGCGCGCGATGACGGCGTCGCGACCCTCGAGCAGCAGGAGTCGCGCGCACTCGCGCGCGGCATACAGCATCGACGTCGCCTCGGTGTGGTGATTGAGTCGGCGGGGTCCCCAATAGTCGAGGATCATCGACAGGTCGAAGTAGTTCGACCGCACGAACTCCGCCGACACCGGGTCGCCGGGTTCGCGGATGCCGGCCTCGACGCGCGCGCGCGACCGCACGACGTCGACGGCGCGGTCGCTAAGCGTGAGGGGCGCCGAGCCCGAGGGTCCGCCCAGGCACTTCTGGAGGCCCGCCGTCGCCGCGTCGACGCCCCACGCGTCGGCCTCGAACTCGTTCCCGCCGAGCGTCGCGGTCGCATCCGTGTAGAAGAGCACACCGTGGCGCTCGCAGAGCGCACCGATCTCGTCGAGCGGCTGTCGCATCGTCGTCGAGGTGTC
>Ga0182741_1005272_pt1 | contig 12126 bp, 8 predicted proteins | sample eDN5th37CBELigOP_FD_128874 | JGI IMG/M metagenome (GOLD analysis project Ga0182741, IMG submission 128874) | Enriched Organic Plus compost microbial communities from Emeryville, California, USA - eDNA 5th pass 37_C BE-Lig OP (version 2) (version 2) ...
GCCAAACCAGCCGCTCATGTGAGTTTAGGAAAGCCGATCACCTGAGGGAAATGTGTGTCGTGTAGCACTGGTTCTCTCAGCAGTGCGTCTGTAAAAGTCCAGGATATGTGCAAACACAAAGTTAACGACACACCTCGGCTGAAAACTAGCCGCTTGTACACCCAACGACCTCGCGCGAAACTATCCGGACAGTGTGTTGAGAGTGGTGGTGCTGGTTCTCTAGATTGGGGGGCATAATACGTCAAAATGATGAGCTATAGCTCGGCATCAATATTATAATGCATGATAGCATGCTCTGTGCATGGCATCTTGTACTCTACCGGCACTTGCAATGACTTGCAGCTCCATCGTATTGATACACTTGGTATCTACCAGACAACACTTTGTAGAATGCCCAGCCTTCTCACTTCAGGCCGCTTGAAGAGGCCGTCAGGACGCCATGTTCGGTGTCAAGCTGCCGAAACATAGGTGAAGCGAACTGAACCGTGACCAGCTTTGCGAAACGTGCACCCCCACCGACGGCCCTCACGCACATCAGAGATTCGTCAGAGTCAGCCTGGATCTCGCCATTTGGCTGTAAGCTTTGAACGATTCGTTGAGTCTTTTCCGAAGTCAGCTCGGCATACTACCCGTATAGATCGAGAACGAGCGAAAGGATGTGGTGAACCCGTAGGGCGCCAGTTGGGTGGGACGCGGGAAGGCATGTACATGGTAGGTCGCTGACAGGCTTGGACCACTCGCTAGTTCCGCGTGGATCTCGCGGATGTGATCCATGTTGGTGGGCGTAGGACCAGGTTATTTTGGAAGATCATAACGAGAGATATTAAAAAATCCTAACCATGAACTTGGTCATGCAACACATCTGGCGATATTTCCCAGTTTGTTTCAAGTATTTAGTCTGGTAGTGGATCTTAAAATCAAGCTGGGTGATCCCATCCACCCATGTAATATCATCCACCCTTCTTCGGGTATCGACCGTGACAGAGTTGCAGTGTACTGAGAATATACCTAGCTTTACTGGAGTAACTCGTGGAATACGGCCGTTGCAAGCACGGCCCACGACTTCACAGGGCAGAATCTCTCCCCTCCATCATTGGTATGTCCTCGTACACTTGTGGATAGCACAGTCACATTCACAGGAGCAGTGTGGATCGCTTCTCGGATTCCCAACGTGTCGCTCGGGATCGCTGCATGCATAGCGTATGAGATCTGGTCCGATCAATGGCCCAGACAACCAGACAAGGATCTGAACGTTCCATGAAATGCTACCTCAGGTGTGCCAATCACACAAGCAATTGATAGGTAAGCAGACACGGGCTCCGGAGGTTCCATAGCTCCCATTTTCATCTTTTGTCTGTATTCTCCACACTGAGTCACCTATGTGGCATGTAAAAGAGATTACCAGGGCCGGGCACGGGCCTGCCTGGTGATGGGCCCGAGGCTGCTGCAGACGGAGAACGCAACGGAGTGGCGGGCGAGGGCGCTGCACTTGGAGTCGCAGGCCTCAGGGGCGTCAATGGAATTTCAACCGGGCCTGATTTGCTCTTTGCTGAAGGTGACGACATAGGCGAGGGCTGCTGAAACGCCCTCGCGCTCGGTGAATGTTGAACACTGTGTGAACTGCCCTGATGCAGCTGCTGAAGAAGTTGTTGTTGTTGCTGAAGGTACATCTGAGCTCGATTTTCCTCTTCTTGTCGCCTCCGATCGTTCATAACTAGTGCGTCCAGCATCATTGCAATGTTTGCAAAATGTGCAGTACAGTCTGTATACAGTTTGCGTGCCACATCGCTTGCGTCTTCCGCGTCCATCGACGACAGGCGCAGCTCCTTCGTCAAGGTCTTCAGGGTTCGTTCTTGGGTTTGCATTCGCTCTACAAGTGTATCTGTGAACTTCGTGGCGAGCGCGGCGGCAGCGTACTCGTGGTTGGTAAAGAGTCTTAAGTGCGCCTCGACAGCATTGACCGCGTGTGTCCCCCGTAACACGTCATCCGACCACTTATGGTGAGCGGTCGGGTGCGGTTTGTGCAATTCGTCTCGGAGTGAATTAGCCATTCTAGGCGAGGTGTGGTGAGGTTCAAATATGTTTCTTTCGACGTAGAATAGGATGTAGTCAGATTGGAGCTAGAGCGTGGTCCGCAGGACTTGCGTGGGCGCGTTATTCGGTCTTGCAAATTTCTGTTCTCGAGCAACTCAAATTCCCGTCTCCTCAGACTCCGATTGGATTGAATGATTCATGGCTATGCACGATGATAAGAATGGTGTTCTAATACACTACTGGTGTTTTCAAGTTACTCGTCGGCTGCATGATCTGGTGGTTTTCCCCATACCTTCCTACACCAGAACCAAACTGTTCAAGCAGCCATCTACTTCCAGCCAGTGATGAGGACTCGAGTTTATGGACTCAGCGTGGAGCTGTGATTCGCATTCGGGCTTTGAGCGGGGGAGGGGCTAGGCATCAGCTCCTCTAAAGATTCTAAGCATGTGTGGCTCTTGTGTGTGAGACTGCATTTGAGAACCGCAGCGTTTCCTCGCTCCCAGCAAACGAAGGCGACTGGATTGGCGCTGCATTCCCTCGAATCACAGCGGAGCCAGCAGGCTATTTCGTTGAACCACATTTGCAATGACCACAAAGGACCGCCTGCGGTACCCTGTTGCCAAACTCGTAGTGGACACGGAGATTGTCCCAAACCCCTCACTTTGTGATCCAGTGAGAAACAGAATTGAGGTCAGTACGAAAACACATAATCCCGATATGGATTTGTGTAGATAATTGCGCAGTTGCGTGTTTCCTGATCGCGTGACTTATGTGGTCGTAATATTCCCTCGCGAAATATTGTAGACCTCTCTAAACATGGCCACCAACCTGTCAAGCCAGGATCTCAAAGTTCTGGAGGACATCTTCCGGCGCCGAGTACGTAGACGTGAATGATGAATTGATCATGCACCATGTCCGTCAGTCCTTCCGTAGCTGATCCTGCTTGTCTACGCTGTTTATCTTGACTCTAGGCAAACCATGTCGACGCGGACGAACGCAACCAAGCTGTTCGTGACCTGAACACGATTCTGAATCGGCTGACGACCCTGGAAAACGAGCCCACAGTGGAGAAGAACTTGTTGAATCTGCTGCTTCAACGAATGGTAGATGTCTCTGCAGATGTTTCGACCCTTACAGTGAGCTTACTTGGTCGACTGATGCCTAAGATGAGCTCCCACTCGATCAGCACAATCATCGTCACTTTGGCTCGGCTACTCGTGTCGGAGGAAGCCGCTCGTCCCGAAGGCGACGCCGTTATCATCAATGCAGATGGATCCCAAAACCGACCCGTCTATGATGCTTACATTCAGGCGCTGCGACAGGTGATCGTTCACTCGAACCCCGCACTCCTCGGGGGACTACTAACGAGTACTTTGCCACTTTTGCAGCAAAGCCTGGCGATGCCTCCTCGCAGTTCCAAGCAAATTGATCGCGAAACACGTGATAACATTTCTATGGGTATTTCGGCCGTACTGACAACACTGATCCCGGCTGTTCCTGCGCAAGTGTGGCCGGACCACGCAGGGTCGTTGGATAGGATAGCAAGTTTGTTGCTCGGACTGCTTGATTCGGATCGAGAACCGCTTCGAGTTCACGCCGCACAGGCCCTTGGCACGATCTTGTCGGTTTGCCTGAACGAGACAATCGGCCATACGCTTGAAGAACTTTGCAAAGCATTCACGAGTCGATATCACGCCGTCCTCAAAGATCCGCTAGCGACTGTCCATCCTGATTCATACCTGAAAGCTCTGGCAGCTTTTATTGACCGCAGTAGTCCTGGCCGAGTGGCACCCTTTGCAGCAAAGTTAATTGATACGTTTACGGCGGTACTACCAGCTCAGCCTACCGCAGATGTTCTCCGTGCAACTAAAACAACACGTACTGTGGACGTCTACAATCAGGAAGTCACGGCTGCCATTCAGGCACTGTGGAGTGATGTGCTCAACTGCCTCACCACGATCATCAGACTTGACCACTTTGCCATCGCAGCGGACACACAGCGCATTTCTAAGATCGTGCAGTCTGCTGCAGGGCTCGCCGCATACGACCCTTACTACGAGTATTCAGGGGATGCGGAGAATGAATGTTCGAGATCGCACCCAGCAGACGATGGTGTTGATATGAGCGAATGGGGTATTGACGGCTCTAGCAGCACTGCAGTAGAATGGGGAGCCGGTGATGACGGATGGGGGATGTCTTTTCTATCCCTCAATTCTGACCACGGAGAAGCTGTAACGGCTTCGCAGGCAACGAATTCTCTTGAAGGAGTAGGAACAGGTCCTAAGGAGGTCGGTCTCTTCGTTCCCAATGATTGTTCGCGATTGGTTCGCATGCAAGCGATTGAGCTTGCGGAAGCTGTCGTTGTTCATGCGCCCCGATTCACGACACGATGCTACTCCGACTTGCTTGCACATTTCATCGCGCTGCTACGGGAGCATGATGCCACAGTGCTGGCAAAAGTAATAGGTCTTCTTGGCACGTTGATTTCCCACGCGTCAGAGGAAATCCCAGCGCCAATTTCGTTCCACCCTCCGGCTTTCGTAGCCACTCTTCACAGGTGGCTCGCCTTCTCGCCTCCAGATATGTCTGAGAATGAGAGAACTGTGCAGCCATCCACTGGAGTCGAATCTGCCTCGGAAGGTAGAGTGATCGGATCGCACGATGGGCATTCCAAAGAGGTACCGTCAATTTTGGCACCAGAACTCCAACATCTAAATCATGCTTTGACTTTACTTGAGGACAAGGTCACAACTGACGCAACTGTGGTCGCGAGTGCGGTATATGATATCATCACCGATCTCATCCGAATCGTGTCGTATCCTGGCGCGTTTGGGTGCGCTGGGCAGTCGATTGTCGACTATGCTGCCGAAATTTTGCCGCTCGCCTTACGAATCATTGCGAAAGCTGCATCTCCAGCTGCATCCCGATGCCTCGAAACGCTGCTGAAGCATATGCCAATAGCTTGTCAAGCTGCCTCAGCTGATGCACTTGTGGATGCCTATGTAGCGTTAGTCAGGAACAGCCGCTGCTCCGAAACCAGTGTTCACTTGTTCCCCTATCTCCTGCCTGCGCTTCGCTACAAGGACACAAAGATAGAGTTGTCGGACCGCCTCAAGCTATTGACTCAAGCTCTAGCCGCAACAAGACGAGTTGTCACAAACTCCGAACTTTCGGAATCCCATCGTCTTGAGGCTATCCAAGCGCTTGGCATGGGGTTGGTGACGTGTGACATAGGTATCTCCTCCGACCAGTTCCAGATGGTTCCCAAGGCCCTCGGTGTGGGTCAACGCTTCCAGACTGTTAGCACGCGAACTCAGCGAGGGCTCGTGCTTAGTGATGCTGATGCTGCATTCGAGTCTGAATGTGTCGCAGCCGTGGCTGATCTCTTTGATTTACTTCAACAATTCATTGGACTGGGTGCAGCACCCCACATTCGGGCGGGAATCAACACTCTGGAATCACTAGCCCTTATCGGCTCGGGTTTGTCGCCAGAACTGCTTGCGCTAGGTGCTCAGCGTTGCGATGTGCCAGTACTTCTCCAAGTGCTACAGAACTGCTACTCACGGCCCAACTTGCAACTGTCGGCCTCCGCATTGAAAGTCTTAATCTGCTTAGTCGCCGCAAATGTCAATATTCTAAATCACGTTCACCAGTCCACGAGTCCGACGACTCCTATCAAACCGACTGACGAAGTCTTGACTGCATGCAATGTATTCCGAGCCGTTTGGGGTGTGTGGATCAATGACAAGTCCTTCTCCAGTTTTGACATCGCTAGAACAACACTTCTTCCGTGCAACCTCGCTCAAGCCTTGGTGGCACTAGTGCTGAGGAGAAGCAACGCGAAGCTGTCGAGCAATCCTGAAGCGGCTGACTTGATTTGCAAAATTGTAATCAGTGTGACGCACCTGCAGCTCAGTCTTGAAGCCTCAACTCTCACGGCCCCGGAGACATCGATAACAACGACAGCTTCGTCAAAATATCGCCAGCTTACGGCATCGCATCATCTCGCACATAACTCACAAGACCTCCTGGTGGAGCCTCTGAATACCCTATACTGGCTGCTCGCCTGGGCGAGCTCTCACACCAGTGACGACCAGATGGAACCATTAAGTCGCAAGCTTAGTCAGTCGGTGCTGAGAGGATATGAAGAACATTATCAGCGTTCATTGTCCGTATCTGAGTCCAACCCTGGGGTAGCCGAGGCATGCGCTGCAACAATTGGTATATGTCTCGGCGGAATTGTCCAAGGCCTGCCAAAGGAAAAGGCGTCGTCGTCGCTGGCGGTCACGAGCGCACTCTTGAAAGCAGCGTGTGAAGCCATTGGATCGAAATCGGGCACGGAAGAGGCTGCAACGGACAACTCCACATCAACCACAGCGAGTACGTTGCAAGCGACGTCACTGACAGTTCCGGACTCAGTGCTTAAATTGATCAGACCTGAACAATACTGCATTGATTACTCTACTCTGTTATCGTCACCCTTGGCCTTTGTCAAGTCCGCTGAGTCAATGGTCCTGCTCACATCCCAGCTTTTGTATCAAGTCGGAACGCATTATCTTGCACAGGTATACACCACGGGCATGTTCGAAAGCTTCCTCGAGGACTGCACAAGGCTGTCCATTGCGGTTAGAGGAAGGAATCGCAGCCTCACTTCAGCATTGGTCAGACTGCTGGGTCACATCATCCAGAATGGCCCCGATTGCTTTACTTCAGCCCTGAGTCTTTTGCGAAGGCATGTCGAGCAGCGAAAGATAGTAGAGGCGAATGGTGGCGTCGCGGACCCTGTGAGCGCAGCCCAACATCGATTGTTATTAACCAGCATTACAGAATGCCTGATTCAATGCGGTCGGATGGCAACGCAATTGCCTGAGGTATCAGATGCTCCTGAACCATCAGAAAAGACTCTAGGCTCAAGGATCTCCAGCTATTTCGTTGACAACATTGACCTCTTCTTGAGCGCGGTTCCTGCTACATTTGAGATTGCATGCATGCATTTTTCGCTCCCGAGCCCAACCTCTCGAGAGCTAGTGCAGCATGCAAGTGCGCTCATTAGTGCGCTCTTCATGATCTCCCCGAGAACGCTGAGGGCGCTCATTGATAAAGAGTTCGAGGTCTTTAAGAGTGTTGAGATGCCTTCTCTGCGCGCAGTTGTGGATGCAACTTCTCCAGTAACTAACTCGATCTGGGAATCCAAGTCTGGCGCGAGCACCACCGCCGATGACTTTGTGGATAAGGTTCTCACTGACTTGTCTATAAAGGCCGCGTCGCTGAGCCCAGCTCAGGCAGCGCGTTTGGCACAATGTGGGGCTGCAACACTCCGCGCTGCGGCGTTAGATATCACTGCCGCTGAGGACAGGATGCTGTCGCAGGTCGGTTCGACCCGAACTAGACTCACCCTGGCTCCACTCCCGCGCAAAGACCTGTATACAGAGATGACCAAGATCATGGCTTATGCACCGCTTATTCTCGCTCTCAATGAAGTGAGTGCCGCGGAGCAGGTGATTGCCTCTCTCAGCCACTTACTCACCGTGCCACAGTCAACAGCTACTCAAGCGGTACTGAGGGACCGAAGCACTTGGGGCTACGTAGTTGCGTCCGTTCTTCGGCACTCCGCTGTGCGCCCGGAACTAATCCAAAAACACACTGCAGGCTCTGCGGTTCATTACGCTGACGTTGGAATTGACTTGCGACTCAGTGTCTGTATGTTTGCAGACAGACTTTTGGGTCTCGTGATGTCTGACACGCCGAATAAGAACATTCTAGCTCATTTCATCCCCGTTCCGGCGACGCTGTGCAAATCGCTTGTGAACATGCTCAAGGACTACGCACCTGACCATTCAGTGGAGGTTATCAAGCGCGGGTGTGCTCTCATCGTGCAGGCTGCCCAGATTGCAGCATTGGAGAGCTATGTTGTTTCGAATATCGCAACTGTCTTTAGTGAAGCGTTGCTCCCAACTTTGAAACACCACTATCAAATCGTTCGAACCGACGTACGACGTCGAGAAGAGGCCTTCAAAGAGGAAAATGCGAAGTATGAAAAGGGCATCGCGCCTCGGCCTGTCATGGAGGATCCGACGCCTGAGTGTTCGGCCTCGCTTGAAATGCTGCGAGCGAATGTTAGCGCGTGTATGGCACTTAACGTGTTGTCCGGTGTTGACCAAATCCCAAGTTTTGTGTATCTTTGGAATGAGGTCATCATGGCATCGCAGCACACAAAGCAGCTTGTCATTGAAATGAAGAATGCAACGTAGCTAAGAAGCTGCGGAGAGAAATAAAGCACTATATTTGTGTCGCACGAATCGTCCTTGTTAACGACCGTTAACGCATTGGCTGTCTGGGTTTTGTGTGGCAAAATCCATTGGGGATGTATTGAGGATGTGATAGAGGCACGAAGCTGCGAAACTGTGCGGATTCAAGTCCAGTTGCACAACAGTCGTCTATGTGCTTTTGTGCATCTCCAGGGGAATGGCGTGGATGCAACGTCCCTGGTATTGAGTTATGCAAGATAGCGCATAGAAACGCTCAGCTGTGGGAAGGCAATGTGTGTGAGTCGATGATTTCGGGATCGTAGGGTGAAGTGAATCAATCTGACATTGACCCGACGAGGTCGTTTCACAAACGACCAACGCTGAGCTGGTACAAGGGGAGGTATCTGAGCTTATTTTGATGGGTCGCACGTGTAAGTCCTGCCTGGATCGATGTTGAGATTGAGACACTTGCTTATGGAGGTAGACACGCACCACTTACATGCGATATTCTTGTCATCCACTGCCTTCGAGAACTTGCACAAGTCCTGCGTCGACTGGCTACAGTGGGGTACGGGGTAGAAGCACTTGCCACTCTTGAGGTCACCGTCGTTGCGCACTTTGCACGCGCCATTGCGGTTGGCGTTGTTGCTGTTGTTGCTATTGTTGCTATTGTTGTTGTGAGGGCTGGTCGGGCACCAAATGCAGACTTTACCTCCTTCTAACCTGTCGACACATTCACGGACTGTGTGAGCTTCAGAGCACTTAGGCTCAGCGGCATCCGCACCGCTTGAGATCAAGGCAAGCATGACGAGCAGAATGCCGCAGCATACGAAGAGGAATGAGCGACTTGTGCTCATCTTGGAGGAACTAGAATTGGTTTGCAGCAGTAATAGACTATGTAAGATCGGTGGTGTGCAATCACATTATGATAACGCCATACTACATGAGTGTTTACATTGAATGAAGCGGGTAAACCGAACGCACACGCACTGTGCGCGCCAAAACAGACCCTGGGAAAAGTAAGGCGCCCAATCCCAAAGGTCGAGATTTTTCACCTGTCAGGATTGGGGCAGTGCTAGACCCTCGTCCGGGGCTCGATTCGGGAGAAGTACGCCAAAACGAGACGTGGGGTGAAAGCTTTGAGTGTATGAGTGGTAAGCTACGACAATAACCAATAGTGTGGGACTGGGGTTATGGGTGCCGATGGATGGTGGTACCAATCAAGCCCGACAGAAATCATCACAGGCACAATCTGGAACTTGAAGTTTCCACAGGTGGACCACCTGTGTCGTCATATCGTCTTGCGTCAAGCGCATTGCATGCCCATAGGCCAAATAACAGGAAATCTGCTGACTTGTCTGTTCCTGTCAAGATACGACCCTTCATATTTTACACAGCCGCCTCAGCTCCTCCAAGGGTTTGGCACTCACACGATGGAGTTGCATCAAGCCATGTCGTCGAGAGTATACTCAGTGTGATTATGGATCACAGCGATATTGTTGTCCCGGGAGATAGCCTCTCATGTAGCATTTCTTCTGGCCACTCGAGTGGCACCACCAGCAACCCTTGCTGTTCTTGTTGCTGTAGTTGCTGATCACAATCGAGCGAGCGCACGTGTCCTTGGATGCGGCCGTGCAGTCAGGGACTGCATAGAAGCATCGGACATTCTCCAAGGCGCTGGCGGTGGGGAATACGCACTTGCCTCGGTTGTAGTCAACGTAGTCACGACCGTTTCGGGATTGGTTGGCGTAGTCGTTGAGACACCACATGCAAGTGTGAGCTCGCACGAGCGGGTCACCGGAGCAAGTCAAGGGGTCCTTTCTGTCACCACACTCTTGTGCTTGAACGCCTGACGGCATCAGGATGGCCGCAATCATGGCAACGCAGGCGAGAGCTGTAAGCCAACTGGGCCTCATCTCGCACCTGTGTTGCTAAACAAGTTTGGAGTTGGAATACTTGGCGCTAAGCTAGGCGGATCGGGGTAACGTCCGTATGACTCACGAGCGGGGACATATAGGAGTACGAAGCACTAACTAACACTCGGCTGGATATCGCGACAGTGCGTTTTTCGCGGATTGTCCAAACTGCTCGACTTGTTGTTCATGTCGATGAAATCGTACATTTTGACATGAGTGGCAGTGATTCGCAGGGGCATGGCCTACTTGGTCACTGGATGGTGGTAGAAGGCTTGGTATATATGTACATGACATGTATTGCGAGCTAATGTAGGATCCAGAAGTTATCGTTGCGAGTTTTGTCATAACATTTGTTGGGTTACGTTTTTATAGTATCCGCTTTGATTGCACAGAAGTACGATCGGAAATTGGGCGCTCGCTAAATCACGTAGGACCCCGTCACAATGGAGTTACCAGTCGCGATTAAACAAAAGGCGAGAGACAGATGGGTTAAGGTACACACTAGATCAGATCGATTTGATTCAAGTCTCCTATCCAGAGTATTGCTCTCAACCATTCCTCTCAACAGAACGAGACTGCACCCCTCACGGTGTCAGATACTCAGTAAAGATCTGGAATTACCAGACCTAGCTCGCGAGACAGGGAGATTATTTTGGATCGCAATTGTAGCCAGGACCAGCGCTGACACCACGACGGAGACACTTGCTGGGCTTGCCAGGGCCGGTGCACCAGCTGCACAGCAGTGACGAGGTGATTTCCTGGCCCCTCTTGCAGAGCTTCTTATCAGTTGCAGTAATACAGCTCGCCAATGGGTAGTAGCACTTGTTGTCCGCATTGTTGCTACTGGGAGTGACACATCGATTCTTGTCAGCGCACCACAGGCAGTGCTCGCCCTTTTCGATGGTAACGGAGCAATCTTGTGCAGACGTGGCATCAGAGCACTTAGCAGCCTCAGCAACGCCCACCACCATCAGGGCAAGGATGATCCCGTACACCAACAGTGCAAGACGACTCGGTATCATGTGATCGAGTTTGATCTAGAACAAGGTTGGCCGCGAATGGCAGGTGAATTCGTGAGTGTTGAGAGGAGAAATTTCACTAAAATGGAATTACGCGTGTTGAGAAATAAGATTGAACATGCCGATGCGAAGTGCTCTTCGTGCAAGTGCGGGATTCACAAGATCATCTTATGTCACTTTGGTTGCATGTAATTTTTTTGTGAGATCAAGCGTCGAATATCCTTCCTAGGGTGGATTGGTTCACCGCCACAGGGGGCAGGGGTTTCACTTCTTGTGTCCAGATTTAACGGATATGGAGTGATTGTGCCACACTGGTTGCATCGCGTGTTCGTGGGTGTGCCGTTTGTGCCGCAGCTACTGAGTAGTAGTAATATCCATAGTAATGTTCAATCTTGTAATATATTGTATATCATACCCACAACGCACCTGATCCCTGAGACAGAGTATGCAAAAGTTAATCTACCTCTGAGCCTGGTTTCACTAGCGGGTGATGAGACGCGTAGCACGCTGTAGACCGAATGGCTCTCTTACACTCACCATCTGAACCCTTTGGCTCCCATGGACGACTTGTATAGGTGCGCCGACACGCGTCGCTCTGCGCCTGTCCGCTTTCGCACGAGATCCTCACTCTTCATCGCGAGGCCTTGTGCTGCTCGGGGTTCTGAAGGACTTGAGCCCCGGGCAAAGGAAGCAGTAACTACAGTGCACCGGTGCTGTTACGACCCTACTTCATCCACGTCTATATTTTGTGTGTGGGTACGATCGAAACTTCAGTCTTGTCGACAGAAAAACCCTGTTCGTACGCCACCGTAAACACCATGTCGCAGTCGCTGTTTAGGTTCGCGAGCGAGTCTCAACAGAAGCCTCAGCAACAACAGCAACAACAGCAACAACAGCAGCAACAGCAGC
>Ga0182741_1005275_pt1 | contig 12125 bp, 7 predicted proteins | sample eDN5th37CBELigOP_FD_128874 | JGI IMG/M metagenome (GOLD analysis project Ga0182741, IMG submission 128874) | Enriched Organic Plus compost microbial communities from Emeryville, California, USA - eDNA 5th pass 37_C BE-Lig OP (version 2) (version 2) ...
CGCACCGAAGAGGAGGTGACGCGCCAGAAGATCCTGCAGGATCGCTGCCGACGCAACGCCATTCCGTCAGAGTTCATTTCGGTCGAGGAGATGAAGCGCCTGGTCCCCTTCATCGACAGCTCGACGATCCGCGCCGCTCTTTACGAGCCGGACAAGGGCTACATCGATCCTTCCAGCGCCGTGCATGCCTTCGCGGCCGCCGCGCGCAAGATGGGCGCTGAGATCCGCCGTCACACGCCGGTGCTGGCGACACGGCAGCTCGCAACGGGCGAATGGGTACTCGACACTCCGGACGAGACGATCCGCACGGAATATGTGGTGAATGCCGCGGGGCTGTGGGCGCGGGAGGTCGCGGCGCAGGCCGGCATTCGCCTGCCGCTGATGCCAGTCGAGCATCACTATCTGGTGACCGGACGCGTGCCGGAACTGGCGGACATGCCGCACGAGATGCCGAACGTGTCCAGTCCGGAGTCCAACTGGTACTGCCGCCAGGAAGGCGACGGCCTGCTGCTTGGCGCCTACGAGGCTCGCTGCGTGCACTGGGCCGAGGGCGGCACGCCGCTCGATTTCGGTCACGAACTGCTGCCGGACGACCTGTCTCGCATGGACGACAATCTGGCGGATGCCATCTCGATCTTGCCAGTTCTCGGCACTGCCGGGGTGAAGCGCGTCATCAACGGGCCGATGATCTTCTCGCCGGATCTCGCGCCACTGCTCGGCCCCTATCCCGGGAAGCGCAACTACATCTGTGCTGCCGGTGTGATGACGGGCTTCAACCAGGGCGGCGGCATCGGCAAGGTGATCGCGGAGTGGATCATCGAGGGGGAGCCGTCGCTCGACGTCACGCCGTGGGACGTCGCCCGTTTCGGCGGTTGGGCCGGCCGCAGCTACACCAAGGCCCGCAGCGGCTACTTCTATGAGCATCGATCGCACCGCGTCTATCCGGGCCAGCAGTTTTCGCCAGGCCGGCCGGTGCGCAAGACTCCCGTCTACGACGCGCTGACAGCGCGCGGCGCCGTCTGGGGCGAAAGCTTCGGGCTCGAAGTGCCGCTCTGGTTTGCGCGACCGGGCGACGAGCAGTGCGAGCGCTACGCCTATGACCGCCAGAACTGGTTCGATGCGGTGGTTCAGGAGGGGCAGGCCGTCCGCAACGGCGTCGGCCTGTTCGAGATATCGTCCTTCTCGAAATTCGCCGTGACGGGGGCCGGTGCGCGTGCGTGGCTTGACCGGCTGCTCGCGAGCGGGATCCCGCGTACCGGTCGCACCGGCCTTGCCCCCATGCTGTCGCCGAAGGGAAAGCTGATCGGGGATTTCACAGTCTCCGCGCTCGCCGAGGATCGTTATCTGCTGGTGGGCTCGGGCGCGGCGCAGCGCATACACGAGCGCTGGTTCGATCTGCACCTGCCAGCCGACGGCAGCGTGCGGATTGAAAACCTGTCCATGGACTGGGCCGGCTTTCATATTGCCGGGCCACTCTCGCGGGGGCTGCTCGCCAAGCTCACTCACACGGCGGTAGACAACGGCTCCCTGCCATTCATGTCGGTCTGCGAGCTCGACCTGGATGGCTGCCCGGAAGCCACCGTGATCCGCGTCTCGTTCACCGGCGAACTCGGCCACGAGATTCATTTCCCGATCCAGTACCAGTCCACCTTCCTCGAACGGCTGCTGGCGACCGGAGAGGAATTCGGTCTGCGCCTTGCCGGGTCTCGCGCGCTGATGTGGCTTCGCCTGGAAAAGTCCTATCCGAGCTGGGGATTGGAGCTCTCGCCCGACTATTCCCCGCTGGAACCCGGCCTGGACCGTTTCGTGCGCTGGAACAAGGGAGACTTCATGGGGCGAGCTGCCGCTTCCGTGCGCCTCGGCGAGGGTGCGCGGGAACGGCTTACGACACTGGTGGTCGATGCCGAAGGTGCCGACTGCTGGGGGGGCGAGTCGGTGCTGCGTGACGGCGAGCATGTTGGCTACGTCACCTCGGGCGGTTTTGGCCCGCATGTCGGCGAAAGCCTGGCGCTGGCCTACGTGCGCGCGAGCGCCGTGGAGGAAGGCGCGGCCGTCAAGGTGCTGATCAAAGGCGAACCGCGTCCGGCGGTGATCCGCACGGCACCGCGTTACGATCCGGCCGGGGAGCGGCTGAGAGCCTGACCCGGCAGTGAATGAAACGCAGCGAGACCATTCCATGGAGAGCAGTCCCCCGACCCGCCCGATCAAGATCATCCGGCACGCCGAGATACCGCTCCCGGATGGCATCATCCTCTCCGCCCAGATCTGGCTGCCGGAGGACGCCGAGCTGAACCCCGTGCCAGCGATCCTGGAATACCTGCCCTACCGCAAGCGCGACGGGACAGCCGACCGCGACGCGCTCAACCATCCCTATGTCGCCGCACACGGCTATGCCTGCGTGCGTGTCGACATGCGCGGCACCGGCGATTCCGAGGGCGTTCTGCTCGGCGAGTACCTGAAGCAGGAGCAGGACGACGCGCTCGAGATACTGGCCTGGATCGAGCAGCAGCCGTGGTCGACCGGCAAGGTCGGCATCATCGGCATCTCGTGGGGTGGCTTCAACGGATTGCAGATCGCGGCGCGGCGTCCGCCCCAGCTCAAGGCGGTCATCTCGCTGTGCTCGACCGACGACCGCTATAACGACGACATCCACTTCATGGGTGGCTGTCTGCTGCTCGACAAGTTCTACTGGGGATCGACCATGTTCTCGATCGCCCCGACGCCGCCCGATCCGAAGCTGGTGGGCGACAAATGGCGCGATCTGTGGCTGGGGCGCCTCGAGCAGGGCGGCCTCTACATGGTTGAATGGCACCAGCGACAGCGCCGCGACGAGTTCTACCGGCACGGTTCGATCTGCGAGGACTATGCCGCGATCGAATGCCCGACCTTTCTCGTCGGCGGCTGGATGGACGGGTACACCAACCCGATCTTCCGCATGCTTGAGCACCTCAGGTGTCCCAGGAAGGCTCTGATCGGGCCGTGGGCGCACAAGTATCCGAACTTCGCCATGCCGGGCCCGCAGATCGGCTTCCTGCAGGAATGCCTGCGCTGGTGGGACAAGTGGCTGAAGGGCATCGAGACCGGTGTCATGGACGACCCGCAGCTCATCTCCTACCTGCAGGACACCGTCCCGCCGCGGACCCACTACAAGGAACGGCCGGGTCGCTGGGTCGCCGATCCGTCCTGGCCGAGCCCGAACGTCTCGTCGAAGACGTTGAAGCTAAGTGTCGGCCGGCTCGACGGAAAGGGCGGCGCGGGCGACGAGCGTCTGTCGGTCTCCTCGCCGATGACGGTCGGCCTGGCTGCCGGCAAGTGGTGTCCCTATGGCCTCGAGGCCGATGAGCCGGACGACCAGCGCGCCGAAGCTGGCGGTTCCCTGATCTTCGAGACGGACGTCATCTCCGAACCGTTCGACATGCTTGGCGCCCCGGTCGTTCGTCTCAGGATCGCGTCTGACAAGCAAAATGCATTCGTCGCCGCGGTGCTTTCGGAGGTGCTGCCGGATGGCTCCGCCACGCGCATGACCTACGGCCTGCTCAATCTCACCCATCGTGAGGGCCATGTCGACCTCAAGCCGCTCGAACCGGGCCGGTTCTACGACGTGACGCTCAAGCTTAACTATTGCGGCCAGAGGGTCGGCAAGGGCAGCAAGATCCGGCTCGCGATCTCCTCGTCCTACTGGCCCATCGTCTGGCCATCGCCCGAGAAGGCGACACTCACACTCGAAACCGCGGGTTGCTCGCTGGATTTGCCCCTGCGCACCCCGTCGCAGCAGGATGCCGCGCTTCGGCCCTTCGAGCCGGCGGTGAATGGTGAGCCGTTGAAGAAGACCACGCTGCGCGCACCGAGCAGCCGCTACACGATCGCCAAGGACATCGTCACCGGTGAGGTCGTGATGCACCGGGAGGCCGATGACGGAAAGTACCGGTACGATGACATTGACTGGCAGTTCGGCGCAGCCACCAGGCGTGACTATACGATCCATCCGGACGATCCGCTGTCGGCGCGTGCGGAGAACCGTTTCCGCAAGGAATATGGTCGCGAGGGCCTCGACCTTGCGATCGAGGGCTGGTCGAGGATGACAGTCACCGCCACGGAGCTCCATCTCAGTGCCCGGCTCGACGCCTGGGAGAACGGCAACCGCGTCTTTGGGCACGACTACGAGTTCAAGATCCCGCGCGATCACTTGTGAGGTTTGCGGTTGTCAGCCACGGCCGGCTGTTCCATGCTTTGCAATCAAAAATAAGGATAGGGGAGCGTAGCATGTCGACTTTGAAGGTGACCCGCCGCGAAATGCTCGCGGCCATGGCAGCTGCCGGGCTTTCGACCGGCTTTTATCCGAAGGCCGCGCTGTCGGAGGACAGAAAAGTACTTCGGGTGCGGGCCTATGCCGATATCCAGAGCCTTGATCCAGCCTACCGCAAGGCCGCGCCCGACGACGACGTGATGCGCAATATCTTTCCGGGCCTTGCCACGATGACGCCCGGCGACGAATGGAAGTGGCAACCCGATACCGTTTCGCGGCTGGAACAAGTCGATCCCACGCATATCGAGTTCACGCTTATGGACGGCCTGACCTGGTCGGACGGGTACGGCCCGGTCACCGCCGAGGACGTGAAGTACTCGTTCGAACGCATGATCAGTCCCGAGGTCGACTCGCCCTACAAAGGCGACTGGGAGGCTCTCGACCATGTCGAGGTCAAGGACGAGAAGTCGGGGGTGATCGTGCTCAAGGGGCCATTCCCGCCCCTCTGGAACGTCGGGCTCGTATTCGGTTCTGGACGCATCATCTCCAAGAAGGCGGTCGAGGCCGCCGGCGGCAAGTTCGACACAAAGCCGCCGGCGCAGTGCGGCCGCTATCTGCTCAAGGAGTGGCTGCCCAAGCAGCGTGTCGTGCTGGTGCGCAATCCCGACTGGCCGGGCGAGCCCGGAGCTTTCGAGGAAATCCACGTCGTCCCGATCGAGGACGAGAAGACCGCCGAGCTCGGTCTGGAGGCGGGCGACCTCGACTACACCTGGGTCTCGGTGAGCTCGATCCCGCGTTACACCGAGAACCCGCCGAGGAACGCAAGCATCGTGGTGAAGCCGTCGCTCGCCTATGTGTGGCTCGGCATGAACCAGCAGGCGGCGCCCTTCGACAAGCTCGAGGTGCGGCGCGCCGTGCAGCATGCGATCGACGTGCCGGCGGTCCTGGAGGCCGCCTATTTCGGCGCCGCCGCGCCCGCGACTGGCCTGATCGCTCCCGGCCTCATCGGCCACCGTGAGAAGACCCTCTTCAGCTACGACCCCGACAAGGCGCGCGACTTCCTCAAGCAGGCGGGAATGGAGGCCGGCTTTGAATGTACGATCGATGTCCTGAACAAGGCCGAACGCATCTCGGCCGCGCAGGCGATCCAGGCGAACCTCGCGGAGATCGGCATCAACGTCGAGATCAGGCAGCACGACTCCGGCACCTTCTGGAGCCTCGGAGACGAGAAGTCGGGTGACAGCTGGAAGACGCTCCAGCTGATCATCTCGCGCTTCTCGATGCAGCCGGATCCGAGCTTCGCGACCGACTGGTTCACGCCCGAACAGATCGGCGTGTGGAATTGGGAGCGCTGGAACAGCCCGGAATATGGGGAGCTGAACAGCAAGGCGAAACTGGAGACCGACCCGGCCAAGCGCCATGAGATGTATGTGCGGATGCAGGATCTGATGGAGGAGTCCGGCTCCTACGTCTTTCTCACCCACGAGGCGGTCGGCGTCGGCCAAAGCAATACCATCACACCGGCGCTGATGCCCAACGGCAACCCGATTTTCTACGAGTTCAAGCCTGCGGCCTGAGGGCGGGACGTGAGGTACGCATGCTGAGCTACGGACTGCGCCGTGTCGGCCTTGCGGCCGTGATCACGGCCGTCGCCTTGGCCCTGCTGATCTCGATGATCCAGCTGATCCCGGGCGACCCGGCCGCGGTGCTGCTTGGTCCGCTCGCCTCACCGGAAATGCGCGAGACCTTTCGGGTGCAGATGGGGCTCGACCAGCCGACGCTGGTGCAGATCATCCGCTTCTTTGGTCGGGCGCTTACCGGCGATCTCGGCACTGACGTGCTCACCAACCGCCCGGTGCTGTTGACGGTCATGGAGCAATTTCCCTTCACGCTCACCCTGATCGTCGCAAGCCTCGGCTGGTCGGCGCTGATCGGAATTCCGCTCGGCGCCTGGTCGGCGATTCGCCGCGGCTCCTGGGCAGACAGTCTGGTCGGCATCCTCTCCGTCGGTTCCATCGCCCTGCCGTCCTTCGTCGTCGCCGTCTACAGCCTTCTGTTCTTTTCGGTCACTCTCGGCTGGTTTCCAACGATCGGCGCGGGCGAACCGGGCCGGCCGCTCGACCAGTTGTATCATTTGGTGCTGCCGTCCCTGGCGGTCGGGCTTGGCTGGGTCGGCTATCTTGCGCGCATGGTGCGTGCTTCGATGCTGGAGGTGCTCGGCGAGAACCACATCCGCATGGCGCGCGCCTTCGGGCTGCCAGAGCGTTTCATTACGTTCCGCTATGCGCTGAAGCTCGCGATCATCCCGACCGTCGTGCTGCTCGGCGTCGGCATGGGGCACATGATCTCCAGCGCGGTCTTCGCCGAAATCGTCTTCGCGCGGCCCGGGGTGGGGCGGCTGATCTTCGACTCCATCGCCACCCGCAACTATCCCGTCGTGATGGGCGCCGTGATGATCACCACCATCTTCTACGTGTTCTGCACCCTGTGCGCCGACCTCGTCGCAGCCTGGCTCGATCCTCGTGTCCGCGCAAGTCTTTGATCAGCGCCTCACCATGACCGCCACCCGCCGTTTCCTGGCCGGGGTCAAATCCGTGTTGTCCGACCGCATGGGCGCGCTCGGTCTGTTCATGGTGCTGCTGGTGGTGGCCGGCGCGCTGCTTGCCGACCTATCGCCCTACAACCCGGCCAAGATGGCGGCGAAGGACCGCTTCGCCGATCCGAGCTTCACGCATCTTCTCGGCACCGACCATCTCGGTCGCGACCTGTTCACGCGCGTGCTGTTCGGTGCACGGATCGCGCTCACCGTCGCGCTCGTCGCGACCGGCCTCTCTTTCGTCGGCGGCCTCGTACTCGGCATGGCGGCTGGCTACGGGCCGCGCTGGCTCGATTCGCTGCTGTTGCTGTTTTTCGATGCCCTGCGTTCGTTTCCAACCGTCATGCTCGCTCTGGCGCTGGTTACGCTCGCCGGTCCCAGCCTCTACGCCGTGATCGCGGTCGTGATCATTGCCACCCTGCCGGCCTATGCGCGGGTCGTGCGCGCCCAGACCATGACATTGAAGAACGCCGAGTTCGTGCTTTCGGCACGCGCGCTCGGATCGCCAGCGCTTCGCATCCTTCTGGTCGATATCCTGCCGAACCTCATAGGCCCGCTGCTCATCCTGGTGTCGATGGACATCCCCGTCGTCATCACCATCGAGGCAGGCATGAGCTTTCTCGGGCTCGGCGTGCGGCCGCCGACGCCCTCCTGGGGCACCATATTGAACGACGGCTACGCCTTCATCCGCGAAAGCCCCTGGCCGGCGATCGCCGGCGGCTTGCCGATCGTCATTGCCACGCTGGGCTTCACCTTCCTCGGCGAGACGCTGCGCGACCGCTTCGACCCCAAGCTCAGAGCGGACGGCACATGACGGCAATCCTCGACGTCGAAAGGCTCAGCGTCGATTTTTCTACGCCGCGCGGGCGGCTGCACGCCCTGCGCGACGTCTCGCTGGCGATCCAGCCGGGCACCATCATGGGCGTCGTCGGCGAGTCCGGATGCGGAAAGTCGACCCTGATCAACTCGATCCTCGGACTATTGCCCGCCAACGCCCGGATCGCCGGCGGCGAAGCCCGCTTCCACGGCCGCAACCTGCTTGCGATGTCGCCGGGCGAGCTGCGCGACATCCGCGGGCGCCGCATCACCGCGGTGTTCCAGGATCCGATGACGGCGCTGAACCCGGTCTTCTCGATAGGTACGCAGATGACCGCCATCCAGTACCGCTCCGGCGCGAGCACACGGGAAAAGCGCCGCCGCGCGACGGAGTACCTCGCCAAGGTCCGCATTCCCGATCCGGAGCAGCGGCTCGCGCAGTATCCGCACCAGTTTTCGGGCGGGATGCGCCAGCGCATCTGCATCGCCATGGCGCTGCTGGCCGAGCCGGATCTGCTGATCGCCGACGAGCCGACCACCGCGCTCGACGCAACGCTCGAGCTTGAAATGCTCGGGCTGCTCAGGGACCTGCAGCGCGAGGCGGGTTGCGCGGTGCTCTTCGTTTCACATCATCTCGGCGCTGTCGCTCGTCTCTGCGACGAGGTGTCCATCATGTATGCCGGGGAGCTGGTCGAGCGTGGCAGCGTGCGCGACATTTTCCACGATGCGCGCCATCCCTATACCCGGGCGCTGTTGACCTGCGACCCGGCTGGCATCCGCGCCAAGACCCGCACTTTGCCCACCATCCCCGGGGGGCTGCCCGACCTGCGTCACGTTCCATCTGACTGCATCTTCCGGCCGCGTTGCCTCGAGCGCTTCCATCGATGCGCCGAGCGTCCGCCTGAACACGCCCTGGGCGCCTGCCATCGCGCCGCCTGCCACAAGGCGGAGCTGCTGGCGCCGCTCGAAAGGGCCGAGGCGTGAGCGCTCTGCTCGAGATCGACGGGCTCGTCGTGCGGTTCGCGCAGCCCAGCGCCTCGCCCATACCATTGCTCGGGGCGCGGCGCTCGATCGAAGCCGTCGCCGGCGTGTCGCTGGCGCTGGAGGCTGGCAGCACCTATGCGCTTGTTGGCGAATCCGGCTCGGGAAAGACCACGCTTGCCCGGGCGGTGATCGGCCTCGTGCCAGTGGCGGAAGGGTCAATCCGTTTCGAGGGCAGATCGATCACCGCGGCGGATGGAGATGGCCTGCGCGCAGCCCGGCGTCACATCGGGATGATGTTCCAGGACCCGGTCGGCTCGCTCAGCCCGCGCCGCACAGTCGCGTCGATCGTCTCCGAGCCGTTTCGCGTGCATGGGGGCGACGTCGATCTGCGGCAGGAGGTGCCGAGGCTGCTCGCCGAGGTCGGCCTGCCGGCGGAGTTTGCCGACCGCTATCCACACCAGCTTTCGGGCGGGCAGGCGCGCAGAGTGGGCGTTGCCCGCGCTCTGGCGCTGCGGCCAAGGCTGGTGATCGCCGACGAACCGACCGCAGGCCTCGACGTGTCGGTGCAGGGCGAGTTGCTGAACCTGATGAACGACCTGCAGGCGCAGCGCGGCCTTTCCTTCCTCATCATCACCCATAATCTGCACGTGGTTCGTCACGTCGCCGACCGCGTGGGCGTGATGTATTTGGGACAGCTGGTCGAGGAGGGCACCACCGAGGCGCTCTTCAAGGCGCCGCGGCATCGCTATACCGAGGCGCTGCTCTCGGCGATGCTGGAGGCCGACCCGGACGCTCCGCACATGAACGTGCCGATCAGGGGCGAGGTGCCAAGCCTGATCCGGCGGCCGCCGGGCTGTGCGTTCCATCCGCGCTGCGGTTTCGCGCTCGAAGCGTGCCGGATGACCTTTCCGCCGGCGAGCATGTCAGACCGTGTGCACCGGTTCCACTGCCACAATCCGGTGCCGATGCCGGAGCAGGCTTGGGAGCGCTGCTCACGCGACGCGTAGGGGCCATACACACCTCGTCGCAGCCCTGGAAGTCGGCGCGGCTGCTGTTCACCCCTTCGGACAAGACTACCTTTCCAGGACCAATCGCGGTCTGTGCACCGGCGTGCAAGTCAACCCCTTGCAGGGAGGATCGACGTCCAAAATCCCTCCTCACTCAGTGGATCAGCACCCATCCGTTTGTCACACCGATCGGGGGGAGGGGACGAAGACTGGGAACACGGATAGCCGGGGCCTCGGCTTGCCCCTATGTTCAAGGATGGTCGCTGAAGCGGATCAGTCGCGAACTGCATGTGTCCTGCAACACGGTTCGCCGGCAATTGCGGTCCGGCGACACCTCATTTTCTGACGAATGTGAGCGCCCGCCCTAACCGAAGATTGGACCCTGGCAGGTTCAACTCGATGCTCTGCCCCCCTCAGCGTCATTCTTCAGCCACCGGACGCGACGCGAGTGAATTCCGGTACGAACGGGCTTAATAGGGCTTGGGCCTAGCCGAACGAAAGGATCCTCTCGGCGACCAGGTCGAGATAGGCGTCGCCATCGACTCGCACTGCGACCGATGCGTTGGGGGGCATGCCGAAGAATTCGGCGAAGTCGGCATAGGTATGCCCGATCGTCGATCCCTCTGTGACCGCACGAATCCCCGCCGGCCGGAGCGCGAAAATGTCCGGCCTGTCCAGGAAAACAATCGGCATGGCATCATGGATCGGCGCTCCTGGCCGCCCGAAACGCGTGGGGTCGTCGCGGTCGATGGCGCCCATCAAGCGCGCCATCACTTGCCCGGCATGGCCCGCAGATTCCGAGAGCCGCTTGACGAAGCTGGCATCGGCAAGAGCCTGCGTCGTCACGTCGAGGGGAAAGATTGTGATGGGAACCCCGGAGGTGAACACGATCTGCGCGGCGTGCGGATCGGCATAGACGTTGAACTCCGCCCATGGCGTGCGCATACCCGGGACGAAGAAGGCGCCGCCCATCATCACGATGCGCGCCAAGCAGCGCGCAATGTCCGGATACAGTCTCAGGGCCAATGCGATGTTCGTGAGTGGACCGATCGCACATACGGTCAGCGAAGAGCCGTCGGCGTGCGCCGCCCGCGCTGCCGCCACGATCGCGTCGACAGCATGACCGGGAGCGACCCCGCACAGGGGCGCCGGTGCAAGAACGTCGGTCCATGCGCCAAGAGCCGTCTGGCGCGAATGGACCCGCTCTACCAACAGTGGTCGATCGACGCCGACATGCACTGGAATGTCGGTACGTCCGCATGCTGTCAGGATTCGCAGTGCGTTGGCGGCGCCGTCGGCAGCCGGCAAATTGCCGGCCACCGTCGTCAGAGCGACGAGTTTCATCCGCCGCGAAGCCAGTGCGCACATGATCGCGGCGGCATCGTCGATGCCGGGATCCGTATCGATCAGCAATCGCTCCGTCATGGCACAGGTCAACCCGCCGTGAGCAGGCAGAGCGCGTCAGTCGGCCAGGTAGAAATCCGTGACGTAGTACGTCGACGGATCAACGTCTCCCTGAAGCTTGCCGAAAGTCCTGAACATGTCGTTCATCGTCTTCAGCCAGCCCTGGATCGTTCCGTCCTCGGTCATCTGCGCCAGTTCCGCCGTCGTCAGCGTCTTCACGTTGCTGGCTTCCTCGGCGATCTTGTCGGCGGGAATGCCGATGAAGTCGGCGGTGATCCGAACCGCACGGTCCATGTCGGCGGCACGGAAATCGTTCGCTTCCTTGAGGACCGCGATCAGGCGTTTTACCGCCTCCGGATTGGCGTCGATAATCTCGTTGCTCGCAACGAAGGCATTGGGGAATGCGTATTCCGGATAGAAATCGGCGGTCTTGGAGATCTCGTTGAGGTCCGGTACGCGCTCGCGGATCACGCCGACGAGCGGATACCAGATGCCCGCTACGTCGACCTGACCGGACACGAATGCCGTGACGAGCGTGCTCGGATCCATGGTGACGATGTCGACGTCTGACGCAGTCATTCCCGCCTTCTGGAGCGCCAGGCGGAACATCATGTCGCCGGACGTGCCCTCGGGAATCCCGACCTTCTTGCCGCGGATGTCTTCAAGCGTCTTGATATCGTAACGCGCGATGACGCGATCGGTGAAGCCGATGGCGTTGATGGCAATCACCTTGGCCTTCCCGTCGGCCGGGAGCCACATTGCGCCGGCACCCAGGAAGCCAAAATCAAGGCTTTGCGACGTCAGGGCCTGGACCTGAAGAGGCCCGTTCGTGAACCGCTTGAGATCGACCGAAAGACCGTGCTTTGACCATAGGTCCTGGTCGTTTGCGATGGCGACGAGGCTGCAGCCGAGATAATCGGGCAGGTAACCCATGCGGATCGCGATCGTGTCGGCGCGCGCCGGCATTGCCGGAAGGACTGTCGCGGCGACGCCAGCGGCGATGAACGAACGTCTTGTGATCATGTCTGTCAGCTGTCTCTTCAGAGGTTCGAGGAGGGTTGATGGTATACCG
>Ga0182741_1005276_pt1 | contig 12125 bp, 10 predicted proteins | sample eDN5th37CBELigOP_FD_128874 | JGI IMG/M metagenome (GOLD analysis project Ga0182741, IMG submission 128874) | Enriched Organic Plus compost microbial communities from Emeryville, California, USA - eDNA 5th pass 37_C BE-Lig OP (version 2) (version 2) ...
ACGCCGGCGACGCCGAGCGGAATCCAGAGCATCGACCGCCCGCCGCCGAGGCTCGCCAGCGCCAGCGCCAGCAGCGCCAGGACCGCCACCGACGCGAGCGTGATCCCCGCCGCGCGCAGGAGCATGGGCACCGGTTGGGACTTGGAATCGAGGTGCGCCACGAGCCAGACCGCCGGCTCGCGCTCCGGTCCGTACGCACGGGGGCGCGCCTCGAGATTCACCGCGCGCGCCCGCCCCGCACGCAGCCGCGTCGTGCCGTGCCGGGCGAGCCAGCTCCCCGCGCCCCCGATCACCGCGAGGGCGGCGAGGAGGACCGCGAGCGCCGCCCCCGCCCGGCCGGATGCGCCGAGCGCCGCGCTCGACGCGAGTGCCGCCGCCGTGAGGACGCCGGCGCCGGGCGTCGCCCAGCGGCCGGGGATCGTCGAGTAGGTGAAGGGGCGCTCCGTGAGCTCGAAGCCGAGCCGCTCGAGCTGCCGCGCGCAGTACGCGCGGGCACGCGCCTCGGCGTCCCCTCCGGCCGGGCGGGGTGCGCCGGCGACGGCGGTCAGATGATCGCGGCCATCACTCGCGGCGACGCGATCGTCCGCCACCGGTCAGGCGACGAGCGGGAGCTCCGCCGCGCGCAGCAGCTCAGCCACCTGCCGGCGTGGCTCCGGCGCGAGACGCTGGAGCGGCATGCGGGGCGCGCCCCCCGACAGCCCGACGAGATCCATCGCCGCCTTGATCCCCGGGACCCCCAGCTCGCCGACGATCGTCGCCGCCAGCGGGGTGAGCCGGGCCTGCGCCGCCGCGGCCGCCTCGCGGTCGCCGCGCGCGACCGCCGCCAGCACCGCGCGCGCCACCGGCGCCGCGAAGAGCGAGACGGCGAGGATCCCGCCGCGCGCCGACGACTGCAGCGCCGTCTGGAAGAGCTGCGCGCTGCCGCTGAGCACCGCGAAGCCGTCGTGCTGGTGGTTCAGGTAGACGCTGAGCAGCTCGACGTCGCCGGAGCTGTCCTTGATCCCGACCACGTTCTCGTGCGCGCTCAGCTCGCCCACGAGCTGCGGCGCGAGGCGGAAGTGCATGTACTTCGGGATGCTGTACAACACGACCGGGATCGGGCTCTCGTCGGCGACGCGCCGGTAGTGGGCGAGGAGCGCGGCGGCGCTCATCATCGACGCGCCGTAGTAGTGCGGGGCGACCACGAGCACCGCGTCCATCCCCCGCTCCGCCGCGGCCCGCGCGAGCCGCACCGTCGCGCGCGTGGACTCCGCGCCCACGCCGGCCAGGAGCGTGCGATCGCTGGGCGTCACGCGCCGCGCCGTCTCCATCACCAGCAGTCGCTCCTGCTCGTCGAGCAGCGCCGCCTCGCCGGTCGAGCCGGTGACCACGACCCCGTCCACCCCCGCCGCGAGGTGCGCCGTGATGTTGCGCGCCAGCGCCGTGGGCGCCACCTCCCCCGCTGCATCGAACGGCGTCGTCACCGGCGCCAGCAGTCCACTCAGTCGAAGGCTCATCACCCGTTCAGGAAATCGAAGGCACCGGCGCCCGGCGTCAGCGACTGGGTTTCGGACGAGAGCGGCGTCGGCGCATGCCCGGCCGTCGAGAAGACCTGCATCTTGAGCTTGAAGTCGGAGGGATTCGTCGCCGCCTCCAGCGCCGTCTCGAAGGTCACCTCGCCCGAGGTCACCAGCTCGGCCAGGTGCTGGTCGAAGGTCTGCATCCCGTACTGCTCCTTCCCCTCCGCAATGTAGTCGCGGATCTCGGAGATGCGATTCCCGTCGGCGATCATGTCGCGGACGGCCGGGGTGACGACGAGCACCTCGGCGGCGACCGCCCGCCCCTTGCCGTCGGCGCGCGGCAGCAGGCGCTGCGAGATCACCGCGTGCAGCGACTCGGCCAGCCGGATGCGAACGACGTCCTGCTCGTCGGGCGGGAACATCGCCATGATGCGCAGGATCGTGCTCTGCGCATCCGGGGTGTGCAGCGTGGATACGAGGAGATGCCCCGTCTCCGCCGCCTTCATCGACGTGTCGATCGTCTCCGCGTCGCGCATCTCGCCGATCATGATCACGTCGGGATCCTGACGCAGCGCGGCACGCAGCCCCATCTTGAAGCTCTCCGTGTCCGAGCCGACCTCGCGCTGCGTCACCGACGAGCGGATGTCGTGATGCAGGAACTCGATCGGATTCTCGAGCGTGAGGATGTGGCGGTTCTCGTTGCGGTTGATGTGGTTCACCAGCGCCGCCATCGTGCTCGACTTGCCGGAGCCGGTCACGCCCGTCACGAGCACCATCCCGCGCTCCGCTTCGGCGACCTTGGCGAGCACCGGCGGGAGGCGCAGCTTCTCGAACGTCGGCACCTCGAACGGGATCACGCGCATCACGACCATGAAGCTGCCGCGCTGCCGGAGGATGTTGACGCGGAACCGACCGACGCCCGGCGCCGCCCACGAGCAGTCGTAGTCGAGGATCCGATCGATCGTCGCGCGGTCGTCCTCGCTCGGCATGAGGTGGAGCGCGATCGCCTTCGTCTGCTCCGGCGTCAGCGCTTGCTTGGTGAGCGGGACGAGCTTGCCGTCGATGCGGGCGCGAAAGACGTCGCCGGCCTTGATGTGCAGGTCGGAGGCGCCGCGGTCGACGGCGGCCTTGATGATCTTTTCCATGTGCTGCGTGACGCTCGGTGGGGCGGGTGGTCGTCAGTAACCGGCGCGTTTGTCCACCAGGTTGCGCAGGGGCTCCCCCTCGCGATACCGGCGCCAGTTCTCCAGGATCAGGTCGAGCTGCCGGGCCCAGAAGCGCGCCGGCGACACGGGGGACACGTGCGGAGTGAGCACGACCTGCGGCATCGCCCAGAGTGGGCTGTCCGCGCCCAGCGGCTCCTCACGGAAGACGTCCAGCACCGCGCCGCGCACCCGGCCGTCGGCCAGGGCGGACACGAGCGCCGGCTCGTCGACGAGCGACCCCCTTGCGACGTTGACGACGATTGCGCCGCGCTTGAGCAACTCGATCCGCGAGGCGGAGAGGAGCCCCTCCGTCTCCGGGGTGAGCGGCGCTGCCAGCACCACGACGTCCGCGTGGGGCAGCTCGTCCTCGAGCGCGGACAGGCTCGCCACCCGCGCGAACCCCTCGGGGGGGCCGAGCTCCGGCCGGCGCCGCAGCCCCACGCAGTGGGCCCCGAACGGCGCCATCCGCCGGGCGACCTCCGTCCCGATCCCTCCGGCCCCCACGATCAGAACGGTGGCCCCGCCGAGCTCGCGCAGCGGCGACTCCATCGCCACGAAGCGCGACTTGTCCCACCGACGCTCCCGTTGCTGCTCCCCCGCGATGTCCAGCCCGCGCATCAGGAAGAGCACCCCCGCCACCACGTACTCGGCGATCGGCACGCCGTGAATCCCGGCGGAGTTGGTCAGGAGGACGTCGCCGTCGCGCATCTCGGGAAAGAGCGCTCCCCGCACGCCGGCGGCCGCCGAGTGCACCCAGCGGAGACGAGGAGCCGCCAGGAAGAGGGGGCGCGTGATCCCGAAGCCGACGTACACCTCGGCCGGCGCGACCGCCTCCAGCGCCTCCTCGCTCGGCGTCTGCGAGCCGTCGCCATCGGAGCTCGTCAGCGCGCCGACGGTGACGACCTCCCAGTCGGCGGGCGCCGCGCCGCGGATCACCCGCTCCGCTTCCGGGGTCAGCGCCCAGTTGGGCGAGTGGGCATTGAGATCGAGAACCAGTCGATGCATGAGGGAAGGTAGTCGTGAAGCTGCGTCCTGCGTCCTGCGTCCTGCGACCTGCGTCGGGAGCGCCCCGAGGGGGTGACGACGCAGGACGAAGCACGCAGGACGCGGCGGTTAGTACAGATGCACCGCCAGCACGTCCCGGCGCCGCCCCAGCGAGTGGCGCAGCACGTCGAACTGCCGTGCCGGGCCGGTGACGCGGAGCTCGAAGACGCGATCGTCGCGGTGGTCGTAGATCTGCTGCGCCCGGATGCGGATGCCCGCGGAGTCGAGCATCTCGAGCATCTCGTTCGGAGGGAAGCCGAGCGTCGTGCGCACGACCAGGCGCACCGATCGGCGTGCCCGGCGCGCCCGGTGCTCGAGCTTCCCCAGGCCGCCGAGCACCACGGTCACGAGCACCCCTGCGCCGATCGCCTCGAGAAAGAAGCCCGCGCCCACCGTGATGCCGATGGCGGCCACGACCCAGATCGTCGCCGCGGTGGTGAGCCCGGTGATCTTCCCCTTGGCCTGCATGATCGTGCCGGCCCCCAGGAAGCCGACGCCGGTCACGATCTGCGCGGCCAGCCGCGCGGCGTCGCCGGTCCGCGCGCCGGGGGTCATGGAGAGGGCGATCGACACGTCCGTGAGGAGCGCCGAGCCGAGGCAGATGAGGATGTTGGTGCGAAGGCCGGCCGCCTTGCCGGCGATCTCGCGCTCCAGGCCGATCGCGCCGCCGAGTACGACGGCGAGCACCAGCTTGAGCAGGAGATCCAGCCGCAGCGTCGCGATCAGCTCGCCGACGGCATCGACGACGGGGCCGAGAAGGAGGGGGAGAATGGTCGCGGTGCTCCGTTCAGGATCCGCGCGACCACGGCGAGGGGGCGCCCGTCCCACGGACGCCCCCGTCGCGACGACTACCGCGTGTCGAGGTCGCGCACCTCGTCCGGCGAGCTGTCGGGGGAGGAGTCACCGTAGCTGACGCTCCGCGCCTGCTCCTCCAGCTGCGAGATCGTCGCCTCGTCCGGCTCGGTGGGAGTCGCGAACTGCCGGAAGACGGTCGCGCCGCACTTGTCGCAGGTGAAGGAGTCGGGCACCTGGTTCTCGAAGGTGCGCTCGTTGCCGCAGTTGATGCACACCAGGGAGACGACGCCCTGTGGTCCTCTCGTGTTCGCCATCGAAGTCGCTCGAAGTTGGGTCCGCGCATGCGCTCTTGCAAGAGACGTTCGCGGCCGGGGCGGGACAGAACGACGGGCCCGCACCACTCCCGTCGGAGGGTGCGGGCCCGTGGCGCGTGGCGCCCCGCTCAGAAGGGCGAGGACGGGCTGCGTCGCTTGGCGCACGCGCTGCACAGCGTCGCGCTCATCTCGAGGCGCGCACCGCAGCTGCCACAGAGGCTGAAGACCTTCACGCCGTGGGACGTCACCTCGCGAAAGATCGGCCCCTTCGACGGGATGAGCAGCGGCAGTGCCGCGGAAGCGGGGCGGCGCCAGGCGTACCAGCTTCGCACTCGCGCAATCAGTCGTTGAAGGAGATGCCGCATGTCTCGCTCGACTCGCCGCGTGGAGATCTCTGCGCTCGCGGCCAGCCACCTCGTCGCGGCGGCCGAGAGTCCCGGTGTCCGCAGGCGAGAAAAGCAAGACGTGTGCTCAGTCGATCCCCATCCGAGCGCGGACCTCGCCGAGCGTCTCGCGCGCGATCGCGCGGCAGCGTGCCGCCCCGGTGGCGAGTGCGTCGTCGAGACGGTCCGGCTCGGCGCGCAGCTCCTCGGCGCGCCGGCGGATCGGGACGAGCTCCGTCTCCATCGACGCGTGCAGCACCTTCTTGCAGTCGATGCACCCCCACCCCGCCGAGCGGCACTGGGTCGCGACGTGCTCGACGGTCTCGGGCGAGCTGAACGCCTTGTGGAGCTGGAAGATGTTGCACACTTCCGGCGTCCCCGGGTCCGTCTTCTTGATGCGCTTGGGATCGGTGACCGCCGGGCGGAGCTTCGCCCAGATCTGCTCGGAGCTCTCCAGCAGGCCGATGGTGTTCCCCATCGACTTCGACATCTTCGCCTGCCCGTCGAGCCCCATGATGCGCCGCGTCGGCGTGAGGAGCGGCTGCGGCTCCGGGAAGTAGCCGGACTCGAGATCGGGGGCGAAGGCGGCGTTCCAGCGGCGCGCGACGACGCGCGACAGCTCGAGGTGCTGGATCTGGTCCTCCCCCACGGGCACGAGATCGGCGCGATAGAGCAGGATGTCCGCCGCCTGCAGCACCGGATAGTTCAGCAGCCCCGCCGAGACGCTCTCCTGGCGCGACGACTTGTCCTTGAACTGGGTCTGTCGCTCCAGTTCGCCCAGCGGCGTGAGCGTGTTGAAGATCCACGCCAACTCGGTATGTTCCGGCACCGCCGACTGCACGAACACGCTCGCGACCGCGGGATCGAGCCCCGCGGCGAAGAGCGACACCGCCATGTCGCGCTTGCGGGCACGCAGCTGCTCGGGCTCGTACGGCACCGTGATGGCGTGGTAGTCCACGATGCAGAAGATCGACGGGTGCTCGTGCTGGAGCCGCGTCCAGTTCCTGACCGCGCCGAGGTAGTTGCCGATGTGCAGCTCGCCGGACGGCTGGATGCCACTGAAGATTCGGGACATTCGCGCAAGCTATGAACGCTGAGGAATCGTCGCAAGCAACGACGCCCGCGCTGCACGCGCGCCGGCGTGCGCTGCTCGCGACCTGCGTCGCCGCGGCGGCGCGCGGCGCCGCCGCGACTCGCGCACACGCCGGGGACGGCGCGGCCCGCGAGGCGCTGGAGTGGGAGGAGAAGTCGCGCACCGACTTCGTCACCGTCGTCGATCGCGCGAGCGAGGCCGCCATCGCGGCGATCGTCCTCGAACGGCATCCCGACGCCACGCTGCTCGCCGAGGAAGGGACGCCCGACGCGGGGCTCGCGCACGACCTGGTCTTCGTCGCCGACCCGCTCGACGGCACGACCAACTTCCTGCATGGCTTCCCCTGGTATGCCGTCTCCATCGCCGCACTGCTGGACGGCGAGCTGGCGGCGGCGGCGACGTTGAACGTCGCCACGGGCGAGCTGTTCACCGCGACGGCGGGGGGCGGCGCGCGCCGCGGCGGCGCGCCGATCCGCGTGTCGGCGATCCACGACCCGTGGCGCGCCCTCGTCGGCACGGGGCTCCCCTTCAAGGATCCGGATCCGGCGCACGTCGAGCACTATCTGGCCGTGCTGCCGGAGATCATGCGCGAGACCGCCGGCATCCGGCGCCCCGGCTCGGCCGCGCTCGATCTCGCCGACGTGGCCTGCGGCCGCTTCGACGCCTTCTGGGAGCTGCGCCTCGCGCCCTGGGACATGGCCGCCGGCATCCTCCTCGTCCGCGAAGCCGGCGGGGTGATCACCGACCTCGCCGGCGCGCCGGCGCGCGTGCAGCACGGCGGCGTGGTCGCCGGCAACCCCGCGCTGCAGCCCTGGCTGCTCGAGCGGGTGCGCATGGCGTGAACGCCCTCCCAGCGCCTCGCGGCCCGCCGCCTCCCGCCCCTCCCTCCCTTCTCTCACCGCCCCCCTCCGCCCCCATGAAGCTCGTCGAGTGCGTCCCCAACTTCAGTGAAGGCCGACGTCCCGAGATCATCGCGCGCATCACCGACGCGATCGCCGCGACCGAGGGCGCGTGGATCCTCGACGTCTCCTCCGACGCGTCGCACAACCGCACCGTCGTCACCTTCGTCGCGACGATCGACCGGGCCGTCGATGCGGCGCTGGCCGGCATGCGCGCCGCGCGCGAGCACATCGACCTCACCCAGCACTCGGGCGAGCACCCGCGGATGGGCGCCACCGACGTCGTCCCCTTCGTCCCGCTCGAGGGGACGACGATGGAGGACTGCATCCTGCTCGCGCGCACCCTCGGCGAGCGCGTCGGGCGCGAGCTCGAGATCCCCGTGTACCTCTACGAGCGCGCCGCCACGCGGCCGTCGCGCGAGAATCTCGCCGACGTGCGCCGCGGCGAGTTCGAGGGGCTGCGCGACGAGATCGGGACGAACCCCGAGCGCGCGCCCGACTTCGGGCCCGCCCGCATCCACCCGACCGCCGGCGCGACGGCGATCGGCGCGCGCCCATTTCTGGTCGCGTACAACGTCTACCTCGGACCGTCGAGCAATCTCCAGGTCGCGAAAGACGTCGCGAAGGCGGTGCGCGGCTCCGTCGGCGGGCTGCGCTACGTGAAGGGACTCGGCTTCGAGGTGGACGGCCAGGCGCAGGTCTCGATGAACCTCGTGGACACCGAGAAGACGCCGCTCCATCAAGCGTTCGACATGGTGAAGATGGAAGCGGCCGCGCGCGGCGTGCTCCCCACCTGGAGCGAGATCGTCGGCCTCGTCCCGGAGCGCGTCCTCTTCGAGGCGGCCGCGCGGCACGTCCAGCTGCGCAACTTCTCCCCCGACATGGTGCTCGAGCGGAAGGTGCGCGCCGCCGTGCAGGGCGGCCAGTCGCTCTCCGGGTTCGTCTCGTCCGTGGCCTCGAACACGCCGACGCCCGGCGGCGGGAGCGTCGCCGCGCATGCGGGGGCGCTCGCCGCCGCGCTCGCGCAGATGGTCGCCGGCCTCACGGCCGGCCGGAAGAAGTACGCGTCGGTCGATGCCGAGATGCGCGAGATCGGAGTGCGTGCCGCCGGGCTGGTCAACCGCCTCTCCGAGCTCGTGGAGCGCGACGCGCGCGCGTACGAGCAGGTGTCGGCCGCGTACAAGCTCCCCGCGGACGGGGAGGACGCGGCCGCGCAACGGTCCCGGGCGATCACGACGGCGCTGCTCGGTGCCGCCGACGTGCCGCTGGAGACGGCGCGCGCCTGCGTCGAGGTGACCGAGCTCGCGCTCGCCGTCGCGGAGCGCGGCAATCAGAACGCCGTCTCGGATGCCGGCGTCGCCGCACTGCTCGCCGAAGCCGCGTGCAAGGGCGCCGCGTACAACGTGCGCATCAACGTCGCCGCCCTCGAGGATCGCTCCGCGGGCACGGCGCTCGCGGGCGAGGCCCAGCGGCTCGTCGCGCGCGCGAGCGAGCTCGCGCAGGCCACCGTCGCCCGCGTCGAACAGGCGATCTGATCACCCAGGGCTCATTCGATGACCGCTCCATCCGTCCGCACGGCGCCCGCCGCTCCCCTGCTCTCCCTCCCCGATCGTTCCGAGGCGCTCCGCGACGCGACCTGGGAGACGCTGGCCCCGCTGTACGACGCCCTCGCCACCATGCCTCCGGCCGACGGCGCGGCGCGTGCCCGGTGGACGGAGGCGTGGATCGAGACCTGGTCGCGCCTCGACGCGCTCGTGCACGAAGCGTCCGCGTTCGCCTACTGGGATTACTCGCGCGACACGACGGACGCCGAGCGCGAGGCCCGCTACCTGCGCTGGGCGAGCGAGATCGGTCCGGAGCTCGAGGCGGCGCACACGCGCCTCGCCGAGCGCGCCCTGTCGCTCGGCATCGACCGCGACGACCTGCGCGAGACGCTCGAGGACTGGCGCACCGACGTGCGGCTCTTCCGCGAGGCGAACAAGCCGCGCCTCGCGCAGCTCGAGGAGCTGTCGGCGGAGTACGACAAGCAGGTCGGTGCGCTGACGGTGGAGTGGGAGGGCGAGATCGTCCCCGCGACGCGCGTCACGCAGCATCTCCACTCGCCCGACCGCACGGTCCGCGAGGCGGCGTTCACGAAGAACCACCGCGCCTACGCCGACGCGCGCCCCGCGCTCACCGGACTGTACGCGCGGATGGTGCCCCTCCGACAGGCGGTGGCGCGCGAGGCGGGGCACGCCGACTACGTCGGCTTCCGCTACGAGGAGCTGCACCGGCGCGACTACGGCCCGTCCGAGGCGCGCCGCTGGAGCGACGCGGTCGAGGCGGTGGTCGTCCCCGCCGTCGAGCGGCTCCGCGCCGTCCGCCGCGAGCGGCTCGGCGTCGCGGAGCTGCGTCCGTGGGATCTGGCCGCCCCGCTCTTCTCCGATCGCAAGCTCGAGCCGTACACCGACGCCGCCGATCTCGTCGCGCGCACCGAACGCGTGCTCGCCGCCGTGGATCCGCGCATCGCCGACGTGCTGCCGGGGATGCGCCGCGCGGGGCTCCTCGATCTCGAGAACCGCGCGGGAAAGGCCCCGGGCGGCTACTGCACCACCTTCGACGCCATCGGGCTGTCGGGGATCTTCATGAACGCCGTCGGCGTCCCCGACGACGTCATGACGCTGCTGCACGAGTCGGGGCATGCGCTGCATCACCTGCTCGCGATGCGTCATCCGCTGCTCTGGACCCGTGGGACGGGGATGGAGGCGGCGGAGCTGGCGTCGATGACGATGGAGCTGTTCGCGTGGCCCTACATGCAGCGGCCGACGGGCTTCTACGCTCCCGAGGACGCGGCGCGCGCCGAGTACGAGCACCTCGAGGACATCCTCGCCTTCTTTCCCCACTGTGCGACGGTGGAGCTCTTCCAGCAGTGGGTCTACTCCTCCCCCGACGGCGCGGACCCCGACGCGCAGGACCACACCTGGCTGGCGCTGCGCGAGCGCTTCGACCGCGGCGTGTCGTGGGAGGGACTCGAGCGCGAGCGCCGCGCCCGCTGGTACAAGCAGAGCCACATCTTCCAGGTCCCGTTCTACTACATCGAGTACGGCCTCGCGCAGCTCGGCGCGCTGCAGCTCTGGCGGCGCGCGAGCACCGACCGCGCGGGCGCCGTCACCGGCTACCTGGCCGCCCTCTCCCTCGGCGGCACGGCCAGCCTGCGCGAGATCTACGCCGCCGCCGGCGTCGAGCTGGTGTTCGACGAAGTGAAGATGGGCGAGCTCGTGAGCGCGGTGGAAGAGCGGCTGGAGGAGCTGCGGAGCGGGTTGACGGAGTGAACGGCGGTTTGACGGCGACGGCAGTCATCCCGAGCGCAGCGAGGGATCTGCCGTTGAGAGCGTGACGGCGTGACAGGAGTGAGAAACGGCGTCGTCAGAGGAGCTCTCCCCTGACGACGCCGTTTCTCACCTCTGTCAAACCGTCAAATCGTCAAACGGCTCACAGCAGATCCCTCGCCTGCGCTCGGGATGACAGCCCTGTCGTCGATCCGTCGATCCGCCGCTCACGGCACCGTCTTCGTCGCGCCATCGCCGGTCAGCGCGTTGAAGAACCACTTGAAGGTGCCGTGCGGCTGGGCGCGGAAGAGGATCTCGGGGCCGAAGAGGTAGACCGTCCCCTGCCCGACCGACGCCTGCACCGCGGCGGCCGCACCGTCGAGGCGCTCCTGTCCCCACGCCCACCCGCTCCGCAGCGGCGCCTTCGAGTCGTACCAGGCGATCTTGCGCACGCCGCGCTGCTCCGCATCGGGCGCGAGCTTGAACGCGGGGCTGTTGTCGTACATCACGTCCGCCTGGCTCGCCATCCCGGCCGACACCGGCAGCGTGCTGTCCACGGCGACGCGGAGAACCGAGCCCGGGATGTAGAACTGGTCGGCGCCGACCGGCCGCTCCTGCCCCTGCGCGTCGCGCTCCACCAGCGCGTTCGAGATCGGCAGCCCGAGGTGGTAACCGAGCGCCGTCGACGGACCGATCGCCACGACCGTCCCGCCGCGCTCTGCGAACTCCTTGATCTTCGGCACCGTCGTCGCGACGGTGACGCGTCCCGTCATCGCCTCGAACTCGGCCGGGACCGCCGGACGCTGGCCGCCGAAGCCCTCCTCACCGCCGAAGCGGCCGCCCATCTGGCGGTCCGACATCGGCACCGCGCCGGCGGGGAGCACGAGCACGTCGTACTTGGCGCGCAGGTTCCCCTGGTCGAGCGTCTTCGGGTACACGACCTCGAACGGATACTCGTAGCGCTCGAGCAGCCAGCGGGTCCAGCCGGAGGGCATCGAGCCGCCGTACTGATCCCACAGGGCGATGCGCGGCGCCGTGAGCTTCTCGCCGACCGTCGCCGGGCGCTCGCGCACGCCGGTGAAGGTGAGCCCGAGCTCGCGCGCCGCCTTCTCGAGCACCGGCGTCACGCCAGTCCCCGCCGCGACGAAGTAGCTCCCCGCCGGGATCGACGCCGTCGCGCTGCGCACGCGACGCACGTCGGCGCCCGCCTTGATGAGGCGGTTCACCGCGACCACGGCGTCGTTCGTCGCCGCACTCCAAACGAACCCCTGCGCGCCCGCGGCGTCGACGATCCGCCCCGCCGGCGGCGCCGCCATGTCGGCGATCTTCTCGAACGGCCCCGTCACCGACTCGAGCGCGCGATCGAACTTCACCCCCATCTGGTAGGCGAGCGTCCACCCGGCGACGTCGTACGGCCGGCGCGGCGGGCCCCCCGGATAGGCGAAGTCGTGCGGGTGATCCTGCGGCTCGAACATGTCGCGCACGTGCGGACGGAACGCCTGCGCCGCCGAGATCACGAAGCTCCCCGCGGGATACTGCTTGCCGAGCGCCGTGAACGGCTGGGTGGCGCGCTGCACGTCGATGC
>Ga0182741_1005278_pt1 | contig 12121 bp, 10 predicted proteins | sample eDN5th37CBELigOP_FD_128874 | JGI IMG/M metagenome (GOLD analysis project Ga0182741, IMG submission 128874) | Enriched Organic Plus compost microbial communities from Emeryville, California, USA - eDNA 5th pass 37_C BE-Lig OP (version 2) (version 2) ...
AGTCGGATATAGCTTTTAGCACCGGAATCAGGGTTTTGCCAAAAGGGGTCAGCTCGTATTCTACCTTCAACGGAGGTTTGTGGGTGTGTACGATACGTTTCACCAGTCCATCTTCTTCCAACTCTTTCAGCTGTAGGCTGATGGTGCGTTCGGTCACCATAGGTAAATCCTTGCGTAGTTCATGATACCGCTTACGCTGCATCAAATGAATCAGAATAGCAGCCTTCCATTTTCCGCCGATGTACTTCATCGCCAGACTGGTGCTGCAGGGGTATTCTTTGTTATCGATACAATACATAGGTACTATCCTTTTTGACAGTTATTGTAAAGATAAGAAACTATACTTATTTTTGCGGCTATAAAAAATATAGTAACTGTAAAAATTATTGAATACCTATGAGTTTTTTAGATTTAGCCAACAAGCGGTACACGACCAAGCAGTACCAGTCGGGTAAAAAAATCAGTGAGGATCAAATCCGCCAGTTAAAGGAGATATTGCGTTTAAGCCCTTCTTCCATTAACAGTCAACCTTGGAAATTTGTTTTTGTAGGGGAGGAGCAGAAGAAAGCGGAGCTGGCAAGGGTATCCTATTTCAACGAGCAGCGAATACTAGATGCCAGTCATGTGGTAGTATTTTCGGTAATTGACCGTGTAGAAGATTTTGAAAAACAAATTGAGGAACATCTGCCCGAAGGAGCCGTGAACTACTACAACAATATGGTTAAGCCCCTAGGTGAGGCCGAAATTAAGTCTTGGCTGCGTCATCAAGTGTATCTGTCGCTGGGTTTTTTCCTTTCGGCATGTGCCGATATGGACATAGACAGTACCCCTATGGAAGGCATTCAACCGGAGGAGTACGACCGCATCCTGAACTTGGAAGGTTATAAGACGCTATTTGCAGTAGCTATCGGCTATCGCAATCCAGTAGATAGCAATCAGCCTGCATTAACGGCCAAATCCCGTCTGCCACTGGAGGCCGTGGTGGCTACGGTATAACAAAAGACTTATATATAGTGAAGCGAGAGGGGTATTGGCCCCTTTTTTATTATATATAGATGTCACCCCATCTGCCCATCCCACCATTTAGTGTTGCAACAGTAATTTTATAGCATCCCCATTTTTAGTGATGCTATAAAAGTTTCAGTATCAATAAATAGTTCTAAACTTGCCCTTTAATAAAACTAAATTTATTCTGCTATGACTAACACAATTACTGCAAAGCTGATTACACCACTCGTTTTGCGAAAATTAGTACTACTGCTTATTTTATTTTTGTCTGGCATTATTGCCCGTGCTCAGGCTACGGACTCTGAAGGATGTAAAGATCATCCCTTCTTCAATCGCTATCCAAAATTTTATATTCAAGATTGTTCCGAAAATTATGATGAAGTGGAGTTTTGGATAAGCGATGATAAAGCCATAAAAAAAGAAGGAACCGTTACGCGCATCCTGTACACTTATGATGGTCCTTACGGTCCCAATCTACCTAGCCGTTTACAAATCATTAAAAACTATGAAAACGCCATTCTTTCTAAAGGTGGCAAAAAGATTTATTCCGACATTTCCGGGGGCAAAAACTTTACTGGAGCAACCTTTACTCTTAAAGCGGATGGTAAAGAGTATTGGGTAAGTATTCATGATTTAGGTAATAATCCTGTGGACTATTATAAGATAACTATATTAGCCCTAGAAGAGATGGAACAGGTGATCGAAGCTAACAGAATGTTTGAACAGCTCGAAGCCGGTACATCTGTTGCCCTCCATATCAATTTCGAAACCGGAAAATCCACCATCATGCCCGACTCGCAACACATCATCGACGAGTTGGCCAAAATGCTCAAAGAAAACAGCACCTTAACCATACTTATCGAAGGGCATACCGACAATGTAGGTAGTGCCGCTTCTAACCAGCAGTTGTCCGAACAAAGGGCGGAAAGCGTGAAGAAAGCTTTGGTGCAAAAAGGCATCAGTGCCCACCGCATGGCCACAATCGGTTTTGGGCAGAGCCGTCCGGTAGCCGATAACGGTACCGATGAAGGGCGTGCTAAAAACAGAAGGGTAGAGATTAGAAAAATATAAGCCTTAAGCTTTATCCTTGAATAGTAGTTCCTATGAATAGCAATTATTCATAGGATTTTTTATTTCTTGCCATTGCTGTATGAAAAAGGCTATCTTTCCGACATCTGGAAAAACACTTGTAATTTGATGAAAAGAAAAATTTTTGGGAACTTACAAGGTGGAGTATCTCGGATGCAGTCTGCAACGTGGTAAGCCACCCTGTTCCTTTTTAATGACAACACTATGCACATTAGAAATTACGAATTCAAAGCCCGAATAGAGAGCATAGAGCAATACGAACAACAACTGCTGAAATTGAGTCCGCGATTTGTAGGTGAAGACCATCAGATCGATACTTATTTTAACGCGCCGCAGGGACGATTGAAGCTGCGTGAAGGTAATATCGAAAATGCCCTCATACACTACGACCGACAGGATCTACAGGGTTCAAAGTTGTCGAATGTGATTTTGTATAAGCACAAGCCCGATGGAGTCCTCCGCCAAAAACGAATTTATTATGAATGTAATTTTTATTTAAGGAATTCATGAGCGCTTCGCTTAAGTTCGTTTTTTATTTTTAAATTTAAGTTATAAAAATTCGTTTTGGCTTGCCTTGTCGCTGGATTGAAACTTACAGCTTCAATTGACTACGTCGAACTGACGTTTCCCCGCTTTCGGCAATACCCAAACCGTTAGGCACAATTATTACGAAACAGTTTCCGATATGACACAGTACATAAAATACTTCTTGTTGACATTTTCCATTTTCTCTGCTACTTACTGTTTTGCTCAAAATGACACAGCAAAATGGAACAAAAAAGTAGAAGAAAAGCATCTCAAAAACCGTCAAGACAGTTCAACATGGGACGCAGAACTGTTGCGGCGAGACATAGAAGCCAATAAGGAAAGAGTAGCAAAACCTATCAGATATGGAGCATTTCCGGTTCCCAAATATGAATTACTTGGAAAGGAAAGTTTTAAAGGAGTTGGAAATGGAGGTAATTTTTCGGGCATAGACGTCGATGGGAAAAAAATTCTCTACTCCTACTTTTTTGTAAATAAAAATAGTTTTACTCAAAAGTTTGTGGGCGACAAACCGAACGAAGTTTTTTTTACAATTATCACTCTGACAGATTTTATTGATACCATAAACTACTCCCATGCAGGAGTTCAAATTATTTCAAGAAATAATCCGGATTACATAGGACAAGGTTTTTTTAAAACAAAAAGTGACGAAATAGATTATACCGCATTCCTTACTGCTAATAGAGACGAATACGCAATTGTCAACATGAGACTGTTTAATTTAAAAAATGGCAGGATTATATTGATTGCACCGCAGAAAGATGGTTCGTTGAGGTCTATGCAAATTAATCCACCAATTTTGGACGATAAGGAATTGCCAAACTATATCGATACAATCTTAAAACAAGAGGACATCAAACATTTTTTTACTGATGTAAATAACATATAACTGTGCCTAACACGGGTAACTGTTGCACAACTCCCTAAAAATCACAATAAATAAAAATATTGACCTCAATACAGCTTCTTTTTTAAGTCATATTTTTATTTAAAATTTATTTAGGGCGTACCCCGCCTACATGTATTTATAGATTCAGAATCCAGAGGCATACTAGACAATTTTATCAATCAAAACGACTCAGCATTCCGGCGGGTCGTGCCATCCGCTCCAAGTCCTCGCAGCCTACCGGCTGCTCCGGGCTTTCCACTACTGTCCTTCACGCGAAAGCAGGCAAAATTTTATACAAGTACACCCGAGTATTATAAATAATCCAAAGGACTTTTAATATTCCTTCTCGATTTATCCGAAAGATGCGTATAAAGCATAGTGGTATTAATATGATTATGACCCATCAATTCTTGCACAAAGCGTATATCAGTCCCAGTCTCTAACAAATGTGTAGCATAAGAGTGTCTTAGACCGTGGATACCAACCTTTTTCTTGATTTTAGCCTTATCCATAGCCTTTTTAAATATCGTTTGACAGCTTCTGACAGAATATTGTCCCCCATTTTGCCCTTCAAAAAGATAATATGTAGGCTTATAGGCCAAATAATATTGACGCAATAGTCCCAGCACACACTCAGGCAGTGGTACATACCTATCCTTTTTACCCTTAGCTTGTTGTATCAATACTTGCATACGATGGCTATCAATATCGGATATTTTCAGATGCACGATTTCACTGACTCGAAGACCCATACCATAACAGAGCTTAAGTATCAAGAGGTGCTTCAGATTATGCTCCATGGCGGCGAACATCTTTTTAATATCCTGGACAGAAAGCACTTTAGGTAAAGTACTTGGTTTCTTAGGTCGTGGAATATCCATAAAAAACTTTTCCTTATGTAAGACCTGTTCGAAATAAAACTTAATAGCATTTAATCTGCTATGTATCAAATTTTCTGACAATTTTAGTCGGGTGATACAATACAAAATATACGCCCGCAATTGCTCGGCAGTAAGATTATCTACCGGGAATCCTTTAATCGTCTGGAGCAACTGAGCGAACTCTCCAACATATGTCTTGATTGTATTGGGACTATACGCCTTAAGTTCAAGCTGTTCAATATATCGAGTAAGTGCTGGATGATTGACAGCATCTATATTATTAAGCGTAGTAGCGCTCAAATAATTAGGCGCCATATTAAACAGTTGCCGGTAATGTTTATTATCAGGCACATACCATTTTTTATTAGAGCTACTCCATTGAGCCTTAGCATGTTTTTTAAGAGCATCTATTAAATTGCGATCATAGGGAAAGACAATCCATATCACATTTTTATGACGATGCGTACCCGGCAAAAATGTATAATTTTGAGTATTGAAGTCCATAATCAATGATGCGCATTTAGTATTGTCGCAAATCAAAGATATACAAAAAAATCGACGTATCAATACTAAAAACGCAACCTCATACAACTTATATATTATATTGACATACAACAACTTAATAAGCAGAATAAAAAAATATCCCCAAAACTTGCATAACGCATATCAATTGCGTATATTTGGGAGTTACCTGCAATGTTAAACGACAGTCCGTGCAAAAAAGAAAATCGCAACGACACATTTTGACAGACTTACGACTGACATTTGCAGAACTAACGGGAAAGCCGAAAACCGATTTAGAGTAGGCAGATTAATATTGAAATCTGATAATAATGAATAAATTAAACAAAACTCACTCAAAACGTCTGTGGATTACATGGGGGCTTATTTTTATGTTAGGACTTGTAAATTGGAGTTGTAGTAAAGATGATGATATAAACTCCGATGAGTATTATGTAAAGTATGAAGTCAATAGTTCTACTATTTACACAGGAGGGAAATTAGATGTGGTATTAACTAACGAAAACAATGAAAATACCTCGTTACGAATTAACACGGGTTCTCAATGGGAAACTGTAATTGGTCCAGTAAAAAAAGGGTTCAAATCTTCATTAAAAGTAAATGAAGTCGGGAACAATTATGGACACTTGAGATTATATACCCAAATCTCGGTAAGTAAGAACGGAAGCCCTTTCGCCCTTAAAGAAATTAATGGAAGCGATGAACCAAGAACTTCAGTTGAAATAAATTACAAGATAGATTTTTGAGGCAAGTTTCAAGAAATATACTTGACTTTGTAAACAACAACACAGCAGGTAACATAGCATTGGCGAAATGGCGGGGTTCTCGGCAAATTGAAAGTTCCGTCTTCGTATGCCGCCAATGCTTTTTGCATTGGCTTTTTTTGTAATTTAGCCACTGACAAAAAAGCATTGGCTACGTTCCGTGTAAATCGAAACTTTTCGGCTTCGATTTTCCGCCACTTCGCCAATGCTCCGGACGTTGGCTGCAATGCTAAAGGACAGTCCCTAACTGAAAACAATAAATAGAATATGACACTTGATACTAACAATATTGAATTTCAAACAGCTCTTGAGTTAATACAAGAGACAAATCAGTCATTTTTCTTGACAGGGAAAGCAGGGACAGGGAAGTCAACTTTTTTAAAACATATCGTTGAGACAGTTTCAAAGGATTTTGTCGTTGTTGCACCAACTGGTATTGCCGCAGTAAATGTAGGTGGAGTTACAATCCATTCCTTTTTTCAATTTCCGCTAAGACCTTTACTCCCTGAAGACGAAGACATAAAAATATTTTGGAAAGATTCAGAGAAAAGAAAAATAATTTCGGGAATGGATACTTTAATCATTGATGAAATTTCAATGGTTCGAGCAGATTTAATAGATGGAATTGATTATTCACTTAGAAAAAACGGTGGCAATCCAAATCTTCCATTTGGTGGAAAACAGGTAGTTTTTGTTGGCGACATATTCCAATTAGAACCCGTAACTATTAAAAACACCGGTGAACAAAAAATTATTAGTGAAATCTATGGAAGTTCTTACTTCTACAATGCGAAAGTATTTGAAAGGGTTAGTTTATTTACCGTAGAACTTCAAAAAGTTTACCGACAAACAGATTCGTCATTTATTTCATTATTGGACAAAGTAAGAGTCAAAGAAATTTCCCAAACAGACTTAAATCTAATAAATACACGAGTATTCTCCCAATCAGAATTAAACAAAAAAGATTTCGCAATAACCCTAACAACTAAGAATGATTTAGCCGATACTGTTAATTTCAAAAAACTAACAGAATTAAAAACAGACCAATTTACTTACAATGCTGAAGTTTCAGGTGAATTCGAAGAAAGTAAATATCCCACAGAACCGGAACTATCTTTAAAAGTTGGTGCTCAGGTAATCTTTATAAAGAACGATACAGATAAAAGATGGGTAAATGGAACTATTGGTCAAGTTTGCGGATTAACAGATACCGAAATTAAAGTTAAGTTGAAAGACGGTGAAATCTACTCTGTAGAAAAGCGAATATGGGAAAATATTAAATACCAATACAATAAAGAAAAAAAGAAAATTGAGCAAGAAATTGTTGGAACTTTTAAACAATATCCTTTGAAACTTGCTTGGGCAATTACAATTCATAAGAGTCAAGGATTAACTTTTGACAGAGTAGTTGTAGATTTTGGGAGCGGAACTTTTGCAAGTGGACAAGCATACGTGGCACTAAGCAGAGCGACTAGTTTTGAAGGACTATTTCTAAAGCAAAAATTGAATTCAACTGATATTTACGTTGATGACGAGATTAAAGAATTTGCAAAAACCTTCAATGACCAAACAAGAATAAGTGAGAATTTAATAGTAGGAAAAAAAGTATTTAAGTATCAAAAGAACAACGACATTGAACGTATAGGTGACCTATATTTCAAAAATGCAATCACTAATATTGAAAATGGCGATTTTAAAACAGCATACAACGAACTTTTAGCTGGTTTTGAGAACGTATCTTGCGACTGTGCATTAACAACACTAATTGAAAGCAGATATGAGCAAATAACACTCTCATTAAAATCAAATCCAATTACCTGCTCATTATCAGAACTTGATTTTATAAGGGCAATTATTTACTATTTTCCTGACTCAGGCAATTTTGGTCAAGAGCAGAAGGGCATTTACAAGAGAGCTCTACCTTTAATTGAATCATATTTAGATGATAATCCTGATTCAGAAGTCGGTCATTATTTAAAGGGAAGGGTTTTATCAGGTCTTGAAAATTTTGAAGACGCTCTTTCAGAATTAGAATTTGCATTATCAATAAAAGAAACGCCAAGAATCCACTATAGAATTGGCAGAATTAAGGAACAAAAATTACAACAATTTGGAATAGACCATTTATACAAATCAATTTTACAAAATCCGTCAAGTTTATGCTCGTTGAGATGGTTTAAAGACTGTTGTGATTCCAGGGGAATAAAAATTCAGACAAATACACATAAACTTCTTGCCAATGAATTTAATAATAAAAGCACAGATGAATTCATAACAACTGTTAATCAATTATTATTGAATGGAAGCGTTAGTTTAACAGAAAATAGAACATTAACTGTTTCAACTGCATTTGAAAATTTTTTAAGTAGTTTGAAGGCTGACGAAAAATTATTTGGAATTAGAGAATTGGGAGAAGTTGAAGAAGATTACGAACCAGATTATGATGGCTATGATGATTATGACGATTACAGCCCTAGTTATGACAAATATGGCGGTGCTTATGGATATGATGATGATACGATTGACAGTGCATTTGAAGGAGATCCTGAAAATTATTGGAATATTGACTAAAGGAAGCACGGCAGCCAACAGGCGTTTGGCTCAATGGCGGGTGTCGTGGTTAATTGAACATTCTACCTCGCATCAACTTTTGTGGTGTATTGACAGTTTTGTGCTCCGAAATCCGCCACTGCGTCAAGCTGCAAACCGTTAGCAGCAACAATAATAACAACAATAAAGCAGAGGAGTAATTATGAAAACAGTTAATATTCTTTGGACAGGCGGATGGGATTCAACATACAGAGTTCTTAGATTAATGGATAAACATGTCTCTATACAGCCTTATTATTTAAAAGATAATAGAAAATCTGAAGAGATTGAATTGAAGACTATTGAAGCCATTACTGAAGATATTCGAAATCACCCTGATTCTAAATGTGAGATTTTGGAACTGATTACAATGAATGTATCTGATGTTCCTGTAGATGTTGAAATTACTAAAGCTTACAAGAACATTTTGAAAAAAGATTTTTATGGGTCTCAATATGACTGGTTAGCCAGGTTTTCTAAAAAGAATAAAAATTTAGAACTGTGTATCCATGAAGATGATAAAGCTGTCTTAATTATTAAAAAATACGGCAACATAATCAAGGAACATGATGATTTAATAGGGGATTACTTTGTTTTAGACAATGAGAAATCATCCGAAGACTTAATTCAAGTTTTCGGTAATTTTCACTTTCCAATATTAACTGATAGTAAATTAGAAATGAAAGAATGGGCTATTCACTCTGGCCTTATAGATATAATGAATAAAACATGGTTTTGTTTTCAACCAATAAATAACAAACCATGTGGTCGATGTAATCCTTGTATTTATGCAATTGAAGAAGGAATGGAATATAGATTCAGTAAATCTGCAATGCGCAGATATAGGCTTAATAGAATTATAAAACCAGTAAAGCAATCAGGTTTTGTAAAAAGAGCAAAAAAAATATTAAAAAAACTACGAAATAGATAATTGCAGCTGCTAACATCGTGTATAAGTAATGGCGGGATTTGTAGCGTAATTGAGCTTTCTACCTCGCATCAAGCTCATTGCATCTTGACAGGAAAGTGCCCCTTAATCAGCCACTACTTATACACGTAACCGTTAGCAGCAAGCTTTTCGCATAAACTTTATAATTAAAAAATGACAGTTTGGAATAATAATAATGCGACAGAATATCTTGACGAACTAATAAGTGAGATTCCACAAATTAGAAAAACTGGGAGAAAGTCAAAAGAACATTTAAGGTGGCTTAGTAATGTGTTGGTTTTTTTAGAGGAAGTCTTTGGTAAGAAATCGCTGTTCTATCAAGGTATCAATCAACTATCTTGGTCAAATACAGGGACTATGCTAATAACAGACCCACATGACTATGAATATGAGGTCTCTCAAAAACACAATTCAGCCTTTTTAAAAGATTTAGAACAAGCAAATGGTATCTTATTATCTGCTCAAGACCAATTAAAAAGGAAAAGTATTCGAGATGTATTTGTGGAAACTGGTGAGCAGGCAAATGAACTAATAAAGCTTTTAAAAATTGGAGAACATAAACTGAGAAAAGTAATTAGAGAGATACCTAAAAGTGAAAAAGAAGTCCAAGACAAGTTTGAAGATATTTTAATAGGAAGCGAAATACATTATTCAAGAGAATATCCACATATTGAATATTCTTCAAAGCAGTACATACCCGACTTTAGCTTTATAGAACAGAATCTTGCAATAGAAATCAAACTATGTAAAGAAGGTGAGCGAAAATTAATTGCTCAAATCAATGACGACATACTTGCCTACAAAACAAAATTCAATAACTTAATATTTGTAATTTACGACTTAGGAAATATTAGAGATATTGAAACCTTCAAAGAGTCTTTTGAGAAACAAGATAATGTTTTTATACAGGTTGTAAAACATTAAGCCTGCTGCTAACAAGGGTAACCGTTGCACAACTCTCTATTTTTCCAAAGAATCTTTAAAACCCCAAAAACTCAACCTCTTTTAAGTCGATTTAAAGGAGGTTTATTTTTTAGTTGTAGTTCAAAATGCTAAAATTTGAGTGGCTTAAAAATGAATTTTTGAGCTCGTGAAGATGCGTTTTTAGAAAACAGTACACTTCCCCTAGTTTTAGGGATATAACTTGGGCTACAACACTTGGTTTTTTCACGACAAAACGCAGGTATTTTTTGAGATTGTAAGTCAGGGCAGCCATCAATACGTGTTTGTGGGCTTGTTTCATACCCCGGGAGTTGATTCGTTTCATATTGTGATGGTTGATGAGTGTACCCAAGACAGGTTCTACTGTGCTGCTACGGCGTTTGGTCAAAAAACGTGTGTAGTTTTTGTCTTTGTTCAACTTTTCGTGCATTTGGTCATACAAAGGCTTATGAAGACTGTCTTCAATCTTTTTGAACTTGGTGATTTTTCCACAACACTCTGCTCTGAGAGGGCACTTTCCGCAATCTTTTTCGCTACTTCTATAGCTTGTCTTTTGGTAACCTTTACTATCGGTCATTATGCGTTTAAAAGGCAAAAAAGCCTTGTTGCCTCCTTCTTTGATACATTCGTAACGGTTTTCTTCTTTGTTGAACACAAATCCTTCTCGTTCGGGTTTATACTGTCCGAAGTTTGGGATATAGGCATTGATGTTTTTATCTTGGCAATACTGTAAACTTTCTCCGCTGCTGTAACCCGCATCGGCCAGCACTTCCTCTATTTCTATTTCGTTTTGACTTAGGTTGTCAAGGGTTTGATCCATTATTTCTGAGAAAATAGCGCTGTCTTTACTCCCTGCCGTGCTCGCACAAGCTCCGGTAATGACGTGGTGGGCATCGTCAACGGCCAACTGTCCTGCATAATTGAGTTGTCGGGGTTTGCCAGGTTTGGTTGATATTTTCGCATCCGGGTCGGTAGGACTGTAATGGGTGTGGTTACTTATAAACTTGGGACGGATTTCGTTACCGTCTTCATCTAAACGTTCGCTTTTGTTATTGCCCGGCATCTTTTTGTAGGCTTCTTTCTTCCAGTTATGATGCTGTTCTACCAGCTTTTTTCTTTCTGTAGTTACTTTGAACTCTGAGTTTTCTTCCAGTTCATTCACGTATGCTTTGACATCTTCAACTACTTCTTTCTCCAACAGGCTGTCCATACTTGCATTGGCTTTGATGTAGGCACTATCGACACATTGACGCTTTCCTCTGACCATTCCTTTTTGAACACACAACGAAAGTACTTTTTGAAACAAACTCAAAAAGACTTCTTCGCCAAAAAGCTGTCGTGTACGGCTGATGGTGCTGTGCCAAGGCAGCTCTTCATCTAAATCATACCCCAAAAATAATCTTATACTTAAGCTGTCTGCACAATAGCGCAATAAGGCTCTGTCGCTATTGATGTTGTTGAGATAACCAACCAGCAATATTTTGAAGAAAACCACCGGGTCAATGCTCTGTTGTCCTTCTCTGCCGTAGTATGGGGCGGTAGCTTTATAGAGAAAGTGTAGCTCTAAATGTTGATTTACTTTTCGATAGAAATCCTCTTGAGGAACTAAACAGTCTAAGCTCAGCTCGTAAAACAATTTGGGTGTAAAATCTTTTCGTCCTTGCATATAGCAAGTTACAAAAAATAATTATATTTGATTTGAGTTGTGCAACAGGCACAGCCGTTTTGCGTCAGGCGGGCTGACGTGCAAACTTGAAGCTTTGTGCTTCTATGCAAGTGTAGTGCTGGTTGACAGTTTTGTGCTCCGAAACCCGCCCGAACGCAAAGCCCGAAAACGTTATAAGCCATTATACTTGACTTATCTCAAGAAGATTATACCTACCTCTGTCATAGTATTGGCATTGAGATGATTAATAAAATAAATTCTCATAAAGATTTTGAA
>Ga0182741_1005279_pt1 | contig 12120 bp, 9 predicted proteins | sample eDN5th37CBELigOP_FD_128874 | JGI IMG/M metagenome (GOLD analysis project Ga0182741, IMG submission 128874) | Enriched Organic Plus compost microbial communities from Emeryville, California, USA - eDNA 5th pass 37_C BE-Lig OP (version 2) (version 2) ...
ACGTAAAGGCGGGCTCGGTCGAGGTCTGGCGGCTCTCATCCCGACGGGCCCGCCGGTGGAGGCGTTGAAGCAGCCCGCGACCCCCAAGACTCCCGCCGCGACCACCCCTGCCGCGACGACGTCCGCCCCCGCGAAGACGCCGCCGAAGTCGTCCAAGTCCTCGGGTCAGCGCCGGCAGGCGTCGCCCGCCATCAACCTCCCGTCCTCCGGGCTGGGGTCCGCTGCCGCCGACGTGATCATCGGCGACGGCAAGCCCGCCCCGAGCGAACCCGAGACGACGGAGACGGAGCAGAAGCCGGACGCGGTCGGGGCCGGGACCGAACCCCTCCCCTCCCCCGCCGGGGCGGTGTACCTCGAGATCCCGATCGAACGGATCGAGCCGAACCCGAAACAGCCCCGTCAGGTGTTCGACGAGGAAGCGCTCTCGGAGCTGATCCACTCGATCCGCGAGTTCGGGCTCATGCAGCCCATCGTGGTCCGTCGTCTCGAGGACGGCGACCGCTTCCAGCTCATCATGGGCGAGCGCCGCTGGCGTGCCGCCCAGGAGGCCGGGCTCGACACGATCCCGGCGATCGTGCGCGACACCGAGGACCAGGATCTCCTCCGCGACGCGCTGCTCGAGAACATCCACCGGGTGCAGCTCAACCCCCTGGAGGAGGCGGCGGCCTACCAGCAGCTGCTCGAGGAGTTCGAGGTCACCCACGAGGAACTCGCCGCCCGCCTCGGCCGGTCGCGTCCCGTCATCACCAACATGATCCGGTTGCTCAAGCTGCCGGTCGCGGTGCAGCGCCGCGTCGCGGCGGGAGTCCTCTCCGCCGGTCACGCCCGGGCACTGCTGGCGCTCGAGGCCGGCCCCGACGCGCAGGAGGCACTCGCCGCCCGCATCGTCGCGGAGGGGCTGTCGGTGCGGGCGACGGAGGAAGCCGTCGTGCTCGCCAACCGCAACGGTGCCGTCGACACCCCGCAGCCGAAGCGCCGGAAGCCGATCCAGATGCCGGGTCTGCAGGATGTCGCCGAGCGGCTGTCGAACTCGTTCGACACGCGGGTGACCGTGAGCCTCGGCAAGCGCAAGGGCAAGATCGTGGTGGAGTTCGGATCGGTCGACGATCTCGAACGGATCGTGAAGATGATGGAGTCGCAGACCCGCAATTCTTGACTCCCCGTCGGAGCAGGACAACAGTCTGTAGACAAAGACGTGGAGGCGAAGTAATCCCGTGTCGACTCTAGTGTCACCGCTCACGCTGGGTGGTATCGAGCAGTTGCCTGCTCATGCGCGGCGGTGCGTGTTCTGGGAGACGGACCCTGCTTCGTCCTCCGAACTGCGGGGCCTGTGCGATCCCGAATTCGAGAAGGAGGCCTGGCTGTCCATGGTCCTCCTCGAATGGGGATCGTGCGGTCAGATCGCGACGCTCGGCGACAAGGTCGCCGGCTGCGCCTTCTACGCTCCCCCGGGCATGGTGCCCCGGGCGAAGGACTTCCCCACCTCTCCCGTCAGCCCCGACGCCATCCTGCTGACGTCGCTGCGCATCGAACCGCACGCGGCCGATCTCGACGTCGGAGTCGACCTGGTGCGCGCCGTCATCTCCGACATGGTCCGCCGCAACGTGCGTGCGATCGAGGCGTTCGGGTACCGGCACGGCGACGAGGAGCCGAGCGACGACCTGCCCACCGCGACCGCGTCGCTGGAGTGCTCCGACCGCGAGTGCATGATCGACGCGGGTTTCCTCGAGCAGATGGGTTTCGAGGTGGTCGCGCCGCACCACCGCTACCCCCGGCTGCGGCTCGAACTGGACCGCGATCACGAGTGGAAGGTCGCCGTGGAAGCCGCGCTCGACCGGTTGCTCGAGGAGGCGTCGCTGACGATGGCGGGACTGACGGCGGGCAGCACGGTAGGGGCCGGAGCCCACTAGCCCGGATATTGCGAGGGCCCCGACCGCACTGCGGTCGGGGCCCTCGGCGTATGCGCTCTCGGTCAGCGGCTGTCGGAGATGGACAGCTCCTCGGCGAGCAGCTCGGCGAAGGTGTAGGTGCCGGTGGGCTGATCGTCCTGCCCGAGCAGGTACAGGCGCTTGACGGCGATGAGGATCGCCTCGGCGATGATGTCGCGGCTGCGCGGATCGGCGAGCAGCCGGGCGTCGTGCTCGTTGGTGAGGTAGCCCAGATCGATCTGCACCGTCGGCATGTTCGTCAGGCGCAGCAGGTCCCAGGTGCGGCCGTGGCTGCGGCAGTCCTGGAGGGTCGTGCGGGCGACGATCTCGCGCTGGATGTAGCCCGACAGCACCTGGCCGATCATCGACTCGGAGCCGTGAGCGTTGCCGTAGTGGAAGCTGGCGATGCCGCTCGCGAGCGGGTTGTGGCTGGCGTCGCAGCGCAGCGAGATCATCAGGTCGGCGCCGAACGCGTTGGAGGTGCCGGCGCGCTCGATGTCGGTGGGATTCACGTGGTACGGGCGCGACAGGAAGGTCTCCATGCCGGTCGCGGCCATGCGACCCTCGAGGCGGCGCGCGAGATCCCAGAGGATATCGGCCTCGGAGATCGGGCCGTGCGGGCTCGGCACGATGATGCCGTGGGTGTCGCCGCCGAGACCCGGATCGATGACGATCCGCTTACCGCTGAGCTGCGGCCCGGACCGGCGGACGATCTCCTCCTCACTGATCGCGTGCGGCGATCCCCCGGACACCCGGGTGCCGAGCAGTTCGAGGGACCGCAAGGTCTCGGCGCCGCAGATGCCGTCGGAGGCGAGACCGATCTCCCGCTGGAAGGAACACAGGGCCTCGTGGGTCTTGGGGCCGAAGTAGCCGTCCACGCGGTCGACGTAGAAGCCGAGATCCTGCAGGCGGGTCTGCAGGGCGGCGACGTCGTCTCCGTAGAGCGGAGCCGACAGCTGGTACATGAGGGTGCGCGCACCGAGGCGATAGGACGCCTCCTTCAGCGAGCGGTAGGTGGCGGGACCGACGATCCCGTCGACGAGCAGACCGCGCTGCTGCTGGAAGGCACGGACGGCGCTGTCGAGCTCGTGGTCGAACACGGCGTCCGATTCCATCCAGTCGGACGAGTCCTCGGGACGCTGGTGCAGGAAACCCAAACCGGCCAGGGTGTTCCGGATCTCGGCGATCGCCGGACCGTGGTCGCCGTGACGAAGAGGGCGCATGTATCGGGCCTTTCCGTGCTGACCGGATGTGTGCCCGGCTGGGGCGGGCAGCATCGAGCGGGGAAGTTTCGTGGACGGACCCGCGCAGTGCGGGACCCGCGGGTCCGTCCGAGAACTGATCCTGGGACGGTACTACAGGACGTCCGCGAGATCCCGAAGCAACGCCGCCTTGCCCTTCGCGCCCACGATCGTCTTCACGGGCTTGCCGCCCGAGAACAGGATCATGGTCGGGATCGACATGACCTGGTAGTCGCGCGCCGACGAGGGGTTCTCGTCGATGTCGAGCTTGGCGACGGTCAGCTTCTCGCTGTGCTCCGCCGCGATCTCCTCGAGAACCGGCGCGACCATCTTGCACGGACCGCACCAGGTGGCCCAGAAGTCGACGAGGACGGGCTTGTCCGACTGCAGTACGTCCTCGACGAACGTCTTGTCGGTGATGGTGACGGTGTTGGCCACGGAATTCTCCTGGGTCTCGAGGGTTGGATGCGGGGGTGGATCAGGCCTGGGACGACAGCGTCGGTGCGGGCACCTCACGGTTCGCGACGAGCCAGCGCTCGGCGTCGATGGAGGCCGAGCAGCCGGTGCCGGCGGCGGTGATGGCCTGACGGTAGCTGCGGTCGACGAGGTCGCCGGCGGCGAACACGCCGGGCACGGAGGTGGCGGTGGACGGCGAGGCGACCTTCACGTAACCCTCGTCGTCGAGCTCGACCTGGCCCTTGACCAGCGCGCTGCGCGGGTCGTGGCCGACGGCGACGAACATGCCGGTGACCGCGAGGTCGCTGTGCTCGCCGGTGACGGTGTCCTCGAGGACGAGGTTGGTGACGCTGTTCTCGCCCTGCACCTCGACGACCTTCGCGTTGGTGACGAAGCGGATCTTCTCGTTGGCACGGGCACGCTCGAGCATGATCTTCGAGGCGCGGAACTCCTCGCGGCGGTGGATGAGGGTGACGCTGCGCGCGAAGCGGGTCAGGAAGGTGGCCTCCTCCATCGCGGAGTCGCCACCGCCGATGACGGCGATGTCCTGGTCGCGGAAGAAGAAGCCGTCGCAGGTGGCGCAGGCGGAGACACCGCGGCCGAGGAGCCGCTCCTCCCCCGGCACGCCGAGATAGCGCGGCTCGGCCCCCATCGCGAGGATGACGGCGCGGGCGCTGTAGGTCTCGCCGTTGGCGACGACGGTCTTGACCTCACCCGTCAGGTCGATCTCCTCGACGTCTTCGGTGCGCAGATTCGCGCCGAAGCGCAGCGCTTGCTCGCGCATCTGGTCCATGAGCTCGGGGCCCATGATGCCGTCCTTGAACCCGGGGAAGTTCTCGACCTCGGTGGTGGTCATGAGCTCGCCACCGAACTGGGTGCCCTCGAACACGAGCGGCGAGAGTTCGGCGCGGGCGGCGTAGATCGCCGCGGTGTAGCCGGCCGGTCCCGAACCGACGATGATGAGGTCGTGAATCGTGGGCGAGGTCGTCATACGGCGGAGCCTTCCGGGTGGTCTGTCGAGGGCACAGGGACGGCGGCTGCCCGGCCGAAGCCGGACGGCAGCCTACAGAATCTGTCAACACCAGGGTAAACGGTGTTGTTCCCTCCGTGCCGTGCGTCCCACCACAGTCACGCGGTACGAACGGGCACCGGCCGACCCGGGTGCCCCTAGACGGCGCCGGGAACGTCGCGCAGCGTCTCGCGGATGACGCAGTGGGTTCCGGTGTAGATCGTGGGCATGCACTTGTTGCAGTGGATGCACAGCCCCTCGTGCGCGACCTTCTCCTCGAACTTGCGGACGAGATAGGGATCGCGCAGCAGGGCCCGGCCCATCGCGACGAACTCGAAGCCCTCGTCCAGGGCGGTCTCGATGGTGTCGATGCGGTTGATGCCGCCGAGCAGGATCAGCGGGATCTTCAGCTCCTCCCGGAACTGCCGGGCCATGGGCAGGAAGAAGGCCTCCTCGAAGGGCAGCTTCGGGAAGATCTTCGGGCCGTAGACCTTCAGGCCCCAGCCGACGACCTTAGGCTGCGAAGCGACGAACTCCTTCATGGGGACGTCGCCGCGGAAGAAGTACATGCCGTTGAGCAGCGAGCTGCCGCCGGTGAGTTCCATCGCGTCGATGGTGCCGTCGGCCTCGATGAGCTTGGCCATGGGCAGTGATTCGTCGAGCCACAGGCCCTTGGGGACGCCGTCGGTCATGTTGTACTTGGCGATCACCGCCACCTGCTCCCCCACCGCGGTGCGCACGGCCTCGAGGACGCGGCGCGGGAAGGCAGTGCGCTTGGCGAGGGTGCCGCCGTACATGTCGGTGCGCTTGTTGAGGTTGGGGCTCAGGAAGGAGCTGAGCAGGTAGTTGTGGCCGAGGTGGACCTCCACGGCGTCGAAGCCGGCCTCGACGGCGAACCGGGCGGCCCGGGTGTAGTCCTCGACGACGCGGTCGAGCTGCTCGAGACTCGCCCCCTGGACGATGCCCATCGCGGGCGCGCTGAAGCGGGTGGACGGCGCCAGAGTCTTCATGCGGTTGGAGATCTGGTTGGCGACGAGCCCGGCATGGCCGATCTGCGCGGAGGCCAGGCCCCCGGCTGCGTGGACGGCGTCGGTGAGCCTGGTCAGGCCGGGTACGGAGTGGGCGTCGAGGACGAGCGTGTCGCGGTGGACGCGTCCCGACGGGGACACCGAGCAGTATGCGACGGTGGTGAGCGCGGTACCTCCCCGCGCGACCTCGGCGTGGAATTCGACGAGTTCGTCGCTCACGGCGCCACGGGGCATCACACCCTCGAAGGTCGCTGCTTTGACGATGCGGTTGCGGAGGGTGAGCGGTCCGAGACGGGCCGGTTCGAACACGGTGGGTCGCGGCGAAGACATGCCCCTACTTTCGATGCCAGTGGTACCGTAATTGTGCTTCGACTATAACGCTCGTCACAGTCGCTGCCACCCCGAATCCCACTCGTACATCCCACCGACACGGAAGACATGCCGCCCACCACCGCCGGACGCCCCCGCGACCCCCGTATCGACGCCGACGTCCTCGCCGCCGCACGCGAGATGCTCCGGGAGCACGGCTGGGACGGACTGAGCCTGCGCGGCGTCGCCGCCCGCGCCGGAGTCGGCCGCGCCGCCCTCACCCGCCGCTGGCCCACCAAGGCCCACCTGGTGCTCGACGCCCTCCTCGGCTCGGCCCCCGACCTCACCCCCTACGACGGCATCGACCGCAAGGGCTGGATCGAATGGGTGGTCTCGGGCAGCATCGAACTGTTCGCGCGCCCCGAGGTGCGCGCGGCCCTGCCCGGACTGCTCGCCGCCCTGCGCGACCACGAGGACCTCCGCAGCACCCTGTGGCGCACGTTCAGCGGCCCCAGCACCGCCCTGTTCACCGAAGGAGCGGACGGCGACGCCGAACTCGACGCCCGCGCCGTACTTGTGATGGCCGCGGGATCGGCGTTGTTCGCCGGGCTCATCGCCGCGGAGGACGACACCCCCGCCCTCCGCGCGCGGATCCTCGAACTGCTCTCGACCGTCGCCGACGAGGACTAACCGATCTCCTCGCGCGCCAGTGTCGCCGGATCCGTTGCACTGCACTCGGTTCCGACCACCAGTGCGGTCAGGCTCGGAGACTCCGGCCCGCTCAACAGCAGGAGCACGGCGTCGTGCTCGCGGTACCGGACCTCCCGCGATCCCAAGGGCACACGACCGTCGTCGAAACCGTTGGCCGACAGGCACTCCCGGAGACGTCCCTCCTCTGCGAGAGGCCCCAGTCCGGTGTGCCCGATCATCGCGCGCAGTGCGGAGGGCTCGAGCACCGCGGCCTCCTCGGCCGACGCGAGCGGAGGCACGGACCCGTCGGACCCGAAAGCCGTTCCACGCACCACGATCACGAGAATCACAGCCACCGCGGCGGCGAGACCGACACCCGCCGCCGTGAACCAGCGGCGGTACGCGGCACCGCGGGCCGGCGCCGAACGTTCCGCCGCGAGCGCCGCCCCGATCCGTCTGGCGACCTCCGCGGGCATCTCCTCGCTCGGCGGCGCGTCCCGCAGGGCAGCGAGCCGCCCCCGCGTCGCGTCGAGCCGGGCGAGGAAGTCGGAGGCCTCGGGGTCGGCCCGCACGAGCGGCCACAGGCGGGCGGCGAGATCGTCGTCGAGCACCCCGGCGTGCAGGTCGGCCAGCAGGTCGTGGGAGAAGGGGGGACGTCGTTCCTCGGCGGAGTCTCGCGGACGTCGTTCCTCGTCCATGGTCATGCGCGACTCTCCTCCGCGACTCGGGTGCCTCACCAGGGTAAGACGCCCTCCGATCAGATTCGGTTCCCCTCGTTCCGAAGATCGACAAGAAGAACCGCGAGGCGACTGCGGGCCCGCGCGCAGCGGCTCTTCACCGTGCCTTCCGGGATCCCCAGCCGCCGCGCCGCCTCCCGCACCGAATATCCCTCCACATCCACCGCGACGATCGCGGCCCGCTGATCCGGCGGCAGGGCGAACAGCGCCGACTCGACGTCCAGCGACATCTCGGTGTCGTGGATCGGATCCCGGGTGGTGCGCAGGTCGTCCGAATCGTCCTCGAACAGAGGCACGGTCGCCCGCACCCGGTTGCGGCGGATCCGATCGAGACAGGCGTTGACGACGATGCTGTGCAACCAGCTGCGCACCGCGGCGTCCTCACGGAACCCCGAGGCGCGCCGGTGCGCCGACAACAGGGCGTCCTGCAGCGCGTCGGCGGCGTCCTCGGCCGAATAACTGGTGCGCCGCGCGACCTGCCACAGATGGTCCCGGTGCCGGTTCAGCAGGGTCTCGAACGCGTACCGGTCGCCGGCGACGTGCGCGGCGAGCAGTTCGGCGTCCGAGACGAACCCGTCCCCACCCTGGTCGTCGCCGGGCACGGCGACACCTGCGATCCCCCCAAAAATTCGCACGCGCGGATGGTAGCCGATCCGCGCGTGCGCACCGGGGTCTACGCGATCAGCGTGCGGCCTCGAACTCCACTTCGGAGATCGAGCTCTTGTTGCTGCCGCCACTGGTGCTCAGATCGGTGATCCACACCAGCACGTGCGAGGTCGGGCCGTCCGCGTCGACCGGAATGGTGGTCTCACCGGAAGCCAGTGTGGCCGAACCGATCACCTGCGTCTGGTCGAGCGAGGTCGACTCCGACGGGGCGCTGCGGATCTCCACCACGGTGCCCGGCGCGTCGGTGGTGACCTTCACCGACGCGAGCTCCTCCGCCTTCTCCAGCGTGATCATCAGTCCCACACCGTTCTTCAGCGACGGGAAGGGATCGAAGTAGGCGTCGGTGCTCCACGCGGTGTCGGGATCACCGTCGATGGCCTGGGACGCGGTGGCCGGCGAATCGGGGGTGCCCTGCGGCGAGAACACCGACACCGCCGTCGCCGACACCGGAACCGTCGCCGCCGGACGTGCCGGCGCGGCCTCGGACCCCGGATCGGCGGGTGCCTCGTTGGTCGGCGTGAGACCGAACTCCTGGCTCGTCAGCGGCGCGTCGTTCGCGTCGCCCGCGAGGAGGTTCGCGATCCACCAGCCGATGAGCGCGAGCAGCAGCACCGTCGCGACACCGAGCGCGCCGAGCGCCGCGATCATCCGCTGCGAGTGCTTCTTCTTCTGCTCGAGTGCCTCCGGGTCGGCGAGGGCGTGGGGCTCCGCCGCGGTGGCGCGCTGGCCGATGCGCAGCGCCGGGATCATGTCGGTCTTCTGGTCGACGACCGACGCCTGGTCGAGGATGTGCTGCACGGTGGCCGCGGTGCGGATACCGCCGTCCTCCGACAGCGCCCGCACGGCGACCGCGGAGATCTCGAACGGCACCTCCGGCCGCAGCACCCGCGGCTCGACAGGGAGACCGTTGTCGCCCTTCTCGGCCTGCGGCATCCCGCCGATGGTGGCGCCGCTGTGGTGTTGTGCGGGCGGCTGCCCCGGGGCCGACGGCTCGCCGAGCGGCCACCGGCCGGTGATCAGGCCGTACAGGCTCGCACCGAGACCGTGCACGTCGGAGATCGCGTCGGCGTCGGAGAAGGTCGCCGGGAAGGCCAGCACGGCGTCGCCGGCGACACTGATGCGGATCCGGTCGGGATGATCGATCGACAGCGCGCTGCCGGCCCGGTGCGCGGCCTCCGCCGCGGATGCGAGCGCGCGGATGGCGCGGGCCGCACCGATCGGTGAGGGCTCCGTCGTGGACATCTCGCGCAGCGACCTGCCGGGCGTCCACTCGGAGACGACGATGCCGCCGGAGCTGCCGCGCACCACGTCGAGGACGCGGGCGAGACCCGGGGAGTTGATGCGGCCGAGACGCAGCGTGCGCGACAGCACTGCCTGCGGCGAGTCCGGGCCGGTGCCGTCGGTGGAGCGCTGCTCGGCGTCGACGAAGGTCAGGGCGACCTCACGGTCGAGCTTGACGTCGAGGGCCTGCCAGAACCGCAGCCCGCGGGCACCACCGTGCGGGGCGAGCAGGCGGTAGCGGCCACCGGCCACCGACGCACCGGCGACCAGATCCGGGCCGCGCATCGTGCGGCGCGGGGCGGGACCGGCCACGCGGACCGGCGGCAGCTGCGGGGAACCGACGGGCAGGACCCCGGTGTCGACGTGGGGGTCGCGCGGCGTCGCGGGCTTCGGGGCCTGCCCCGGAGCACCTGCGGGCCGGGGCTTCGCCGGCTGCGCCTTCCCGGCCTGCGCGGGGGTCTCCCGCGTGGCGGCATCGATCGTGGACTTGCCGGCAGCGTGGTCGTCGCTCACCCTCACTCCTTCGTTGTCGACTCGTCCACTTCCGGTGCGCAGACGCGGGTCGCCGTTCGGGGCCGCGAAGAACCGTGGGCGGCGGCTCCCCGATCGAACCTGCTGCCGATCAGGGTACGGGAGTTGCCGGTGCGCATCGATGCGACCGGGCACGTCCCTGATGGCAGGCATGACTTCCGTGATGGCGTCGTACGGGCCCACGCCGTACTCGCCGTAGTCGATCCGCGGCAGGACGACGGTCTTCTCCGCGTCGGACTGCCGGTACCGCTCGCGCGGGACGGTCGGGAGCGGCAGCGCCGCGTCCTCGTCGGCCGGGGTGGTCTCCTCGGCCGGGACGTCCTCGACGGGCGCGGCGCCGCCACCGCGCAGCGCCGTGATCCTCCGCCGCACCGCGGCTTCGATCGCCAGGACCTCGGGGATCTTGAACAGGTACATCCCGACACCGGCGACCAGCAGCATCAGCACGCCGTTGATACCGACCCGCACGAACGAGCCGATGCCGCCGAAGCGGTCGGCGAGCGCGTCGAGCTGCAGCAACCGGTCGGCGACCAGCACGACGACCGCGGCGGCCGCGGAGGCGACCACGACCTGCCAGACGGTGCGTCCGACGTTCGCCATCTTCAGGTCGCCGAGCGTGCGGTGCAGCAGGAAACCGCCGATGAACGCACCGACGATGAAGGCGACGCCGGTGGCCGCGCCGAGCAGCAGCACCACCTGGTCGTCGGAGGTGGCTACGACCGGCGCGAGCGCCGACAGCCCGATCTTCACGGCGGTGATGCCGAGGATGATCCAGGTGGGGGTCCACGCCTGCTCGCGGGCGTAGAACACGCGCAGGTGGATGAGCACGAGCGAGTACGGGATGAGGGTGAACGCCGACCAGCTCACCGCCTCGCCGAGACGTTCGGCGTTGCCCGACCCGAAGTTGCCGTAGCCGTACAGTGCGGCTCCGACCTGGGCGCCGGCGACGGTCAGGAAGGTGACGATCGGGATCAGTGCGATCATCGTCATCCGCGTGGCGACCGAGAGGTCGTCGACCACGGCGGGGGTGTCGTCGGCGGCGGCGTTGCGGCTCAGCCGCGGCATGATCGCCGTCAGCACCGTCACGCCGAGCACCCCGTAGGGCAGCTGCAGCAGCAGCCACGCGTTGTTGTAGATCGCGGGACCGGCCTCGTCGGCGCCCGACGACACGCGCGTCGCAAAGATCATGCCGACCTGACTGATCAGCACGTACAGCACGATCGCGGCGGCCATGCCACCGAACTGGCGCAGCCGGTCGTCGAGACCCCACAGCGGTTTGAGGTTGATGCCCTCGCGGCGCAGCGCGGGCACCAGACACATCGCCTGGGTCACCACGCCGAGCAGCACACCGATGCCGAGGACCAGCAGCTTCGGGTCGCTCATCCGCACCGGGTCGAGGGTGATCTCCCCCGGCATCAGGTAGTAGATCACCAGCACGGTGAGCACCACGACGTTGTTGCACACCGGCGCCCACGCGCCGGGTTTGAACACCTGCCGGGTGTTGAGGATGCCGGTGAACAGGCCGGACAGGCCGTAGAACAGGATCGCCGGCAGCAGCAGATAGGACAGCGCCGTGGTCAGCGACGTCGACACCTTGCCGGACTCGTCCAGGAAGACGTGCGTGGTGAGGATCGGGGCAGCCGCCACCGCCAGCAGTGTCGCGGTGCCGAGCAGCACCAGCGCGGCGGTGAACAACCGGCGGACGAAGGCCTCACCGCCGTCGGGGTCCTCCCGCTCGGCGCGCACCAGCACGGGCACGACGATCGAGGTGAGGACCGCGCCGAGCACCAGCTCGGAGATCATGTTGGGGATCTGGTGGGCGACGGTGAACGACGACGCGACCCCGGCCCCGAGCAGCGTCAGGATGAGCAGCTGCTTGAGGAAGCCGGTGATGCGGCTGACCAGGGTGGCGACGGCGATCGAGCCGGTCGCGGCGAGCAGGCTCTGGCTCTTCCGGCGGGGCGCCGGCCCGGTCTCGGCCCCGGTCTCGGTCTCGGCGGATCCGGTTCCGGTTCCGGTCGGGTCCGGCGAGGTCGTGGGCGACCCGAGCCGCTCCCCCTCCAGATCGTCGCGGGTGGAGTTCCCGGTCATGGTCGTTCGTACCCTTCGTCGGCTGGATCCGGCTCACCGCGGAACCGGTGCAGGAGCCGTCTGCCCGCCAGGAACAGCAAGAGGGCCCCCGCGCACCCCGTGACGACGGCGAGGATCTGGCCGTACGCATTGGAACGTACCGTCACGGTCGTC
>Ga0182741_1005280_pt1 | contig 12120 bp, 10 predicted proteins | sample eDN5th37CBELigOP_FD_128874 | JGI IMG/M metagenome (GOLD analysis project Ga0182741, IMG submission 128874) | Enriched Organic Plus compost microbial communities from Emeryville, California, USA - eDNA 5th pass 37_C BE-Lig OP (version 2) (version 2) ...
CCGGTAGGTGCCGTCCGCGGCGGGCACGGCCCTGGTGGTGATGTCGGCGAGCGACGAACCGGCCTGCGGTTCGGACAGGCACATGGTGCCGAAGAAGCGGCCCTCGAGCATCGGCGGCACGAAGGTCCCGATCTGCTCGTCGCTGCCGTGGGTGACCAGCAGGCTCGCATTCGCGGCGGTGAGGAAGGGGTAGGCCGAGGTGCCGGCGTTCGCGGCCTGGAACCACGCCATCGATGCGCGCTGCACGGTGACCGGCAGTTGCATGCCGCCGTGCTTCTCGTCGAACCCGCCGGCGAGGAGTCCCGCCTTGCAGAACAGGTCGAGCGCGTCCTTGACCTCGGGGATGATCTCGACGCGACCGTCCTCGCCGATGCGGGGTTCCTGGGCATCGCCCTTCTTGTTGTGGGTCGCGAAGTGCTTCGTGGCGATGTCGGCGCTCAGGTCGAGCACGGCGTCGAAGGTCTCGCGGGAATGCTCGGCGAAGCGGCTCCGAGCGGTGAGGGACTCGACGTCGAGCCAGTCGTACAGGAGGAAGTCCAGGTCGCGCCGGGACAGTACGGGAGAAGGCATCGAGGATCCTTTCGGGCGACTCGGGTATCGGCCGCAGCAGGAACGAACTCAGCAGGAACGAACTAAGCGCTCACTCAGTAGACCAACGACGGTGCATGATGTCAACGACGCCTTCTCCGCGACCCCGCAGGACGGACCCCGTGACCGACACGCCCGAGCAGACCCCCGACACGCCCGCCCCCGGCTCCCCTGTCCCCGCCTCCCCTGCCCTCGATTCCCTCGCCGCAGCACTCCCCGGTGGCGGCTCCGAGGTCGCGCGTCGGCTCGTCGCCTCAGCGGTGGAGTCCTTCGCTCGCCGCGGCTACCACGCGACCACCACCCGCGACATCTCCGTCGGCGCAGGGTTGAGCCCCGCCGCGCTCTACGTGCACTTCCCGTCCAAGGAGGCCGTGCTCTTCGAGGCCGGCCGCAACGGGCACCTCCACGTTCTCGAGGAGGTCGAGAGCGCCGCCGCGAGTTCCACCGACCCGATCGAGCGGATCCGCGCCATCGTCGACCGCTTCGTGCGGATCCACGCCGTGCACCACACCACCTGCCGGGTCGCGCAGTACGAACTGCACGCGCTCTCGGAGGAGCACTACCGCGAGATCGCAGAGATCCGCAGACGCACCGACGCCGTGGTCCGGGAGGTCATCTCCTCGGGCGTCGACAGCGGTGCGTTCCGGGTCGGCGACGTGCCCACCGCGGCCCTGGCGATCCTGTCGCTGGGGATCGACGTCGCCCGGTGGTACCGGCCCGGCCGCGTGGACGTCGACGATCTGGCCCGCAACTACGTCGACCTCGCGTTGTCGATGCTCGGGGCCACTCGCAACTGAGCCAGCCGGGCACCGAACGACGACGAGGCCCGCAACCCGGTGCTTCCACCGGTGTTGCGGGCCTCGAATGTCGTTGCGGGTCGGTTTTATCCGACGCCGAGCAGATCGATCACGAAGACCAGGGTCTTGCCTCCGAGCGGATGCCCGGAACCGGCCGGTCCGTACGCGAGCTGCGGGGGCACCGTGAGCTTGCGACGTCCACCGACGCGCATGCCCGGAATGCCTTCCTGCCAGCCCGGGATCAGCCGTCCGAGCGGGAAGCGGACGGAGTCGCCACGAGCGAACGACGAGTCGAACACATCGTTGGTGTCGTACTCCACCCCGTGGTAGTGCACGTCGACCACACCGCCGGGCTGCGCTTCGTCGCCGTCACCGATGGTGATGTCCTCGACGACGAGATCGGCGGGAGCCGGGCCGGTCGCCGGCTCGACCGTCGGAACCTCCGGCGGCACCTGCACGGCGAGCAGGTCGATGATGAACACGAGCGTCTTGCCCGACAGGCGGTGGCCCGATCCGGCGGGACCGTAGGCGAGCTCCGGCGGGATGGTCAGCTGGCGACGGCCGCCGACCTTCATGCCCGGGATGCCCTCCTGCCAGCCGGCGATCAGACCGGACAGCGGGAAGGTGATGGACTCACCACGGCTCCACGACGAATCGAACTCTTCACCGGTATCGAACTCGACCCCGACGTAGTGGACTTCGACCTTCGATCCGGGCTCCGCTTCGGCACCTTCGCCGACCACCAGGTCCTTGATGACCAACTGGGTGGGGGCGGGGCCCTCCTGGAACTCGATTTCGGGCTTTGTCATGGATGTCTCCTCGTCGGGATTCGGTCGATCTTTCCGGTCGCTACGAGGGTTCAGCGCTCCTCGAGGGACGTGTACGGACGCTCGGTGTAACCGGTGTAGATCTGACGCGGACGGCCGATCTTCAGGGTCGGGTCCGAGTGCATCTCACGCCAGTGCGCGATCCAGCCGGGCAGGCGTCCGAGGGCGAACAGCACGGTGAACATGCGGTCCGGGAAGCCCATCGCACGGTAGATCAGGCCCGTGTAGAAGTCGACGTTCGGGTAGAGCTTGCGCTCGATGAAGTAGTCGTCCGTGAGGGCGGCCTCTTCGAGCTTCATGGCGATCTCGAGCAGTTCGTCGCCCGCACCGAGCTTCTTGAGGATGCGGTCGGCGGTCTTCTTGACGATCGCGGCCCGCGGGTCGTAGTTGCGGTAGACGCGGTGTCCGAAGCCCATGAGCTTCACGCCGTCTTCCTTGTTCTTGACCTTGCGGACGAAATCCTTGACGTCGCCGTCGGACTTCTGGATGCCGTCGAGCATCTCGAGCACGGCCTGGTTGGCGCCGCCGTGCAGCGGGCCCCACAGTGCGTTGATGCCGCCCGAGATGGACGTGAAGAGGTTGGCGTCGGAGGAACCGACGAGGCGCACCGTCGACGTCGAGCAGTTCTGCTCGTGGTCGGCGTGCAGGATGAGCAGCATGTCGAGCGCCTGAGCGATCTCGGGATCGATCTCGTAGGGCTCGGCGGGGAAGCCGAAGGTCATGCGCAGGAAGTTCTCGACCAGCGACAGCGAGTTGTCGGGGTAGAGGAAGGGCTGACCGACAGACTTCTTGTAGGCGTAGGCCGCGATGGTCGGCAGCTTGGCGAGCAGACGGATCGTCGACAGCTCGACCTGCTCGGAGTCGTCCGGATCGAGGGAGTCGGGGTAGTACGCCGACAGGGCGTTGACCGCGCTCGACACGACGGGCATCGGGTGCGCGTTGCGCGGGAAGCCGTCGAAGAACCGCTTGAGATCCTCGTGCAGGAGGGTGTGGCGGCGGATCTTGTCGGTGAAGACCTCGAGCTGCTCCGAAGTCGGCAGCTCACCGTAGATCAGCAGGTAGCTGACCTCGATGAACGTCGACTTCTCGGCGAGCTGCTCGATCGGGTATCCGCGATACCGCAGAATGCCCTTCTCGCCGTCGATGTACGTGATCGCCGACTTCGTGGAGGCGGTGTTGACGAAACCCGGGTCGAGGGTGGTGTACCCGGTCGCCGCGAGGAGCTTGCCCAGCTCGATACCGTCATTGCCTTCCGTCGCCTTGGCGATCGACATCGTGTGTTCGCCACCGGGGTAGCTGAGGGTGGGGTTGGTGTCATTCTCAGCGGGCACGAAGGATCCCTCTCAAGCTCAGACCTACGAGAAACTTCCGGACATTCACGTAGAACCTAGCCGTAGCGCGGGGTATGCGCTGCGGCAGGGTCCGCCGAAAGTCCTCGATCGGTATGTCGTCCATGTGGGTTCCGAACGCTCGCCCGCACCCTCCGCGACTGTGCCGCAAGGCCGGCACACGCCGATAACCTGCGGCAATACTACCCGGGTCTCACCAAGGTCGTTACGCGGGGATCTGCGTCGATCCGGCGCCCCACGCCGGTCACTGTACTCACGGCACGGCGAAGAGCGCATCGACCAGCACGGCGGTGGTCTCCGCGACGGGTCCGCCCTCGAGGGGGGCGTCGGGGTCACCCGTGGTCGAGTCCGACAGGATCGCCAGCACCATCGGCTGCCCGTCCGGAGACCACACCACTCCGGCGTCGTTCACCGTCCCGTGGTTGCCTCCGCCCGTCTTGTCCGCCGACGTCCATCCCGGCGGCAGACCCCCGCGGATCCGGGTGTCCGAGGTGGTGGTCGCCCGCATCCAGCCGAGCAGTGTGCGCTGCTGGGGATCGGGCAGCCCCGAGCCGAGCAGCACCTCACGGAATCCGTGAGCGAGTCCTGCGGCGGCGGTCGTGTCGCGCTCGTCACCCCGGGCCGCCTCGTTGAGTTCGGGTTCCCACCGGTCGAGCCGGGTGACCTCGTCCCCGACGGAGCGGGCGAAGGCGGTGACGGCCTCGGGCCCACCGATCCGGTGCAGCATCAGGTTTCCGGCGGTGTTGTCGCTGCGGGTGAGGGCGGCCTCGCACAGCCGGTCGAGCGGCAGCACACGCCCCTGATGTTCCGAGGTCACCGGCGAATTGACGACGATGTCGTCCGGGTCGATCGGAAAGGTCTCGTCGAGCCGGAGGGATCCCTCCGACTCGAGGCGCAGGATCGCCGCGGCGGCGTAGACCTTGAAAGGCGAACAGATCGCGAACCGTTCGTCGGCCCGGTAGGTGTGGACGCGCCCGGTCACCGGCGACTGCGCGAACACTCCGAGCCTCACGGCGTAGCGGTCCTCGATCTCCATCAGACGCTTGTCGACCCCGGCGGCGAGCAGTTGCGTATCGGGTACCGAATCGGCCGTCGTCGACGGGACCGTGCCGACGGGACCGTCCTGCGAGCCGCAGGCCGCCGCGGCGGCGACGGAGGACAGAGCGAGGGTGGAGTGGAGAAAACGCCTGCGCGACAATCTGTTACGGAAGATGGACTCGGTGGATGTCATGCCGACAGGACACCACCGACAGGAATCGCCCCGCCAATACGCACCTGCCGCCCGCACGAGTCGGAAAAACTATCGCCGCTGTTCGAAACGGGGAGGACGGGCGGGATCCGGCCGCGCGACACACCGGGTCGGCGAGTCACCCGCCCGTGCTGATTGAATCCCTGCCATGGACCTGATCCGCCACCTCCGGTTCTTCGTCACCGTCGCGGAGGAAGGACACTTCGGCCGGGCTGCGGCGGCGCTCGACATGACGCAACCCCCTCTGTCACAAGGACTTCGGAAACTCGAACAACATCTGGGTTCCGAACTCGTGCATCGCACCAGGCAGGGAGCGGTCCTCACTCCCGCCGGAGCGGAGCTGCTCCCCCGCGCGCGTCTCCTCGTCGACGACGCCGACCGCTTCCTCGCCGAGGCCGGACGTGTCGCCCGCGCCCGGGGGCTCCTGCACTGGGGGGCCACCCGCGCGCTGCCCGACCGCCTGGTGACCCTGTGCGTCACAGCTCTGAGCCGACGCGGTGAGGCAACCGTGTCGACGCGATCCGCGAGCACCGTCGAGCTCGTCGACGCCGTGCGATCGGGGATGTGCGATCTCGCCGTCGTCGAACGTCCGGCCCTGACCGAGGGACTGGACGCCGGCCCGGTGGTCAAACTCCGGCGATGGCTGGTCGTGCCGGCCGACCACCGCAGCGCCCGCTCCGACCGGCCGCGTCTGCCGATGCTCTCCGACCTGACGTTCGCCGCGCCGCCACGGGCGGGGAACCCGGCGTCCTTCGACGCCGTGCAGGATCTGCTGCGCGAACGAGGACTCGATGTCGACACCACCCCGGCGGTCGACGACCGCGCGGTGCTCGCCGCCGTGGCCGCCGGTACCCACTTCGGGGTGTCGACCTCGCCGCCCGGCGCGGTGCCCGGCGTGGCCTGGCTGGACTGGGCGCCGTCCGCGCTGGCCTTGCGGGTGCGCATCGTGCGACGTGCCGACGCCGACGTCGGTGTGCACGTCGACGCCCTCGACCGCGTCCTGTTCAAGGAGCGGGTCCGGTGAACGGCGGGGTTCGCCGGGACACGGCCGTCGACCGGATCCGGGCGGTCTTCGCGGATGCGGGCTGCACGGGATGGCTGCACGCCCGCCGGTGTGCGGATCCGCGGGCGGCGATGCTGTCGGTGCGCGGGGACGAACGCGTGGTCCTCGCGTCGGTGTACAAGCTTCCGTTGTTCCTCGCGTTCTGCGCGGAGGTGGACGCGGGCCGGCTCGACGCATCCGGACAGCTGCGGATCGTGCCGTCGGACTGCACCCCCGGCCCGACGGGGATCGCGAGCTTCCGGGATCCGGTGACGATGAGCCGACGCGATGTGGCCGCGTCGATGATGACGGTGTCCGACAACGCAGCGGCCGACGTGCTGCTCGGCGAGATCGGCACGACCGCCGTCGAGGAACTCCTCACGCGCCTCGGACTCACGCGGACCCGGATCGTCGGTGGGACCGCGGACGTCTATCAGCGCCTCGTCGAGGAGACGGACACCCGCACCACCGTCGAGGCGTTCCGGGCGCTCACCGATATCGACGCGGCCTGGACCGTCTCGGCGTACGACCCTGCCTACACGAGCGCGACCACCCCGGAGGAGATGACCCGGCTGCTCGAGGCCGTGTGGTCGGGCTCGGCGCTCTCGCCCGAGAGCACCGCCTTCGCGCAACAGGTGATGCGCGCCCAGATCTGGCCGCACCGCATCGCATCGGGCTTCCCGCATCGCGGGGTCGCGATCGCCGGCAAGACCGGCACGATCGGCATCATCCGCAACGAGGTGGCGGTCGTCGAGTTCCCCGGCGAGTATCCGATCGCCGTCGCGGTGTTCACCCGCGCCGCCCGCGCGGACCCCGTACTGCCGGTGGTCGACGCGGCAATCGGAGAGGCCGCGCGCATCGCCGTCACGGAGTTGCGGGCTCCCCTGCCGGACGACCCCGCGGGCCCGTCGTCAGCCGAGAGTGCGTGAGACCCGGTAGCGCACGAAGGCCGGGAAGGCGACGACGCACACGAGCGTGCCGATGATGACGAGGACGCCGCCACCGGCAGCCGCGACCGCCGTGCCCGCAGCCGCTGCGGCGGCGCCGTGGAGCACGTCGCCGATGCGCGGTCCTCCCGCGACGACGACGATGAACACGCCCTGCAACCGGCCGCGCATCTCGTCGGTGGCGACGGTCTGCAGCATCGTCGAGCGGAAGGCCGCGGACACCATGTCGACCGCCCCGCCGAAGGCCAGGAAGAACAGGGCGACCCACAGCAGCAGACAGCTGCCGTCGGGCTCGGCCCACCACACCGCGGCGCCGAAACCGACCATCGCCACGCCCCACAGGACGATGCACACGATCACGGCGAGACCCTGGCGCTGTACCCGCGGCAGCCATCCGGAGAAGACGCCGCCGACCACCGCGCCGACCGACATCGCCGCGAACAGCAGGCCGAGGGCGAAGGCGCCCTGCGCCGGATCGCCGAACGACTCGTGGGCGATCTGCGGGAACAGGGCGCGCGGCATCCCGAACACCATGGCGACGATGTCGACGACGAACGACGCCAGCAGGATCCTCTGGCCCGACAGGTATCGGAAACCGTCGAAGACCGCACGCAGTCCGGCCTTGGTGACCTCACCGAGCGGTGGGACCGCCGGGAGTCGGACCACCGCCCACAGCGTGGCGAGCAGGAAGATCGCGTCCAGAAGGTAGAGGGTGGGCAGCCCCACGACGGGAATGAGAGCGCCGGCGAACAACGGGCCGGCGATCGCCCCGAACTGCACGACCGTCATGTTGAGCGAGGTGGCCGCCGCGATCTGCCCGACCGGCAGCAACCGCGGGATCACCGCCGCCCGGGTGGGCTGGTTGACGGCGAAGAACGCCTGCTGCACCGAGAAGAGACAGAGCAGCACCCACACGTTGTTCAGTCCGCTCGCGGCCTGCGCCCACAACAACAACGACGTGACACCGAGACCGGTGGAAGTGATGAGCAACAGTTTCCGGCGGTCCATCGCATCGGCGAGCGCCCCACCCCACAGGCCGAACACCACGAGCGGCACGAGCCCGAACACACCGGTGAGCCCCACATAGGCGGAGTTGCGGGTGATCTCGTAGATCTGCTGGGGTACGGCGACGACCGCCATCTGCGCACCGATGACGGTGACGATCCCGGCCCACCACAGCCGGGCGTAGTCCTTGTTGCGCAGCGGTGTGGTGTCGGCGAGCAGGCGCCTCACGGTTGCAGACGCTCGGTGATCCAGCGACCGTCGACCAGGCGGGTGCGGATCCGGTTGTGCAACCGGTTGGGCCGGCCCTGCCAGAACTCGACCGACTCGGGCACGATGCGGAACCCGCCCCAGAACGGCGGTACCGGGATGTCGTCGTCGACCTCGTACCGCTCGGCGGCCTCGACGAGGGCGTGCTCGAGATCGGCGCGTTCCGCCACCGGACGCGACTGCTGCGACGCCCATGCGCCCAGGCGGGATCCGCGCGGCCGCGTCTGCCAGTACGCCAGGGTCTCCTCGTCGGACACGCGGACGACCGGCCCGCGGACGGTCACCTGCCGGTAGACCGGCAGCCAGAGGAAGGTCGCCGACGCATAGGGGTGTCCGGCCAGATGACGGCCCTTGTCGGATTCGAAGTTGGTGAAGAAGGTCAGGCCGTCGGCGTCGATCTTCTTGCACAGCACGGTGCGGGTCGCGGGGTGGCCGTGCTCGTCGACGGTCGCGAGCACCATCGCGTTCGGTTCGGGCACCGCGGTGGCGACCGCATTCGCAAACCACGTACGCAACAGCGGAAGCCAGCCCTCGGCGACATCGCCGGGAGTGAGATCGCGGTCGGCCGGGGACTCGTCGGTCGGCCCCGCCGGGCGGTAGTCGACACGCATACGCGCGAGGTCGTCACCCTCGGGGCGCGGCAACGGGAAATCGGACGGCACGAACGACGACGGTACTCCCGGCATCCGGGCGGCGGCGCTCGGACTACGGAGGCTACAGTTTTCACGACGACCCGAGTGGGGCGCCGATCACACCTGACGGTGACCTCATTCCACCGGCAGCGCGGCCCGGACCGGGCCGTGCTCGAACGAGGAGAGCCCAACCGTCATGGCAGCGAGCGCGTCAGTTCCCGAGGATTTCGTCGCAGGACTCGAAGGCGTTGTCGCCTTCACGAGCGACATCGCCGAGCCCGACAAGGACGGTGGCGCACTGCGCTATCGCGGGGTCGATATCGAAGAGCTCGTCGAGAAGGGAGTGACCTTCGGCGACGTGTGGGCCCTGCTCGTCGACGGCGAGTTCGGTCGCGGCCTGCACCCGGCCGAGCCGTTCCCCCTCCCGATCCACACCCGCGACGTGCGCGTCGACGTCCAGGCCGGTCTCGCGATGCTCGCACCCATCTGGGGCTTCCGTCCGCTGCTCGACATCGACGACGCGACCGCCCGCGACAATCTCGCCCGCGCCGCGGTGATGGCCCTGTCCTATGTCGCCCAGTCCGCCCGCGGCATCTACCAGCCCGCCGTGCCGCAGCAGCGCATCGACGAGGCGAGCACCGTCACCGAACGCTTCATGGTGCGCTGGAAGGGCGACCCGGATCCCAAGCACGTCGAGGCGATCGACGCCTACTGGGTGTCGGCGGCCGAGCACGGCATGAACGCCTCGACGTTCACCGCCCGGGTCATCGCCTCGACCGGCGCGGACGCGGCCGCCTCGCTCTCGGGCGCGGTCGGCGCGATGTCCGGCCCGCTGCACGGCGGCGCCCCGGCGCGCGTGCTGCCGATGATCGAGGAGACCGAACGCACCGGCGATCCGCGCGGGCTGGTCAAGGGCATCCTCGACCGCAAGGAGAAGCTCATGGGCTTCGGTCACCGCGTCTACCGCGCCGAGGACCCCCGCGCCCGGGTGCTGCGCAGCACCGCTCAGCGGCTCGACGCTCCTCGTTTCGAGGCGGCGGCCGCGCTCGAGCAGGCCGCCCTGGCCGAGCTGCGCGAGCGTCGTCCCGACCGGGCGATCGAGACCAACGTCGAGTTCTGGGCCGCGGTGATCCTCGATTTCGCCGAGGTCCCCGCGGCGATGATGCCCGCGATGTTCACCTGCGGACGGACCGCAGGCTGGTGCGCGCACATCCTCGAGCAGAAGCGCCTGGGCAAGCTCGTGCGTCCCGCGGCGATCTACACCGGTCCCGATCCGCGCCCTGCCTCCGAGGTCACGGGCTGGGATTCGATCACGCATCGCTGATGCCTCTTCCCCGGCCGGGCCGACCAGCGCCCGGCCGGGGCTCCGAGGGGGCGGTCTAGACTACCTGTGCACCATGTCCCTCGACTCTTAGGACACGCATTCCGATGGCAGACGCGTCACCGATCATTCCCGCCGACCTCAAGCCCGCAGACGGCCGCTTCGGCTGCGGCCCGTCCAAGGTTCGTCCCGAGCAGCTGCAGTCGCTGGTCGACGTCGGCGCTTCGGTGTTCGGCACCAGCCACCGGCAGAAGCCGGTCAAGGACGTCGTCGCCCGTGTCCGCTCGGGTCTGCGCGACCTGTTCTCCCTGCCCGAGGGCTACGAGGTCGTCCTCGGCAACGGCGGCACCACCGCCTTCTGGGACGCCGCGGCCTTCGGTCTGATCCGGGAGCGCTCGCAGCACTTCACCTACGGCGAGTTCTCGTCGAAGTTCGCGACGGTCGCAAAGAAGAACCCGTTCATCGGCGATCCGATCGTCGTGGGTTCGGAGCCGGGCTCGGCTCCGGAGATCGTCGCCGACGCGTCGGCCGACCTCATCGGCTGGGCGCACAACGAGACCTCGACGGGTGTCGCGGTTCCTGTGCAGCGTCCTGCCGGTTCCGACAACGCTCTGATCGCGATCGACGCGACCTCGGGTGCCGGCGGCCTGCCGGTGAACATCTCCGACACCGACGTGTACTACTTCGCCCCGCAGAAGTGCTTCGCCGCCGACGGTGGCCTGTGGATCGCGCTGATGAGCCCGGCCGCGCTCGAGCGTGTCGCCGAGATCAAGGAGTCGGGTCGCTTCACCCCCGAGTTCCTGTCGCTGCCGATCGCCGTCGACAACAGCAGCAAGGACCAGACCTACAACACCCCGGCGCTGGCCACCCTGCTGCTGTTCGCCAACCAGATCGAGTGGCTCAACAGCAACGGCGGTCTCGACTGGGCCGTCGCGCGCACGAAGGATTCGTCCTCGCGCCTGTACGAGTGGGCCGAGGCGTCCGAGTACGCGACGCCGTTCGTCGCCGATCCGTCGCTGCGTTCGCAGGTCGTCGGCACCGTCGACTTCGCCGACTCCGTCGACGCGGCGCAGGTCGCGAAGATCCTGCGGGCCAACGGCATCGTCGACACCGAGCCGTACCGCAAGCTCGGCCGCAACCAGCTGCGCATCGGCATGTTCCCGGCCATCGATCCCGAGGACGTCACGCAGCTGACCAAGAGCATCGACTGGGTCGTCTCCCAGCTCTGAGCACCTCGCGCAGCGGGGCCGGGTCCGATGTCGGACCCGGCCCCGTTGTCGTCATAGTCTCGACCTCGCATCGAGACATTTCGGCGAACCCTGGACGATAACGCGCCGCGTCGGATTTCTTGCGATGTCGCTCGGCGTGGCGCGGCGTGTCCGGCCACGAAAAATATCCAGGTCGGTTACAGTCGGGCGGGTCAATCGCGATCGGCGCGAGGAGGTCAAGGTGCGAGAGCTTCGAGTGGTCGGTCTCGAGCCCGATGCTAAGCATGTGGTGCTCGCCGATCCCACGACGGGGGACAAGTTCCGCATTCCCGTCGACGACACCCTGCGCGCGGCCGCTCGCGGAGATCTGGCCCGTCTCGGCCAGATCCAGATCGAGACGACCAGCCAGCTCCGCCCTCGCGAGATCCAGGCCCGCATCCGCGGCGGCGCCTCGGTCGAACAGGTGGCCGACGAGGCCGGGATCCCGGTCGCCAAGGTCGAACGGTTCGCCTATCCCGTCCTGCTCGAGCGGTCCCGGGCCGCCGACATGGCCAAGAAGGGCCATCCCGTCCGACCCGACGGTCCCGCCGTCGAGACCCTCCACGAGATCGTCACGCAGGCGTTCCGCGCTCGCGGGCACAGCCTCGACGAAGCCGAGTGGGACGCCTGGCGCGACGACGAGGGCTTCTGGGTCGCGCAGCTGCGGTGGCACGCCGGCCGTTCCACGAACCGCGCCCACTGGCGCTACCAGCCCGACGCCCACGGCGGCACGATCACCGCGCTCGACGACATCGCCGCCGATCTGGTCGATCCCGACTGCGGCCGTCCCCTGCGCTACCTGACCCCGGTCTACTCGGCGCGCGACGTCGACGATTCCACCGAGGCCGA
>Ga0182741_1005286_pt1 | contig 12114 bp, 17 predicted proteins | sample eDN5th37CBELigOP_FD_128874 | JGI IMG/M metagenome (GOLD analysis project Ga0182741, IMG submission 128874) | Enriched Organic Plus compost microbial communities from Emeryville, California, USA - eDNA 5th pass 37_C BE-Lig OP (version 2) (version 2) ...
CTCGCCCGCGTGGCGAACTTAAGGCCGACGGTTCTGGTTAACCGCGTTCTAACGCCGAAAAGGTGAAGCAGGTTTTACGGAAACCTTACGCAAACAGCGGCCGCAGCAAGTCCAGCATTCCCGCGGGCGGTTTGCGGGGTCGTCCCTGCATGTCGATGCAGGCCGCCTCGACCTTGGCCGCGCAGACCAGTTCCCCCCCGCGGGTGATTCGCTGGCTGATGAAGAGCCGCGGACCCTTGGCCGCGTCATAGGTGGTGCGCACCACCAGGGCGTCGTCGATCCGCGCCGCCCGCTTGAAGTCGATCTCCATGCGCGTGATGGCGAACGCCGCCGGATCCTCGCGCTCCAGCAACTCGGCGTGCCGCACCCCCGCCACCCGCAGGAAGTCCGACCGTCCGCGCTCGAAATAGCGCACATAATTGGCGTGATAGACGACACCGGTGAAGTCGGTGTCCTCGTAATAGACGCGCACCGGCAACAGATGCTCGCGGCCCTCGATCACGCCGGCGGTGGGGATGGGGGGAATATCGGGCATCTCAAATACCACGGAAGGGGAACCGCGCCTCAGTCCTCGAACAGGGTCGGCTGGCCCGCAGCGGGCGGTTGCGGCGGGGGGGTGAGGCCAAGGTGCGCATAGGCCTTGGCGCAGGCGACGCGGCCGCGCGGCGTGCGCTGGACGAAGCCCTGCTGCAGCAGGAAGGGCTCGATCACGTCCTCCACCGCATCGCGCGCCTCGGCGATGGCGTAGGCCAGGGTCTCCACCCCGACCGGCCCGCCGCCGTAATTGTCGATCAAGGCCTGCAGGTAGCGGCGGTCCAGGGCGTCGAGACCAGCCTGGTCGACGTCGAGCCGCGCCAGCGCCTTGGCCGCGGCCTTGCCGTCGATCCTCTCCACTCCGTCGGCGGCGGCGAAGTCGCGAACCCGGCGCAGCAGCCGCCCGGCGACCCGCGGCGTCCCCCGCGAGCGGGCGGCGATCTCGCCGGCGCCGTCGGGCGCAAGGGCCAGGCCCATCTTGGCCGCCGCCCCGCTCAGCACCCTCGAGAGCTCGGCGTGGGTGTAGAACTCGAGCCGCAGCGGGATGCCGAAGCGGTCGCGCAAGGGCGTCGCCAGCAGCCCCGCCCGCGTCGTCGCCGCCACCAGGGTGAAGGGGGCCAGGTCGATGCGGATCGACCGGGCCGATGGGCCTTCGCCGATCACCAGGTCGAGAACATGGTCCTCCATGGCCGGGTAGAGGATCTCCTCGACGTTCGCCGCCAGCCGGTGGATCTCGTCGATGAAGAGCACGTCCCGCGGCTCGAGATTGGTCAGGATCGCCGCCAGGTCGCCGGCCTTGGCCAGCACCGGCCCGGAGGTCGCCCGGAAGTTCACCCCCAGCTCCCGCGCCACGATCTGGGCGAGGGTCGTCTTGCCCAGCCCCGGCGGGCCGAACAGCAGCACGTGGTCCAGCGCTTCGCCGCGCGACTTCGCCGCCTCGATGAAGACCTTGAGGTTGCCCTTGGCCTGCTCCTGGCCGACGAACTCCGACAGCGTCTGCGGCCGCAGCGCCTTGTCGTGTCCCTCGAATGGCTGCGCCTCGCCGGAGACGATGCGGGTCATGCCTTGCCCCTCACCCGGCCTCTCCCCAGAGGGGAGAGGAGATCAGGTCGAAAGCCCTCTCCCCTCAGGGGAGAGGAGTGGGTGAGGGGACCGCGCCAGCCCATCACCGTCCCAACTCCTGCAGCCCGGCCTTGATCAGGGCCGGAATCTCCGCGTCCTCGCCCAGGCGCAAGGCCGCCTGCTCGACCACGCGGCGGGCGTTCACCTCCGCGACGCCCAGGCCCAGCAGGGCCGCCACCGCCTCGCCCACCGCCGACGGGGCGGGCGCCGCCGCCGGCCGCAGCGCCTGGGCGTGGAAGGTCGCCACCGGCCCGTCGGTCAGCTGCTTGTCCTTCAGTTCGGTGATCAGCCGCAGGGCGAGCTTGGGGCCCACCCCGTTGGCGCGTCCGAGCGCAGCCTTGTCCTCGCGCGCCACCGCCCCGACCAGCTCGGCGGGCGAGAGCACGTCCAGCACCGCCAGGGCGGCCTTGGGCCCCACGCCCTGGATCGCCAGCATGACCACGAAGGCGCGCCGCTCGTCGCGCCCGAGGAAGCCGTAGAGCTTCAGCCCTTGAGCCTCGGACCAGATGCTTTCGACGTGCAGCACCACCTCCTCGCCCAGGGGCGGCAGGTGGCCCAGCGTCCGCGATCCGCAACGGACCACATAGCCCACGCCGGCCACGTCGATCAGGGCCTCTTCCTCGCCGACCTCGGCCACCAGGCCGCGCAGCCGCCCGATCATGCGGCCGCTCCCAGCCGGCGGGCCTTGCGGTGATGGGCGTGGGCGATGGCGACCGCCAGGGCGTCGGCCGCGTCGGCCGTCGTCTCGCCGGCCGTGGGCAGCAGGCGGCGGATCATGAAGCCGACCTGACCCTTGTCGGCCCCGCCGGTCCCGACCACCGACTTCTTCACCACCGTGGCGGCGTACTCCGCCACCGGCAGCCCGGCTCGCGCCGGCACGATCATCGCCATGGCGCGCGCATGTCCGAGTTTCAGCGCCGAGGCGGCGTTGTTGTTCATGAAGGTCTCTTCCACCGCCGCTTCGTGCGGCCGGTGCCGTTCGACGATCTCGCTGATCGCCTCGAAGAGCACAAGCAGCCGCTCGGAAAAGGGCAGGCTGTCCTTCGGCGCGATCACCCCGTGCGCGACGTGCGCCAGCCGCGCGCCATCCACTGTGATCACGCCCCAGCCGGTGCGGCGCAGGCCAGGGTCCAGGCCAAGGATGGTCAGGGGGGCGAGCATGGGAATCGGCGCGTTCGTCATCTGTTCCGGCAGTCGTACAGGACGTCGGCGAGGTTAAGCAAACGTTGAGGCCACACTGTTCGCGCCAGGGGCGAGCGCGAAGATCAACGGCCAAGCTTTACGTCAAATGCTCCCCTTAATGTGAGAGATGTCTGGCGCGTTCGTGTTGATCGCCGCCGCGGCCGTTCTGCGTGTCGGATCAGCACGAGATGTTGGTGTCCGCATGACGAGAACGCACAACGGTTATTGTAAAGCTTAGCTCTGCGATGACTGCGCGTTTAATGCGAAATTTCTGTGACCGCTATTCAAACGGTAAACAAATGTTGACTCTAAATAACGGCGATATCCAAATACGCGGCGATTAGGAGCGTGCGCCGCTCGGGGCGCACGCGGGCGGGAGCATCGAAATGAGAGTGAGAACTCTGTTATTGAGTTCGGCCGTCGCCGCGGCCGCGCTTCTGGGCGCGTCGGCCGCTTCGGCGGCGAGCTGCGTCGGAACCTGCGGAACCCTGGCGCCCAATGGCGACGTCACGGCGCCGCCGGAGGGCGGACCGAACTACGGCTATGTCTCGACGGTCGACGGCGTCACCGGCGCCGGCCAGATCAGCGGCGTCGGCGGTACGAACGGTTCCGAATTCATCAGTGACGTCTTTGGGGCGGAGGCGGGCGACCCGCTGGCCTTCTACTTCAACTACATCACCTCGGATGGTTCGCAGTACACAGAATATGGCTTCGCCGAGCTCCTCACCGACGCAGGGGCGCACGTCGCCTATCTGTTCACCGCACGGACGACGCCGTCTGGCAACACCAGCCCGGGTTTCGGCCTGCCGGCCAACAGCGCGACCTTGACGCCCGCCACCACGCCGATCATCGGCGGCGCTCCGGAGTGGTCCGCGCTCGGCGAGCATAGCAACACCTGCTACGGCCCCGGCTGCGGCTACACCGGCTGGATCAAGTCGGAGTACGACATCCTCGCGACCGGCAACTACAAGGTGAAGTTCGGCGTGACCAACTTCCTGGACACCGACTACGACTCCGGAATGGCGTTTGCGGGTCTGACGATCGCCGGCGAGCCGATCGGCGGCGTGGTCCCCGAACCCTCCACCTGGGCGATGATGCTGCTCGGCTTCTTCGGCCTGGGTTCCATGCTGCGCCGCGGCCGTCGCGAGACGGCCCTGGCCCACGGCTAGGGGCTGGGGGGAGTATCCCGCCCGGCCGTCCCTGCCGGGCGGGAACTCCTTCGCGATCGCGGCGGTTCGTCCCCCATCGGACCAAGGAGTATGATCGCCATGGACTACCGCTTCTATCTGCTCAACTCGGACGGCAAGTTCGCCGACATGGAAGAGTGGAACTGCGCATCGGACGTGGCCGCCATGGAGCGTGCGGCCCGCCACGGTCACGCCTATGGGGCGGAGCTCTGGCGCGGCGACCAGCGCCTCAGCACCTTTTCCGGCCCGATGACCCGAAGGGCCGAGCAGCCGGGCGCCTAGCGCCCGCTCCAGAAGCGGAAGGCGTCCCAGCCGTTCTGGATCGCCTCCCGCGGAAGGCCGACCATGTCGGTGAGCGCCAGGGCCGGCGCGAAGATGATCCGCGACGCGCCTGGAATGAAGAATATCGCCAGGAAGAGCCCGACCATCGCCAGGCCTTCGATGGGCCTCAGCGCCTGTCGCCATGCATCCGGCAGAAAGGGGCGGATGACGCCATAGCCGTCCAGCCCCGGCACGGGCAGCAGGTTCAGCACGAGGGCGGTCGCCTGCAGGAAGGCGAGAAAGGCCAGGGCCTCCACCAGCATGGCCGCGCCGGGCGTGGCGAGCGGCGAATAGGCTACGCCCCAGGCCGCCGCCGTCAGCACCACCAGCACCGCTAAGGTTCCAAGCGGCCCGGCCAGGGAGGCCAGCGAACGCCAGATCCGGCTGCGCATCAGGTCCTCGCGCAGATAGACCGCCCCGCCGGGAAAACCGACGCCGCCGAGCACCACCGCCAGGATCGGGATCACGATCGAAACGCCGACGTCCACGTATTTGAGGGGATCGAGGGTGAGATAGCCCTTGGCGCGGATCGTATGGTCGCCCGCCTTGTAGGCGATGAAGGCGTGGCCGAACTCGTGCGCCATCACCGCCAGCACCCAGCCCAGGAGCACGAAGGCGAAGGTCAGCAGCCGCCCGACCGTTTCGCTGGGCGCCATCACCAGTCCCACGGCCGACGCGACCCACGCCCCGAACAGCAGGATGGCGTTCGGACTGATCGGCGGTCGGTCCGCCGCTATGGTGTCGGTCATGGACGGGTCACTGAGGCGATGGCGTGGTCGGCGGCCTTGGCGAGGATCAGGTCCGATCGTGACCGGGCGTGGACGATATGCTCGTGCAGGTTCTTCAGGTTGACCTCGCGCCAGACCATGCGCGCGAAGGCGTCGATCTCCTCGCGGTTCATATGGCGGAACCGAGCGTAGAAGGAGCGCGGATCATGCTCGGCCGCGTCCCATAGCTCGATGAATCGCGCGACATACCAGCGCTCGAGGTCGGCCTCGGCCGCCTCCATATAGACCAGCGCGTCCAACAGCTCGGGAGGGCCGGTCCGCGGATCGCGCAGGGCGAGACCTTCGAGGATCAACACGTCCGGCGGCGCGATCTTGCGCGTGAGCGCCGGATCGATGTCGTAGATCACGTGCGAATAGGTCGGGAAATCGGCCGGCGCCGTCCGCACGGTCGTCAGCGCCGCGCCCATGGCCGCGTGGTCGTAGGTCGCCGGCGCGCCCTTCTGGTTGAGGAGACCGAGGGTCTCGAGCCGCGCATTAGGGAACAGGAAGCCGTCGGAGCCGACCACCTCGACCCTTGCGCCGTCGTCCCTCAGATGCTCCGCCAAAGCCTGGGCCATGGTGCTCTTGCCCACCGCCACCGATCCGGTGATCCCGATGATGAACGGGCCTGTCCGCGGACGCAGCGGCGCCAGCTGTTCGGCGATGTCGTCGAGCCTCAAGATCACCATCCGTCGAAACGCGACACCAGAAATATGAGAGGACCGCCGGAAAGGACAGTCCTGAACCGCTCGCCGCCCGTCGGTGGCGTCCTTGGATGCGGCGCGGAGAAACCCCAGCGCGGCATTAGGCGTACACCTCATTGTATTGGCTGTTCAAAGACGCTTTGCTCGCGTTTTGGCGGGTAGAGGGCATGCCGCATTACACCTTCTCTTTCCTCAATCACTTGGGGGAGCCGTTCGACACGCGCACGCTTCCTTGCCGTGACGATGGCCACGCGATCGAATGCGGCCACGCGCTCCTGGCGCTGGGCTACCCTGTGGAGGTCCGCCTGGAAGGCGCTCTCGTGGAACTGTTGAAGCCCGACTTCAGCGAGCTGAACGCTTGGCTCCGCGCCTTCATGAAAAAGACCCAATAGAGGGCCTTCCCTTCCGTTAGGCTCCTGCCAAGCTCTGGTCCGCCTTTCCCTTGCGTCCGGGGCTCCGGCGTGGGAGGTACGGCTCAAACAATTGTTTAATTCATTGGGAGAAGACGATGAAGGCGGCGGTCTATTACGAGAACGGCGGCCCTGAGGTTCTGCGCTATGAGGACTTCCCCGATCCCAGCCTTCATCCGAAGGGTGTGATCATCAAGGTCGAGGCGATCGCCATCGAGGGCGGCGACACCCTCAACCGCTGGCGCGGCCCGCTCATGACCAACCCGCACGTGGTCGGCTACCAAGCCGCCGGCGAGATCATCGCCGTGGGCGCCGAGGTCTCGCATCTCAAGGTCGGCCAGAAGGTCGCCACCGTGAACAACTGGGGCAGCCACGCCGAGCTGCGCTCCGTGCCGGCCCGCAACTGCTGGGTCATTCCCGACGGCTATGACGTGAAGAAGGCCGCGGCGATCCCGGTCACCTTCGGAACCGCCGACGACTGCCTGTTCGACGCCGCCAACCTCAAGGCTGGCGAGACCGTCCTCGTCCAGGCCGGCGCCTCGGGCGTGGGCGTGGCGGCCATCCAGCTCGCCAAGCGCGCCGGCGCTACGGTCCTGGCCACCGCCTCGTCCGACGAGCGGCTGGAGCGGCTGAAGCCGCTCGGCCTCGATCATGGGATCAACTACGCCCGCGAGGACGTGGTGAAGGAGGTCATGCGCCTCACCGACAAGAAGGGCGCGGACGTCATCGTCGACTCGGTCGGCGGTCCGACCCTGCAAGGCTCGATCAATGCGCTCGCCTATCGCGGCCGGGTCTCCATGGTCGGCGCCGCCGGCCGCGAGCCGATGGTGGTCGATGTGGGCGGCATGATGGGCGGCAACCGTCAGCTCCGCGGCGTCTTCCTCGGGGCCGAGATCATGACGGACCGCGCGCACGACAACATCCAGCGCCTGATGGAGGAAGCCGCCCGCGGCGAGCTGGAAGTCGTCATCGACAAGGTCTTCCCGCTCTCCGACGCCGCCGGCGCCCACGCCTATATCGAAAGCCGCGCCGCCGTCGGCCGCGTGGTGCTCGTCCCGTAGGATCGCCTTCTCCTCTCCCCCGAGGGCGGGGGAGAGGATGGGTGAGGGGGCGTCGACGCCGCACCCGCATGTCTCGCATCGCGACGCTGCGCGCCGCCCCACCCGACCTCTCCCCGTGCGCGGGGAGAGGAGCTAACGGAGCCTCCCATGCCTCGCGCCAAGAACGGCTCAGTCGAACTCGAGTACGAAACCTTCGGCGCCGCCGAGGCGCCGGCCATCCTCCTGATCAACGGCCTCGGCTCCCAGATGACCCGCTGGCCGGTGGAGTTCTGCGAACGCCTCGCTGGCAAAGGCTATCGCGTCATCCGCTTCGACAACCGCGACGTGGGCAAGTCGACCTGGTTCGACCCTGGTGACGCCTACACGCTCTCCGACATGGCCGCGGACGCCGTGGCGGTGCTCGACGCCGCGGGCGTCGCCAAGGCGCATGTCGCGGGCATGTCCATGGGCGGGATGATCGCCCAGCTCGTCGCCATCGAGCACCCAGGCCGCGTGCTCTCCCTGACCTCGATCATGTCGGCGACCGGCGCGCCCGGCACGATGGATCCTGCGCCCGCCGCCTCCAAGGTGCTCAGCGCGCCGGCGCCCGACCCCAAGCTCGATTTCGAGGCCTTCGTCGCCCACGGGGTCAAGAACGCCCAGATCATCGGCAGCCCCGCCTATCCGTTCGAAGAGGCCGCCTTGCGCCAGCGGGTGATCGACGAGTACGAGCGCGCCTTCACCCCCACCGCCAGCCAGCGCCAAATGGCCGCCATCCGCGCCGACGGCGACCGCACCGAGCGCCTGCGCAAGCTGAACGTGCCCACGGTCGTCCTGCACGGGGCGGACGATCCCCTCGTCCAGGTGATCGGGGGCGAGGCCACCGCCCAGGCGATCCCGGGCGCCGAGCTGCGGGTCGTCCCGGGGATGGGTCACAACCTGCCGCCGTCGCTCTACGACACCTTCATCGACGCCATTCTCGCCGCCGCCGCGCGCGCTTAAGCTTCACGACGAAAAAGGAACACCCATGGGACGTCTTTCCGGCAAGACCGCCGTCATCACCGGCGCCGGCTCTGGCATCGGCCGCGCCTCTTCGCTGCTGTTCGCGGCCGAGGGCGCCAGCTTGATCATCGCCGACAAGATGGAAAGCGTCGATGAGACCGCGCGCCTGGTGACCGAAGCCGGCGGCAAGGTCGTGGCTCTCAAGGGCGACGCGGGCGACGAGGCCTTCGTCGAAAGTCTGGTGGCTAAGGCGGTCGCCGAATATGGCGGCCTCGACGTCGCCTGGGCCAACGCCGGCGTCTCCGGCGGCTGGACCGCCTTTAACGACCAGGACGCCGCCTTCTGGGCCGAGATCCTGCGGGTCAATCTGATCGGGGCCTTCCTGCTGGTGAAGCACGCCTCGCGGGTGATGATCCCGGCGGGCAAGGGCTCGATCATCTGCACGGCCTCGGTCGCCGGTATCCGTTCGGGCGCTGGCGGCTCGCCCTATTCGGCCTCCAAGGCCGGCGTCATCAATCTCGCCCAGACCTCGGCCAACGAGTTCTACGGGACAGGGGTGCGCGTCAACGCCGTCTGCCCCGGCCTCATCGAGACGGGCATGACCCAGGCGATCTTCGACGGCGCCCGCGCTCGCGGCAACGAGGACAAGATCGGCCAGCTCAATCCGCTGACCCGCGGCGGCGTCCCGATCGAGATCGCCAACGCCGGCCTGTTCCTGGCCTCGGACGAGAGCTCCTACGTGAACGGTCAGGCCATCGTAGTCGATGGCGGGCTTTCCTCGTCCCACCCGGTGGTGCGCCGCAAACGATGATCTACCTCCTGCGCCACGGCCAGACGGACTACAACCGCGAAGGACGCCTCCAAGGCCAAAGCGAATCCCAGCTGACCGAGCTGGGCATGGCCCAGGTCCAAGCCATGGCCGATCTGCTCAAGGCGCAGATCGGCGATGCGGCCGGCTGGCGGCTCCTGGCCAGTCCGCTCAAGCGGACCCGCCAGTCGGCGGCCATCGTAGCGCAGGCCCTGGGGCTCGAGGTGGAGATCGAGCCCCTGCTCATCGAGGTCGGCTGCGGCGTCTGGGAGAACCAGCTCTACGACGACATCCGCAAGACCTATCCCAAGGACTTCACCGGCCCCGGTTGGTGCTTCCGCTCCCCGGACGGCGAGCGGTTCGAGCATGTGGACGACCGGGTCCGCGCCTTCCTCCGCGGCCTTCCGCCCGAAGGTGAGCGAAGGGTGATCGCGGTGGCCCACGGCATTTCCGGCAGCCTGCTCCGGGGCGCCTATCTTGGCCTGTCCTCCCAGGCGACCTTGATCCAGGACACGCCGCAGGATGCGATCTTCCGCCTGACCGAGGGCAGGGTGGAGCGGCTGGCCTGCCGACCGGTGGCCCTGGCGTGATCTATCTCGTCCGTCATGGTCAGACCGTCTTCAACGCCGAGGGGCGTCAGCAGGGACATCTGGATTCGGCCCTCACGGCGCTTGGCCGGGCTCAGGCGACGGCGGTCGGCCGGTTGTTGCAAGGACTGATCGGGAAACCTGACGGTTGGCGGCTTATTGCAAGCCCGCTCGGCAGGGCCCAGGCGACCGCGGCCGTGATCGGCGAAACCTTACGATTGCCGGTGGAGACCGACCCCCGGGTGATCGAGGTTTCCTTCGGCGAATGGGACGGTCGGCTCCGGCGCGAACTGGCGCTCGAGCATCCTGAAACCTTCTCCCGCAAGGACTGGCAGTTCGCCGCGCCTGGCGGCGAGAGCTTCGAGGCGGTGCATGCCCGCGTCTCCGCCTGGCTCGCCGACCTGCCGCCCGAACCTTCCAGGAAGGTGATCGTGGTGGGCCATGGCGGCGCCGGGCGGGTCCTGCGCGGCGCCTTTCTGGGGCTAAGCCGGCAGGATACCTGGGACCAGGAGGTTCCGCAGGACGCCGTCTACCGCCTCGCTAATGGAGCAGTCGTGAGGTTCGACTGCGAACCTGCCGAAGGTTGAAGCGGCCGGTTGCGGCCATCAGGCCGAAGGCGGCGACCGCGCCCAGCAGGAATGCTCCGGCCACGGCCGTGGAAAGCCCCGCAGCGCCGACATGGATCGGCGGGCGATCCATCCAGCGCACCACCGACCGGGTCGGCTCCTCATCGAGATAGTCGTCGAGATAGTCGGCCATCACCTGCTCCTGGGCTGTGCGCAGGCCTAACCCGCTCTGCGGGCGCAGGTTCCCCGACTGGCGTTCGCGCCCGCCTGGCGTTAGAAGCCGCCCACTGAACTTTCAGAGAGACCCATGGCCGGACATTCCAAGTTCAAGAACATCATGCACCGCAAGGGCCGCGCGGACGCGGCGCGGTCCAAGCTGTTCTCTAAGCTTTCGCGCGAGATCACCGTGGCCGCGAAGTCGGGCTTGCCAGACCCGGCGATGAACCCGCGCCTGCGCCTGGCGGTCGCCAACGCCAAGGCCGAGTCCATGCCCAAGGACAATATCGAGCGGGCCATCAAGAAGGGCGCGGGCGGTGACGGCGAGAACTATGAAGAGGTGCGCTACGAAGGCTTCGGCCCCGGTGGGGTGAACCTCATCGTCGAGGGACTGACCGACAACCGCAACCGTGCGGCGTCGAACATCCGGACCATTTTCTCGAAGAACGGCGGGAACTTAGGCGCATCCGGCTCGGTGACCTTCCAGTTCGACCGCATGGGCGAGATCACCTATCCGGCTTCCGTCGGCTCGGAGGACAAGGTCATGGAGGCGGCCATCGAGGCCGGCGCCCAGGACGTGGAATCCGACGAGGAAAGCCACGTGATCTACACCGCCTTCGAGGATTTCGCCGAGGTCGCCGCGACCCTGGAAGGGGTGCTGGGCGAGGCCAAGTCCAGCAAGATCGTCTGGCGTCCCAAGAGCACGACCCAGGTCGAGGGCGAGGCGGTCGCCACGCTCCTGAAGCTGATCGACGCCCTCGAGGACGACGACGACGTGCAGAACGTCTACGGCGACTACGACATCTCCGACGAGGAGATGGAAAAGTACGCCTAAGGAACAGTCCAGTCCCGGCGGAAGCTTAACCGCACTTCGCGCGTTCTGCCGGGATGGACCTTTTCCGCCACGCCTATCTCGTGCCCATCCTCGCCGCGGTCCTGGCGGGCGGCCTGATCGGCTATGAGCGGGAATACCGCGGCCGGGCGGCCGGGGTGCGGACCCACATCCTGGTCTGCCTGACCTCGACCCTGCTCATGCTGGCGGCGGTCTATCAGGTCGAATGGATGCGGGGCACGCCGGAAGATGTGATCCGCATCGATCCGGTCCGCATGGCCCACGGCATACTCACGGGCATCGGTTTTCTCTGCGCCGGCGTGATCTTCCGCGAGGGTTTCTCGGTCCGCGGCCTCACCACCGCCGCCTCGCTGTGGATCACCGCCTCGCTCGGCATTCTCTACGGGATCAGCCTGCACGGGCTGGCGATCGCCGGGACGGCCGCCACCCTGCTCGTGCTCGCCGGCCTGCGTCTCGTGGAGGCGCGATTGCCGCGTCAGCGGCATGTGGACGTGGCCATCCGCTACGGACGGGAACAGGCGCCGACAGAGGCCGAGTTCAAGGCCTTCTTTGCTGAGCACGGGCTCATTCCCGACACCCTGGTGGTGCGCCTGCTGCCCGAGGAAGGCGGCGTGGAACTCGCCTCCACCCTGCGCGGGCGCTCTGGCCCGTCCTGCCAGCCGATCGTCGACAAGCTGCTCGCCGATCCCGCTGTCGTCGCCTTCGAGCTGTCTCCTCGCCACGAATAGCCCTTTCGTCGCAAGCCTCTTCGGCCCGCCGAGGAAACCCGCGAACAAGCTGCGCATTGTTTCAGGGGGACTTGGAGGGCTGGATGC
>Ga0182741_1005294_pt1 | contig 12104 bp, 10 predicted proteins | sample eDN5th37CBELigOP_FD_128874 | JGI IMG/M metagenome (GOLD analysis project Ga0182741, IMG submission 128874) | Enriched Organic Plus compost microbial communities from Emeryville, California, USA - eDNA 5th pass 37_C BE-Lig OP (version 2) (version 2) ...
CGTCGGATGTCTTGGTCGCTCTGTACCATGGTCTCGCGGGCGGCACGCTGTTGGTCGCCACGGTAGAAACGTTCGAGGCGGCTCTTCTTGGGTTCCTGGTAGCCGCAGCCATTGGTCTGATCGTGGGCATTGCGCTCGGTCTCACGCCATGGCTGGAAAGCGTGGTGGGGCCTTCCATAGATGCGATGCGGCCCGTGCCATCTGTTGCGCTGATACCCCTGGCCTTGATGATTTTTGGCTTTGGTGTGCGAATGGAGGCCGCCGTGGTGGCGTTTGCGTGTTTGTGGCCGATTCTAATCGTCACGATCTCGGCCGTACGTAGCGTGGATACCTCCTTGCTGAATGTGGCGCGGGTACTGGAAATGACAGCCTGGCAGCGCATGGTCAAAATAGTTCTACCCGCAGCGCTTGCACGGATAGCCGTCGGACTGCAACTGGCCCTGGCAATTTCGTTGGTTGTGGCGGTCACCGTCGAGATCGTTCTCAATCCTCGAGGGCTCGGTCACGGCATGATGTCCGCGCAGCAGGCGATGCGCTTCGACCAGATGTATGCCCAGTTACTGTGGATTGGGGTGGTTGGCTGGGGGCTCAGCGCCGGCAGCCAAGCACTGCTTAACATCTGCTCGCCGGCGTATCGTGCCGAGCGCAGCAAGGAGCGGGCATGAGTGCGCGCACACGCTGGCTGAACCGCATCGGTGCCATTGGTTTCGCGTTGCTTCTTTTAGCAACGTGGCAATTGCTGGCCATGCTCGAAGTCATCTCACCGTTGTTCTTTCCTTCGCCCACTCGCACTTTGGGTGAGCTCTGGTCTCAGATTGTCAGCGGAAAGATCTGGGAACCGTTCTCTGAAACCGTGCTTCGAATGTTTTACGGTTGGCTGGTTGCGTCGTTGCTGGGGGTGGGTTTGGGCGCATTGATAGCAGGTTCACGCACAAGCCGGCAGCTTTTCACCCCCACGCTTGAGTTTCTACGCCCCATGCCGGCGTCCGCGATTATCCCGGTGGCCATCCTGGCTTTTGGCCTTACCAACAAAATGTCGACAGCGGTGATTGCGTTCGGTTCCATCTGGCCCGTGCTTCTGGCCGCCGTGCAGGGATTCTCTTCCGTCGAACCACGCTTGCTCGAGGTGGCTGACGCCATGCGCATGAATGCGTGGGACCGCTTCAGGAAGGTATCGCTGCCAAGTGCCATGCCCGATATTCTGGCCGGGGCGCGTGTGGGTTTGGCCATTGCGCTCATTCTGGCGGTGGTCACCGAGATGCAGGCGTCGTTGCCGGGTCTTGGTCAAAGCATCCTCATGGCACAGCGTTCGTACCGCACTCCCGAACTGTACGCCGGCGTGGTAATGTTGGGTGTTATCGGGTTTGGCGCCTCTATGTTGCTGCAATGGATAGAGCGCTGCATTTTGAGATGGCGGTCCGTTCAGTGAGATTAAGCTATGACTCAAGTGCAAGATCGGGGCGTCGAGGGCACGCAATATAACGCCCAGTGCCCCTTAAGGTTTCAGCAACACATGGAGTCCATGTTTTCGGTCGGCCTCATGGTCAAGTCCGAAGACGAAAACCCCTTCGAGGCCAAGATCTCGGCCTATCGGGGGCGTAAACTGCGCTTCGCTTCACTGCGATTTTCGCCCCATTCGACGTCTTCACTTGCTGTTGGGCAGCGGTCCAATCGTCTACTGGTTACCTTGCAGAAAGAAGGCGTTGCCTTGGTGCACCAGGACGGAAGGGAGTGCCGGGTCGAGGCGGGCGACATATTCATGGTCGACCCGCAACGTCAGTTCTTTATCGAGACAGGCGAAATTCTCACTCATTCTGTCTACCTGGAACCCGAACAATTGCGCAATCTCGTGCCTGATTTCGACCACTACACGGCTCGGGTCATCAACGGGCGCCAGGGTACGGGAGCACTTTTCAGCGGCTTGCTCGACGGCATGTTCCGTCTGGCTCCGGTACTGAATGAAGAAACCGCTGATCGAATTGCAGAGTCGCTGCCCTATGTGCTGACGGCGGCGCTTAGTAGTCTGGCCATCGATCAACCCGTTCCGCCTTCACGATTAAAGCAACTGCATAAGCAGCGGATATTGCGCTACATGCAAGACAATCTGCGCGACAGCGATTTGTCGGCTTCGTCTATTGCTGCCGGAGTGGGGCTGTCCACGCGCTACGTCTACGAACTGTTTTCGGACGAAGAAGAATCCCTTATGCGGCGCGTGCTGCGCAGCCGCCTTGAGCGGTGTCGTGCTGAGCTCGCTGTGCCCATGGCGGGCGGGCGCTCCATCGGAGAAATCGCCTATTACTGGGGCTTTAACGATGTCGCACATTTCAGCCGGGCCTTCCGCAAACAGTTTGGAATGGCTCCGAGGGAATATCGTCATCATCAGGCGCTGCGACATACCGCTCAGCAATAAATGGCGCTCTTGGCTGGGTGTCATAGCCGGTTCCACGCCCTGAACCGCTCGCAAACAAGTGCCGCCAGTTTGTTAGTATGGTAATAACGTCGTCGATGTCGGTTGCACTGCAGCAGTCGCCTACAATGCCCCGTGGGCATTTTCAGCGCACGTAGATGTGCCTAAAGTTCGCGAAGCGAGCCGAAAATCATCGATAATAGCGGCAATCTGAATTCAATCTTAAGGGTACTGTCATGGCCTCAGTCAATAAAGTCATTCTCGTCGGCAACTTGGGACGCGATCCCGAAGTCCGCTACAGCCCCGACGGTGCCGCGATATGTAATGTTTCTATCGCCACCACCTCACAATGGAAAGACAAGGCCACCGGCGAACGTCGCGAAGAAACCGAGTGGCATCGTGTCGTTTTCTATAACCGCCTGGCCGAAATTGCCGGCGAATACCTTCGCAAGGGTCGTTCGGTATACGTAGAAGGCCGCCTCAAAACTCGCAAGTGGCAAGACAAGGACACTGGCGCCGACCGTTTCTCCACCGAAATCGTGGCCGACCAGATGCAGATGCTCGGCGGCCGCGCCGATAACATGGGCGATGCGCCTATGGGCGATTACGCCGGTGGGCAGCCTCAACAGCGCACCCAGCGCCCACCTCAGCAGCAGCAGCAGCGGCCTACCTCGCAAGGTGCTCCGGCGGCCAACCTGGCCGATATGGACGACGATATTCCGTTCTGATTAACGGTTTACCGTTATTGTCGCGCTGATTTCTCCAGCGCTTTTTCCCAGGCACGTCCAAGCTGCAGTACCTGCCAGTCTGCACCCGGCTTGCCGAGAATCTGAAGCCCGGCTGGTAGCCCCTGTGGGTTGAGGCCGGCCGGCACACTCAGCGCCGGGCACCCCATCAACGTCGCGAGTATCGTGACTTCCATCCAGCGATGGTAGGTGTCCATGGCGCGGCCGTTAATTTCCTTCGGCCAGTGTATATCCACATCGAACGGAAACACCTGCGCGGCCGGCAGCACCAGAAACTCCACGCTTTCGAACATATGCATGACTTTGCGATAGATGGCGGAACGCGTCAGCGACGCACTGAACAGCTGCGATGCCGGCATGTTCAGGCCTTGCTCCACTTCCCAGACAGCTTCGGGCTTAAGTTGTGATCGCCGCTTGGGGTCGGCGTGATGCACGCCCAAAGTGCCGGCCAGCAGATAGTGTCGCCACGTCAGCCATGTATCCCATAGTTGCGCAGGAGAAAAGGGTGGCTTCATTGATTGAACTGTGGCACCTAAAGTATCGAACGTAGACAACGACTCTTCGCAAAGCTCGAGCACACCAGGCTCGAATGGAAGATGCCCGTCCAAGTCGCCTAGCCAACCGATTCGAGTGCCTTCAAAGTCTTGTTCGAGTATGCCCCTTGAAACCAGCTCATCGGGGTGGACGTGTCCGGCCGGACCAGCAGGCAAGCAATCGCGGCGGGAAAATGGGTCATACCCATCGTGACCGGCCTGTGTCAGCAACAGCATGGCCAGGTCGGTGATGTTTCTGGCCATAGGTCCGTCGGTGGCCAATTGTTGGCAGAAGAGGTCGGGGCTGCCGGAGGGAACACGCCCGTGTGAGGGGCGCAATCCATATACGTTGTTGAATGCGGCGGGATTACGCAATGAACCCATCATGTCGCTGCCGTCAGCCACAGGCAGCATTTTAAGCGCCAGGGCTACAGCCGCGCCGCCGCTTGAGCCGCCTGCCGTCAGTGAGGGATTCAGGGCGTTTCGCGTGGGCCCAAAAACCGGGTTGTAGGTTTGCGACCCCAGGGCGAACTCGGGCACGTTGGTCTTGCCGATAAAAATTGAACCGGCAGCGCGCATGCGTGCGACGACGGGTGCGTCGATGTCGGGAACAAAGTTTTGCAACAGGGGCGAGCCAAAGGTGGTGCGCAATCCGCGGGTCAGGGTTACGTCTTTGGGCGCCTGCGGCATGCCATGCATCCAACCCAAGTACCTGCCTTCAGCCAGCATCTGGTCGTGCTTGGCCGCCTCGCTCAAAAGTTCATCATCGGGTCGTAACGACACGATCGCGTTGTAGGTTGGGTTTAGCCGATGTATCTGCTGCAGGTAAGACTGCATGACCTCGACGCACGATATGTGTTTGCTCCGTATAAATCGGGATAGCGTTACGGCGTCCAGATGGGTGATGCTGTCCATGCCTGTCTCCTTTTTAGGGGTGTCCACCATTTATGCATGGAAACCCTGATGTCCTTTTCAGGATAGCAATATATACTTTTATTGGATTTATATATTTTGAGCGTTTTGTATATATGATACTTAGATAGAGCTTGCTTCAAAAAGCAACTCATGACGTAATCCTACTAACGAGGCCGCAGAGCTTCGCCAAATCAAACAATAAACAGCTAGACAGGCATCCAACAGGAGACAAAACATGACGATCGATCGACGTGCCTTTTTAGCCGCTGTCAGTGCAATGGGTGCAGGCACACTTGCATCCAAAGCGTTTGCACAGTCAGGCGGCAAGCCTTCGGGCGACCCAATTCGCATCGGTGGCACACTGGCCCTGACCGGCCCCCTGGCTTCTACGGGTCTGGTTCACAAGCTTACCGGCGAAATCTATATTGACGACTTGAATGCACGCGGGGGCTTGCTGGGCAGGCCTGTCGAGTGGGTACTGAAAGACGATCAGTCAAAGCCCGACGTGGCACGCACGCTGTACGAGCAGCTCGTCACTTCCGACAAGGTCGATCTTCTGATTGGTCCTTACGCCACCGGCAACATTCTTTCTGCCATGGGTGTTGCTCAGCGCTACAACAAGATGCTGGTGCATCACACGTTCGGCATTCCCAAGCTTGCCAAGTATGAGCGGCAATTTCCGGCATGGTCGCTTGGGCCCGACCCCGAAACCACCACTCCCACCATGCTGCTCGACATGATGGCGCAATCTGACAATCCGCCAAAACGCGTGGCTGTGGTCACCAGTAAGTTTCCGTCGGTTCACTTCGTGTCATTGGGTGCCCGCGACGTCATCAAGAACAAAGGTCTCGAAGAAGTCCTTTTCCTCGAGTGGGACTTCGGCAACCGCGATTACGCGCCGATTGCCGGCCGCATCAAAGAAGCGGATCCCGACCTGCTGTGGGTGGGCGGCCTGGGACTCGAAGGCGTCATGTTGCTCGACGCCCTCAAAAAAATCGATTACATCCCGCGTAATCACTTCCACCTGTACCCCGCGCCGGCCCCCATGTTGAAGGCACCCGAGGCCAACGGTGCGTTGTCGCTCACGGTCTTCGAGGCGCATCCTCCGTTTACCGATAACCCGGTGGCAGATAAGTTCGTCAAGGAATATGCGGTACGGGCGCAGAAAGCCAACTTGCCCGACACGGCGGTCGAGGTACAGGCCGCAGCCTCGTTCTCGGCATGGCAAATTCTCGAGGCAGCAGTCAAGGCCACCAATTCCCTTGACGACGAGAAGCTGGCCGAATGGCTGCGCAACAACACGGTAGAAACTATTCAAGGTAAGCAGCGGTTCAACGAGCGCGGCAACTTCGGTGATGACCTTGGACGAATCAAACAGGTGCAGGACGGCAAGTGGGTCACAATTTGGCCCACCGAATGGGCTGCGCCTGGCGCCAAGCTTCGTACCAAGTAATCTCGGAACCTAAATTTGTTGCTTAGCAGATGACACTACCAAGCTCCACCTTGTTGGCCCAGTCCATTCTGGCGGGCATTTTCACCGGCGCGTTATATGGACTTCTGGGGCTTGGGCTAAGCCTGTCCTGGGGCATGTTGCGCCAGATAAATCTGGCGCACTTCGCCCTGGCATTTGTGGGTGCGTATCTTACCTATCAGCTTGCCAGCTATGGGGGCGTCGACCCCATGCTGACGCTGCTGATGATTGTGCCGTTATTTTTTGTGTTCGGCATAATCGTTCACTGGGTGTTGTCCCATTTCAAGGTAACACCCTTCAATTCCTTGCTGATCACCTTCGGCCTGACCATCATCATCGAAGCGATGCTGCAATGGATCTGGACAGCCGATTACCGCAGGTTGGAATCCAGTTACGCCGAGCATCGCTACCGGGTGGGCGACCTGTTCCTGCCGCTGCCCGAACTCATCACCTTGGGCCTTAGTGTGGGTATCGCCGTCGCCGCATGGCTGGTACTCAAGCGCAGCGATATCGGCAAGGCGCTACGTGCCGCGGCCGAAGACGCGCCCATCGCAGCGGCCTTCGGTATCAATCAACGTGCGTTGGCCTTACTTCTATCGGGGCTCAACGCCGCATTGGCGGGTGTTGCGGGCGTGTGTATCGCGCTTAGCTATACCCTGGCTCCGTCTCAAATCTATACCTGGATTGGCGTGGTGTTTGCGGCCGTCATGCTGGGAGGGCTCGGTCGCCCGATGGGTCCACTTATCGCCGGCTGCATCATCGGCGTGTCTGAAGCAGTCACCATGGCGGTGGCGTCGCCTTCATTGGCGCCGCTCGTGTCCTTCTCTCTACTCATTCTTGTGTTGCTAGTCCGTCCAGGTAGGGCTTGATCATGCGTCGTTCTCTAACACTCGTCCTGCTTGCCGGCGTGATGCTGGCCATCGTGCCGTATCTCGGACTTCCGGCTTTTTACGAATCTGTTCTATACCTGATTTTCCACTGGGTTGCTCTCGCAACGTCGTGGAACATCTTGTCGGGCTATTCAGGCTACTTCTCGTTTGGTCATGGTGCTTTTTACGGCATCGGCATGTACACCACGGCCACCCTTACCAGCCAGTTCGACGTGCCCTTCCTCTGGACACTTCCCGTGGCTGCGGCGTTCGCCGCCCTGTTTGGAATTGTGTTGGGGGCGGTGTCATTCCGAGTCAAGGCGGTTCGGGGCGAACTCTTTGCTTTATTGACACTCGCTGCCACGTTCGTTGTTGCCACCATTGTGCTCAACGTGCCGCTCATCGATGGCGGGCAGGGTGTTTATTTGAGTGCGGTGCCGATGCCTGACTTCGGTCCTTCGCCATCAGGTACCTTCTATTTGCTTGCCTTGGGCGCCGCCGTTGGCACACTCGTCGTTGCGTTGTTGATTTATTACGCTCGTTTTGGCACAGGGCTATTCGCCATTCACGACGACGAAGACGTGGCCGAAGTCCTGGGCGTTCCCACCTTCAAGTACAAGGTCACTGCATTCGGGCTCTCTTGCGCATTGGCAGGCGTGGTGGGCGGCATTCAAGCCATGTTTGTTTCGTACGTTACCACTGGCGACGTGTTTACCGTCGCGCTGCCGCTTACGGTGGTGCTGATGAGCGTTCTTGGTGGAACACGACACTGGCTTGGTCCTTCGGTGGGCGCACTGGTCATCACAGTGCTGTTGTATAGCTTTACCGCAGGCGACAGTGCCGTCATCGGCAAGGTCGCCATGGGCGTAATCCTGATCGTGGTCATTTTGTTCATGCCCGAAGGTATCTTGGGTCAGGCGCTCACGCGTTTTGGTCGTAAACCTAAAGATCGCGAGGCACACGCGTCGTTACCGCCGTCGGCTATCAATCAGCAATTAGCAACGGCCGAAGCAGGTACCGCTTCCATGCCGGCCTCCGCCCGCCCTGGTGAAGTAGCACATGGAGCCGCTGCTGCCGAATCTTTTGCGCCGAAGCGCAAAGCAGCTGCATCGGCGTCCAGCGATGTGTTGCTCGTCGCAAAAGACGTCGCCAAGTCCTTCCGAGGGGTACGCGCGTTAAAGGGCGTCAACCTGTCCGTGTATCGTGGAGAGATTCTTGGCCTGCTGGGCCCCAACGGCTCGGGCAAGTCGACGTTCATCAATGTGGTCAGTGGCCATTTCCCGGCCACGGCGGGCAGTATCGTATTCAAAGGACAAGAGCTGGTCGGCAAACATGCCCACCTGGTGGCGCGCTGCGGTATATCTCGTACCTATCAGATTCCGCGTCCGTTCGCCCACCTTTCTGTGCTGGAAAATGTGGCCTTGCCTGCCATGTTTGGAGGCCAGCTTACTGAACGTCGACAGGCCGAAGAAGATGCCTGGCAGTGGCTCGAATTTACCGGACTGGCCGGCAGGGCCCATGCCTTGCCCGACGATCTCAATCTGCATCAACGCAAGTTTCTGGAGTTCGCCCGCGCGTTGGCGGCCAAGCCCGAGCTGCTGATGCTCGACGAGGTCTTATCGGGCCTTACTCCCTCTGAAATCGACGAGGCCGTTGCTTTGATTCATCGTATCCGTGAGCAGGGCACGACCATATTGTTTGTCGAACACGTAATGCGCGCCGTAATGGCCCTGTGTGATCGCATTGTGGTCTTCGATCAGGGGTTGGTGCTTGCCGAAGGCGAACCCCAACAGGTCATGAGCCGCCCAGATGTCGTGTCAGCCTACCTGGGTAAACCCATCGAAAACGAACAGTCGCCCAACGTATCCGGGGCGCGCAATGGTTCAGGAGTCCATGCCCATGCTTGAGGTTCAATCGATACGTGTCGCATATGGGGCGGCAACCGCATTGTGGGATGTGTCTCTTGAGGTGGGTGCCGGAGAACTCCTTTGCGTCGTCGGTCCTAACAGCGCCGGCAAGACCACGCTCATCAACGCCATCGCCGGCTTGAACCGCATCAGTGCGGGCAAACTTGTATTCGACGGAAGGGATATTTCGCGCTTGCCATCGCATCGCTTCTGCGCGGCGGGCATCGCCCTGGTGCCCGAAGGCCGACGGCTCTTCACCGAAATGACGGTGCGCGAGAATCTGGAACTGGGTAGTTACATCAGTGCAGCCAAGGCACAGCGCGCAGATTCGCTCGACCGCGTCTGCCATTTATTCCCGGCCTTGGTTCCCAAACTCGAAGACCCAGCCGGCTCTTTGTCGGGCGGCCAGCAACAGATGGTGGCCATCGGGCGCGCGCTCATGGCGAAGCCGCGTCTTCTGCTTCTTGATGAACCCTCGTTAGGCCTGGCACCCAGCATCGTGCTGGATATGTTCCGGGTAATTCGTGACATTCATGCTGAAGGCATGGCGGTGCTGCTGGTTGAGCAAAACGTGACGATGGCCCTGCAAGTGGCTCAGCGGGCAGCTGTGCTTGAAGAAGGCCGAATCGTGGCAGCAGGAACCCCAGACGAGCTTCTGGCCCGCCCGGAACTGCGGCGGGCCTACCTGGGGCTGGATACCGAAGAGGCCGTTCAGGCCTGAGTTTCTTCGGTGGGGGCTTCGGTGTTGGCGACGAAGTAATCCGGGACGTCGGGGCCCCACAAGTACATGGAGTCTTCGGGCGGGTATTCGCCCGCTTCCCACGGCGCCCCGGCGGCCACGTAGTCGATGTCGGCCGAGTACTCAGAGAACGAGCCCCAAGGGTCTTGCACGTAGTGGAAATAGTTTGACCCCAGCACGTGCCGGCCCACGCCCCAGCCTTTCTTGTAGCCGACCGCACCCATTTGATCGGCACCGCGTCCGACGTCGTCGAGCGTGGCGACATCCCATGAACAATGGTGAAAGCCTTTAGCGGGGCTTTTGGCAAAAGCCAGGATGTGATGATCGCAGCCGTGAGGGGCGTGCGTGAAGGCAATGATGTCCAGCGACTTGTCAGACAGCCGCAGGCCCAGAGCCTTGTTGTAGAAATCGGTGGCGCGCAGCACGTCGGGTGTGAACAGCAGTACGTGCGAAAGACGACGAGGTTGCACACGCCCGCCTTGTGAACGCGAGTACGCGCCGCGCTGGTTCTCTTGGGCAACTGGCACGCTGAAAGGCGCTTTGGATGTCGGCATGGTGCGTGCCCCTTCCTTGACCTGAATCAGGTTGCCGTCTGGGTCGTGGAACCAGATACCTTCACCGGTTTTGAGGGGAGAGTTACGATTGAAATCTGCGCCGGCAGCCTGAACCTGAGCCTTGATGCTGGCCAGTTCGCCTTCGTGGCAGGCGAAGCTTAGGTAGGCAAGGGACTTATGGTCGGATGCAAGCAGGCGGCCCCAGCGGTGATTGTCAGCGGCGTGAAGATGGAGCTCGCCGTCGCGGCGGACCACGGTCAGACCGAAATTTCCGTAGAAATGTTCGGCCTGATCGAGAGACGGCACGTTAAGGGCGAAATGGTCGATAGAGTGGACGGCTGCATTGCCGCCGGGTTGAGCTGTCATGTCTTCCTCCGGTGCGTCGGAATGTAATGGGGGGCGTTCTTATATTTTTTCCCCCCTTGTTTGGGGTTAGGCTTCGTCCACGATGGGGTTACGCAGCGTGCCCAGTTTTTCGACTGTGACTTCGCAAACGTCGCCATCGCGCATCAGCAATTTGGGATCGCGTGCCCAGCCTATACCGGCGGGTGTACCCGACACGATGACATCGCCCGCTTCCAGGGTAATGGCCTCGCTGATAATCGAGATAAGGGTGGCCACGTCAAAAATCATGTCAGAGGTGCTGGCCGATTGCACTACGTTGCCATTAAGGCGGGTTTCGATTTTTAGACCCTTGGCGCCGGCGGGAAGTTCGTCGGCCGTGACCAGGTCGGGGCCAAAGCCTCCGGTAGCATCAAAGTTCTTGCCGACTGTCCATTGCGGCGCCTTGAATTGGTATTCGCGCACGGAGCCGTCATTGAAAATGGAGTAGCCAGCGACGCAGTCAAGCGCGGCGTCCTTGGAAATATGGCGCCCGCCTTTGCCCAGCACCACCGCGACCTCGCCTTCGTAATCGAGTGAGTCGGAAACCTTGGGCCGGACGATGGGTTGGTTGTGACCAATGAGGCTGGTGTTAACACGCAGGAACAGGGCGGGGTAGTCGGGCTGCTCGTACGGGCTCTCGGCGGTGTGATCGGCGTAATTCAGGCCTACACAGATGATCTTGGTGGGCCGTGAGAGCGGCGGCAGAAGCTTGGCATCGTCAGCTTTGACAGTTTGCGTGGCCTTGCGGTTGCTGGCGTAGGTAGCCAGATCGGTGCCCTCGGCCAGTAACGATTCCAGGCTTTCGTCGCTGATGACATCGATATCGCCTTGGCTGTTGCGCACGCCCAATGCAGGCTTGCCGTTGAGTTCTATGGATACATACCGCATGGGTGCCCCTCTAAAAAAGCTTGTGCTGGTGGAAAATGGTCGTCATGAAATCCTATGCCAAAATATATACAAAATCAAGTTTTATAGATTAATTTGGTCCGAGAGGCTAAAATGCGGGCATAACAATAAAATTGATGCATTTTTAATAGCCGTACCACCAGGCAGACCAAGACCTTGAGCTCCGAACCCACCACAGCACGTACGACGGCCTCCTCCTTACAGTTGGCCATTCGCCAGGATTTGATAAACGGGGTTTTTCCGGCCGGGACCAAACTGCGCATACGCGAACTTGCTGAGCGCTACGACGTTGGCACTATCCCTCTGCGCGAAGCACTTTCGCGCCTGTGCAATACCGGCTTTATCGATGCGATTGATCAAAAGGGGTTCCGGGTTTCGGATGTATCCGACGAAGAACTGCAAGACATCACTCAAACGCGGCAAAAGCTCGAATCGCTGGCCTTGCGTGAGGCCATCGAGCGCCATGACGGTGAATGGGAAGGGCGCGTATTATCGGCGTACCATCAGCTCAAGCGCCTGCCCATTCATCTTGAAGGCCCCGAGAAGAACATCAATCCTGACTGGGAACGCGCGCACGACGCCTTCCATGAAACGCTGATATCGGGCTGTTCTTCAAAGTGGCTCAAGCGCTTCTGCGCCACCATGCGCGAACAGACGGCGCGCTATCGAGCCC
>Ga0182741_1005295_pt1 | contig 12104 bp, 13 predicted proteins | sample eDN5th37CBELigOP_FD_128874 | JGI IMG/M metagenome (GOLD analysis project Ga0182741, IMG submission 128874) | Enriched Organic Plus compost microbial communities from Emeryville, California, USA - eDNA 5th pass 37_C BE-Lig OP (version 2) (version 2) ...
CGGCGGTCTGGCCGGGACGGTTACCGTCTTCGACGTCGGCTTGACGGAGCCAGTTCTGCAACGTCGCTTCGCTGATACCGAAGTCGGCGGCGATCTGTTTGATGGTGACGCCGCTCTCGCGGCTGCGAGCAACCGCAACGACGTCCTCGCGGAACTCTCTGGGATAGGGGCCGGGCATGATGACATCCTCCCCGTCAGCGCCTCCCGGCACTAACGATCAGTTGTCACCGATCCGTTCCTCACGCCCGCCGGAGACACTGAATAGCCTCCGCCTACGCGCTGAATCGCTCTGGGTTTCGTTCCGTTTTTCAAGCAAGTATGGAGATCCGCAAGCTCGGCCGCACCATGAAGCAACGCGCCGACATCCTCGCCTTCTTCGACCGGCCCGGCACAAGCAACGGGCCCACGGAGGCGATCAACGGCCGGCTCGAGCACCTCCACGGCCCCGCCCTCGGCTTCCGCAACCTCACCCACTACATCGCGAGATCGCTACTCGAAGCCGGACGCTTCAGACCCGCGCTACACCCTCATTCGTGAAGGGCCCTTTTCAGTCTCCGGGGTGGGCGGTCTGGTCCGCGAGGAGACGAGCGGCCTCCGCAGCGTATGGTGCTTCCACTTGGACCTCGTAGTGGCCCGCCTCAAGGGTCTCCAGTGAGTCGAAGTCCCGTCGGCCGCCCTTAGCCAGGTATCCAAGGAAGTAAAGCAAAGCGCCCCAAACTGCGCCAGAGGCGACCGAGATGATCAGGATGGCCAGCCAACCGAATCCGGGGGCGAACAGCCCGAACAGCAGACCTAGCAGAACACCGAACCATGCTCCAACGCCTGCGCCCCGTAGCGCAGCCTTTCCTCCTGTCAAGCGACCGAGTACATGCTCGACAACACGAACGTCGAGCCCCACGATCGCCACTCGTTCCACAGCGAAGCCGGCGTCGGAAAGACGGTCAACCGCTGCCTGCGCACTGGCGTAGTCAGAGAACCGCGCGATCGTTTGTTTCCAGCGGGGGTCATTGGTGAACGGGGGCTCACTAGCGTCCTGTTTCGAAGGGTTGTTGCGAGGGACCTCGGGGCTGGTCATGGGCGTACTCCTTTAGTGAAAACTGGATGAATCACCGTGCTAAGACCAGAAGGCTGGGTGCACGCCCGTCTCCCGGTCTTGCAAGGCCGGGTGTTGCGCCGTTCGGCATCAGGGAAAGGTCGCCCCTGTTTGCTTTCGGCGCGTGCTGCGAACGAGAAGCTAACTCTGGCTCGTCGATGGGTCTCCGGCCGGGCGTTACTCCTGAGGCGAGTGCTGACTCAGGACATGAATCTTGCGCGGCTTGGCTTTCTCGCTGACCGGGATGACCAGGCTCAGCACGCCGTTGTCGTACGAGGCGGAGATGTTCGCCGAGTCCACACCCTCACCGATGCTGAACTGGCGGAGGTAGGTACCCGCCGGTCGCTCCTGAACGAGCCACTTGGCTCCCTCGGTGTGGGGTGCAGTGCGCTGGGCGCGGATGGTCAGCAGCTGACCGTCGACGTCGATGTCTACCGACTCCGGTTCGACCCCGGGCAGGTCGGCGGTGAGAACGTAACGGTCAGCTTCACGGTACAGGTCTACCGGCATCACACGCGGTCCCGGACGGGACTGAAGCAGGCCGGACGCGAGGCGGTCGAGCTCGCTCAAAGGATCGAACGACATTGCCATGATGAATCAGTTCCTTTCCGTATGCGGGTCCTCGGGTCTATCCCGATGCCTGTAAATTAGCACTCTCCACGCGGGAGCGCCATCGTTTTTGACCCTTTCATCTGGTTATTTCTCGTACCAAGAATCTGCTTTCTTGGGCGAAATCGTCATGCTGTCACCGCCTCGGCGACGACTCGCGCGAGGCGCTTGCCGATGAGGTGATTCGTTGCCCGCACACGCCGAACGGTGACCCCCGTCATCCGCTCCACGATGCGCAGCACGGCTTCGGAGCGGAACTCGTCGAGGTCGCCCATGATGACGTCGATGGGGGCTTTGACATGGGCGATGTCGCTGAGAGTGGTCTGTGACTCGATGGAGAGCTGCAACGACTTGACGAATGGCTCCCAGTTGCGTTCAGTGATATCTACAGCTTTGGGGATGGGCAGCAGCCGCTGTACCAGCGCAGCGTGCCGGAGGGTGAACTCCCGGTTCGTGCGGAGGTACTCGTAGAGCCGCAGGTAGAAGTCCATCCGGGCCCGCTCGATGACGTCCCCTATTTCATGGGGTGCGAGATAGATAGGTGGGCTGACCATCACGAGCTTCGCGACTCGCTTTTGCCGCCGGGCGGCGTACCGGGCGCCGATGAGGGCGCCCATAGAATGCCCGACCACAGTGAACGGCTCGCGCAGCCGCAGCGATGCGACCGTCCGCTCGATAGCGGCGACATGGTCGGCCAGGGTGTAATCGGCCCACTCCGGCGCCGGCGACTCGCCGAAGCCGAGCAGGTCGATGGCGATGCACCGGTGGGTGCGCTCGAGCAGCGAGATCACGTGGTGAAACGTCACCGACGAGGACGCGATACCGTGCAGCAGCAGCACCGTCGGGCCCTCGCCGCGTTCCTCGGCGATATGCAGCACCGGCATGCGGCGAAACCACCTCATCCGACGCAACGTCGAGCGGATCTTGCCCGCTACGCCCGCATGGGCCACCGGAGGATCTGCGGGTTCTCCCACGGCTGCCGGGTTCGGGGCGGCGTGCGGCGTCAGGTGTCCCTGGATGTCGGAGCTCATGCCCACACCCGACTGTGACGACCCTCGTTCAGGTACTCGTAAATCTGCCGGACCACACTGGCGCCCTCACCCACAGCCGAGGTCATTCGCTTCACAGACCCGTGCCGCACATCGCCGATAGCGAAGACTCCGGGGATGGTGGTCTCCAAAGAGAAGCGAGGGCTTCCTTCCGTCCGCGCGCCGGCCAGCTCCGCCTCCGCGCCGGTGAGGATGTACCCGTCAGGATCGCGTGCCACATCGACCTTCAGTACCGTCGTCGCCGGAGCGGCGCCGACGAAGACGAACACGTGCCCCACGGGGAGCTTCTCCAGCACGTCACCGTGACGGACTGTGATCGCTTCCAAACGGTTGCCGCCGTGTGCTTCCACGACCTCCGAGGACAGCAGCACGTTGATACGGGGGTGATGTTGGATCTGGTCCACCAGGTATCTGGACATCCGCGCTCCCAGGTCCGCGGCGCGCACCACAAGGTGCACACGGGGGGACGTGCGGGCAAGAAACAGCGCGGCCTGGCCAGCGGAGTTGCCGCCACCGACAACAGCGACAGGTGTGTCTACGCACATCCGCGCTTCCTGCGCTGTTGCCGCGTAGAACACGTTCGAGGTCTGGAACCGGTCCAGCCCCGCGGCGGGAAGCGAGCGGTATCGCACTCCGGTGGCAAGGACCACCACATCTGAGGTGACCTCCCTGCCATCTTCGAAGATCACCCGGAAGCGGTCCTCATCCTCTACGACCTCCTGGACCTTGGTCGGGATGTCCAACGTGGCACCGAACTTGCGCGCTTGCAGGAGGCTGCGGTCGGCGAGCTCCAAGCCGGAGATTCCGGCGGGAAACCCCAGATAGTTCTCGATCTTCGCTGACGTTCCCGCCTGCCCGCCAGTGGCGACCGCGTCGCACAGGTAGACCGACAACCCATCGGAGGCTGCGTACACGGTCGCGGCAAGACCAGCCGGCCCTGCGCCGACGACCACCACATCGCAGGTGGCCGGTGCGGCGGGCGGGCGCATCCCCAACTCTTCGGCAAGCCGTGCCGGGGTGGCACCCAGGACGGTGCGTGAGCCGCCGAGGATCACCAGGGGGAAGTCGGCGACGGTGGCGCCGAGCTGGCGGACCAGCCGCTCCGCTTTCTCGTCCTTATCCAGGTCCAGCAGCCGGTGGGGCAGCCGATTTCGTGCGATGAAGTCCAGCAGATCCCGGGTCTGCGGGGAGAAGCAAGAGCCGACGACCCGCAGGCCCGCTCCCGCCCCGATGGCCAGGGAGCGGCGGATGAGGTAGGCCCGCAGGATGATCTCACCCAACAGCGGGTCCGAGGTGACGATGGCCTCCATCTCATCGACGGGCACCTCCACCACCTCGGCGGCGCCGATGGCGGAGACGAGGACGAAAGACGGCTGTCCTTCCAGCAACCCGACATCCCCCACGAACCGGCCGCGGCCGTGCACCCCGACCGCCAACGGCTCATCGGAGTGACGCGGATCCGCCGCAGGTTCGGTGTCCGCCGTCAACAGGTGCCCTTCCAGGACGACATAGATGGAGGACGGGTGCTCCCCGGGCCGGATGAGAACCTCCCCGTCGGTGAGTGTGCGGCGCTGCCCTCGTGCGAGCAGCACCGCGATCTGCTCGTCGCTGAGCCGCGGGAAGGCGCCGATGGTGTCAGGAGTCTCGGCCTGAGCGGCCTGGCGGCGGTCGGCGGCGAGCGTGTCACTCATAGGTACGCTTCGTCCACGTAGCACCAGCTCCAGTTCTCCCCCAGCTCCAGCGACCGCACGATGGGGTGCCCGGCCGTGAGTGCATGCATGCGGGCGTGCCGCATCGGGGAGGAGTCGCAGCACCCGACCTTCCCGCAGGTGCGGCACATCCGCAGGTGCAGCCAGGGCGTGCCGGCCGCCACGCAGTCCTCACATGACCCGGGTGTCCGGGGACGGACCGGGCGGATGAGCGGGACGTGTGGGTCGACGTATCTCATGGGGCACCGCCGGCCGAATCTGCCTTCTTCTGCAGCGCCTCGTCCACCCAGCGCACCAGCACGTCCGGCGGGGCGGCTCCGGATTGGCGGGAGAGCACGTTCCCTTGGTTGAGGATGAGCAGGGTCGGCACCGCCTGGACGGAGAACTTGCGGGCCGTCTCCGGGGCGGCGTCCACGTCCACTTTCACCAGCTTGAGCTTGCCGGCACGTTCCGTGGCGACCTTCTCGAGGGCGGGGCTGACCATCCGGCACGGTGCGCACCAGGTCGCCCACAAGTCCACGAGCACCACTTGCGGGGCCTGCTCGACCACCTCGGCAAAGTCCGCATCGCCCGCATCGACGATCCACGGCACGGCGCTCTTGCAGACGCCGCAGCGAGGGTACCCCGACGCGGCTGCGGGGACACGGTTCTTCTTCCCGCAGTTGGGGCAGGTCACAATCGCGCTCACGCCGCGTCCTCCTCTTCGGCGGGCGCTGCGATGTTGAAGACGAGGTCGCCGTCCTGCACGTCCAGCGTGACCGTCGACCCGTCCATCACCTGCCCGCTCAGCAGCGCACGACCCAGCCGGGTCTCGATCTCATGGCTGATGTAGCGTCGCAGCGGACGCGCACCGTACACGGGGTCGTAGCCGCGGTCGGCGATGAGCTGGCGTGCCGCGGGCGTCAGCTCGATGCGGATCTGACGCTCGGCCAGCCGGGAGCGCAGGTCCGTGAACTGCAGCTCCACAATGTCCTGGATCTGTTCACGACCCAGCGGTGAGAACACCACGATGTCGTCCACCCGGTTGAGGAACTCGGGACGGAAGTGGGCGCGCAACTCACCGAGCACACTGTTTCGCACGTCGTCGGGGATCGCGCCGCCATCGGAGCCCAACAAGTGATGGGCACCGATGTTGGAGGTCATGATGATGATGGTGTTGCGGAAGTCGACGGTGCGTCCCTGGCTGTCGGTGATGCGGCCGTCGTCGAGGACCTGCAGCAGCGTGTTGAACACGTCCGGGTGGGCTTTCTCGATCTCGTCGAAAAGGACCACGCTGTACGGGTGGCGGCGCACCGCCTCGGTCAGCTGCCCTCCCTCGTCATACCCGACATACCCGGGAGGTGCACCGACCAGCCTGCTGACGGTGTGACGTTCCTGGTACTCGCTCATGTCCAGCCGGACCATCGCCGACTCGCTGTCGAACAGTGCTTGCGCGAGCGCTTTGGCCAGTTCGGTCTTTCCCACACCTGTTGGGCCGAGGAAGATGAACGAGCCGATGGGTCGGCGCGGGTCGCGGATGCCGGAGCGGGCACGGATGATCGCGTCGCTGACGAGCGTGATGGCCTCATCCTGACCGACCACCCGCTCCTTGAGGGTGGCGTCCAGGGTGAGGATCTTGTTGCGTTCACCTTCCTGCAGCCGGGCCACGGGGATCCCCGTCCACGCTGCGACGATCTCGGCGATCTCGTCCTCGGTGACCACCTCCCGCAGCAGCCGCTGCCGGCCCTGCTTGGAGGTGAGACGCTCCTCCTCGGCGTGCAGGCGTCGTTCCGCGTCAGCGATAGCCCCGTACCGCAGTTCAGCGGCACGGTTGAGGTCGTAGGAGCGCTCAGCTTCCTCCGCTTCCCGCCGCAACCGCTCCAGCTCACTGCGCAGCTCCTGGACCTTGCGGATCGCTTGACGCTCCGCCTCCCACTGGGCGCGCTTGGAGTCCGCCTCCGCCTTCAGGTCGGTCAGTTCCCGGCGCAGCTCCTCCAGCCGGTTCTTGCTGGCAGCGTCCGTTTCCTTCGACAGCGCCGCTTCCTCGATCTCCAGGCGGGTCACCCGCCGGGTCAGCTCGTCGAGCTCAGCGGGCATTGAGTCGATCTCGGTCCGCAGTCGCGCGCAGGCTTCGTCGATGAGGTCGATGGCCTTGTCGGGCAGGAACCGGTCGGAGATGTACCGGTGGGACAGCACGGCGGCAGCGACCAGTGCGCTGTCCTGGATGCGGACACCGTGGAAGACCTCCAGCCGTTCCCGCAGGCCTCGCAGAATGGAGATCGCGTCTTCCACGTCGGGCTCTTCGACCATCACGGTCTGGAACCGTCGCTCCAGGGCGGCGTCTTTCTCGATGTGCTTGCGGTACTCGTCGAGGGTGGTCGCCCCGATTAGGTGCAGTTCACCGCGGGCGAGCATCGGCTTGAGCATGTTGCCGGCGTCCATCGCCCCCTCGGTGGCTCCCGCCCCCACCAGGGTGTGCAGCTCGTCGATGAACAGCAGGATGCGTCCCTCCGCTGCTTTCACCTCCGCCAGGACTGCCTTCATTCGCTCTTCGAACTCACCCCGGTACTTCGCCCCCGCCACCAGCGCGGACAGGTCCAGAGAGAAGATCGTCTTGTCCCGCAAGCCTTCGGGGACATCTTCGCGGAGGATGCGCTGGGCTAGTCCTTCCACGATGGCGGTCTTGCCGACGCCGGGCTCCCCGATGAGGACGGGGTTATTCTTGGTCTTGCGGGAGAGGATCTGAATGACCCGGCGGATCTCCGCGTCACGCCCGATGACCGGGTCAAGCTTGCCCAGCCGGGCGTCAGCGACCAGGTCACGGCCGTACTTCTCCAGCGCCTCGTAGGTCTGCTCGGGGGTGGCGGAGTTCACATGCTGGTTGCCGCGGATCCTGGTGAGCGCGCTGAGGAAGCTCTCCCGGGTGACACCGTGCCCGCGCAGCACGCGGGACGCGGCACGGTTGGAGGAGTCGTCGGCGAGGGCCAACACGAGATGCTCCACGGAGATGTAGGAGTCTTTCAGCCGCTTTGCCTCCCGCTCCGCCCGTTCCAGGGTGGAGGTGAGGCTGCGGCTCACGTACACCTGACCGGTCTGCGGGGAGGACCCGGAGACGCTGGGCTTGCGGGCGATCTCCGCTTCGACGTCGGCGCGTACCGCTTCCACGTCAGCACCCGCTGTCTGCAGCAGTCGGGGAACCAGCCCCTCCTCCTGCTGCAGCAGTGCGAGCAGGAGATGCTCCTCATCCGTCTCGATCTGACCGGCCAGGACCGCGATGCTCTGGGCCGAGGTGAGCGCTTCCTGCGACTTCTGAGTGAGCGAGTTCATGTCCATGAGGTGTCTCCTTCAAGTCGAATACTGCGTTGCTGCTCGAGCTGCTCGATGCGGGCAAGCAGGTCCAGCACGAGCGCGATTCCGGCGTAGTTCACGGCAAGATCGGAGTGCAGACGCACGATGGTGTGCACGCGGGCGGGGACGGTACGGGCGAACCACAGCCGGCCGCTGGTGTCGACGTGGGCGGTGACCAGCCCCAGCTCGACGAACTTCCGCAGCGTATCCGGGTGGATACCTGCGGCCACCGCGGTCGCCGCCAGGTCGGCCCGGGCGACACGGACGGGCAGGTGATGTGAGGTCATGATCCTCTCCTGGCATCAAACGACGATACGTCGCGGAGCTGTTCGAACAGCTCCTTCTCCTTCTTGCTGAGAGTGCGGGGAACGACGACCTTCACCCGCGCATACAGGTCTCCCGGCTGTCCTCTGCGGGGCATCCCCTGCCCGCGCAGGCGGAGCCGCCTGCCAGTGGACGAGCCGGGCGGAACGTGCACGGTGACCGGGCCGCCGGGGGTGGGCACGCTGACATCCGCGCCCAGCGCCGCCTCCCACGGTGAGATGGGAAGGTCCGTTTCGATGTCCGCGCCGCTGAGCCGGTACCGCTTGCTGTCCTTCACGCGCAGCGTGACCAGCAGGTCCCCGTCCTGTCCGTCGGCGCCCGCTCCGCCTGCGCCCGCGATCCGCAGCCGCTGCCCGTCGACAGCGCCCGCTGGGATGTCGATGGTGTACTCCTGCGCGCCACCGTACGGCGACGCGACCTGCACGGTGCGCCGCCCGCCCCGGTAGGCCTCCTCGACGGTGATCTCCAGCTCCGCGGTGTGGTCGGCGCCGCGACCGAAACCACCGAAGCCGCCCCCGAACAGGTCCTCCCAGTTCACGCTCTGCGCGCCGCCCGCGCTCCACGTGTATCGGGTGCCGCCGCTGCGGCGCGGCTGCTCGGAGGAGCGAGCCGCGTCCGCGGCGGCGTACTGCCGGAAGTTCTCACCGAACCGGTCGTACTGTGCGCGGGTTTCCGGGTCCGACAGCACATCGTGGGCTTCACTGATCCGTTTGAAGGTATCCTCCGCCCCCGGGGTCCTGTTGACGTCCGGGTGGAACTTGCGGGCCTTCTCCCGGTAGGCGCGGCGAATCTCCTTCTGATCCGCCGACCGGGAGACCCCCAGCACGCTGTAGAGATCCTCCGCCATCTCCTACTCCTCATCCGGCCTGCGGGTGACCACGACCGCAGCCGGTCGCAGCATCCGCTCAGGCGTTCCGAACCCGGGGCGAGTGACGGCGAGGATGCTGCGCGGCGGGACGCTGGCATCCTCGACGACCGAGACCGCCTCGTGCAGCTGCGGGTCGAACTCCGCACCGTCGATGACGATCTCGGGGTACCCGAGTGCGCGCAACGCATCAGCGGCCTGCGCCCGGACGGCCTGCATGCCATCCAGAACGCCCTCGTCAAGGTCCACCCCGAAGCTGAGCGCCCGGTCCAGCGCGTCGACGACGGGCAAGAAGGCTTTGGCGGTGTGCTGCCGCTCCTGCTCGCGGACGGTCTGGATCTCGCGCGCCATCCGTTTGCGGAGGTTGTCGTAGTCCGCCGCCGTCCGGCGCCACCGGTCGTCGGCCGTCTCCAACTGGGCGGCGAGCGCTGCTTGCGCGGCGCGGATCTCCTCCGGGGATACGTCGGTGAGGTCGTCGTTCAGCAGGTCCACGGCCCGCGTGTCCTCGTTCTGCTCCTCGACCATCGCGATCCTCCCTCCGTGCTACTTGTCGAATTCGGCGTCGACGACGTCGTCTTCGTCGTCGTGAGCGGGCTGCTCAGCGTGGCTGGCGTTCGCGCGGGCCGCAGCAAGGGACTGCGCAACCTGCAGCAGCTCGCCGGTGCGCTCTTTCGCTTCCTGCTCGCCGACGTTGTTCTGCACTGCCTCGCGGGCCTGCGTGATGAGCAGCTCCGCGCGGGCACGCTCGTGCTGCGGTGCAGCGTCGCCGAGCTCACGCAGTGCCCGCTCGACCTGGTAGGCGGCGGAGTCCAGCTCGTTGCGGGCATCCACGGCCCGCCGCAGCGCCTGGTCGTCCGCGCGGTGCTGCTCGGCTTCCTTGATCATCCGGTCGATCTCACCCTGGTCCAGGTTCGAGGTACCGCTGATGGTGATCCCTTGCTCGGTGCCGGTGTCCTTGTCTTTCGCGGTGACGTTCAGGATGCCGTTCGCGTCGATGTCGAAGGTGACCTCCACCTGCGCTTCACCACGAGGCGCCGGACGGATGCCCGTCAGCTGGAACCGGCCGAGCACCCGGTTGTCCGCGGCGTTCTCCCGCTCACCTTGCAAGACGACGATCTCCACCGACGGCTGGTTGTCCTCCGCCGTGGAGAACACCTCGCTGCGACGGGCGGGGATGGTGGTGTTGCGCTCGATGATCTTCGTCATCACACCGCCACGGGTCTCCACACCCAGCGACAGCGGGGTGACATCCAGCAGCAGCACGTCATCGACGTCGCCCTTGAGGACGCCGGCCTGAATGGCGGCGCCGACAGCAACCACCTCGTCGGGGTTGACAGTCATGTTGGGCTCTTTGCCGCCGGTGAGCTTCTTCACCAGCGCCTGCACGGCGGGGATGCGGGTGGAGCCGCCGACGAGGATCACCTCGTCGATGTCGTTCTCAGTCATCTTCGCATCAGTCATCGCCTGACGCACCGGGCCCAGGCAGCGTTCCACCAGGTCGGCGGTGAGGTCCTCAAACTTAGCCCGCTTGACCGTCATCGTGAGGTGCTTGGGTCCGCTGGCGTCGGCGGTGATGAACGGCAGGCTCACCTGCGTCTGGCTGACCGAGCTGAGTTCGACCTTGGCCTTCTCAGCAGCTTCGAACAGCCGCTGCAGCGCCTGCGGGTCGTTACGCAGGTCGATACCGTTCTCGCTCTTGAACTCGTCGGCGAGATAGTCCACCAAGCGGCGGTCGAAATCATCCCCGCCCAGGTGGGTGTCACCAGCGGTGGAGCGGACCTCGACCACCCCGTCGCCCACGTCGAGCAGGCTGACATCGAACGTGCCGCCGCCCAGGTCGAAGACGAGGACCGTCTCATGTCCCTTCTTGTCCATGCCGTACGCCAGTGCGGCGGCGGTCGGCTCGTTGATGATGCGCAGCACCTCGAGCCCGGCGATGCGGCCGGCGTCCTTGGTCGCGGTGCGTTGGGCGTCGTTGAAGTAGGCGGGAACGGTGATCACGGCCTCGGTCACCTTCTCACCGAGGAACTTGCTGGCGTCGTCGACGAGCTTGCGCAGCACCTGGGCGCTGATCTCCTCCGGCGCGTACTGCTTGCCGCGGATGTTGAACCGTGCTTCGCCGTTGGGGCCTTCCACGACGTCGAAGCCGACGGCGTTGGCTTCCTCCTTGATCTCGTCGAAGGACCGGCCGATGAACCGCTTGGCGGACGTGATGGTGCCCTTCGGATTCAGGATGCTCTGCCGGCGGGCCAGCTGCCCCACCAGCCGTTCACCGTCCTCGGTGAAAGCGACCACGGACGGGGTAGTGCGGGCGCCTTCCGCGTTGGGGATCACTTTCTCCTCACCAGCCTCCCAGACGGCAATGACGGAGTTCGTGGTTCCGAGGTCGATTCCTACTGCCTTGGCCATGATGAATGTTCCTTTCTTGTCGCGTGAGACACGTTTCAGGGGTCGTCAGAGAGCGCGCCAGGATCGGCGTAGGCGCAGGGCTGAGTGCCCAGAGTCAGGAAGCAGGCTGCTTCAGGGGGATCTTTCCGGACGGCGGGCTGCTCGATGGGCATCACCACCCGCAGGACGCCCAGGTCGCAGCTGGTGGTGACGCTGTCGATGCCGGGCGCCAGTCCCAGCAGCCGCATGAATTGCCCGTGGGGGCCGTTCGGCGGTGAACCACTTCGCGCCGGCGGTCGCAGACTGTGCCGCTGACCGCGCGGACGGTGAGCGGCTGGCCGCCCACCCAGCTCGATGGACTCCGAGTCGATGCCTGGCAGGTTCGCCTCAGGAACGTACTCGTCGCCCTCTCGGGACGGATCGACCGACATCGAGCGCGGATCCATCTGCTGAGCGATGCGCAGGTCCGCACACGAGGTCACCATCTCACTCCCCCCATTTAAGCTGAGTCGCTATAACTCCACTGCCGATGTTTGTTCGACGCGCGAACGCGCGGTAGAGCTGCGTCGTTCTGGTGCCAGACTGGACCCCACGTAGGCATTTCGCAAGTGATTCGCCGGGCGTGAGGAACGGATCGGTGACAACTGATCGTTAGTGCCGGGAGGCGCTGGCGGGAAGGATGTCATCATGCCCGGTCCCTATCCGAGAGAGTTCCGCGAAGACGTCGTCGCGGTCGCCCG
>Ga0182741_1005297_pt1 | contig 12102 bp, 13 predicted proteins | sample eDN5th37CBELigOP_FD_128874 | JGI IMG/M metagenome (GOLD analysis project Ga0182741, IMG submission 128874) | Enriched Organic Plus compost microbial communities from Emeryville, California, USA - eDNA 5th pass 37_C BE-Lig OP (version 2) (version 2) ...
CGCGATCATCGCGTGGAGTCTGCACCGAGCAGGACTCACGGATGCCGCGCGCGACATCGTGCGCGGGCTCGTCGCCGCCGCGGAAGGGTTCGCCTACCGCGTGCCCGAGCTGCACTCGGGCGATCCCGCGTGGCAGACGTCGGTGCCGACGCCGTATCCCGCGGCGTGCCGCCCGCAGGCGTGGTCGGCTGCCGCCGCGATCGCGTGCGCGGAGATCGTGCGGCCCGGCTGAGCCCCGCCCCGACGGTCGCGAGATTGCGCGAATCACCGGTCGCCCGCGGGCGAAACCGTCGTTCGCGCGATCTCGGCGTGTGTGGCGAGCCTGGGAGCGTCAGTCGACCTTCGCGACGGTCCCGTTCGTGAGCCGCACGAGCTCGTCGAAGGTGAGCGGGAAGACGGTGTGCGGCGTACCGCCCGCGGCCCAGAGCTCGGGGTACTGGGCGAGGTCCTCGTCGACGATGGTCGTGAGCGGCGACGGATGCCCCGTGGGCGCCACGCCCCCGATCGCCTGGCCCGTCGCGTCGCGCACCTGCTCGGGGGTCGCACGCGTGATCGACGTGCGTCCGAGGCGCTCGGCGAGGGCGGCGGTGTCGACGCGGTGGGCGCCGCTCGTCATGACGAGCAGGGGCTCGTCGTCGCTCCAGAACACGAGGCTGTTCGCGATCGCGCCGACCTCGACCCCGAGGGCGGCGGCCGCGAGCGGAGCGGTGGACGCGGCATCCGGAAGCACCACGATGTCGCCGGCGATGCCGGCGGCGCGCAGGGAATCGTGGACGAGTCGGCTTCGGGTGGGCAGCTGAGCAGTCACGAGCCCAGATTATCGGCGCTCGGCGCGGGTTCCGCGCGCCAGGATCTCACCGTGCGGCATGAGCAGCCACGCATCCGGCTGCTCCGCCCACTCCCGCCAGCCGGCCGAGATGCGCTCGAGCTGCCCGTCGTCGGCCCCGATGGCCCGCGCACGCTCCGCGAAGGCCGACCGCACGACGCGATCGGCCCACATGCCGCTCCAGAAGGCGCGATCCTCGGGCGACTCGAACACCCACACGCTCGCGGTGGACCGGATGTCGCCGAGCCCCGCCGCCCGCGCCCACGCTTTGAGGCGACGCCCCGCCGACGGCTCGCCCGACGAGCTGCGATGCACGCGCACGTAGAGGTCGAGCCATTCGCTGAGCGCGGGAAGGAGCGGGTACCAGATCGTGCCCTCGTAGTCGACGTCGCGCACGGCGACGAGGCCATCCGGCCCCGCCACGCGACCGAACTCGCGCAGCGCGTCGACGGGACGCTCGAGATGTTGCAGCACCTGGTGCGCGTGCACGACGTCGTATTCGCCCTCCGCCGCGTCGAGCGCGTACGCGTCGCCCACAGCGAACTCGACGTCGACCACACCCTGCTGCGCCGCGAGCGTCGCCGCCTTCGCGACGACGTCCGCCGACGCGTCCACTCCCGTCACCCTGCCTGGCGCCAGTCGCTGCGCGAGGTCGACGGTGATCGTCCCCGGGCCCGACCCGACGTCGAGCAGCGAACGTCCCGGCGCGAGGTGCGGAAGCAGGTACGCGGCCGAGTTCTCGGCCGTGCGCCACTCGTGCGAGCGCAGGACGGATTCGTGGTGGCCGTGGGTGTAGCGCGCCGTCGTCATGTCCCGAGGGTATCGGCGGAGCACCCGGTCTCATGACGCATCTTGCGCTCCCTCGTCGACGACGATCGGGATCGCCTGAGCGATCTGCTCACTCGCCTGGCGAACGGTTGAACAGTCCGCCGCCTGGTGATGCAATAGAAGACGGATGCCGCGAAGAGGCGGCGTTCGCAGCGCACAGCCCACAAGGCCCGCCGGAAGAGGATCGCGATGACGCACACCCTGCCCCTGCCCCGTTTCGACCACGAACGCGTGGAGGTGATCACGGGTCGTCGGAGCGGCCTGGTGATCATCGTCGCGCTGCACTCATCGGTGCTCGGCTCCGCCCTCGGCGGCGCACGACTGTGGACGTACCCGACCTGGAGCGACGGCCTCGGTGACGCACTTCGCCTGTCCGAGGCGATGACGCTCAAGAACGCCGCGGCAGGGCTCGACGCCGGCGGCGGCAAGGCCGTGATCGCCCTGCCGCCCGGCACCCAGCTCGATGCCGAGCGCCGTCGCGCCGCGTTCCTCGACCTCGGGGACGCGGTCGAGTCCTTCCACGGCCTGTACCGCACCGCCGAAGACGTCGGCTCGACGACCGAGGACATGCTCGTGGTGAGCGAGCGCACCGAGCACGTCGTGGGTCTCCCCGACGCCGTCGGCGGCTCGGGCGAGCCGGCCGGCCCGACGAGCATCGGCGTGTACGAGGCGATCCGCGCGACCCTGGAGCGGATCACCGGATCGAGCGACGTCAAGGGCCGTCGCATCACGATCTCGGGTCTCGGCCAGGTCGGCAGCCGCCTCGCCGTGCGACTCGCCGCCGAGGACGCCATCCTCACGGTGACCGACGTCAACCCCGCCAAGCGCGACCTCGCCGCCGACCTCGGCGTCGACTGGGCGGAACCCGGCACCGAGCACCTCGTGCCGGCAGACGTGTTCGTACCGGCGGGCATCGGCGGCGTGCTCACGAACGACGTGATCGACTCGCTCGACGCGAAGGCCGTGTGCGGACCCGCGAACAACCCCCTCGCCGAGCGCTCGGGCGCTGACCGGCTGGCTTCGCGCGGCATCCTCTACGCACCCGACTTCGTCGTGAACGCGGGAGGCGTGATCTACCTCGACCTCGTCGCGAAGCAGCTCGGCACGAAGACCGAGGTCATGGAGCGGGTCGCGGCGATCGGCGACACCGTCCGTCGGGTCTTCGACGAGGCGGAGTCGCGCGGTGTCTCGCCGCTCGAGGCGGCTGAGGGCCTCGCCGCGCAGCGTCTCGCCGACGGCGGCCGAAAGCCCGCGCTCGCGCACTGACCCACCGACTCGCGAACCGGCGCACGGCAGCCTCTCGCGTGCGCCGGTTCCGCGTGCCCGCCCCCGGCAGAGGGCGGCTCGCCGCTAGGTTGACGCCATGGACGGTCTCTGGCTCGCGGCACTCAGCGGATTGATCGCCGGCGGAGCCCTCATCGTGGGCGCCGCGGTGGCGTGGTTCATCGACATTCCGCAGATGATCGTCGCGGGCATCATGGCGCTCGGCGCCGGCGTGCTCATCTCGACGCTGGCATTCGAGCTCGTCGAGGAGGCCGCCGAGGCGGGCGGGCTGCTTCCGGTCGTCGTCGGATTCCTCGCCGGCGCGATCCTGTACATCGTCGCCGACCGGCTCGTCTCACGCCCGAAGAAGCAGCCGCGACCGTCCGTACCGCCCGCGGTCGCGCCCGCGAACATCGCCGTGCGCCGCGGTGCCCGGCTCGCGGGCGGCACCGGCGTCGCGATCGCCGTCGGCGGCCTCATCGACGGCATCCCCGAGTCGATCGTCATGGGACTGTCCGTGCTGCAGGGTGGCATCAGCATCCCGATCGTCGCGGCGATCGCCATAAGCAACGTCCCGGAGGGACTCGGATCGACGGCGGCGCTCAAGCGGGGCGGCTCGAGCGGTCGTGCGGTCGCGCTGCTGTGGGGCGGCATCGCCCTCGTGACCGTCATCGCGGCCGTGGTCGGCTACGCCGCCCTGCAGGCCGCGCCGGTGAGCGTCATCGCGGTGATCACGACCGTCGCCGCAGGCGCGCTCCTCGCGATGATCTGCAACACGATGATCCCCGAGGCCTTCGCTGAGCAGCGCGCGCTCACCGGGCTGTGGGCGACGATCGGCTTCCTGTGCGCGTTCCTGCTGCACGAGCTGGCGGGGTGATCGCCGTCCCTGCTCCTCTCACGGCTGCGCCCAAGGCGACGGCGGCGGCGGAGTCACCACCGGCGGACGGTCATCGCACGTGATCGTGTTGGGCAGCTCCCACGCCGCCATCCACGGTCCGATCGTGCCGCCGCCGTCGTTGCCGCCCAGGTCGGTCACGGTGAACTCACTCCCCGTCGGCGGGAAGTTGAACGAGCCGCAGTTGTTGATCCCGACCGCGCCGACGTTGCGGGCATCGACGTTCTCGAACGAGGCGCCGCCGGCGACCCGAGCGCTCAGCACCGAGGTGCCGGTGCCGTCGACGCGCACGTCCTGGAACGCGACATCCGTGATCGCGACGTCGTTGCGCACCGCCCACTCCGACACCATCATGATCGCGTTGTAGGTCGAGTCGAGGTAATGATCGCCCGTGACGCGAATCGCTCCGTCGATCGACCGGTCGAGCGCATAGATCCACAGCGAGCCGAGGCCGATCCTCCAGTTGAGCTCGAACCCCCCGGCGCGCACGGTCGTGTTGTCGGTGAAGCTCAGCGTGCCCTCGAACGGCTCCGCGCCGAACCGAGCGCCCGCGTGCAGGCCGCTGCCCTCTCGTACGGGGTCGGCGACGAGGTTGCGGGCGACCGTGTTGTCGCGTCCGCCGTAGATCGCGATGCCGTTCGCGAGCGTCGGAGACTGCACGGTGTTGCGCTCGAACACGTTGCCGCCGTTCTGGTCGGTCTCCGCCCACATCGCGAGGCCGTCGTCGCCGGTGTTGCGCACGAACGTGTTGACCACGCGCGAGTCGGTGACGCCGCGGTGGAGGTTCACGGCATCCGCGATCTGGTCGACGATGATCGAGTCCTCGATCGTGACGTTCGACATCGGACCGTCGAGCCAGATGCCGACCTTCGTGTGCTGGATGTGCAGGTCGCGGAAGGTCGAGTCGCTGAACGCGCCCCCGATGCCGTTGACCTGGTCGGTGTCGATGCGCTCGCGCACGTCGCCCTCGATCGCGAGACCCGAGATGTGCACGTTGCGGCTGCCGCCGTCGGCGGCGTCCTTGCCGTAGAAGCCGACTCCCGTGTGCACCGACCCGTCGGGCGCGGGCGTCGAGAGAGCCACCTCGCGCCCCTTCACCTTCGTGTACCAGTGGCCGGCGCCGATGATCGTGACGTCATCGACGACGATGTGGCGGTCGACGCGGTACGTGCCCGGTGGGAGGTACACCGGGAGCCCACTCGTGTGCGCCGCCGCGACCGCCTTCTCGATCGCCGGAGCGGAGTCCTTGCGACCGTGTCTGTCGGCGCCGTACTGGAGCACGTTCTCCGCCTTGCGCACCTCGCGCGGCGGCCCGACGATCTCGGTGTCGATGAGGTCGATGACCGTCGCCGCGACACCGTGGGGCGCCGTCAGCCGGATCACGTCGCCGGCCTGATACGTCTTGTCGAAGAGGACGCGCTCCTCGTCGAAGAACTTCATGGGCCGGAACGGCTTGTCGGGCTGGAAGTCCGGTAGGTCGAACTGCGGTACGCACGAGCACTCGGTGATCCACCAGTCCGGATGCAGCAGCCCCGCGTTCGGGTCGTTCGTGAACGGGTACTGGTTGTAGAGGTACGCGTACTGCGACGTCATCGTGAGCGTGTACGGCTTGTTCTTCGTCGTGATGCGCAGCGGTGCCGTGATGCCGCCCCCATCCTCGGCATCCGGAATGCTGTACCTCACCGTGATCGCGTTCGTCGGCGCGGGCAGGGTGAACTCGACCCACTGCCCGGGGGCGAGACTGACGGCGGATCGACCGGATGCCTCGCCCGCCACCGTGTACGCGTCACGCCCCGCCTCGAGCACGATGCCGTTGGTCCGGGCGTTCTCGGCCTCCTGCTCGAGGAACGGCACGTCGGCGCCGCGCCCCTCGGTGAGCGCGGGATCGAGCGCGGCGCGTGTGACCACGGGATCGGGCGGCGGCGCCGACCACGGTGGTGCGGCTGTGGCCGCCGGGGCGGCGGCCAGCACGGCGAGAGCGACGGATGCCGCGGCGATCGCAGCGACGGCGGGGAGGGGACGTGTCATCGTCGACTCGTTTCTCGTCGGGAGCTTCGGGTGCTCGTTGCCGTCACTGTAGACGGCCACGTCGAGACGGATCAAGACTTCGTTCTGAACTGTCGTGATCTTGTCGAGTTCTTGCGTTCACCATCGGATCTCACGCAAGGACTTTCGTCGGGACCGGCCGCCCTCTCCTCGGCCGCCCCTAGCCTGTGATCATGCGTACGGGAATCCACTATTGGAACTACACGACGCCGGGCGGCGCCCGGGCCATCGCCGACGACATCATCGCCACCGCGAAGGCCGCGGAGGCCGGCGGTTTCGACCAGTTCACCGTCATGGACCACTGGTTCCAGATGGACGCGACGGGCGATGCGGCGCAGCCCATGCTCGAGGCGTATACGACGCTCGGGTTCGTGGCCGCGCACACCTCCCGCCTGCGCATCGGGCCGCTGGTGGTGGGTGTCACATACCGGCACCCGGGCCTCCTGGCCAAGACGGCGACGACCCTCGACGTGCTGAGCGGAGGCCGCTCGTTCTTCGGCATCGGCGCCGCGTGGTACGAGCGCGAGCATGCGGCGCTGGGTGTGCCCTTCCCGCCGATCGCCGAGCGATTCGAGCGGCTGGAAGAGGCGCTCCGCATCGCGAAGCAGATGTGGAGCGACGACGACGGCCCGTTCGAAGGCCGCCATTACCGTCTCGCCGAGACGCTCAACAGTCCGCAGCCGGTGGCGTCGCCGCATCCGCCGATCATGATCGGAGGCAAGGGCAAGCGCAAGACGCTTCGACTCGCCGCGCAGTACGCCCAGATCGTCAACGTCACCTCCGCTGAGTCGGATGAGGTCGCGGAGCTGCTGGACGTGCTGAGGCGGCACTGCGACGACGTCGGCACCGACTACGACGCGATCGAGAAGCAGGCGCTCGCGAGCCGACTGAACCCGGATGCCCCGGACTGGCTCGACCAGGTCAAGCGGCTGCGCGACCTCGGGATCGACCTCGTCGTCCTCAGCGTTCGACCCAACCGCCAGCTCGAGTGGGTGGAGCGCCTCGCGAACGACGTCGTGCCGCGCATCGCCGAGTTGTGACGCGGTCACGAACGCAGCGTGCCGAGGTGCGAACCCCGACCTCGCATGACCCGCGTCATCCTCTCGGTTGAGTGCGGATCATCCCTTCGCACGACGCGGCGTCCGGCGCCGTCCGCCTAGCGTGGTGTGGGTGTCCGATTCCTCGACCCGAGTTCTTCGCAATCCGTGGCTCCTCGCCTTCGCACTGGCCGCGACGGCGCAGTTCGCGCTCGTCGTCTTCCATCTCCCCGCGCAGCTCGCGTTCGTCTCGACGTTCCTCCTCGCGCCGATCCTGGCCGTGTGGGTTTGGAGGGCACGCGGCCCGCGACTCCTCGTCGTCGCACTTCTGCTCTGCTGGGTCGGCGATGTCCTGGGCAACCCACGTCTGATCGGCTTGGGGCACGCTGCATTCCTCGTCAGCATCGCGGCGTACGCGGCCGCCTTCGTTGTGCTCACCGTGCTGTTCGTGCAGGTCACGGTCCGTGCGGCGTCCGCATCCCGCGCGCGCCCATCGCGAGGCCCACGCGCCGCCGTGGGGCTGCTCTACGGCGCGGTGATCGCCATGGCCCTCGCCGCAACCTGGGGCGGACTCGATCCCACGCTTCGCGTCGTCGGCGTTGTGTACCTGTTGCTGCTCGGCGTGATGGCCACGACCGGATTCATCGCCGGCACCTCATCGGGCGTCGGCGCGGGCATGCTGTTCGCTGCGCACCTCCTCGTCTCGCTCGAGGTCGGGGGTGTGGTCGACGGGACGGCGACGGTGTTCCGGGTCGCCTACTGGATCCTGTACCTGAGCGGAATCGTCGTGATCGCCCTCTCGATGATCCCGCGGCACGCGCGCGGCGAAGCGGTGCCCGCGTACGGGTGAGGGCGCGAACCGTTTCGAAACGGTGTCTCGGTCTCGCCGGTACTCGGAGAATCCGATGGCCTCGTAGAAGGCCAGGCCGCCTCGATTCTCCGCTCGGATCGTCGCGTCGATGAATCTGACGCCCGCTCGCCGGGCCGCGTCGGCGGTGTGGGCGAAGAGGGCTTGACCGATGCCGCGCCGATGATGTCTCGGCGAGACATACGTCGATATGAAGGCCCAGTCGGCGGGGAGCGGGTTCTCGCCGGTCCACTCCGGATCCGACCACTCCAGAGCCTGGAACCCGACGATCTCGTCCTCGGCGACCGCGACGAAGCAGGAGACGCCTCGAGGCGGGGCGATGAACTCCTCCCGGATCCGCTTCTCATCGAACGGCTCCGTGTGCGCCGTGGTCCCGCCGATCTCGATCACGGTGTTGAGGATCTCCGCCAGGCGTTCAGCGTCGTCTTCGCGGGCCGCGCGTACCCTCATCGGTTCGCCTCCTCCCCGACGGGACCTCCGCCGAGGCGTCGAATCACACCACCGTCGAAATGAGTGAAGCCCCTGACAAAGCAGGGGCTTCACTCATTCGGTGGACCTGAGGGGATTCGAACCCCTGACCTTCTCATTGCGAACGAGACGCGCTACCAACTGCGCCACAGGCCCGTGAACCTCAGATAGATTAGCACGGCTCGACGGGCCGCCCTGACCACGCGAGGCCCGTTCGCCCGGCGCTACTCCCCCGCCGCGCGACGCGCGAGCAGCTGACGCACATGCGCTTCGATCTCGGCATCGTCGACGTAGCCCATGCGGGCGAAATCCGGGGTGCCGGATGCGGCGGGGCGCGCCTCGCGAGCCTGACGCGCGCGTTCGATCGACCGCGGCGCCTGCTCCTCGGCGCGCGCGCGGATGGCCTCTTCGACGGCGGCACGCCGACGGGCTTCGCGCGCCACCTCCGCCTCGAGCACGGCCGCCGCGCGGGACCCGGCGGACGCCGTGAGCGGTCGCGGCAGCTCGCGCGGCTGCCATTCGCGGGCGGGCTCGAGCGCGACGTCCTGCACGATCGCGGGCTCGCGGGTCGCGGCATCCGTCCTCTCCGTCCTCGCGGCCGCGCGCGCGGCGACACGCGACAGACGCACGAGCACGAGCCCGCACAGCACTGCGACCGCGACCGATGACCACAGGAGGAGTTGTGCACCGGTCGTGACGACCTCCCACGCGCCCCAGCCGGCGAAGCCTATCGCCGCGACTCCGACAGTCGTGGTGGCGAGCCGCATGCGGCGGCGGGCACGCGCACGGCGTGCTTGCGGCGAGCGCCGCGCGGCCGCGCGTTCCGCACGGGCCTGCTCGAGCTCGATGCGCGCCTGCTCGAGTGCGGCCTGCTCGCGTTCGGCGAGTGCGCGGCGTGCGAGGCGCTGCTGCGCCAGCGCCGTGCGCGTGTTGAGCTCGAGGCGCACCTCCTCGGGGGTCTCAGCCGTCTCTGCGAGCACCCGCAGAGCCTGGTTCAACCGCACCGCGTTGCGCTCGGCCGCGTCGTACTGACGGCGGCTGTGCCACGACGGAAGAAGATAGACGAGCCACAGCAGGACCGTCACGGCGACGATCACACCACCGCCCAGCACCTGCCCGCCCATGCGGTCAACGGTAAGCGAGCCGAGTGCGCCAGCCGGGCCATCCGGGCGCGTGTCGCTCAGTCGGTCGGCTCGCGACTCACGCGTGCAGACGGTCGGAAGGCGGGACGGATGCCGCATCCTGCGGCGCCCGGCCCGAGATCCAGCGCTCGAGAACCCCTTCGGGGACCTCCTCGCGCACGAGCGCGAAGCAGTAGTGGTCGCGCCAGTCGCCGTCGATGTGGATGTAGCGACGGCGCAGCCCTTCGTAGCGGAAGCCGAGCTTCTCGACGACCCGCAGGCTCGCGCGGTTCTCGGGGCGGATGCAGATCTCCATGCGGTGGAGGTTCAGCTCGCGGAAGCACACGTCGGTGGCCATCGCCACCGCGGTGGGCGTTATGCCGCGCCCGGCGAAACGCTCGCTGACCCAGTACCCGATCGTCGCCGAGGCGAGCGAGCCGCGCGCGATGCCCCACACGTTGAGCTGACCGGCGATCTCGCCGTCGTACTCCATGACGAACGGCACGCCGAGCCCGTCGCGGTACTGCTGGAGGAGCCGACGGACGCCGAGCCTCATGTCGAACGACACCGGGCCGTCCGGACTCGTCGCCTCCCATGGCCGCAGCCACGCGCGGTTCGACAGCAGCTCCTGCTGCAGCACGCGCGCATCGCGCTGCTTCACGAGTCGGATCGACACCGGCCCATGCGAGCGAGGAGCGGTCAGATCCACGAGACCTCCCTCGGACGCGGGCCCATCCGGCGGCCGCTTCGGCTACAGTCGCGCCGCGAACTCCTTGAACCACGGGCGCAGAGCCGGGCCGAGGTCTTCGCGATCTGCGGCGAGCTGCACGATCGCCTTGATGTAATCCACCCTATCCCCGGTGTCGTACCTGCGACCACGGAAGATGACGCCGTACACGCCGGGTCCGTCGGGGTCGGTCGCGAGCTCCTGCAGCGCGTCGGTGAGCTGGATCTCGCCGCCCTTGCCCGGCTCGGTGCGCTCGAGGATCTCGAACACGCTCGGCGCCAGCACGTACCGCCCGATGATGACGAGGTTCGAAGGCGCCTCCTCCTTCTTGGGCTTCTCGACGAGGCCGGTGACCTTGACGACGCCGTCGGCGTCGGTCTGCTCGACGGATGCGACGCCGTACGCCTCGACGTGATCGGGGTCGACCTCCATGAGGGCGATGATCGCGGCACCCGTGCGCTCGTGTTCGGCCAGCATCGTCGTGAGCAGCTGGTCACGCTCGTCGATGAGATCGTCGCCCAGCAGCACAGCGAACGAGTGGTCTCCCACGTGCGCCTGCGCACGCAGCACCGCGTGCCCGAGGCCCTTGGGCTCCCCCTGGCGCACGAAGTGGATGTCGGCGAGGTCGCTCGACTCGAGCACCCGGCGCAGCCGCTCGGTGTCGCCCTTGTCTTTGAGCTTGTCCTCGAGCTCGGGAACTGAGTCGAAGTGGTTGGAGATCGCGTTCTTGTTGCGTCCGATGATCACGAGGATGTCGTCGATGCCGGCCTGCGCCGCCTCTTCGACCACGTACTGGATCGCGGGCTTGTCGACGACCGGAAGCATCTCCTTGGGCATCGCCTTCGTCGCGGGGAGGAATCGCGTTCCCAGTCCTGCGGCAGGGATGACGGCCTTGAACGGCAAGTGAGGCATCCCCTGAGTCTAGAGGGCGGATGCCCCGGCTCGCGGTGCACGGCACGCGGAACGCACCGTGTGGTATGGGCTGGGGCACAGCCGCACCCGCCTAGAATCGACGCATGTCCGACGCGATCGCCGATGCCAAGCGCGCCCTCCGGGCGGAACTGCGCGAACGGCGCAACATGCGCTCCGAGCAGGCGCGCGCAGAGGCGGCCGCGGGCATCCGGGAGCAGCTCGACGCCCTCGTGGAGCGACACGGCGCCCGGTCGGTCTCGTGCTTCCTGTCCACGAGCATCGAGCCCGGCACACGCGAGTTCGTCGACGGCGCCGTCGCGCGCGGCATCCGGGTGCTCCTGCCGGTCACGCGCAAGGACGGTCTGCTCGACTGGACCGTCGCCGACACGGAGCTCGACATCACCGACGGCCTGTTCGGCCAGCCCGAGCCCGTGGGGGAGCTGCTCGGCCCGATCGCTGTCAACGACGTCGACCTCATGATCATCCCTGCAGCCGCTGTCGACAAGAACGGAACCCGTCTCGGCTGGGGCCGCGGCTTCTTCGACAAGACGATCGGCTCGATGGAGCGCTGCCCGCCCGTGTACGCGGTCGTGTACGACAGCGAGGTGCTCGACGAGCTGCCGCGCGACCTGCACGACCAGCCGGTCGACGGCGTCGTCACCCCCACCAGAACCCTGACCTTCGCGCCGGCGAGACGCTGAGCGCGATCGCCTCCGAGAGCAAGACCGAGGAACATGCCCACCTACGCCTACGCCTGCAAGCAATGCGGCCACCGCTTCGACGCCGTGCAGTCCTTCACCGACCCGTCCCTGACCGAATGTCCCGAGTGCGGCGGCGCCCTGCGCAAGGAGTACGGGTCGATCGGCGTGACCTTCAACGGGTCCGGCTTCTACCGCACCGACTCCCGCTCCTCCGACAAGAGCGCGTCGACGTCGTCGTCCGACTCGGGGTCTGGCAGCGCTGCGGCATCTTCGACATCATCGAAGTCTGAGTCGAAGTCCGCGCCCGTCACGACGGGCTCGTAGCCGGCGGAAGCCGGCGACAGTGAGGAGCATCACGTGATCAAAGGCTTCAAGGAGTTCATCCTCCGCGGCAACGTCATCGACCTCGC
>Ga0182741_1005301_pt1 | contig 12096 bp, 12 predicted proteins | sample eDN5th37CBELigOP_FD_128874 | JGI IMG/M metagenome (GOLD analysis project Ga0182741, IMG submission 128874) | Enriched Organic Plus compost microbial communities from Emeryville, California, USA - eDNA 5th pass 37_C BE-Lig OP (version 2) (version 2) ...
GCGAGGAGCTGGGCCTCCTCGGCTCCCAGTACTTCGTGGAGCACTCGCCCGTGCCGCTCGACAGCATCGCAGCGATGCTGAACTTCGACATGGTGGGCCGGATGCGCGACGACAAGCTGATCGTCTACGGAGTGGCGACCGCGAAGGAGCTGGGCGGAATTCTCGATAGCGCCAACGTGGCGCCGAAGCTCTCCGTGACCGCGCTCGGCGATGGCTACGGTCCGTCCGATCACAGCTCGTTCTACGCCGAGGGAATCCCCGTCCTCCACTTCTTCACCGATCTGCACGAGGACTACCACCGCGCCACCGACGTGGCTTCCAAGATCGATGTTGCCGACGAGGCGCGGGTGGTGAACTTCGCCGAGCGAATCGCGCGAGCCATCGCGGACCGGCCCGCGCGTCTCACCTACGTGCGAAGCGCGCCGCCGCCCCAGATGGCCCAGAGCGAAGGAGGCGGCGCCTACTTCGGCTCCGTACCGGACATGTCGGCCGCCGATGTGGTGGGCGTGCGCCTGATGGGCGTCACGCCGGGAAGCCCCGCCGACAAGGCGGGAGTGCGCAAGGGCGATGTCGTGGTGGAGTTCGGCGGAATGGCGGTGAAGGATCTCTACCAGTACACCGACGCGCTGCGCGCCCACAAGCCTGGCGATGAGGTCACGGTAGTGGTGGAGCGCGACGGAAAGCGCATCACGCTCGCTGCCCGCCTCGGATCGCGGGGGAGCTGAGGCAGACCGCTCGCGATTCCGCGCTGGATGTTCACGCATAACCGGCTCCTCGCGTGGCGCGACACCTGCTATGGTGAGCTGGACGATGAGTGATCGAACGCCGAACACGGATGCGCATCGCGCACCGAGCCACTGGAGACGCACGTTGGGCTCATCATGCACATGTCATTGAACTCACAGAACTTCCGTTGCTCCACTACCCGGCCATCGCGCGCTCTGCGGAGTGCGGGAGTACAGCGTGCCGGTGAATGACGCGATCCCCAGGCCCACGGCCTCGGGCTACTCGACATCCACGGCCGTTCCCCTCTACTGGGCGCGGTACGGCCCCGAAGGAGCACCGCAACTCCTGGTTCTGCACGGCGGCCCGGGCGCGCACCACGACTACCTCCTTCCGCAGATGCTGGAGCTGGCCGACACGCACGAGCTGATCTTCTACGACCAGCGTGGCGGGGGCCAGTCGCGCACCGACGATCGGACGCCCATCACCTGGGAGACACAGGCGCAGGACCTCGCGCTCGTCGCGCGCGAGCTGGAGCTCAACCCGCTCTCGCTCGTCGGCTATTCGTGGGGCGGTCTCCTGGCGTTGCTCTACGCGGTCGACGCCTTCGGCGGCGGCGGGCCGCCGCTTCCTCCGGGGTCTCCCACGCCGGCGCGCATGGTGCTGATCGATCCGGCGCCGGCCACGCGACGGATGCGGCGTTCCTTCGAGGGCGAGCTCGCGCGCCGCCAGGGGAGCCCGGAAGTCGCGCAGCTCCGCGAGGAGCTCGCCGCGTCGGGGCTCAGGGAGCGCGACCCCGAAGCCTACCGGAAACGCGCCTTCGAGATCAGCGTCTCCGGCTACTTCGCGCACCCCGAGCGCGCGAGCGAGCTGACTCCGTTCCGCGTGCTGGGCCGCGTGCAGGATTCGATCTGGGAGAGCCTCGGCGACTACGACCTCCTTCCCGCGCTCGCGCGCGTTCGCTGCCCGACCCTCGTAGTTCACGGCCGGGAAGACCCCATCCCGCTCGCGGCGTCGGAGACGCTGGCGCGCGCGCTCCCCGATACCCGGCTCGTGGCGCTGGACGACAGCGGACACGTGCCGTACGTGGAGGCGCCGGATGAGCTCTTTCGCGCGATTCGCGATTTCCTCCAGGAGACTGCGGCGCGTACAACGCTTCTGACTCGCACCTGATTCATGCAGCAAGCCGATGAAACCGTCCAGCCCCGTGTCGCCACGCTACATGTGGATGGGAAGAACATCATCGTGTCGGTGCTGGTATCGTACGATGGGGTGGAGTACGTCGGCCGCCTCTGGTTCAACGAAGCCGACTCCGACGATGATGGCGTGCCCGACCGCGGCCCGCTGTCCGGACGCAGCAAGGGAGACGTGGAGAACGCGGCAAGGAAGCTGAACGAACCGGAGCTTCTCTCGCGCTACCGGCGCGCCCTCACCAACAAGCGCCGCTACCTGGCCCTGCGCGCGACCACCAACGACCTGCTCCGCAACGTCCGCTACCTGAACCAGGTTGCCATCTCGATGCGCGCGGGGCTCATAGACGAGGAGGGCGCCGAGCAGGAGATCGACTACGCGGAGCATCAGCTCCACGAGATCGTGGCGCGGCTCCGCGAGGTGGCGGGCGTGGAATCGAACGGGCACGGCGAGTGAGCGGTGAGTTCCAGCGAGCCGCCAGCGCTCGCATCACACCGTACGAGCTGATCCTGGAACCGCTCGAGTCGAGCGTATTCCCGGCGATCAGGACCGAAGCCGAGCAACGGGGGAAGGATGCGCGTCGTCGCGACCAGTTTCTCCTGCTCGGCACCGTGGCGGCCGCGCTGGGAGAGATGATGGCCGACGATGCGCCGAGCGACGCGGTCGACGAGTACGGTGAGCTGCTCTACCAGGGCTTCCAGTTCTGGTCGTTCGGTCGCCGCCTGTACTTCTTCGATCCCGCCGTGACCGAGCTGCTCGCCGCGCCGGAGTACGCCACCGACGGCTGGATCCTCGCCGCTCCACCAGCGTGCTATCTGCAATTCCCCTATCAGCGGCTCTGGGCCCGCGTGGGCGCCGACCAGCCATTCGAGCCGGTCGACGGCTGCTTCGTGGTGGTCGACGACACCGCCCCCGCCCCGCAGGCGGGCGCACACCTCCGCGCGCAGCTCGTTCTCGGTGTCCGCACCGACCGCCCGGGAGTGTCGCTGATGTCGTATCGCACCGACCTCGATCCCTTTTCGGTATCGCGCCTCGCGCGCGCTCCGTGGCGCGAGGAGGGAGCTCCCTTCTCCAACACCATTCCCGGCGGCGAGCGAATGGGTTACCACACTCTCGCCACCACCAGCGAGCTCGAAGCGCTCGTGCTGCGCGCCTTCCATCACCTCGACACCCACCCGCGCGCCCTGATCTCCCACCCCGGCTCCACGAAGGAAGCCGAGACCCGGCTCCCCTGGATCGAGGTCCGGGCCGGGCAGGCTCCGGACGCCGGGCCGTGACCTGCGATGCGGGCATCATCGCGCCAAGATGATCCCCGAGAGAGACGCTTCCCGATCACTCACCGAAGGCTATCTTACCGGCATGGATCCCCGTACCGTGGCGCACGTGCTCGAGCAGATCGGTGACCTGCTCGAGTTGCACGGCGAGAACCGCTTCAAGACGGCGGCCTACCGCAACGCGGCGCGAACCCTGTCGGGGCTGCAGGTGGATGACATCCGGCCGCTCGTGCGCTCCGGAGAGATCGCCACCATGAAGGGGATCGGACCCGCCACGCTCTCCGTCATCCAGGAGATGGCCGAGACCGGCGACTCGAGCTATCACGAGCAACTCAGCGAAGACACGCCCGAAGGGCTCGTCGAGATGCTCCGCGTCCCGGGGCTCGGCACCTCGAAGATCCACGCGATCCACGAAGGCCTCGGCATCGATACCCTCCACGAGCTCGAGGAAGCGGCACGCGACGGGCGCCTCGCGCAGCTACCGCGCTTCGGCGAGAAGACCGCGGAGAAGATCCTCAAAGGGATAGCCTATCTGCGCGAGACGAGCGCATTCGTCCTCTTCCCGCAAGCGATGGCGGAGGCGAGGCGGCTGCTCGCGGGCGTGAGCGCGCACGCCGGCGTGACGCGCGCGGAGATCGCCGGCTCCGTGCGGAGGCGCAACGAGGTGATCCGCGACATCGACATCGTGGCCGCCTGCCGCGACGCCCCCGAGCAGGTGGCGGCATCTTTCGCGCACGCTCCCGGAGTCCGCGAAGCGATCGGCGTGGGAGGTCGCTCCATCACGATCCGCTTCGTGGATGGCACGCTCCTCGACCTTCACTGCGTCGCACCCGACGAATTCGCGATTGCGCTCTGGCGCGCCACCGGCAGCGCGGCGCACGAGAGCGCCGTTCGCGATCGCGCGGAGTCGCTCGGCTTCTCGATGGTCGGCGACCGGCTCGTAGACCGCACCGGCAAGGGCGTCGCGATCCCCGACGAGGAGCGACTCTACTCCGTGCTCGGTCTCCCCTTCGTGGAGCCGGAGCTGCGCGAGGGGCGCGGCGAGATCGACGCCGCCGAAGCCGATTCCCTTCCCTCCCTCATCACGCTGCGCGACATCCGCGGCGTCCTGCACTGCCACTCGCAGTATTCCGACGGTAAGGCCACCATCGCCGAGATGGCCACGGCGGCGCGCGAGCGCGGCTGGGAATACCTCGGCATCTCCGATCACTCGCAGTCGGCCTTCTACGCGGGCGGTCTCTCGAGCGATGCGGTGCGCCAGCAGCACGCTGAGATAGACCGGCTCAACGAGGAGCTGGACGACTTTCGCATCCTGAAGGGGATCGAAGCCGACATCCTCGCCGATGGCACCGTCGACTACGACGCCGGGTTGCTGGGCAGCTTCGACTACGTGATCGCCTCGGTGCACTCGCGCTTCGGGATGGAGCGCCAGGCCATGACCGATCGCGTGCTCCGGGCGCTCGACGACCCGCACGTCGCCATACTGGGCCATCCCACCGGGCGGCTTCTCCTCACCCGGGAACCGTATGCGATCGACGTCGAAGCGGTGATCCAGAGGGCCACCGGAGTCGGAGTCGCGGTCGAGCTGAACGCGGACCCGCATCGGCTCGACATCGACTGGCGCTACTGCCAGATGGCGAAAGAGCTCGGCTGCACCATCGAGATAGGACCCGATGCGCATTCGCCGGGCGGCCTGGACAACATGGAGATCGGGATCGGCGTGGCGCGCAAAGGCTGGCTCGAAGCGAGCGACGTCCTCAACACCGGCAGCGCGGACGACGTGCTCCTCTGGGCGCGCGCGCGGCGGGAGCGCTGATCGTGGCGAAGGTCAAGCGCCGCCGGGTGAGGGCAACGCCCGAGCTGGCGGCACTCTACTACGATCGGCTCTCCAGGGAATACCCCGATGCCCATTGCGCGCTCGATCATCGCAACGCGTTCGAGCTGCTGGCGGCGACCATCCTCAGCGCGCAGTGCACCGATGCGCGGGTCAACATGGTCACGCCGGCACTCTTCGCCCGCTATCCCACGGCGCGCGACCTCGCCGACGCCACGCAGGAGGACGTCGAGGAGATCATCCGGAGCACCGGCTTCTTCCGCAGCAAGGCGAAGAACCTCATCGGGATGGCGCGCGCGCTCGTGGAGCGGCACGGGGGCGAAGTGCCGCGCAGCATGGACGAGCTCACGGCGCTTCCCGGCGTGGGACGCAAGACCGCCAACGTCATCCTCGGCAACGCCTTCGGACTGAACGAAGGAGTGGTGGTCGACACGCATGTCGCGCGCCTCTCGCACCGGCTGGGGCTCGTCACGGGCGACGACCCGATCAAGATCGAGCGCAAGCTCATGCAACTCTACCCGCGCGAGCGGTGGACGATGCTCTCGCACCTGCTCATCGAGCACGGCCGGCGGGTTTGCGACGCGCGCAAACCACGCTGCGGAGAGTGCGTACTGGCCGACACCTGCCCATCATCCACGATATGACACGCGAACGACACTACTGGCTGGTGAAATCGGAAGCGGACGGCTTCTCCTGGAACGATCTCTGGAAGTCGCCGAAGCGCACGACCTTCTGGGATGGCGTGCGGAACTACCAGGCGCGCAACATGCTTCGCGATGATTTCAAGAAGGGCGATCTGGTTTTCTTCTACCACTCCAACTCCGACCCGAACGAGATAGTCGGCGTGTGCGAAGTGGTGCGCGAAGGGTACGCCGACCACACGGCGTTCGACCCCGGGGAGCAGCACTTCGATGCCAAGAGCGATCCAGACCGGCCGACCTGGTACATGGTGGACCTGCGGGCGAAGGAAGCTTTCAAGCGTCCGGTGACGCTCGCCGAGCTGCGCAAGGTGCCGGGTCTCGAGAAGATGGAGCTGCTGAGGAAGGGGAGCCGGCTGTCCGTGCAGCCCGTATCGAAGAAGGAGTGGGAGATAGTCTACGAGCTCGGCATGGATGGCGAGCGGGCTGCATCTCCCGCGCGTGGCCGTTAGCTTTCGGCTCCACGCAAGGGCGTCGTGGGCGCTATGCCGGCGGCGCACGACCCTCGAGTCACGAACGCCGAGCGAACCATGACGAAGAGAGCAACGATAGACACCAACCGCGGCACCATGGTCGCGGAGTTGTACGACAAGGAAGCGCCGAAGACCGTCGAGAACTTCGAGAAGCTCGCCAACAGCGGCTTTTACGACGGAGTGAAGTTCCACCGGGTCATCCGCGACTTCGTGGTGCAGGGCGGAGATCCGCTCTCGCGCGACCTGCCGGCCGGCGACCGCCGCATAGGCACGGGAGGCCCGGGGTGGACCATCAAGTGCGAGACCGCTAACAACCCGCACAAGCACGAGGTGGGCGCTCTCTCGATGGCTCACGCCGGAAAGAACACCGGCGGCAGCCAGTTCTTCATGGTGTTGAACGAGGCGAACACACGGCACCTCGACGGGGTTCACACGGTGTTCGGCAAGATCGTGGAGGGGCAGGACGTGCTGCGGCAGATCGAGCAGAACGACTCCATGACCAGCGTGCGCGTCGAGTAGCGCGCGCCATCATCCATATCCAAGCATCTCTCGAGGAGAAACGAGCATGTCGATGCCACTGCTCCAGGACAGGCAGGGCGGCCTTCTGGGTTTGATCGTCGGCGGGATCCTTCTTTTCCTGGTGCTCTACGGGATCGTGCACCTCACGAACGTGCACTACGCCAATCTCGAGGCTGCCAAGAAGCCGGCGGCCGCGGCCCCTGCCTCTTGACGGCGCGCCGGATCCGGCTAAGTTACTAACCCGTCAGTTATTTCAAGGCGCCCTCGCGGCGCCTTCTCATTTGGCTGACAACTAACTGACTGGTCGGTTATTTGGAGGAAGATGTGATCGCCGATAGCGCCAATTCAGAACCAAAGTGGCGCCGACTCCCCGAAGAGCGGCCTCGGCAGATCATCGATGCCGCGCTCGAGGTCTTCTCCGAGCACGGACTCGCCGCAGCCAGGCTCGACGACATCGCCAGGCTCGCCGGCGTCTCCAAGGGCACCATCTACCTCTACTTCCCCAACAAGGAAGCCCTCTTCTCCGAGATGGTCCGCGAGATGGTCGGTGAGGCCATTACCAGCGCGCAGATCCGCATCTCCGGCGGCACCGACTCCGCCACCGGCAAGTACGCCGAGTACATGCGCGCCGTCTGGGACAAGGTCCGCTCCCCCATCTTCCACAAGCTGCATCGCATCGTCGAAGGCGACCTCAAGAGCTACCCGACTCTGATGCAGTTCTTCTTCAGCGAGATCTCCACGCGCTCCATGGACGTGGCCGCCGGCATCGTCCGCGAGGGAATCGCCGCGGGCGAGTTTCGCGACGTGGACCCCGACGCCGTCACCCGGATCCATCACGCCGTCCTCATCAAGCACGGTGTCTGGTGCGGGAAGCGGGAACAAGTCCCCTTCGTGGCGCATCTCTCCGACGAACAGGTTTTCGAACAGCTCCTCGACTTCATGCTGCATTCGATCGTACGCACTCCAGCACCCTCGCAGGCCGCTCCGGCGAACGGAGCCCGGGAATGATCTCCGATCTGCTACCCCCACGGCGCTTCGGCGCCGTTCTCATCCTCTGGGCCGGCGTCACCCTGGCCCCCGCGATCGCCGCGCAACGCGCCGTGGACGATACCTCCCTCGCGCGCCCTCTCTCCCTCGGCGATGCGGCGCGCCTGGCGAGCCGCATGAGCGCCAGCGCCCAGGCGGCGCGCTACCGCACCGCACAGGCCGAAGCGCGCGTCACGCAGAGTCGCGCGCAGCTTCTGCCCGACCTCTCCGCATCCGCGCTCGGCAACGGTCGCAGCTTCAACACGGCGACGTTCGGCATACCGCTCCCCGGCTTCGACCCCAACGGCTCGGTCATCAGCGGCGTCAACACGCTGGACTTCCGCGGTAAGGCGTCCATGAACCTCCTCGACTTCAGCGCCTTCGGCCGAGTTCGTGGAGCGAAGAGCGCGGCGAAGGCGAGTGCGCTCGGCGCCGAGAGCGTGGCAGAGGACGCGGCGACCACCGCGGCGCTCGCCTACCTCGGCGCCCAGCGCGCCGATGCGCAGCTCGCGGCGCGGCAGGCGGATTCGGTTCTCGCCGACTCGCTCGTGTCCATAGCGGAGGCGCAGCTCGCCGCCGGCGTCGGCGTCGCGCTCGACGTCACGCGTGCCAGGGCGCAGATGGCCTCGGTGCACGCGCAGCTCATAGCCGCGCGCAACGCGCGCGACCGCACGCGGCTGGATCTCGTGCGTGCGCTCGGCGTGCCGCTCGGCACCCAGGTTCGCCTGGCCGACTCGCTCGCCTCGCTACCGGTGCTCGAAACGATCCCGAGCGAAGCCTCGACCATCGAGCTCGCGCTGGAGCATCGCCCCGATCTCCGCGCGGCCGAGGCCCAACTGGTGGCAGCCAGACACAACGTCAGCGCGATAAAGGCGGAACGCCTCCCCTCCCTCTCCGCGTTCGGTGACGAGGGCTGGATAGGCATCAACACCAACCATCTGCTCAACACCTACGACTGGGGGGTGCAGATCTCGGTTCCCATCTTCGATGGCTTTCACCGCGAGGGACGGATCGAGGAGCAGACGGCCGCCGTGAGAGAGATAGACGTGCAGCGCCGCGACCTGCGGCAACGCGTGGCGATCGAGGTCCGGAGCGCGCTTCTCGATCTCGCATCCGCGCGCCAAGAGATGAGCGCCGCGCGCGAGCGACTACAGCTCGCCGAGCAGGAGCTGGCTCAGGCCACCGATCGCTTTCGAACGGGAGTGGCGGGGAACGCCGACGTGATCACCGCGACGCTCGCGCTCAACGCTTCGCGGAATCTCATGATCGATGCACTCACCAACTACCAGACCGCTCGCGTGGCGCTCGCGCACGCCGAAGGGTCGGTGACGGAGATACCGTGACGCGTGCTCGCGGGACCGGACGGATGAAGCACCAGCACGAACGTAAACGAGTCAAACCGAGCTGAGAGGAAAAGAGACAATGGCAACGATAGCGGACCAGGCCACGGAGCGGCAGGACGGCGCGGATAGAAAGCTGCACGCGCCGGCCCCTTCTCCCGCTCCACCTTCGGGAACCGGCCGCACGCGCAGGAAGAAGTGGATCGCCCCGCTCGTCGCGGTGATCGTGCTGGGCGCGCTCGTGTGGGGCGTTCAGAAGTGGATGTACGCGCGCGCTCACGAGAGCACCGATGATGCGCAGGTGGAAGGGCACATCATCCCCGTGCTCTCCAAAGTGGGCGGCTACGTGAACGCCGTCACCGTGCAGGACAACGATTCCGTCAGAGCCGGCGCCACGCTGGTGAGCATCGACGATGCGGAGTACAAGGTCCGCCTCGCGCAGTCCGACGCCGAGCTGGCGGCGGCGCGCGCCGCGGCCGGAACCGGTCGGAACACCGGCCAGGCCGAAGCAGCCGTCGCCACCGCCACGAGCCAGCAGGCCGCGCTCGATGCGCAGATAGCGGCCGCGCGAGCCAACGAAGCGAAGGCGCTCTCCGACCTCCAGCGGATGAAGGAGCTCGCGACCAAGCAGATCGTGTCGCAGCAGCAGCTCGACGCGGCGCAGGCGGCGGCGAGCGCGGCGACGGCCAACCTGCAGGCGGTCGAGAAGCAGGCCGCGGCGGGCGGCTCGAGCGTGGTCAACGCGCGGGCCGGAGTCCGCGTGGCGCTGGCGCGCCTCGAGGCGGCCCAGGCCGCGCGCGACAACGCCGCGCTGCAGCTCAGCTACACCACGGTCACCGCTCCGGTGAGCGGCGTGGTGTCGAAGAAGATGGTGGAGCTCGGCCAGCTCGTGCAGCCGGGACAGCAGTTGATGTCCGTGGTGGCCGACACCGGAGTCTGGGTGACCGCGAACTTCAAGGAGACGCAGCTCTCCGACATGCACGTGGGGCAGAAGGTGGACATCGAGGTGGATGCGTACGGCGGCTACGACGCCGAAGGCGTAGTCCAGAGTCTGAGCCCGGCCACGGGTGCCAAGTTCGCGCTCCTCCCGCCGGACAACGCGACGGGGAACTTCACCAAGGTGGTGCAGCGCGTTCCGGTCAGGATCGCCATCACCAAGGGGCCGGGCGCGGACCGCCCGTTGCGCCCGGGGATGTCCGTCACCGTGCACGTCCAGACGAAGTAACCGGCCGTCGTCCCCGCGAAAGCGCGGACCCACGTTCGGTCTGGCCAACATGGATTCCCGCTTACGCGGGAATGACGACGAGGGCATACGCGGGGATGACGACATTCCGCCGAAACGACCTGAAGACTCACCATCCGGAACCAGAGCAGTAGATGGCAAGCAGCATAGAGAGAGAGCTCGGCGGCACGGCGGTGGAAGGGGCGGCATCCTTCGCCTCGGCGGTGCCGGCGGTACTGGATCCGTACCGGAACAAGTACCTCATCGCCATCGCGGTGACGCTGGCGTCGATGCTCGAGCTGGTGGACACCTCGATCGTCAACGTCGCCATCCCCGACATGATGGGGAACCTCGGCGCCACCCTCGACGAGATAGCCTGGGTCTCCACCGGCTACATCATCGCCAACGTCATCGTCATCCCCATGTCGGGGTGGCTCTCGGCGTACTTCGGAAGGCGGCGATACCTCACCGGCTCGATCCTGCTCTTCGTGCTCGCCTCCTTTTTCTGCGGGACGTCCACGTCGCTCATCGAGCTCGTGATCTGGCGCGTGATCCAGGGGCTGGGCGGCGGCGCGCTCCTCTCCACGGCGCAGGCAACGCTCTTCGAGTCCTTCCCGCCGCACGAGATCGGGATCGGTCAGGCCATCTTCGGGGTGGGCGTGATGGTGGGGCCCACCATCGGCCCCACGCTGGGCGGCTGGATCGTGGACAACTACCAGTGGCCCTGGATCTTCTTCATCAACGTGCCGCTCGGCGGCCTCGCCGCGTTCATGGTATGGACGTACGTCCGGAACGCCGCGCACCAGACGAGGGCGCGAAAGGTGGACTTCCTGGGCATCGCCCTGCTGGCGCTCTGCATCGGGTCGCTCCAGTGGATGCTCGAGCGCGGCGAGCGCAACGACTGGTTCGACTCGCGCTTCATCGTCGCGCTCTGCGCGGTGTCCGTCACGTCGGGGATACTTCTCATCTGGCGCGAGCTGACCACCGATGAGCCGGTGATCGACTTCCGCGTCCTGCGCAGCCGCCAGCTCACGGCGGGTGTGCTCTTCGCGGCGCTCCTGGGCCTCGCACTGTACGGCTCCGTGTTCGTGCTCCCCGTCTTCCTGCAGTCGCTGCACGGGATGACGGCGTGGCAGACGGGGAAGATCATCCTCCCCGGCGCGCTCGCCTCGGCGGCGACGATGGCCGTGGTGGGGAAGAACGCGCACCGGCTCGACGCCAGGGTCACGGTGGCGGTCGGCTCGCTGCTCTTTCTCCTCTCGATGCACCAGCTCTCGGCGCTCACCTTCGATGCCGGTGCGCACGACATGTTCTGGCCGCTCATCTGGCGGGGCGTGGGGCTCGGTCTGATCTTCGTCCCGCTCACCAACGCGACGATGGCCGACCTCTCCGACAGGGACCTGGCGCAGGGCACGGGGATGTTCAACCTCACGCGGCAGCTCGGCGGCTCGATGGGGATAGCCATCATGGCTACCCTCCTCACGCGCTTCACCGCGTCGCAGAAAGCTTCGCTCACCGAGCACGTGGTGAGCGGTGCTCCGGCCACGCAGGCGCGCCTCGACATGCTGACCCACGGCCTGATGGCGAAGGGGATGACCGCGCTCTCGGCGCACCAGCAGGCGCTGGCCATCCTCGACCGCCAGATCAGCGTCCAGGCGAGCGTCCTAGCTTTCTCGAAGATCTACCTCCTGAGCGGCATCCTTCTGGTCGCGGCACTACCTCTGATGCTCCTCTTCAAGACCGGTCGCGGGCGGGGTCTCGGGGGAAGCGTGCACTGAGGGCGAGGCGGGAATAGA
>Ga0182741_1005302_pt1 | contig 12092 bp, 11 predicted proteins | sample eDN5th37CBELigOP_FD_128874 | JGI IMG/M metagenome (GOLD analysis project Ga0182741, IMG submission 128874) | Enriched Organic Plus compost microbial communities from Emeryville, California, USA - eDNA 5th pass 37_C BE-Lig OP (version 2) (version 2) ...
GAAGCTGCCAGCACCGACACCGGTCGCGTCTCTCGGCCCCGGCGAGGTGGGATACCTCATCGCAGGCATCAAGGACGTCGGGCAAGCGAAAGTCGGTGAAACGGTCACGCTCGACGCCAAGCGCGGCGAAGCGTTGCCGGGTTATCGGGATCCACTGCCCATGGTGTTCTGCGGTCTCTACCCGGTCGACGGTGACGAGTACGCCGAGTTGCGCGAGAGCCTGGAGAAGCTGCGACTCAATGACGGCTCGTTCACCTACGAGCCCGAGACGTCGGGTGCACTCGGCTTCGGCTTCCGGTGCGGCTTCCTTGGCCTGTTGCACATGGAGATCGTGCGGGAACGACTCGAGCGCGAGTACGGCCTCACGCTGGTGGCGTCGGCGCCCAACGTGGAGTACCGCGCGCACCTCACCGATGGGCAGATGGTGCTCGTCGACAACCCGTCGGCGCTTCCCGCGCCGAACCTCATCGACTACATCGAAGAGCCGTACACCACCATCACGATCCTCACGCCGACCGAGTACGTGGGCACGCTCATGGAGCTGTGCCAGCAGCGCCGCGGTGAGATGAAGAAGCTCGACTATCTCTCCGAAGAGCGCGTCGAGCTCGTGTACGAATTGCCACTCGGCGAGATGGTGCTCGACTTCTTCGACGTGATGAAGAGCCGCACCAAGGGATACGCGTCGCTCGACTACGAACCGTCGGGTTATCGCCGATCAGGGCTCGTCAAGGTCGACGTCATGCTCAACGGCGTTCCCGTCGACGCGTTCAGCGCCATCGTGCACAAGGACAAGGCGTACGAGTACGGCCGCAAGATGGCGGAGAAGCTCAAGGAGCTCATTCCTCGGCAGATGTTCGATGTGCCGATCCAAGCTGCGATCGGGAGTCGCATCATCGCTCGCGAGACGGTGAAGGCTCGCCGCAAGGATGTGACTGCGAAGTGTTACGGCGGTGACATCTCGCGCAAGCGCAAGCTCCTCGAGAAGCAGAAGGAAGGCAAGAAGAAGATGAAGAACATCGGTCGTGTCGAAGTTCCTCAAGAAGCCTTCGTCGCCGCCCTCAAACTCGACGACTGAGCGTGCGATTCAGAGTCGGAGCTCCGTGTGGGGGCGCCGAGGGCGATCTCGAGGATCTCGCGCCCGTAGGCCCGAAAACCCGTGATGGCCGACTCCAGCGGAGACGGAGCGACGTCGCGATCGTGCACGAAACAGCGAGACGCCTCAGACCCTCGCGAGGGTCGGATCGAGCGCGGGGATGGCGGTGCGTGCGAGTCGGAACTGTTGCGCTTCCTGCATGATGCTCATGAGTCGTGCTCCCGCGGGTGTGAGCTGTTCTGCGGTGGCGGGGTCAAGGGCGGCGCCGCTGGTGATCGGTTCGGCACCAAGACGAGCAATCGTCTCCCTGGCGCCAGCGATCCCGCGGTTGCCGGTCTTCTTCAACCAGGTGCGCGCGGACCAGGTGGAGCGGGCTCGTGATGCGGCGTCGAGTTCTGCGAGTGTCCAGCGGTGGGTGGCGACCTGTTCGGCGGTGAGTCCGAGGCCGCCCTCGGTGGTCGGGAGTTGGGCCCATTCGTAGAGGCCGTCGCGGGCGGCGTCGATGGTGTCCAATGCTCGGAGTCCGAGGAATTCGTGGATGCCAGCGATCCCGCGGTTGCCGGTCGCTCGCTGCCACTTACTGACGGACCAAGTCTTGTGAGCTCGTGAGGCGGCGCTGATCTCGGGAAATGTCCAGCGGTGGGTGGCGACCTGTTCGGCGGTGAGTCCGAGGCCGCCCTCGGCGGTCGGGAGTTGGGCCCATTCGTAGAGGCCAGCCTTGGCGTCTTCGAGTGACCTGATGCGCCGACGCTGTGCCGGCGAGTTCACTGCGGACTCCGTGGCTTGCGGACGTGCACCGGCCCACGATAGGAGGAACCGCCTCAATGCGTACAATCCCGGCGCTCAGAAGAGGCGCGAGATCAGGGCGAGCAAGAGAAAGAACGGCAGGAACCCGAGCAGCACGATGAGTGTGATGCGGAACATGAGGCGGTCGTTGGGATGGGGCCGCTTGCGCTTCGACTTCCACTGGCGCACCTTCCACGGGTCTTCGCCGAAGGTCACGACGGGGACGGACCACTTCTCCTTGCTCGCGGCGTTCCTGACGGTGTGGCCGAGGTAGCCCGACGGCACGAGCCCGAGTTCGTCGTCTGACTGCTTGGACCGGTACCGGCGGCGCCGCTTGCGTTCGTCGTCCATCGCAATGGGGTGTCGGCCGGATCGAGAGCGTGGTGCGCTACGAAGCTCTGCGACGCTCGTGCGCCACACTGGCGTCGTGTCGAAGTCCGACCCGCTCGGGGTCTACGTCCACATCCCGTTCTGCGCGCATCGATGCGACTACTGCGACTTCGCGACGTGGACCGACCGCGACCACCTCATCGATCGCTACATCGACGCGTGCCTGATCGACCTCCGACGCCAACTCGGGGAGCGGCCCGTCGCCCGGGCGACGTCGGTGTTCTTCGGCGGGGGTACGCCCTCGCTCATCCCGCCCGAACGTCTGATGACGGTGCTCGACGCGATCCCGCTCGCGGATGGCGCCGAGGTGACGGTCGAGTGCAATCCCGAGTCGTTCACCGCCGAGGTTGCCGCGGTGTATGCCGCGCACCGCGTGAACCGCGTCAGCATCGGCGCGCAGTCGTTCGTTCCGCACGTGCTCACGTCGCTGGGGCGCGTGCACGATCCCGACAACGTGACCCGTGCGGTCCGCGCGGCCCGCACCGCGGGAATTCAGCGCCTGAACCTCGACATCATCTACGGCGCCGCCGGTGAGTCGGTCGCGGACTGGCGAACGACGCTCGACGCCACGATCGCACTCGGACCCGACCACGTGAGTGCTTACGCCCTCACCGTCGAAGCGGGAACGCCGCTCGCTCGCAAGATCGCGCGAGGAGAGCGCGGCGCGACTGATGACGATGATCAAGCCACGAAGTACGAGCTCGCCGACGAGGTGCTCAGCGCCGCGGGCTACGACTGGTACGAGATCTCCAACTGGGCGCAGCCCGGTGAGGCCTGCCATCACAACCTCGTCTATTGGCGAGGTGGCGACTACCTGGCGATCGGATGCGCGGCCCACGGGTTCACCGATGGGCGTCGGTGGTGGAACGTGCGGTCGATCGACCGCTACATCGAACGCATCGAGCGCGGTGAGGCGGCCGAGGCAGGGGAGGAGCGACTCGATCCCCAGGCCGCGGCGGACGAGGCGTTCGGGCTGGCGCTTCGACTGAGCGAGGGTGTCACCGTGCCCTCGGGAGCCGAGTCGGTAGCCGCCGAGCTCGTCGACGTCGGCCTCCTCGAACCCGCGTCCGAGGCCCGACGGGTGCGGCTGACTCGGCGCGGGCGGCTGCTGGCCAACGACGTCACCACCCGGCTCCAACTCGCAGTGGGCCCCTGAAACCTGGGGCGGCCTGGCAGTCGGTAGCATCGAGTGCTAATCCGGACGCGACTTCCGGGGCGGCCAGGCGTGAGGACGGAGGTGACGGCCGTGACCGAGCCCCAGCTCGACGAACGCAAGGCCCGCATCCTGCGAGCCGTGGTGGAGGAGTACGTCGCGTCGGCGCAGCCGGTCGCGTCGCAGACGATCGCCCGGGGCGGTGAGCTCGGCGTCTCGAGCGCGACCGTTCGCAACGACATGACCATCCTCGAGCGCGAGGGGTACCTGGTGCAGCCGCACACGTCGGCGGGTCGGGTACCCACCGATCGCGGGTACCGGTACTTCGTCGACCACCTCATGGACAGCGGCTCACTCGCTCCAGGACAGCGGCGAGCCATCAGCGACTTCTTCGCGAGCGCGCACGGCGCGCTCGAAGACATGCTGCGCGAGACGAGTGGGCTGCTCACGCGCCTCACGTCGCACGCCGCGGTCATCACCGCTCCCGAACCGGACCTCGCCCACGTGCGCAGCGTGCAGCTCGTCGATCTCGCGCCACGCCAGATCCTCGCAGTCGTCGTGCTCTCCAATGGCGGTATCGAGAAGGCGATCGTTGGAATCGACGCCGACATCGATCCCGCCGTGATCTCCGAGGTGTCGCACGCGCTCGATGAACGGTGGCGATCAGCCACGCTGTCCGGCCTTCCACTTCCGGAACTCACCGGACGACGCGCGTTCGATGCGCTGGCCTCATCCGTGCGCGACGCGGTCGAGAAGGCCGCGGATCCCGATCTCTACGTGGGCGGACGTTCGAGACTGGCTGCCGACACCACGGCGTTCTCCACGCTCGAAACCACCGCCCGTCTTCTCGAACTGCTCGAACGCCAGGTCGTGGTCGTCTCGTTGGTGCGCGCGCTCATCGATGAAGGTGTGTCGGTCCGCATCGGTTCCGAGCACGAGGTCGAAGACCTGCGTGACTGCTCGATCGTGGTCGCGCCGTACGAAATCGAAGGACGTACTGCGGGTACCGTCGGTGTGTTGGGCCCGACCCGCATGGACTACCAGCAGGCACTCGCGGCGGTTGCCGCGGTGTCGCAGCGGCTCGGCCGCATGCTTTCCCCCTGACCTCTCGAGAAGCGATCCCTGTGGCGACGAACGATCCCTACGAAATCCTCGGCGTGGCGCGCAGCGCGTCGGCCGACGAGATCAAGCGGGCCTACCGCTCGTTGGCGCGCCAACATCACCCCGACGCCAATCAAGGCGATCCCGAGGCCGCCGAGCGGTTCAAGGAGATCTCGCTCGCGTACGAGATCCTGAGCGATCCCGACAAGCGACGCCGGTACGACGAGTTCGGCAGCACCGGTGGTCCGGGCGGCTTCGGACCGACGATGGATGGCTTCGGTATCCAAGACATCTTCGAAGCGTTCTTCGGTGGCGACCCGTTCGGCGGTGGTGGCGGAACTCGGCGCGGCGGACCGCCGCGCGGCCAAGACGCAGAAGCAGTGGTCGAAGTCGAACTCGCGGATTCCGCCGTCGGCGTCACCGCCTCGGTCGAGGTGCGCATGCCGGTCGCGTGCGAGCACTGCAACGGCAACGGTGCCGAACCGGGTTCGTTCCCCTCGCGGTGCGAGACGTGCGGCGGCGCGGGTGAGGTTCGCCAGGTGCGACGGTCGATTCTCGGCCAACTGGTGACCACCGCACCGTGTCACGTGTGTCAGGGTGCCGGGTTCACGATCGCGAACCCGTGCACCACTTGTCGGGGCGATGGGCGTGTGGTCGCCAACCGCACGCTCGAACTCGAGGTTCCTGCAGGTATCGACGACGGTCAACGCCTTCGGCTCAACGGTCGTGGTCCCGCGGGGTTTCGTGGGGGACCCCCGGGCGACCTGTTCGTCACCGTGCGCGTGAATCCCGACCCGCGCTTCGAGCGTCACGGCGACGATCTCTTGCACGTGCGACCGATTGCGTTCACGCAGGCCGCGTTGGGCGCGGTGCTCCAGATCGAGACGTTCGACGGGGTCGAAGAGCTTCCGATCCCGCCCGGTACGCAGCCAGGACGCATGTTCCGCCTGAAGGGGCAGGGGATGCCGCACCTTCGTTCGCGCGGTCGGGGCGACTTGCTCGTGCGTATCGATGTGGAGGTGCCCACCAAGCTCGACCCCGAAGACGAGGAGACGCTGCGCGCGTTCGCGGCGCGCCGTGGCGAAGACGTCGCACCGCGCGACCAGGGGCTCTTCTCTCGGATCAAGTCCGCTTTCCAGTGACTCCTGCCGACGTCGACGCGACCGCGCACGCGTTCGTCGATGTGGCGCTCGACACGACGGTGCGTCTCGACGGCGCCGACGGTCATCACCTCCAGCGCGTGCGGCGCGTGCGCCGTGACGAACGCATCACCCTGGGCGACGGCGCGGGCTCGTGGCGCACGTATCGCGTCGAAGCGACTGCTCCGGGAGCGCTCGATCTCGTGGCGGACGGTCCCCTCCAAGCGGTTCCGCGGGCGACGCCGCCGATCATCCTCGTGTTCGCACTGACCAAAGGCGACGGGCCGGAGACAGTCGTCGCGCGCGCGACCGAGTTGGGCGTGGATGGCTTCGAACCGGTCCTGGCCGACCATGGCGTCGCCCGCCCTGAGCCCGCTCGTATCGCCGATCGACTCGAGCGGGTCGCCCGCGAAGCGGCGGCGCAGTCCCGCCGAGCATGGCTGCCCACCATCGCCCCGCTGCGTGGTCTCGCGGCTGCCCTCGCCGACGCACCCGAGGCCGGTCTGGTCGTGAGCGCCGCCCACGGCGGCACTCCCCGGTTGCCTGAGCCAGATTCCCGAGGATGGCGTCTGGTGGTGGGCCCCGAGGGCGGATTCTCGGCCGCGGAAACCGAGCTGCTCGCCGCGCACCCGAGCGTCGGGGTGGGGGTCAATGTCCTGCGCGCGGTGACCGCGGCGGTGGCGGTGTCGGCGGTCGCGGCCACTACCCGCATCGCCCTGGCCACGTAGGGTCCCGCCGCGAATCCGAAGGTCTTTGGTATCGTGCGCCACAATCGGTGGCTGGGCACCGATAAGGGACGAACAGGGGCCGTTCGGTGATCTGGCAGGGGTCGCCCGGTCTCGACAACATGCCTTGGGGGCGAGGCGTCGTGAGGGACATCGAAGAAGCGGGATCGCCGCGCATCGGCGAACGGCTCCGGGCGATCCGGCGCCAGAAGGGGCTCTCGCTCCACGACGTCGAAGCGCGCTCCAAGCTCGAATTCAAGGCGTCCGTGCTCGGCGCGTACGAACGCGGTGAACGCGCGATTTCGGTACCGCGCCTGATCCGCCTCGCCGAGATCTACGAAGTTCCCTCGGATCAACTGCTTCCGAAGGACCACGACTTCGAGATCAACCTCGCGGAGAGTGCCGACTTCGACGCCGGATTCACCATCGATCTCGTGCGCCTGCACGAACTCGACGACGCCGATGCCGCCGTGTTGTCTCGCTACGCCGCCACGATCCAGTTGCAGCGCCAGGACTTCAACGGTCGGATGCTCACCATTCGTCGCGACGATCTCCGGGTCCTCGCGGCGGTTCTGGGGCGCAGCGCCGAAGAACTCGGCGGGCGCCTCCAGCAGCTCGGGCTGCGCGCCGCCACTTGAGCGGCCCTGCATCAAACCTGGGGCGGGGTCGCGGCGCGCGACCGCTACCCTGACAGGCGACGTGTCCATGTCGTCGACCGCCCAGATTCGCATCACCGTGGCGAGCAACCACCACATGGTGGACCTGCTCGGACCACGCGACGAGCTGTTGCGTCTCGTCGAGGATGCGTTCCCCGTCTCGATCCTGGTGCGGGGCAACGAGATCTCCATCAGCGGCCCCGAACGCGAGGCCGTGCAGGTGGGAAAGCTGTTCGAGGAGTTGGTGGCCCTCGTCGAGGGTGGTCATCCCCTCGACCCCGAGAGTGTGCGCCGGTCGATTGCCATGTTGAAGTCCGACACCAGTCCGCTCGACGTCATGTCGACTCAGGTGCTGCGCGGCCGCAAGTCCGTGCGCCCGAAGACCGCGGGTCAGAAGCGCTACGTCGACGCGGTGAGCGATCACGTGGTCACGTTTGCGATCGGCCCCGCCGGTACCGGTAAGAGCTACTTGGCAGTGGCCCTCGCGGTGCAAGCACTCCAGGCCAAGCAGGTCAACCGCATCATCCTCACGCGTCCGGCGGTGGAAGCAGGGGAGCGGCTCGGGTTCCTCCCAGGCGACATGCTCGCCAAGGTCGATCCGTATCTGCGCCCGCTCTACGACGCGCTCTACGACATGCTCGACGGTGAAGCCGTCAACAAGCTGATCGAGCGCGGAACGGTCGAGGTCGCGCCGCTTGCGTACATGCGAGGCCGCACGCTCAACGACTCGTTCATCATTCTCGACGAAGCGCAGAACACCACGCCCGAACAGATGAAGATGTTCCTCACTCGTCTCGGATTCGGGTCCAAGATGGTGGTCACCGGCGACGTCACCCAGGTCGATCTCCCCGAGGGCACGCGACGATCCGGGCTCGCACAGGTGCGCTCGATCCTCGAAGGGGTTCCCGACCTCGCGTTCGTCGAACTCGATTCCGCCGACGTCGTGCGCCATCGGGTCGTGCTCGAGATCGTCGACGCCTACGCCCGCTACGACGAACGCACGCAATCTCCAGGAGCAGCGCAGTGAGCCAGATCGATGAACCTCGCGTCGAGGTCTTCGGTGCCGACGAACAGACTGCCGAGCCGGTCGATGTCTTGCGCTGGGTTCGACTGGCGCGACTCGTGCTCGAAGAGGAGCGCGTCACCGGGGAGGCGGAGCTGTCACTGATCTTCGTCGATCAGCAGACGATCACCGACCTCAACGTGCGGTTCCTCGGTGGGAGCGGCCCTACCGACGTCTTGGCCTTCCCGATGGACGACGACGTGGTGCTCGGGGGCCGTCAGCCCGATCAGGGTGGTCGTGGACCGGGCGCCCCGTCGGAACCGGCGGATCCGCCCCTCTTGCTCGGCGACGTGGTGATCTGTCCCACGGTCGCCCGCCGGCAGGCGGAGGAGCGCAACATCGCGATCGACGACGAGATCGCGCTGTTGGTGGTTCACGGGGTGCTCCACCTGCTCAACTACGACCACGCAGAAGACGAAGACACCGTGCAGATGCAACGCCGGGAGCGAGAGCTCTTGGAGAAGTTTCGCCAGACCGACGATGGGAACGAGGGTGGATAGCGGTCCAAGTACCGAGCGCACGATCACACGGAGCCAGTCATGAGAGACGCCGTGCTCTGGGCGATCGTTGCGGTGCTCTTCCTCTTCTCGATCTTCCTCGCGGTGGCCGAAACCGCGTTCGTGCGCATGAGTCGAGTGCGTGCCATGGCGTTGGCCGATGAAGGCAGCACCCGGGCGAAACGCCTGCTCGTCATGCTCGAACACCCCGAGCAGACGCTCAACGTGGTGCTGCTCGTGGTCCTCGTGGCCCAACTCGGCACCGCGACCCTCGTCGGTGTGTTGCTCGAAGGGCTCGGCGGTTGGATCGCGCTCGTCGCCGGTATCGTCGTGCAGATCCTGTTGTTCTTCGTGCTCGGCGAGGTCGCGCCGAAGACCTACGCCGTACAGCACACCGATCGGGCCGCGCTGCTCTCCACGCCGATGCTGTGGTTCTTCACGCGCTTCCCGCCGTTGCGGTGGTTGTCGAGCGGACTCATCGGTGCCGCGAATGTGCTCCTCCCCGGGAAAGGGCTGAAGGAAGGCCCGTTCGTCACCGAGGAAGAGATCCGCACCATGGCCGACGTCGCCGCCGACGAGTCGGCCATCGAGGTCGAAGAACGCCGCTTGATCCACTCGATTTTCGAGTTCGGCGACGCGGTGGTGCGTGAGGTCATGCGTCCTCGCACCGACATCGTGGTGGTGCCCGCAACGATGTCGGTCGACGAAGCGATCGCCGTTGGCATCGAGGGGGGCTACTCGCGTCTTCCGGTATATGGCGCTTCCACCGACGACATCGTGGGGATCGCGTACCTCAAGGATCTCGTTCGTGTCACGCGCGCGGGCGGTGGTGCTCGCGAGGTGAGCGCCGTCATGCAGCCGCCGTTCGTCGTACCCGAGCAGAAGCGCGCCGCGGAGCTGTTGCGCGAGATGCAGGCCAAGCGCGTACACATGGCGATCGTCATCGACGAGCACGCGGCCACCGTTGGTCTCGTCACCCTCGAAGACCTCCTCGAAGAGATCGTGGGGCCCATCGTCGACGAGTACGACCGAGCCGAGCCCACGCTGCAGCATCTTCCCGACGGTGCACTGGTGGTACCGGGCGGAACGTCGATCGACGAGCTGAGCGAGGCATTGGGCATCAACCTGCCCGACACCGAGTGGGACACCGTGAGCGGCCTCGTGTTCAACATTGCCGGTCACGTGCCCGTCGAGGGCGAAACCGTCTACTACGACGACATCGCCCTTCGGACTGAACGCGTTCAGGGGAACCGCATCCTCTCGGTGACGGTCCGCCGAATCCCGGCTGACGCGAGCACGATCGATCCGAAGACCGCGTCGGTTTCCGACGAGTCCTGACGTTGGTTCCGACGGTGCAACCGGAAGCAGGCGGTCCCGAAGACGACGCGGTGTTCGACCCGTTCGGCAGTGAGTGTTCGAGCGGTTTCGTGACGGTGGTTGGTCGTCCCAATGTCGGGAAGTCCACGCTCGTCAACCAACTGGTGGGCGCGAAGGTCGCGATCACGTCGGACCGCCCGCAGACCACGCGGCACGAGATTCGGGGAATTCTCGACACCGAGACCGCGCAGGTCGTGTTCTGCGACACACCCGGGATCCACAAGCCCCGGTCGCAACTCGGTCAGCGCACGAATCAGCGGGCCATCGAAGCCCTCGAAGCCGTCGATGTCGTGTGCTTCGTGGTCGACGCGTCCGAGCGCATCGGGCCCGGGGACCGGCGCGTCGCTGAACTCGTGACCAATGCGTCGACACCGGCGGTGTTCGTGGCCAACAAGGTCGACCTGGCCACTCCGGCGCAGATCGGTGAGTGCCTGACCACGGCCATGTCGCTGGGAGATTTCGCGGCCTACGTGCCCGTGTCCGCTCGGACGGGTGACGGTGCCGACGCGCTGCTCGATGAGCTGCTGAAGCTGTTGCCCCGGGGACCGCGCCTGTATCCGGTGGGGTCGGTCACCGATCAGCCCGAACTCTTCATGGCGGCGGAACTGGTACGGGAGCAGCTCCTGCGGGTCGCCCGCGAGGAACTTCCGCACTCCATCGCCGTCACGGTCGAGCCCCTCGACGACGACGAGAACGAGGCTCGGGGAGCGCTCGATCGGCCGTGGCGGATCCGAGCCGTGATCCGGGTGGAACGCGATTCCCAGAAAGGGATCGTCATCGGAAAGGGCGGCGAAGTCCTCAAAGCCGCAGGTCAGGGTGCGCGCCAGCAGCTCGAGGCGATGCTCGGGCGCCGGGTCTATCTGGAGACCTTGGTGAAAGTGGACAAGAACTGGCAGAGCCGTCCCGACCGGCTCGACCGCCTGGGGTTCTGAGCCGAACGCGGCTTCGTGACCCAAGATTGTGTGCGGATCGGCGCACAAGTTGTAGTTCGCGCTCGCCGCATAGATAGATTGCCGCTACGCCCGCAGTTCGCAGTGATTCACACGGGCGCACACGTCAGAAGAGGGGACTGGTGGGTCGAATTCTGCGCGGGGCGAAGTTTCTCGTCCTGATGACTGCCGTGGTCGCCGTCCTCGGTGCGTGCAACACGCTCCGAGGCCCCGACAACGACCAGAACAGCTTGCGGCCAGAGGGTCCGCAGGCAAAGGACATCGACAACCTCTTCCTGCCGGTGCTCGCCATCGCGGTGGTCATCGGCATCGGTGTTGTCGTGCTCGTGCTCTACGCCGCGTTCCGCTTCCGTCGTCGCGGCGACGACGACAACCCGAAGCAGAGCCACGGGAACCCAGTCATCGAGTTCGGTGCAGTCATCGGTTCGTTCATCCTGTTGGCGATCATCGCGGTCCCCACGGTCAATCTGATCTGGGAACTCGACGCCGCACCGGCCGCCGACTCCGATCCCCTCGAAGTCACCGTGGTCGGCAAGCAGTGGTGGTGGGAGTTCACGTACACGAACCTCACCGATGCCAAGACCGAAGACGGCGATCCGCTGCCGCTCGTCACGTCGACCGAGCTCCACGTGCCGGCTGGTCGGCCGGTGGCGTTGAAGCTCGACGGTCGCAACACCGAGGGCAACACCTACGAAGCGGAGCCCAACCCGTACGCCGGCTCGGGCCCCGACGTCATCCACTCGTTCTGGGTTCCGGAGCTCAACGGCAAGCGCGACTACGTGCCGGGACGACTCAACACGTGGAAGATCGAAGCGCCGAGGCCCGGCAAGTTCCTCGGTCAATGCGCCGAGTACTGCGGACTCAGCCACGCCAACATGCGCTTCCGCGTGATCGCCATGGAGCCGAGCGACTTCGACGACTGGGTCGCGGCACAGCGTCAAGGTGCCGCCGAGCCGTTCCTCGAGGCCGACGGCACCACGCCGGCCGGTCCTGCGCAAGAACTCATCGCGCAGACCTTCCAGTGCACGAACTGTCACACGTTCGATGATTCGTCGGCGCCCAACTACGGCCCGAACCTCACGCACGTTGCGTCTCGTTCCACCATCGGTGGCGGCATCCACGTGCTGTTCGAGACCGACGAGCTCGGTCAGCCCAAGGGGGA
>Ga0182741_1005303_pt1 | contig 12086 bp, 12 predicted proteins | sample eDN5th37CBELigOP_FD_128874 | JGI IMG/M metagenome (GOLD analysis project Ga0182741, IMG submission 128874) | Enriched Organic Plus compost microbial communities from Emeryville, California, USA - eDNA 5th pass 37_C BE-Lig OP (version 2) (version 2) ...
GGAGTATCCCATGGCCACGACCGGCACCGTAAAATTCTTCAACACCACCAAGGGCTTCGGCTTCATTACGCCTGACGACGGCCAGAAGGATGTGTTCGTTCACATCTCCGCTGTCGAAAACGCCGGCCTGCGCACGCTCTCCGATGGCCAGAAGGTTTCTTTCGACGTTGAGCCCGACCGTATGGGCAAGGGTCCGAAGGCTGTAAATCTTACCGCTCTCTAAGAATCGGTAACAAGTACAGTGACGAAGCGCGGCATTCCTTTTGCCGCGCTTTTTCTTTGTTTTGGCACGATTTATCTCCCTGCAGCGACCCTCTACGAAAGTTTCGCTTGCTCATAACCCTAAAATAGATGAGTATTTCGGCGTTCGGGCATTTGCCGGCCCGGAGACTGGAATAGCATACCCCCGGCATACGACACTAGAAAGGCTCCCGGGAAGTCGCGATGCAGAAATCCGTAAGGTTCAGACGCGAGATGACTGTTTCTTCTCCCCCAGTAAACGACCGAGGTAACGTGAACCTGCCCTGAAGGCGGTTCGCAGAATTTGGATCGGGAGCAAAGGATTCCTTCCTATGTCGCAGAGCGGTACCGTTAAGTTTTTCAACCACGCCAAGGGTTTTGGCTTTATCACCCCGGATGATGGGCAGAAGGATGTGTTCGTTCACATCTCGGCAGTCCAGGCATCGGGTCTCTCAGGTCTTGAAGACGGCCAGAAAGTTTCTTTCGACACCGAGCCGGACAAGCGCGGTAAGGGCCCAAAGGCTGTAAACCTCTCTCTCGCTTAAGAGATCTTTCCAGCCGTCGGCTTCGACGGCAATTTTCTGGCGCCGGCATCAGCCGGCGTTTTTTATTTCGCAGCAAACAATCCCGCTCCGCAGTTATGTATAGTATTCATATCAATTGAACTGCCAGGATTTAGGTATCTTTACCATTCAGTTACCGTTCATCTTATCTGTCCTAAGTTGCGAGCATTAGAACGCATGTCGCTCCTTGCGATGGAGATTACGATGAAATCGATGATCAAATACGCCGTAACGGGCCTTGCCCTTGCAGCCACCGTCCTCACGGTTGCTCCTGCTGAAGCTCGCGACCATTGGCGTGGCCGCCACAACCACGACGACGCCGTAGCTGCTGGCATCGCAGGACTGGCGATCGGCGCGATCGTCGGCGGTCTGGCTTCTCAGCCAAGCCGGGTCTACATCGACCCGCCCTACCGTCCTGCCTATCCGACGTACCGCCCATACCCGGTGTATGAAACACCGCGCTACCGCTACGCACGGCCTGCCTACACTGGCGGTCTTGAACCCTGGAGCCCCTCCTGGTACCGGGCCTGCAGCCAGCGCTACCGCAGCTTCGACCCGTCCTCAGGGACCTTCATGGGCTATGATGGCCGCCGCCACTTCTGCACCTTCAATTAGGTGCGAAGGGCTCATAGCCTCTGAGTTTCGACACTCAGAGGCTTTTTGCGTACGGTGTAAGGGATCTAGATCAGGAACGGATTGGTCTGGCGCTCCACACCAAACTGACTGGCAGGGCCATGGCCGCAGATGAAGGTGATATCGTCACCAAGCGGCAGCAGCTTTTCCTTGATCGAGCGGAGCAAATCCTCATGATCGCCACCCGGCAGGTCGGTACGACCGACCGAGCCGCGGAATACCACGTCGCCCACGTGGGCGAAGCGGGCTGCTGCGTTGTAGAACACCACATGACCCGGGGAGTGACCCGGACAATGGAATACCTCGAAGGTATGACTGCCAAAGGACACGGTCTCACCCTCGGTCAGGAACCGGTCTGGGGTGCAGTTCTTCATGCCCGCATTGGCGAGGCCGATCTCGGCCGATCTTGCCTCGACACTCTGCATGTGCGGCAGGTCTGCCTCATGCGGCCCGATAATTTCGACACCGCCAAGCGCTTCCTTGAGCTCCATCGCCCCACCCACGTGGTCAAGGTGACCATGGGTGATCCAGATGGCGTCAGCGGTCACACCGATCTGCTTGAGAGCTGACAGGATCTGCTCGACGTCGCCGCCCGGATCGACAACGACACCGTGCATATCCTTGTCATCGAACAGGATCGTGCAATTCTGCTGGAACGGTGTCACCTGAACGATGGCGGCCTTGAGCGCTCCCATAAGACTCTCCCCTTGGCTGTTGTCCAGGCGTCATAGAGCAAATCCGGAGAAAGTGGAAACCGGTTTTCCTCCCCGGTCGCGAAATCCTTCCCGCACAGTCAGACACCAAGCCCCCACGCGGAAGCACCGCGAGGGAAACATAAACTTCCAGCTCTAGTCGGGCGGACATCAGAACCGCCCGGTCACCTCCAGCCGATCAGGCGCGCTTGGAAGCGTTCATGACGGCACCAACGATGGCCGTCAGAATGGCACCACCGCCGACGCCACCCACGGCATCGCCGAGGATCCCGCCGAGCGCACCGGCGTCACCGCCAAGGCCGGAAAGCGCCGCGCCACCAGCAACGCCGCCAATCAGGCCACTCAGTATCTTGGGCAGCTGGCCCATGGCGGCCTGCTTGAAGGCTGCGCCGACAGCCTGTCCGCCTACGATACCTGCAATCGCCTGCACGATGATGGGAAGAAGAGCGTCCATGTTGAACCTCCGCGTAGCCGGAACCCATTAGCCGGCACACCAACCCATCACGGCTACTTCCCAATGTCAAATTTAATAGGTTAAGGCTACTCTGCAGCCGCACGCAGGCTGGGTCGAACCTCCCGCGTATAATCATCCATCAGGAGCTTGGTGATCTCGCCCGGGGTGAACCTGTAGGGTCCGATCTCGGCCACAGGCGTCACCTCGGCGGCCGTGCCGCAGATGAAGCACTGCTCAAAGCCTTCCAGCTCCTCCGGCATGATGACGCGCTCGACAACCTCGATGCTGCGGCGCTTGGCGAGCTCGATGATCGTCTGACGGGTGATGCCGTTGAGGAAGCAGTCCGGCGTCGGCGTGTGCAGCTTGCCGTCCTTGACGAAGAAGATGTTCGCGCCGGTTGCCTCGGCAACCTGGCCGCGCCAGTCGAGCATCATCGCGTCCGCATAGCCCTTGGCCTCTGCAGCATGCTTGGAGATCGTGCAGATCATGTAGAGACCGGCAGCCTTGGATTTCGAGGGCGCCGTGCGCGGGTCGGGCCGGCGGTACTCGGCGATGTCCAGGCGGATGCCCTTGAGCTTCTGCTCCGGATCGAAGTAGCTCGGCCACTCCCAAATGGCGATCGCGAGATTGATACGGTTGTTCTGGGCGGAAACGCCCATGGATTCACTTCCGCGCCAGGCGATCGGGCGGACATAGGCGTCCTTCATGCCCTGCTTGGCCAGAAGCTGGCGGCAGGCCTCATCGATCTCTTCAACCGAATAGGGAATTTTGAAACCGAGGATGCGGGCGGATTCATGCAGGCGCTCGGTATGCTCGGTGAGCTTGAAGATCTCGCCGTCATAGGCGCGTTCGCCTTCGAACACTGCGCTTGCATAGTGCAGACCGTGCGTCAGAACGTGCACCTTGGCGTCCTTCCACGGCACGAATTCACCGTTGAACCAGATATAGCCATCAAGCTGATCGAAAGAGACCGCAGCCATTTGTTTCTCCCTAAAGCACCTCGTCGGCCGATGCTGGCCGCGCGGTTTCCCTGAATTTTTCTGGAATGTCTTCCGCCGAGGCAAACAGTTTTATGGATAGTGCCCGATGACGGGAAATCTAAGCATTAAATTGCGAGCCGAGGCTGAAAAGCTTGGCAAAAATTATCAGGATGGGGTATTTATGTCAATAAGGCTGACGTAATTTGAAGGATACCAGACGAGCATGACAGGTTCAACTTTGCCGGTGGCGGAGCGACCGGTGAGCAATAACAACACCGAGCCGATTCACTCCGACCTGATCGAACTGCTCTTCTTTGCCTATCGCGATTTCACCTCGGATCCGGATGAGCTTCTGCTTCACTATGGCTTCGGCCGGGCTCACCACCGCGTTCTCCACTTCGTCACACACCGCCCCGGCATGACGGTGGCCGAGCTTCTGGACGTACTCCGCATCACCAAGCAAAGTCTCGCCCGAGTTCTCAAGCAGCTCATCGACACCGGCTACATCGTCCAGGTTCCCGGCCCCCGTGACAGACGGCAGCGTGAGTTGTATGTAACTAAGCAGGGGAAGGAGCTGGCACTCGCTTTGGCACTGCCACAGTCCCGCCGTATCGATGCGGCACTTCGGGAGGCCGGCATCCACGACCGCACTGCGCTGGAAAAGTTCCTGCGCGCCATGGTCAACCCGGAACGGCGTCGCCAACTGGACCGCACAGCACCGAGCGAATAGCGGAGGGAGAGCGGAATGATCGATGAGGAATTGCTGGACAGCGTTGAGGCGCCATCGGACGATGCAGCGCATCTCCTCGTGGTGGACGATGACACACGCATTCGCATGCTGTTGCATCGCTTTCTGCGCGAGAACGGCTTCCGCGTTACCGTCGCCGGGGATGCTGCCGACGCCCGTCGCAAGCTCCAGGGTCTGGAGTTCGATCTGATCATTCTCGACGTTATGATGCCCGGTGAAGATGGCGTCGAGCTGACGAAATCGCTGCGCAAGGAGCGCAACGTTCCTATTCTGATGCTGACGGCCCTGTCGGAAACGGACAGCCGCGTGGCCGGCCTGGAAGCAGGAGCCGACGACTACCTGCCCAAGCCCTTCGATCCGCGTGAGCTCGTCCTCCGCGTCAACAACATCCTCCGCCGGGGCGGTCAGCAGGTCGTTCCTGCCGTCGAACAGGTGGTCTTCGGCCCATACACGTTCCAGATCACGCGTCGCGAACTGAAGCGGGGTGGCCAGCTCCTGCGTCTGACCGAGCGCGAACGCGAGATCCTTTCTATTTTTGCCGAAAGAGCGGGCGAGACCATCCCGCGCCTCGATCTCGTCGGCTCGGACTCCGAGGTGGGTGAACGCACTATCGACGTCCAGATCAACCGGCTTCGCCGCAAGATCGAGCGCGACCCGTCCAATCCCGTATGGCTGCAGACCGTGCGCGGCATCGGCTACAAGCTCTGCGTGGAATGAAGAGAGCCCGATGTGGTGCAACGCACGGGGACGTGGTTCCCCATCGGGGCAAACCTCGCTAGACTAACTTGTGGAGCCGAAGACTGGCATGACCGGTGGCGATGGTCGCATCAGGCTCCATGATAAGGACGCATGGCGAGACGGGACGTGTCATTCACACTGCAGAACAGCCTGATCAACGTTCCGGTCAAAGCCGCCGCACGGGCGCGCTCATACTGGCGGCTCTTCTGGCACCTCGTCTCGCGACACATGCCGAAGCGGCTTTACGCCCGTTCGCTCATCATCGTCATTGCGCCCATGATCCTGCTGCAGTCGGTCGTGGCCTTCAGCTTCATGGAGCGTCACTGGCAGACGGTCACGCAGCGCCTTTCGCAGGCTGTCACCCGCGATATCTCTGCCATCATCGACGTCATCGAGACCTTCCCGCATGAGGATGGCTACGCCAACATCATCCGCATAGCCCAGGAGCGCCTGGCGCTGCGCATCAGCGTCGAGCCGCTCGAGCCGCTTCCTCCACCCGGGCCAAAGCCGTTCTTCTCCATCCTCGACCGTACGCTGTCGGAAGAGATCACGCGGCAGATCGGAAAACCCTTCTGGCTGGACACGGTGGGCGATTCCGACATGGTCGAGATCCGCATCCAGCTTGAGGACAAGGTGCTGCGCGTCTTTGCCAAGCGCAGCCAGGCCTACGCGTCGAACACTCACATCTTCCTGCTCTGGATGGTGGGCACGTCCCTCGTCCTGATCCTGATTGCCGTCGCGTTCCTGCGCAACCAGATCCGCCCGATCCTGCGACTGGCGGAAGCCGCTGAAAGCTTCGGCAAGGGCCGCCCGACGAGTGACTTCCAGCCGCGGGGTGCTGAGGAAGTGCGCCGTGCCGGCGCCGCCTTCATCCAGATGCGCGAGCGCATCGAACGGCAGATCGAGCAGCGCACCGCGATGCTGACGGGAGTGAGCCACGACCTTCGCACCATACTCACCCGCTTCAAGCTACAGCTGGCGCTGGCCCGCACCAGGTCCGACATGAAGGCACTGGACCAGGACGTCGAGGAAATGCGGTCCATGCTGGAGGACTATCTGGCCTTCGCACGCGGAGAAGGAACCGAGGAACCCTCGCTCTTCGATCTCGACGCATTCTTTGAAAAGCTCAAGGACGAGGCGCGGCTGCGCAAGCGCGGTCTGGAGATCAGGGGCACGGGATCGATGCAGATCTTCGTGCGCCCCAATGCGTTCTCGCGCCTCATGTCGAACATCGTCGGCAACGCCTTCCGCTACGCGCAGAATGTGCGGATCGAGGCGCGCCACCCGCGCGGGATGCTCTATATCGTTGTCGATGACGATGGTCCGGGTGTGCCGATCGAGAAGCGTGAGGAAATCTTCAAGCCGTTCGTGCGTCTCGATGCAGCGCGCAACCAGGACAAGTCCGGTACCGGCCTCGGCCTGTCGATTGCCCGCGACATTGCCCGCAGCCACGGCGGGGAAATCACGCTGAACACCAGTCCGGCAGGTGGCCTGCGCGTCATCATCCAATTACCTGTATAAGATCTTCCGGGGGGAAAATTCATGTTGCGCCACGCCAAGATCGTGATGACCTTTGCGCTGTCGGCATTTGCCTTCCTCGCAACGTTCAACAACGTCACCGACTACGGCTCCAACTTCGAGTTTGTGAAGCACGTGCTGAGCATGGACACGACGTTCCAGAGCGCGATGTACCGGTCGATCGACGTGCCGGCACTCTGGCATCTCGCCTACTGGATCATCATTGCGGGCGAAGGGCTGACGTTCCTGCTCCTGTTCATGGGCGCGCTGAAGATGTTCCTTGCACGCAGCGCGCCCGCCGAAGAGTTCGATCGCTCGAAGCGCCTCATGGTCGCCGGTGCGGCTGCCGGCTTTCTCGTCTGGTTCTTTCTGTTCATGGTCGTCGGCGGAGAATGGTTCCTGATGTGGCAATCACCCACCTGGAACGGCCAGGAAGCCGCTTTTCGCTTCTACATGACTATCCTGGTGGTGCTGGTTTTTGTTATTCAACCAGAGCGTGACAATCGGAAAGCCTAGTTGCTTCCCTTTCCGGAAATTGTTTAACAGGTGCAATGTACTAACGGATAGCTGGGCGCCAGAAGCTCGGCTTCAATCGGGGGCCCGCTTCACGTGTTTGACCTTGGCATTATCCCGACTCTGATCCTGATCGTCCTCTTCCTGTTCATCGGATCAGCCCTCGGTTTTGTGGCGAATGCAAAATCGCGACGGCTCGAAAAGCGTATCGAGCAGCTGGAAACCGCCCTTCTACAACTGCGCACTGCTGCTGGAACAACCATGCCCCCCGTGGCAGAGGAGCAGCCGCAGGAACCTGGGGCTGTAGCCGAAGAAGTCCCCGAGACGGTGCCCGAAGAAGAGGCAACGCCCGCCCCCGAACCCGTCCCCGAGCCAGCTATCATTTCCACGCCCCGGCCTTCGCTGGAAGAACGCATGGGTGCGCGCTGGACCGTATGGGTTGGTGGCCTCGCACTCGTGCTCGGTGGCATCTTCCTTGTGCGCTACTCGATGGAAGCCGGGCTCCTCACGCCAACCGCCCGCGTACTGGCCGGAGCGCTGCTGGCACTGGTGCTGGTGGGTGCAGGCGAATTCCTGCGCCGCCGTGCGCAGGACGAGGAGACCCCTTCGGGCCGCCCCTATATCCCGGGTGTTTTGACCCTTGCCGGCACCACAACGGCTTTCGCGAGTATCTATGCCGCGCACGCCCTTTATGGCCTTGTCGGTCCGTCCATCGCCTTCATCCTGCTGGCACTCACTGCGCTGCTGACGCTCGCAGCTTCGGTTGTCCATGGCCGCACGGTTGCCTCCTATGGCCTGCTGGCAAGCTATATCGTCCCCTTTCTCGTTTCATCGCGTGAACCGCACGTGTGGCCGCTCGTCTTCTATGGCCTTGCCGTGAGCGCCGCCGCCTATGGTGTCGCCCGCCTGCGCCTCTGGCGCTGGCTCGCGATTGCTGCCGCCATCGGCTCGGTCTTCTGGGGCCACGTCGTCGCCTATGCTGCAGACGGCGCATGGGATGCGGGCGCGCTCGCCTTCTACGACCTCGCAGCCTTCGCGATGGCAGCCTTCGTCTTCGTGGTCAGCCTCTATCCGCGCGACCGTGAGGCCGTCGCGGAAAAGCAGGACTGGCTGGCGGCCGGGCTGCTCTTCCTGCAGAGCTTCCTCATTCTCTACCTGCTGCAGGAAAGCAACTTTGGTGGCGCAGCCCTCGCCGTTCTTCTGGTTGTCGCAGCAGCCATGATGCTGATTGCCTCTGAATGGCCGGCGGCCGCAGCGACTGCCATCAGCTCCTTCCTGCTCATGGGCCTCGCCTATCTTTCATGGGAAGTGCCGCTGTCGCCGCGCGATCTGACCATGGACATTTCGGCCTCGGAACGCATGGCAGCCGCCTTCGCCAATCCATCTGCCGCGCTCTTCCCCAACACCGGCCTGATGCTGGCAGCACTTGGCGGCGGCCTTGGCTTCTGGGGAGCGTGGCGTTCGGCTGGCCGCTGGGCACTTGCTGCGGCAGGCGTCGCCACCCCGCTCGCCATGCTGGCGATTGCCTATTTCCGGTTGGCACCGTTCGAGACGAGCATCGTCTTCGGCGGACTTTCGCTGGTGCTTGCCATCCTCTTCCTCGCCGCCCTGAGCTTCCTCGACAAGCGGCTCGACGGGGAAGTCCCGCACCGCGAGGCCGTACTTGCGTCTTATGCCATCGGCACGGTCGGCGCCGTCGCAGGCGCCATGACGATCCTGCTCGGCGACGGCTGGCTACCCGTTGGTCTAAGCCTGCTCACCGCAGGGATCATCTGGATCCGTGGCAAGTGGCAGCTGCGGGCCCTGCCCCCCGTCGCCCTCGCCGTTGCTGCGCTAACCGGCTACGTCATCTGGAACAATCCGACGATCGTCCAGCCAGAGCTCCTTGGCAGCCACCCGGTCTTCAATGCGCTGCTCTATGGCTACGGCGTGCCTGCCCTCGCCTTCGCCTGGTGCGCCTGGACGCTCGCGCGGCGTGACAACGATCGCGGACGCGTGCAGCAGACCTTCGAGGCAATCGCCGTTTTCGCGGGAATGCTCACCTTCTCCGTGCTCATCCACCACGCGATGAATGGCGGCAACCTTTTCGCCGATCCGGACACCCTGGCCGAATGGAGCCTGCAGGCGCTGGTCTTCCTCTCCGCGTCGCTTGCAATCCGCCAGATCAATCTGCGCGCAGAAAGCAGGGTGCTGGAAGCGGCCGTCAACATCCTCGGCTTCCTCGGCCTGTTCGCCGTCGGCTTCATCCATCTTTTCGCGCTCAATCCACTCTTCACCGGCGAAAACATTGGCCAGAACGTGTTCTTCAACGTCCTGCTGCTCGCCTATCTGATCCCAGCAGTCATCCTCGGCGTCATCGCGCTCAGATCCTGGGGCGGGCCACGGTCGGTCTACAGCAGGGTGGCCGGCTGGCTCTCGGTGGCACTCACCTTTGCCTGGCTGTCGCTGCAGGTCCGCGCAGTGTTCCACCGGCCGTATCTCGACCAGGGCATCACCGACTTTGACGAGTTCTACATCTACTCGGCGGTGTGGCTGATCTTCGGTGTCGCTCTGCTGCTCGTCGGCCTGTTCCTCAACTCGCGTTCGCTGCGGCTTGCCTCGAGCGTCTTCGTGCTGGCGGCTGTCGCCAAGGTCTTCCTGCTCGACATGGGTAACCTCGACGGCATCTGGCGCGCCCTGTCCTTCATTGGCCTCGGCGGTGCACTGATCGGCATCGGATTGCTCTACCAGAAGCTGCTGCGCCCGAGTGGCCCGCCCGAACAGGGCTCGGACGGCGGCCAGGAAGGTATTCCCTCCTGATGACAAAATAGCCTAAACCAGAGCAGCAAACATCGTGGAGGACTACATGGCTTTCGTACGGGTAAATGGGATTGTACTGCATTATGCAGACCAGGGACGGAAGGACGCGCCGGCAATCGTCTTTGCCAATTCGCTTGGCACCGATTTCCGCATCTGGGAGAAGGTTGCGGACAATCTCTCCGCCGATTATCGCATCATCCTATACGACAAGCGCGGCCATGGCCTCTCAGACGCCACGCCACAGCCCTACCGGATCGACGATCACATCGAAGACCTTACGGCACTCCTCAAGCACCTCAGCGTTTCCAACGCCGTCATCGTCGGGCTTTCGGTGGGAGGCGTCATTGCGCAGGGGATCGCTGCAAGACATCCCGAACTCGCCCGCGCACTTGTCCTCTGCGACACGGCCCACAAAATCGGCAATGACGAGATGTGGAACGGCCGGATCAGTGTGATCAATGCGGATGGCATCGCACCCCTGGCCGATATGATCATGCAGCGCTGGTTCACGCCGGCATACCGCACACCTGAAAATGCAGACTATTCCGGTTTTGTGAACATGCTGACCCGCACCACGGTCGATGGCTACGCCGGCACCTGCGCGGCGCTCCGCGATGCCGACCTGACGGAATCGACACGCACCCTCAACCTGCCCGTGCTCTGCATCGTCGGCGATCAGGACGGTTCCACACCGCCCGACCTTGTCCGCGAGCTCGCCTCCCTGATAAAGGGATCCCGTTTTGAAATCATCGAAGGCGCTGGCCACATTCCCTGCGTAGAGCAGCCCGAAGCCACCATCGCGCTGATCCGCAAGTTTCTGGATGAAGTTGCACCAAGCTAATATCACCCGAAAGGACACACCATGGAAATTCGCAGAGTGAACGACGACTTTGCCGTAGCCGGACAGATCGGACCGGAAGCGGTCGCTGAAATCGCCGCCGCTGGCTACAAGAGCATCGTCTGCAACCGCCCCGACACCGAGGACGGTGCCGTTCCCCATGACGCCGTAGAGGAAGCAGCAAAGGCAGCAGGCCTCGAGTTCCGCTTCCTGCCGGTCGTGGCAGGCGCCATAACCGACGAGCAGGTGAAGGAAATGACATCCATCCTGGCGAGTCTCCCCACGCCTGTTCTGGCCTACTGCCGCACGGGCAACCGCTGCCTGAACCTCTTCGCACTGGTTCAGGAAAGCAAATAGACATTCCGGTTTCCCCTGGCCTCCAACAGCCGGGGGAAAACGCTTGCCTGCCTTCGCTTGGACGCCGAATCCGCTTATGATTGCAGGATGGCAATCAGGCAGCTTTCCGAGAACATCATCAACCAGATCGCTGCGGGCGAGGTCATCGAACGGCCCGCAAGCGTGGTCAAGGAACTGGTCGAAAACGCACTCGACGCAGGCGCACGACGTGTGGAACTCGCCACCGCTGGCGGTGGCCTGAGCCTGATCCGCGTGATCGATGACGGCAAGGGCATCCCGGCCGAGGAGCTTCCGCTCGCGGTCTCCCGCCACTGCACCTCCAAGCTCTCCGACAATATCCACGACATCCGCTCGCTTGGTTTCCGGGGTGAGGCGCTACCGTCGATCGGCTCCGTTGCGCGTCTCTCCATGCGCTCGCGACCGAGGGATGCCGATAGCGCGTCAGAGATCATCGTGGATGGCGGCAAGGTTAGCCCCGTCCGCCCCGTTGCCGCCAACCACGGCACGGTGGTCGAAGTCCGCGATCTCTTCTTCTCGACGCCTGCCCGTCTCAAGTTCATGAAGACCGAAAGGGCGGAGGCCTCTGCCATCACGGACGTGGTGAAGCGCATCTCGCTTGCCTTTCCTGCTGTTAGATTCACGCTATCCGGCACAGACCGCACCTTGCTTGAGCTTCCCGCCGTCTCCGAGGACGGGGATGGCCTGCTCCGCCGCATCGGCCAGGTGCTTGGCGAGGAGTTCTCCGACAACGCCCTTCCCATCGATGCCGAGCGGGAAGGCGTGCGGCTCTCCGGCTATACCTCCATCCCTGCCTACTCGCGCGGCAATGCGCTCAATCAGTTCGTCTACGTGAATGGCCGTCCGGTCCGCGACAAGCTCATCGCAGGTGCCATTCGCGCAGCCTACATGGACGCCCTTCCGCGTGACCGCCATGCCGTGACAGCGCTCTTCCTCCAGCTCGATCCGGAGCTGGTGGACGTGAACGTCCATCC
>Ga0182741_1005306_pt1 | contig 12083 bp, 10 predicted proteins | sample eDN5th37CBELigOP_FD_128874 | JGI IMG/M metagenome (GOLD analysis project Ga0182741, IMG submission 128874) | Enriched Organic Plus compost microbial communities from Emeryville, California, USA - eDNA 5th pass 37_C BE-Lig OP (version 2) (version 2) ...
CCAGTGTCGCTTCGATGTACAGGCGTGGCAGGCTGCCGAATCGTTCCGGCGTCCAGGTGGGTGCCATGAGCCGGGCGGTTTCGAGTTGTGGCACGAGTCGGCGTGCGGCTCCGATCGCGTCGGTCGAATCCGCCTCGTGGAAGAACACCGCCGCGCCGGCCTCCGGGGGCACGACCGTCCCGCGACCGTCCTCGGTGGGTTCGAGCCAGCGCGAAATGCCCACCGGCGCGTCGAGACCGATGCCGTCGCACAGCATCCCGAAGTCGGCCCCGGACGGAAGCATCATCCCCGCCACGTAGGCGACCCTGGCGACGCGCTCCGGCAGCATCTCCGCGACCTGCGTGACGACGATGCCGCCACCGGAATGACCGACGAGGATCACCGGGCCATCCAGTCCGGCAACGTGGTCGGCCACGACCGCGGCGACGTCGTCGAGCGTCACGTCGTCGGCGCCCCATGATCCGACACCGGGAAGCGCGAGCGGGTGTGGGACGTGCCCGGCCCGGCGGAGCGGTTCGAGCAGCGTGTCCCACACCCAGCTTCCGGCCCAGGCGCCGTGCACGAGCACGATATGACTCACGCGCGGTTCTCCCCCGTCGCCGCCAGCACACGGGCGGCTTCCCGTACTGCGGCGGTGTTGGCCTTGCCGTGCCGCGACCCGGCGAGCTTCGCCTTGATGTGGTCGCGGATCAGGATGGGTTCGTAGGGTTCGGGGCCCGCATATTCGGGCAGGGTGGAGACCACCGCGTCGACGTTGCCGTCGTGGAAGAACGCCACCGAACGACGGCGCCGGATCCTGCCGTCGACGATCGGCGGCTTCACGCGGTGCAGCGTCGACATCCACCGGTCGTCGGTGATGCGGGCGGTGAGATCACCGAGATTGACCAGTAGGGCTCCGGGCAGCGGTTCGACGTCGTGCCAGATGCCGTCGGAGCCGAGCACCTGCAGCCCTGCGACCCGGTCGGCCCACAGCACGGTGACGATCCCGAAGTCGGTGTGCTCGCCCATGCCGGTGAGGTCGCCGTCGAGGTCGACGGTGCCCTCGGGCAGCGCGTAGTTGTTCATGCGCAGCACGTCGATCGAGTGGTCGGTGAGCCGTTCGAAGTAGTCGGGGGCCTGCCCGAGTGCGTCGGCGAAGATCCGGGTGAGGGTCCGCGCGACCCGCGAGGCCTCGGTGAAATAGGTCTGCACGCGGTCCTCGAAGCCGGGGACGTCGGGCCAGACGTTGATTCCGTAGTCGTCCTCCGACAGGTCCAGGTGGGGGAACGACCGGGCCTCCACGCCGACGTTGTATGCCTCGAAGAAATCGTTCATACGGCTGGCGGATTCGACGCCGAGGCTCAGGCTCAGCGACTCGCTCTTCGGCGGGCTGTATCCGCGGTTCGCGCCGACCACCCGGTACTGCTGCTTGTCGTCCATCGGCAGACCGAAGAAGTCGTCGAGGGCGGCGGCGAGGCCGTCGACCACCGGATCGGGGATGCCGTGTCCGAGGATCTGGACGAATCCCACACGGCTGCAGGCTTCGTCGATCTCACGGGCGACACGAGCGCGTTCGGCTTCCTCGCCGGCCCGGACGTACGGGCCGATGTCGACGGCGGGAACGACGAAGGCGTCAGACGGCGACTGGTTCATGGGCAACTCCGTGGGGAGAGGTGGTACCGGCCGAGGTGACGGGGGCCGGTGTGCCGGACCGGGACGCGCGAGCCAGTGTCCCGAGACGAGGGTGGTTGAACAGCAGGTTCAACGAGAACGCCGCGATCGCGGCGAGGGTGATGCCGCTGCCGAGCAGGATCTGCGCGGCGGACGGGAAGCGCTCGAACATGCCCTCGGCGAGTTCGGGCAGCAGACCCACACCCACTGCGACGGCGGCGATCGTGGAGTTGATGCGGTCGGACAGGTCCACCGAGCGCAGCGTATTGATGCCTACGAGGGCGACGGTGGCGAACAGGATCAGGCCGACACCGCCGACCACCGGCTTCGGCAGCGCCGCGACCACCGAGCTCACCTTCGGCAGCGCGCCGAGGACCACGAGGATCGCACCCGACGTGGCGGTGACGTAGCGGCTGTACACACGGGTGGTGGCCACCGCACCGACGTTCTGGGTGAAGACGGTGTCGACGAAGGCGTTGAAGACACCCGCGAGCACAGCGGACGCTCCGTCACCGGCGAGTCCGCGGGCGATGTCGCCCTTGCTGACGCGCTTACCGGTGATCTCGGCGACGGCGAGCATGCTCGCGGTGGATTCGGCGAAGACCACGGCCATGACGATGCTCATGGCGACGACGGCGGTGATCGGAAATTCGGGAGCGCCGAAGTGGAAGGGGGCGGGCAGACCCACCCACGACGAGCCCGCCACGCCGCCGAGGTCGATCAGGCCGAGCGGAACCGCGACGACCGTGCCGACGGCAAGGGCGATCAACACTCCGAGCTGGGCCCAGATGCCACGCCCGAGGCACAGGAAGGCGACGGCGACGACGATCACGAGCACGGCCAGGGCGATGTTGGTGGGCGAGGCGAAGGTGGGCGACGACGGGTCGGTGCCGACGATCAGCCCGCCTGCCACGCCGATGAGCGAGATCCCGACGACGGTGAGAACGACACCGGTGACGAGCGGCGGGAAGAACCGGATGATCCTGGCGAACGGCCAGGCCAGGGCGAGACCGACGATGCCGCCGATCAGCATGGAGCCGTAGACGGCCTGCAGGCCGTATTCCTTCGCGATGAGGATCATCGGCGTCAGGCCGGCGAAGGTCGCACCGCAGACGATGGGTAGGCGGACACCGACGAGTTTGCCGACACCGAGGCTCTGGACGATGGTGATCAGACCGGCGATCAGCAGGTCGGCGCTGATGAGCATCGCGATGGTGTCGCGGTCGAGTCCGACGGCCGCGCCGAAGACCAGCGGAACGGTGATGCATCCGGTGTACATGATCAGGACATGCTGGAGGCCGAACGCGAACTGCCGGAGGAACGGTAGTCGCGCGTCGACGGGGTGCGGTGAGGTCATGTGATCGCTCCCATTTCGGATGCAGTGCTGTATACGGTGCCGGATACAGCTTGGGGGCCGAAGTTTTCGGGCTCGAGTCATCGTGTTTCGCGCGGGTAAGAAACCGCTCACCGCACCCGCATCGGAGCTAGGTCAGTCGACCGTTCACGCGCAGACGGGCGATGCCACCGTCGGGATAGACGTCGAGCCGCACGAACTCCACCGGCGTCGGCGAATCGACGCGGAAACGGTGCCGGCAGTCCGGCAGCAGTGCGGTCCGCGGGACGAGTTCGACCCAGGACGATTCGTCGGACATCGCGTCCCCGCTGGGGATTCCGCTCAGGCGCGCCGCTCCCGGTGCGTTGCCGACGAAATAGGAGGTGTCGATCTCGACGTGGTCGACGCAGCCCGGCCCGGCGAGACGGATCACCACGTAGTCGTTGCCGTCGTCGCGGCGCCGGGCGTTCTCCCAGCCCTCCCCCATGTGCCGCGAGCGGCCGAGGCCGATGATGTTGCGCGGCGACGAATAGAAACGGTTCGAGCACGCGACGACGTCGCCACCGTTCTCGAGGGCTGCGAGATCGATCGTGCCCGTGAGGAAGGCCGGGTCCGGGCGCGCATGTCCGTGCACCCGGAAGCGGGCCACACCGCCGTCGGGAAAGATGTTCAGGCGCAGGTGCGTCCAGCGCCGATCGTCGTCCACCGCGAAGGCGTTCGCGGTGTCGCCCTTCAGGGCCACGCGCTCGAGGACCGGTTCCCACGGCGCGTCCAGCAACTCCTGATCGGTCGGGTATCCGTCGAGGTCCACCCCGTCGACGGACGCGAAGTGCGGGTAGTTACCGGTGAACCAGGCGGTGTCGATCACGACGCCCTCGACGACACCGGGAACGCCGAGCCGGACCACCGCGAAGTCGTGCCCGGGTTCGCGGCGACGCCGGGTCTCCCACCCGTCGTACACCTTTCCCTTGTGCCCGAACTCGGACGGATCGAAATCGGGTGCACCCGGCGAGATCAGGTTCTCGCGACTCGCGAAGAACTCGTCGTTCGCGAACACGACGGCCCCGCCCAGCGATCGCGCGGCGAGATCGGGTAGTTGCAGGAAATCTGCTTCGGTCAACGGTTTTCCTTTCGGGAGAGCAACGCACCACGCGGTGCGGGGTCGGTGGCGCCGAGGGTGACGGTGAGCGGTTCACCGGCGAGCCAGGTCTGCCGCACGACCCCGGCCAGCGCGCGTTCGGCGTAGGGCGTCACGGCGTTGCGGTGGTGCAGCCGCTCCGGGAAGACGACGAAGGCGTCGTCGGGCGCGAAGACACACAGATCGGCACTGTTGCCCACGGCGATCGCACCGCGGTCGGCCAGGCCAACGAGGTCGGCGGTGCGGCCGGCCATCCAGCGCACCACGTCGACGAGTGTGTGCCCGCGCTTGCGCGCCTCCGACCACACGATGGGCAGTCCGAGTTGCAGCGACGAGATTCCGCCCCAGGCCTCGCCGAAGTCGCCGGTGACGAACTTCTTCAGCTCCGGCAGGCACGGCGAGTGATCGGAGACGATGCAGTCGAGCGTGCCGTCGGCCAGGCCGCGCCACAACGCTTCCCGGTTGCGGGCCTCACGGATCGGCGGGCAGCACTTGAAATGTGTGGAGCCGTCGAGGATCTCTTCGCTGAACAGCGACAGATAGTGCGGGCAGGTCTCCGCGGTGACGGGCAGGCCCTCGGCCTTCGCTGCGGCGACGAGCGGAAGGCTTCCCGCGTCCGACAGGTGCAGGATGTGCACGCGGCATCCGGTCTGTCGCGCGCCGTCGATGACCTGGGCGACAGCGCGGGACTCGGCGACCGGTGGTCGCGAGTACAGGAAGTCGTCGTAGCGGGGTCCGGCCGGCGGGTCCTGAGCGTCGAGGGTCGGCCCGTCCTCGGCGTGCACGATGAGCAGGCCACCGAAGCCGGCGATCACGCGCATCGCCTCGATCATCTGCTCGCGGTCCAGCGGCGGGTACTCGTCGAGACCCGAATACGCGAGGAAGCACTTGAAGCCGTACACCCCTGCGTCCCAGAGCGGTTCGAGATCGGCATGATTGCCGGGGATCGCACCGCCCCAGAATCCGACGTCGACGGTGACCTGCTCGGCCGCGACCTTCTGCTTCACCTCGAGGGCCGCCACGTCGACGGTGGACGGAATGGAGTTGAGGGGCATGTCGACGATCGTCGTCACTCCCCCGGCCGCGGCGGCACGTGTCGCCGTCGCGAAGCCCTCCCATTCGGTGCGGCCGGGTTCGTTGACGTGGACGTGCGTGTCCACCAGGCCGGGGAGCAGCACCTCGTCGTCGGCGAGGACGATCTCCCGCGCAGCGGCCGGAGCGGCACCGTCGTATTCCTCGATCGCGACGATGCGGCCGTCGCGCACGTGGACGGCACAGCTGCCTTCCTCGTCCCCCACCACAGCACGTCGCGCGCGGATCACGGTGGTCATCGCGTCACCGCCGTCGGTCGACCCGCGAGCCGGGCCAGGTGGTCGAGATTCGTGCCGGTGCGATCGCATACTTCCTTCTCGGTGAGGGCTCCGCAGCTCGTTCCCCGCAGGAGGAAGTCGGCGAGAGCACGGGCGGTGGCGGGTTCGTCGAGATATCCCGACGACAGGGCCGGGTCGAGATAGGCCGCGACGCGTCCCGCGGCGGTGGACAGCGACCGGCGGTAGAACGCGAAGGTCGCGGCGTAGCGGGTGGGCAACTGCGCCGGGTGCAGATCCCAGCCCTGGTAGAAGCCGCGGCGCAGCGACCGGTCGATCAGGCGGGCGTGCAGTCCCCATGCCGCACGGATCTCGTCGCGGGTGCCGACGGGAAGGCGGTTGGTGGACCCGTCGGACAACCGCACCCCGGTGCCCGCTGCCGCGACCTGCATCGTGGCCTTGGCGTGGTCGGCGACGGGGTGGTCCATCGCCTGGTACTCCGCGGCGATGTCGCACGCGGCCGAGTAGTCGTAGGTGCCGTAGTGCAACCCCGAACAGCGTCCGCGGGCCGCTCGGATCATCGTGGCGACGGCCGCGGTGCCGTCGGGTCCGCAGATCGCCTGTGGCGTCTCGATCTGGATCTCGAACCGCAGGGGTGCGGCGAGGGGGTAGGTGGCCTCGAGGTGTTCGCAGACCGTCACCATGGCGGCCACCTGTTCGGGCGCGGTGACCTTGGGCAGCGTCACGACGAATCCGTCGGGGAGAGCACACTTTCCGGTGAGTTCGGCGACGAAGGTGTCGAGCGTGCGGAGGCCGCGGCGCCGGGTGGCGGCCTCGAAGGACTTGAACCGGATGCCGACGAAGGGTGTCGCGGCGGGATCGGTCGCGAGTTCGGCGGCGGCGCGGGCGATGTGGGCGTCCTCGTCGGCGTCGCGTTCGTGCTCGGGAATGCCGGGGCGGGTGAACCCGTCCTCGAAGTCGATGCGCAGATCCTCGATCGGTTCGGTGCGCAGTTTGGCCTCCACGAGCGGGAGGACCGTCTCGGCCAGTTCGGGTTCGATGCCGGTGACCGCGGCGAGGTCCGCGGGTCCGTCGATGTGGGTGTCGAGGACGTCGAGCGCGTCGGCTCCCCACCCCGCCACGATCCCGGCGTCGTAGCGGTCGGCCGGGACGTAGACGGTGTGCACCGGTTGGCGGGCACCGTCGGTCCCGGGATAGGTCGCGGCGTATGCCGCGTCGGTGTCCGCGAGCTGCGCGTCGAGCGCAGCCGCAAGCCTGTGCAATCCTGTCGGCACCCGAACTCCTGTCCTGTATCCACGGCTGTATACGTCGTGGTGCGCCGACGTTATCGGCGCCAGGTCATGTGTTCGGTTAACTGCGGTTACGGGCCCGTTACACATCTGCCGGGGCGGTGTTCGTCCTCGGCTGAACCCGGTCCGATGCCGCCGGATCGACGGCACAATGGTCGGCATGGAGCCGGAGCAGGGTCGCGTGATCGATTTCGCCACCGCCGCGAGGTCGGCGCGGACTCCCGTGCGGGGAGCCGACGGCACCGAGCCCCGGTTGCTCCGCCAGATCTACGGCGAGATCCTGCGCGACGAGCGTCGCGATCAGGACCGCAGCCTCGAGGACGTCGCCCGCACGGTCGGGATGTCGAAGCAGTACCTGTCGGAGGTCGAACGTGGCCGCAAGGAGGCCTCCTCCGAGATGCTGCGGTCCGTGTGCGATGCGCTGGAACTTCCGATGGAGCAACTGCTCGCGCGCGGGATCCGCCGGATGACCGCGCACCGCACACTTCGGACCACGGGTCACGCCGGCGTCGAGTTGTGCGCGGCATGACGGTATGACTGCGTCACAGTGTGACCACGTGACTGCGTGACGGGTCATCCGTCCCGATCGACGACGACGTGATCGGCCAGGCCGTAGGCCACCGCCTCCGTCGGTGAGAAGATCCGGTCCCGGTCGGTGTCGCGGCGCAGTCGGTCGATGTCACGTCCGGTGTGCGCGGCGAGGATCTCCTCGGTCTGGGCCCGCACCCTCATCACCTCCGCTGCCTGCAGGGCCAGATCCGAGATGGTGCCCTGCCCCTGCGCCGACGGCTGGTGCAGCAGCACCCGCGAATGGGCGAGCACGTGCCGACGGCCGGGCGCTCCGGCCGCGAGCAGCACGGCGGCCGCCGACGCGGCCTGTCCCATGCAGTAGGTCGCGACCTTCGGGCGCAGGAACTGCATGGTGTCGTAGATCGCGAGCATCGCGGTGGACGATCCGCCGGGCGAGTTGATGTAGAGCCCGATCTCCCGATCGGGGGATTCGGCCTCGAGATGCAGCATCTGAGCCATGACGACGTTGGCGACCCCGTCGTCGATCTCGGTGCCGAGGAAGACGATGCGTTCGTTGAGCAACCGGCTGAAGACGTCGAACGACCGCTCCCCCGCCGGTGTGCGTTCGATGACGTTGGGAATCGTGTAGGTACTCATCGTCCCAGTCCCATCTGCCGTCCCGCGGCGAACGGCGCCAGTTCGACGAGCGACCCGACGACCGTGTCGACGATGCCGTATTCGCGTGCCTGTTCGGCGGTGAACCATCGGTCGCGGTCGCTGTCGCGTTCGATCTCCTCGAGCGAATGCCCGGTGGCGTCCGAGAGGATCTGCTGCGACTGCAGTTTCATGTATTCGAGATTCTCGGCCTGGATCGCGATGTCGACGGCCGTCCCCGAGAATCCGGCCGAGGGTTGGTGCATCATGATCCGGCTGTGGGCAAGGCTCGCGCGTTTGCCCTTGGTGCCCGCCGCGAGCAGGACCTGCCCCATACTCGCGGCGAATCCCGCTGCCACGGTGACGATGTCGTTGGGAACGAGTTGCATCGTGTCGTAGATGGCGAGGCCGGCGAAGACGGATCCGCCGGGCGAGTTGATGTGCAGGACGATGTCGCGCCGGTCGTCGGCGGAGGCGAGCAGGACGAGTTCCGAGCAGACGCGCTCGGCCATCTCGTCGTCCACCTCTCCGGTCAGTCGCAGGATGCGCTGACGGAAGAGTCTGTCGGCCAGTTGGTCCCGGTACGAGAGTGGTTCGGTGGTCGTCATGCAGCCAGCCTGACCCCCGATGGGCGCGAACCGGCGGTTCGTCTGCTCACGGCAGACGGACCGGTCGTTCCGGCAGATCAGTCCCCCGCGGACCGGACGGCGCTGATCACCACCGCGACGAGGACCGCCAGTAGCAGGATCACGAGCAGGACCGGTCCGAGCAGCAGCACCAGCACGATCAGGACGGCCAGTCCGATCTTCGCCTTGGTGCTGAGTCCGGAGATCAGTCCGCCCAGCGCGGCGAGGGCCGGATTGCGGCCCTCCAGCGCGGCCCGGATGCCGGCGAGGACCGCCTGCAGTCCCACACCACCGCGGGTGACCTCACCCAGGAGCGAGTCCACCCATCCGCGGATCTTCCGGGTCAGTCTCGCCCCGAGTCCCCGGATCCCGTCCAGTGCGGTACGGACCCCGGTCCGCAGCGCATCCTTCAGCCTCTCGAGGAGCGATGGGGGCTTCGGCTGTGGCTGATCGGATCGTGTCCGCTCACGTGCGGGGCGGGTGGGTTTCCCGGCCCGGGCGTCGTTCGCCGGCGGACGTGGTCGTTGCCTCTCCTTCGGAGGTGCCGGCTTCGCACGAGAGCGGGGCGTGGCGTCCGAACGGGTCGATGTCCGAGTGGTCGATCGGGACGAGGTTCGGGTCGAGGTGCGCCGCGAGCCGGTTCCGGGGTCGCGATTCCGACGCCGCAACCCGGTATCGGAGTCGCGGGACCGACGCCGCGCGGTGGGCTCGGGCTCGCGAGGTCGACGGCTGCGCGTCCGCACAGGCTCGGCGGGAGCCTCCGTCCCCGTGGCCCTCGCGCGCGTCGCGGTCGGCCGCCGCGCCGGACGGGAGGTTCGGCGGGCTTCGTTCTGCCGAGCACTCATACCGCTCGCCTTCTCTCGTGGACGGGCACGGTGCCTCTCAGTGAACGCCGGATTCCGGGTCCGGTCAACGGCAGACGGAGCGTTCGGCCGGTACGGAAAAGGGGTGGACCCTGTTCAAGATCGGTAACGGCTCTTGGAAGAATGGGCATCGCCCTCGCAGCACACGGGGAGGTGTGCGCATCATCGTTCGCGATGGGGAGTGCGCGCGCGACGTAATCCGAAGGAGCACCGACAGACGTGACCGAGCAATTCAGTTTCGAAACACTCACGCCCACGGCATTTCTCGACCGTTCCGCCCGGGTCTTCCGTGACGACCTCGCAATGGTGGACGGCGACGTCCGTCGCACCTACGCCGAATTGCGCGATCGGTGCCTGCGACAGTCGGGCATGCTGCACGCTCTCGGTGTCGAACCCGGCGACCGTGTCGCAGTACTCGCGCCGAACACCTCGCTGATGCTCGAGGCGCACTACGGCGTGCTCTACGCGGGCGCCGTGCTCGTCTCGCTCAACACGCGCCTCACCGCACCGGAGCTGCGGTTCATCCTCGAGCACTCGGGCAGCCGGGTCCTGCTCGTCGAGGAGTCGCTGGCCGATCTGGCACGCGAGGCGACAGCCGATCTGCCGTCGATCACGGTCGTCGGCGACGACTACGAGGACAGGCTCGCCGCCGCCCGTCACCGGTACGTGCCGCTCGCCGACGAGCGCACCATGATCGCCCTGAACTACACGTCCGGCACGACGGGTGATCCGAAGGGCGTGATGTACCACGCGCGCGGCGCCTACCTGCAGGCCCTGGCGATGGTGGCGCATTTCGGGCTGGACAGCGGATCCACCTATCTGTGGACGCTGCCGATGTTCCACTGCAACGGCTGGACGTTCACCTGGGCCGTCACAGCCGCCGGTGGCACGCACGTGTGTCTGCCCAAGGTCGACCCCGAGCGGATCTGGGATCTCGTCCGCACCGAGAACGTCACGCACCTGTGCGGCGCGCCGACCGTCCTCGCGTCGCTGGTCGACGCCCCCAACGCGGGCGGCATCGATCACCGTGTCGTCGCCGCTATCGGTGGCGCACCGCCGGCACCCGCCCTCATCGAGCGGTGCACCGCGCTCGGACTCGACATCACCCACCTGTACGGGCTCACCGAGACGTACGGTCCGGCAGCGATCTGCGAGTGGCGTTCGGAGTGGGACGTCCTCCCCGAGGACGAGAAGGCACGGCTGCGCTCCCGGCAGGGCGTGGGCAACGTCGTGGCCGGCGAACTCCGCATCGTCGACCCGATGGGATCCGACGTTCCCGCCGACGGCGAGACGACCGGTGAGATCGCGCTGCGCGGCAACAACGTGATGCTCGGTTACTACAACAACCCGGACGCGACCGCCCGCGCCGTGCCGGACGGCTGGTTCCGCACCGGCGACATCGGCGTCATGCATCCGGACGGCTACATCGAGATCCGCGACCGCGCGAAGGACGTCATCATCTCCGGTGGCGAGAACATCTCGTCCGTCGAGGTCGAAGCGGCGCTCATCAGCCACCCGGCCGTTCTCGAGGCCGCCGTCGTCGCGGCGCCGAGCGAGAAGTGGGGCGAACGTCCCGTCGCCTACGTGGCACTGCGCAGCGGCGCGAGTACCGACGAAGCGGAACTGCGCGCGCATGTGCGTTCGCAGCTCGCCGGTTTCAAGGTTCCCGACAGCATCGTCTTCGGTGCCCTGCCGAAGACCGCCTCGGGCAAGATCCGCAAGGTCGAACTGCGCGAGCGTCTCTGAGCACCGGCCGGGGCGGTTCCCGAGGTCACCTCTCGTCGAGAACCGTCCCGGCCCGCTCGGGCAGCGTGAACGCCGCGAGCGCGGCGACGACGAACGATGCCGCGAACGCACCGAAGACGAGACCGTTGCCGCCGGCGCCCAGCAGCACCGGCACCAGCAGCGGCGCGATGATCGACGCGAGCCGCCCGAAGGCCGCCGCCGAACCGGTGCCGGCACCCCGCACCGGCGTGGGATACAGCTCGGGTCCGATCGCGTACAGGGCACCCCATGCGCCCAGGTTGAAGAACGACAGCGCCATGCCCGCCGCGACGATCGTTCCCGGAGTCTCGGCGAGCCCGAACAACCCCGCCGAGACGGCCGACCCGGCGAGGAAGACCCCCAGCGTCAGGCGGCGTCCCCACACCTCGATCAGCCACGCCGCGACGCCGTAGCCCGGTAGCTGAGCGAGCGTGATGAGCAGCGTGTAGCCGAACGAGGTGACCAGGTCGAAGCCCTGCGCGACGAGCAGGCTCGGCAACCAGATGAACGCGCCGTAGTACGAGAAGTTGATGCCGAACCACACGATCCACAGCGCCGCGGTGCGGCGGCGCAGGTTCGGCGCCCACACCGAGCCTCGGGGTGCGCGCTCGACTTCCGCGACGGTCCGGACGGGTTGTTCGTCCTCCGGAACGGACGTGACACCGGCCGATTGCTCGTAGTCCCGCACGATCGCCTCGGCTTCCGCGTGCCGTCCGCGACTCTCGAGATAGCGCACGGATTCGGGTAGGCCGAACCGCACGACGAGGGCGTAGGCGGCCGGGACGAGACCGACGGCGAGCGCCCACCGCCATCCGTTGTCGCTGGTAGGAACGACGAAATAGCCGATGAGAGCGGCCAGCAGCCAGCCGACCGCCCAGAACGCCTCGAGGGCGACGACCACGCGCCCTCGCACCTTGCGGGGCGCGAA
>Ga0182741_1005309_pt1 | contig 12079 bp, 8 predicted proteins | sample eDN5th37CBELigOP_FD_128874 | JGI IMG/M metagenome (GOLD analysis project Ga0182741, IMG submission 128874) | Enriched Organic Plus compost microbial communities from Emeryville, California, USA - eDNA 5th pass 37_C BE-Lig OP (version 2) (version 2) ...
GAGGGCAAGGACGTCACGCTGCCGACCCTCGACGTCGAGGACTTCATCGGCCGCTCCTTCACCACCGGGCCGGACGGCAAGCTCTACCAATTGCCGGACCAGCAGTTCGCCAACGTCTACTGGTTCCGCTACGACTGGTTCACCCGCCCGGACTTGAAGGAGAAGTTCAAGGCCAAATACGGCTACGAACTCGGCGTGCCGGTGAACTGGTCGGCCTATGAGGACATCGCCGAATTCTTCACCAACGATGTGAAGGAGATCGACGGCGTCCGCGTCTACGGCCACATGGACTACGGCAAGAAGGATCCCTCGCTCGGCTGGCGCTTCACCGACGCATGGCTGTCGATGGCCGGCAACGGCGATAAGGGCATTCCCAACGGCAAGCCGGTCGACGAATGGGGCATCCGCGTCGAGGGCTGCCGCCCCGCCGGGTCTTCCGTCGCGCGCGGCGGCGACACCAACGGTCCGGCCGCTGTCTATGCGGTGACGAAATATGTCGACTGGCTGAAGAAATATGCGCCGCCGCAGGCCGCCGGCATGACCTTCTCCGAATCCGGCCCGGTGCCGGCGCAGGGCAACGTCGCGCAGCAGATCTTCTGGTACACGGCCTTCACCGCCGACATGGTCAAGCCCGGCCTGCCGGTCGTGAATGCGGACGGCACGCCGAAATGGCGGATGGCGCCGTCACCGCACGGCGCCTATTGGAAGGAGGGCATGAAGCTCGGCTACCAGGACGCCGGCTCGTGGACGTTGTTGAAGTCGACCCCGGTCGATCGTCGCAAGGCCGCCTGGCTGTATGCCCAGTTCACCGTCTCCAAGACGGTGTCGCTGAAGAAGAGCCATGTCGGTCTCACCTTCATTCGCGAAAGCGACATCTGGGACAAGTCCTTCACCGAGCGCGCGCCGAAGCTCGGCGGCCTGATCGAGTTCTATCGCTCGCCCGCGCGCGTGCAATGGACCCCGACGGGGACCAACGTGCCGGACTATCCGAAGCTGGCGCAGCTGTGGTGGCAGAATATCGGCGATGCCTCCTCGGGTGCGAAGACGCCGCAGCAGGCGATGGATGCCCTGGCCGAGGCGCAGGATTCCGTGCTCGAACGTCTGGAACGCGCCAACGTCCAGGGCGAGTGTGGACCCAAGCTGAACAAGAAGGAGTCGGCCGAGTTCTGGTTCTCCAAGGCGGAGAAGGACGGCACGGTCGCACCGCAGCGCAAGCTGTCGAACGAGAAGCCGAAGGGCGAAACGGTCGACTACGACACGCTGATCAAGAGCTGGCCGGCTTCGCCGCCCAAGCGCAGCTGAGCCCGCTCGGCGTTCCTCGTTCCGCGATGCCCGGCCGCGCGCCGGGCATTGCAACTTGATCCGCTGCGCGGCAATGGCCGATAACGTTGCAGGCCAAGGCCGCGCGCCCGCCGCACCTGCCTGACGACCCATTCCGAACGGTGCCGCCGTGACCTCCTATATCCTCGCCATCGACCAGGGCACGACTTCCACCCGTGCCATGTTGTTTAAGCCGGACACCGCCATCGCGGCGATTTCGCAGCGCGAGTTTCCGCAATATTTCCCCGCCTCCGGCTGGGTCGAGCACGAGCCCGAGGATCTCTGGACGACGACCATTGCCACCTGCCGCGAGGCCCTGCGGCTCGCCGGCGCGAGCGCGGCGGACGTCGCCGCGATCGGCATCACCAATCAGCGCGAGACGACCGTCGTGTGGGACCGCGCCACCGGCGACGCGGTCCATCGCGCCATCGTTTGGCAGGACCGCCGCACTGGTCCCGCCTGTGCACGATTGAAGGACGAAGGTCACGAGCCGCTGGTGACCGCGCGCACCGGCCTGATCATCGATCCCTATTTCTCCGCCACAAAGATCGGCTGGATCCTCGACAACGTTCCCGGTGCCCGCGCCCGCGCCGAACGCGGCGAACTCCTGTTCGGCACGGTCGACACCTATCTGCTGTGGCGTCTCACCGGCGGTGCGGTCCACGCGACCGACGCCACCAATGCCGCCCGCACCATGCTGTTCGACATTCACAAGGGCGATTGGGACGACGATCTGCTGGCGCTGCTGCAGGTGCCGCGCGCGATGCTGCCGCAGGTGTCCGATTCCTCGACCATCTTTGGCACGACGCTGCCGGAACTGTTCGGTGGCGCCATCAGCATCGGCGGCATTGCCGGCGACCAGCAGGCCGCGACCGTCGGCCAGGCCTGCTTCACGCCCGGCATGCTGAAATCGACCTACGGCACCGGATGCTTCGCGCTGCTCAACACCGGCGAAGTGCCGGTCGCCTCGAAGAACAAGCTGCTCACCACCATCGCTTATCAGCTCGGCGGCAAGCGGACCTATGCGCTGGAGGGTTCGATCTTCGTCGCCGGCGCCGCCGTGCAATGGCTGCGCGACGGGCTCGGCATCATCGCCAATGCCGGCGATACCGGGGCGATGGCGGAAGCGGCGGACCCGTCCCAGGACGTCTATCTGGTGCCGGCTTTCGTCGGCATGGGCGCACCCTATTGGAATCCGGACGTGCGCGGCGCACTGTTCGGCTTGACGCGCGGCACCGGGCCGAAGGAACTCGCCCGCGCCGCGCTCGAGAGCGTCTGCTTCCAGACCACGGATCTTCTCGCCGCCATGCGCGCCGACTGGCCGGAGGCGGAAGCGGCGCGCACGGTGCTGCGCGTCGACGGCGGCATGGTCGCCTCCGACTGGACGATGCAGCGGCTCGCCGATCTGCTCGACGCGCCGGTGGACCGGCCGGAGATCAAGGAGACGACGGCGCTCGGCGCCGCCTATCTCGCCGGTCTCGCCGCCGGCCTCTATCCCGAGCCCGCGCAATTCGCCGACCGCTGGCGCCGTGAGCGGCGATTCGTGCCGCGGATGGCACCGGACCAACGCGCCCGCAAGCTCGCCGGCTGGCGCGCCGCCGTGAGCGGCGCGCTCGCCGCCGTGGTGTGACGCGTCAGCGTTCGCTGTCGAGGTGGGCCATGGCCGGTTCCGGATAGCGGGCGCCGGCCGCGGCGCCCTTCGGCACCGCCCGCTCGATCGCCCCCATGTCGGCCGCGTCGAGCTGCACCGTCTGTGCGCCGAGCGCTTCGGTGAGACGATCGCGCCGACGCGCGCCGATCAGCGGGAAGATGTCCTCGCCCTGGGCCGCGACCCAGGCGATCGCGATCTGTGCCACGCTGACGCCCTTCGCCTCCGCCACGCGCCGCAGCGCCTCGACCAGTGCGAGATTGGCGGCGGCGTTCTCGCCTTGAAAGCGCGGACTGAAGCTGCGGAAGTCGTTCGGGGCCAGGGTCCGGTCCGGCCGCCAGTGTCCGCTGATCAGGCCGCGCGACAGCACGCCGTAGGCCGTGATGGCGATTCCGAGCTCGCGCGCGGCGGGCAGGATCGTGTCTTCGATGCCGCGCGAGATCAGCGAATACTCGATCTGCAGGTCGCAGATCGGATGCACCGCTGCGGCGCGCCGCAACGTGTCGGCGCCCATTTCCGACAGGCCGATATGGCGGACATAGCCGGCCTTCACCATGTCGGCGATCGCACCGACCGTGTCCTCGATCGGCACGCTCGGGTCGAGCCGCGACGGGCGGTAGACGTCGATATAATCGAGCCCGAGCCGCCGCAGCGAATAGGCGAGGGCGGTCTTGACCGCTTCTGGACGGGCGTCGTAGCCGACCCAGTTGCCGGCGGGGTCGCGCTGCGCGCCGAATTTGACGCTGACCTGAAACCGGTCGCGCGGCACGTTCTTCACGGCTTCCGCGATCAGCATTTCGTTGTGGCCCATGCCGTAAAAGTCGCCGGTGTCGAGCAGGGTGATGCCGGCATCGAACGCGGCGTGAATGGTGGCGATGCTCTCCTGCCGGTCGGACGGCCCGTACATGCCCGACATGGCCATGCAGCCGAGGCCATAGGCGGAAACGCGGGGCCCCTGCGCCCCGAGACGACGCTGTTGCATTGGTGTTCTCCGTGATTGCCGGGCGGCGGTGCCCGTTGCCACGGAATATCGTCGCTGGCGCCGTGTACGATAATCCGATAAATTCGGAACAGGCTGTGCGGAAAACAGAACAATGGCCGAGCAGGATTTGGCCGATCTCGACGCCTTCGCCGCGGTGGCGCGCCAGCGCAGCTTTCGCGGCGCGGCCGCTCTGCGCGGCGTCTCGCCCTCGGCGCTGAGCGAGGCCGTGCGGCGTCTGGAAACGCGGCTCGGCGTGCGCCTCCTCAACCGCACCACCCGCAGCGTGACGCCGACCGAGGCCGGGGCCCGCCTGCTCGAACGGCTGGCGCCGGCCTTGAACGAGATCGCGGCCGCGCTCGATGTGGTCAATCGCTTTCGCGACAGCCCGACCGGCACGCTGCGGCTCAACGTGCCGGGCGTCGTTGCCCGCGTGATCCTGCCGCCGATCGCCGAGGCCTTCCTGCGCGCCTATCCGGGAATCACGCTCGAAGTCGTCGCCGACGACACGTTCATCGATGTCCTCGCCGCCGGCTTCGACGCGGGCGTGCGCTACGACGAGCGCCTGCAGCAGGACATGATCGCCGTGCCCATCGGCCCGCGCGTGCAGCGCTTCGTCGCCGCGGCGGCGCCCTCCTACCTTGCCGCCCACGGCCGGCCGCAGCATCCCAAGGACCTGCTCGGCCATGCCTGCATCCGCCACCGCTTTCTGAGCGGCGTCACGACGCCATGGGAATTCCAGCGCGGCGACGAGATCGTCCGCGTCAGCCCCACAGGGCCGCTGACGGCGAACGCGCCCGAACTGCAGGTGAGCGCCGCCGTCGCCGGCCTCGGCGTCATCTGCACGTTCGAGGAGATGCTGGCGCCGGCGCTCGCCGCCGGCACGCTGGAGCCGGTGCTGGAGGACTGGTGGCAGTCCTTTTCCGGCCCGTTTCTCTACTATCCCAGCCGGCGCCACATGCCGGCGCCGCTGCGGGCTTTCGTCGACTTTATCAAGGCGTCCGCCGAAACGCCGGCGCCGCCACTCACGCCGGCACGAGCCCCGCGCCGCGCCGGCGCATCAGCCACAGCACGATCGAGACGTTGATGAGGTTCCAGCCGAGGCCGTTGGCGAAGGCCGCGGTGTAGGACCCGGTCAGATCGTAGACCACGCCGGACAGCCAGCCGCCCAGCGCCATGCCGAGCAGCGTCGCCATGACCACCACGCCGACCCGCGTGCCGGCTTCCTTCGGCGAGAAATATTCGCGCACGATGATCGCGTAGCAGGGCACGATGCCGCCCTGGAACAGGCCGAACAGCGCCGAGATCACGTAGAGCGAAGCGAGCCCGTCGAACAGCAGGTAGAGCGTCAGCGCGACGCCCTGCAGCGCCGAGCCGAGCAGCAGCGTCGCCAGGCCGCCGATATGGTCGGCGATCCAGCCGGAGGCGACGCGGCTGACGATGCCGAAGCCGAGCATCAGCGACAGCATTTCGGCGCCGCGGGCGACGCCGTAGCCGAGATCGAAACAGTAGGCGACGATGTGCACCTGCGGCATCGACATCGCCACGCAACAGGCGACGCCCGCCACCGCGAGCAGGCCCTGCAACGTGCCGGGCGAGAGGCCGAGCTGCGCCGGCGAGCCGGCGGCCCCGCCGCCCGCATGCAGCACCTGCCGCTGCGCCGGCCGCGCCCGCCGCAGCAGCAGCGTCAGGGGCAGCATCGTCGCTGCGCAGAAGATGGCGATGCCGATCGAGGTCTGGCGCCAGCCGACCGACTCGATGAAATGCTGCACTACCGGCGGCCACACCGTGCCGGCGAGATAGTTGCCGGAGGCGCAGATCGCGACCGCGATGCCGCGCCGCCGCTCGAACCAGTGCGAAATGTCCGCCAGCAGCGGCCCGAACGAGGCGGAACTGCCGAGCATGCCGATCAGCACGCCATGGACGATCGCGAACTGCATCAGGCTGCTGGAGAAGGCCGCCGCAACATAGCCGAGCGCCAGTGCCGCGGTGCCGAGCACGAGCGGCAGCGCGACGCCGCGGCGGTCGGCGAGCCGGCCCATCAGGATGCCGCCGACGGCGAACCCGATCATGGTCAGCGTGTAGGGCAGGGACGCTTCGCCGCGCGCCACGCCGAATTCGGCCTGCACCACGGGCAGAGCGACCACGACCGACCACATGCCTACGCCGCCGATCGTGCTGATCAGGACGGAAACGGCGAGCCGGAACCAGGAATAAGAGGAATCGATGTCTGCCGGCCTTGCTTGGCCGGTCGTCGTTTGACTGGTCACCCGGACCGTCCTTTCACGCGTTTCCCGAATCGTATCGTTGCGGCGAACATGCCCGGTCGCGCCGCGGAAAGCGAATCGTGCCCATGCGGCGGCGCACAGGAGACCCGCCATTGCCGGGGATTGCGCCGGGCCGGGGGATGGCATATACCCCTACCAGGTATAGGTGAGAGCGACGGAGCCGGACGATGGCGCACTCTTCTGCCGGACATGAGCCCAAGGCGCAGGCGTCCTGCTGCGGGCACGGCGGCCATGGCGCAGCCCACAATCACCACGGCCACGACCATGCCCATCATGGCGCGCACCAGCACGGCGAGGCGGCGGCGGGTGCCGCGATCGACCCCGTCTGCGGCATGAGCGTCGACCCGCACACGGCCAAGCACCGCCACGACCATGGCGGCCGCACCTACTATTTCTGCTCCGCCGGCTGCCGCACCAAGTTCATGGCCGACCCCGGCAAGTATCTGGGCCCGCGTCAGGAAGAGGAGGTGCCGGAAGGCACCGTCTACACCTGCCCGATGCATCCGGAGATCCGCCAGGTCGGCCCCGGCTCCTGCCCGATCTGCGGCATGGCGTTGGAACCGGATCTGGTCAGTCTCGATTCCGGCCCCAATCCCGAGCTCGTCGACTTCACCCGCCGGTTCTGGATCGGCCTCGCTCTGACGGCACCGGTCTTCGTCCTGGAAATGGGCGCGCATCTGTTCGGCGCGCATGGCTGGGTCAAGCAGAGCCTGTCGAACTGGATCCAGTTCGTCTTGGCGACGCCTGTCGTGCTCTGGGCCGGCTGGCCGTTCTTCGAGCGCGGCTGGCAGTCGCTGCGCACGCGCAATCTCAACATGTTCACGCTGATCGCGATGGGGACCGGCGTCGCCTATCTCTACAGCGCGGTCGCCACCCTCGCGCCGGGCCTGTTCCCGCACGCTTTCCGCGGCCATGACGGCGCCGTCGCGGTCTATTTCGAAGCCGCCGCCGTGATCGTGGTGCTGGTCCTGCTCGGCCAGCTTCTCGAACTGCGCGCGCGCGAACAGACCTCCGGCGCGATCAAGGCACTGCTCGGTCTCGCGCCGAAGACGGCGCGCCGCATTGCCGCCGACGGCAGCGAAAGCGAAGTCCCGCTCGATCAGGTTATGGCCGGCGACCATCTGCGCGTGCGTCCCGGCGAGAAGGTGCCGGTGGACGGCGTGCTGCTGGAGGGCCGCTCGAGCCTTGATGAATCCCTCGTCACCGGCGAGTCCATGCCCGTCACCAAGCAGGCGGGCGACGCGCTGATCGCCGGCACGCTTAACCAGACCGGCGCCTTCGTCATGCGTGCCGAAAAGGTCGGCCGCGACACCATGCTGGCGCGCATCGTGCAGATGGTGGCGCAGGCGCAGCGCTCGCGCGCGCCGATCCAGCGCCTCGCCGACCGCGTCGCCGGCTGGTTCGTGCCGCTGGTGATCGCCGTCGCCGTGGTTGCCTTCGTCGCCTGGTCGCTGTTCGGGCCGGAGCCGCGTATGACCTTCGGCCTCGTCGCCGCGGTCTCGGTGCTGATCATCGCCTGCCCCTGCGCCCTCGGCCTCGCCACGCCGATGTCGATCATGGTCGGCGTCGGGCGCGGCGCCCAGGCCGGCGTGCTGATCAAGAATGCCGAGGCGCTGGAGCGGATGGAGCGTGTCGACACGCTGGTGGTCGACAAGACCGGCACCCTCACGGAAGGCAAGCCCAAGGTGGTGGCGCTGGTCGCCGCGCCGGAAATGGCGGAGGAGGAACTGCTGCGCCTCGTCGCCAGCGTCGAGCGCGCCAGCGAGCACCCGCTCGCCCATGCCATCGTCGCCGCCGCGGAAGAGCGCGGCATCGCCCTGGCGCCGGTCGCCGATTTCGATTCTCCGACAGGCAAGGGCGCCGAGGGGCGGGTCGAGGAACGGCGCGTTCTGGTCGGCAACGCGGCCTATCTGGCCGAGCACGGCGTCGATGCCGCGCCGCTCGCGGGGGAGGCCGAGCGCCTGCGTGCCGACGGCGCCACCGCGATCTTCGCCGCGATCGACGGGACGCTCGCGGGCGCGATCGCCATCGCCGATCCGGTTAAGGAGACCACGCCGGAAGCGCTGAAGGTCCTGCGCGCCGACGGCCTGCGCGTCGTCATGCTCACCGGCGACAACCGCACCACGGCACGGGCGGTCGCCCGCCGCCTCGGCATTGACGAGGTCGAGGCGGAGGTGCTGCCGGACGAGAAGAGCGCCGTGGTCGAGCGGCTGCGTGCCCAGGGCCGTGTCGTCGCCATGGCCGGCGACGGCGTCAACGACGCGCCCGCGCTCGCCGCCGCCGATGTCGGCATCGCCATGGGCTCGGGCACCGACGTTGCCATCGAGAGCGCCGGCATCACGCTGCTCAAGGGGGACCTGAACGGCATCGTTCGCGCCCGCCGCCTGTCCGAGGCGACCATGCGCAACATTCGCCAGAACCTGTTCTTTGCCTTCGTCTACAACGCCGCCGGCGTGCCGGTCGCCGCCGGCATTCTCTACCCGGTGCTCGGCATCCTGCTGTCGCCGATCATCGCGGCCGCGGCGATGGCGCTGTCCTCGGTCAGCGTCGTCGGCAACGCGCTGCGCCTGCGCCGCGCGCGGCTGTGACCGCGCCGGCCTCGTTCAGTTCGCCGCCAGACTGGGCAGCAGCAGCGCGATGGCGGGGAAGGCGATCAGCAGGATGAGCCGAACGAGATCGGTGACGATGAACGGCGTCACCCCGACGAACAGCGTGCGCATCGGCACGTCCCGGAACAGGCCCTTGATCACGAACAGGTTGATCCCGACCGGCGGCGAAATCATGCCGAGCTGGGTGATGAACACGACATAGATGCCGAACCAGATCGGATCGTAGCCGAGCGTGACGACGACCGGGTAGAAGATCGGCACCGTCAGCAGCACCATCGACAGTTCTTCCATGAACGTGCCGAGCACGACGTAGATCACCGTGATGATGGCGATGAGGCCGATCGGCGACAGGCCCCAGCCGGTCACCACGTCGCGCAGCACGTTCGGCAGCCCGGTGATGTTGAGAAAGTTCGAATAGACGAACGCGCCGATCAGCAGGAAGAACAGATTGGCGGTAACCTTCGCCGTCTCCAGCAGGGCATCCAGAAGCACCGAAGTCGACAGTGTCCGCGACACCAGCGCGATCACCAGCGCTCCGAAGGCGCCGATCCCCGCCGCTTCGGTCGGCGTGAAGAAGCCGCCATAGATCCCGCCGATCACCACCAGGAACAGGCACAGCGTCGGCGTCACGCCGCGCAATCCTTCCCAGCGTTCGCGCCAGCTCGCGCGTTCGCCGCGCGGGCCCATCTCCGGGCGCACCGTGCAGACGATGCCGATCGTCACCATGTAAAGCGCCGCGCCCATCAGGCCCGGCACGATCCCGGCGATGAACAGCTTGCCGATGTCGGTGCCGGTCTGGATGCCGTAGAGCACCATCAGCACCGAGGGCGGGATGAGAATGCCGAGCGTGCCGCCGGCCGCGATCGAACCGGCGATCAGGCTGTCGGCATAGCCGTAGCGGCGCATTTCCGGCAGCGACACCCGTCCCATCGCCGCCGCCGTCGCCAGCGAGGAGCCGCACAGGGCCGCGAAGCCGGCGCAGGCGGCGATCGTCGCCATGGCGAGGCCGCCGCGCATGTGGCCGAAGAAGCGGTAGCAGCTGGCATAGAGCCGCATCGCCTCGCCGGAACGCACGATCAGCGCCCCCATCAGGATGAACATCGGCACGACCGAGAGCTCGTAGCTCATCGCCGTCATGCTCACGGTCTGGCCGACCGTCGACAGCGTCGCGCGCCAGCCGAGCACGGTGACCGAGCCGAGCGCGCCGGTGACGATCATCGACACGGCGATCGGCCAGCCCGCCGCCAGCAGCAGCAGAAAGGCCGCGAATCCCGCGAGGGCAATGATCCAGGGTTCGAACACGAGCGGTCCTCAGGCGGGGGCCCGCTCGCCGAGGAAGAGCGCGCGGAAAGCCAGAAGCGTGAACAGGATGCCGAGCACGACGAGGATCACCGCGACGCCGGATGGAACCAGGCCGCGCGGCACGCCGAGCTCCAGCGTGCGCTCGCCGACATTGAGCAGGCGCTCGCCATAGAGCCAGGCGCGCCACGAAAGGATGAAGCAGGTGAGGGCGGCGACGATCTCGCCGGCGGCGGTGGTCAGCGACTGCGCGCGGGGCGAAAAATGCTCGTAGGCGACAGTGACGGTGACGTGGTCGCGCCCCCAGGTCACGGCGGGGAGCGCCAGGAACACGATGCAGGCCATCAGCAGTTCGGTCAGCTCGAACGCGCCGATCAGCGGCTTGTTGAAGAACGTGCGGCCGCCGACGTCGATGACGGTGATCATCATCATCGTGCCGGCGAGAACGCCGGAGACGAGCGCCAGCAGCCGCGTCGCCCGGTCGAGCAGGCCAGGGAACCCGCGCCGCGGCGCGGGCTCCCGACTTTCGATCTCCGTCATTTCCCTTCGCCCGGGACGCCGCCGCGCCGTTCCGACTTGTACGATTCCACCATGGCGCGGGCGTAGTCGATGATCTCCTGCCCCGGCAGGCCGCGCTTCTGCGCTTCCGCCAGCCATTCCTGCTCGAGCGGCTTCAGCAGCTCCTTCACCTTGGCGAGTTCCTCGCCCGCCATGGTGTGGATCGGCACGTTGCGGGCGGCCAGCGCCTTGAGCCCGACCTCGTCGTCGTTGCTCCAGGCCCAGCCCGCGCGCAGCGCGACGCCGAGGCCGGAATGCTTCTCGATCGCCGCGCGCTGCGCGTCGGTCAGGCTGTCCCAGGTGCTCTGGTTGAAGGCGAGCCAGAACGTGTCGGTATAGAGCCCGCCCGGGAACCGGGTCGCGCCCTTGATCACCGGGTCGATCTTGAAGAACGGAACCGATTCGGCCGGGAAGGCGATGCCGTCGGCGACGCCGCGCGCCATCGCCTGCTGCGCCTCGGTCGGCGGCACCTGCACCGGCGTCGCCCCGAGCATGCTGAAGATCCGACCGGTGACGTTGCCGCCGACGCGCACCTTCTTGCCCTGCAGTTCGGCGACGGACGTCACCGGCTCGGCCCGCATCCACAGATACGGCTCGGTGTGCACCCACAGGCCGACGACCTTGACGCCCTTGTGCTCGTTGTAGCGCGCGCCGTAGCGCTGATAGGTGAGCCACGAGGCGGCCGCGCCGGACCAGGGATCCGGCGACATGAACGGCAGGTCCATCACCTGCGTCATCGGGAAACGGCCGGGATTGTGCCCGGACACGCCGTAGCCGACATCCACCGCGCCATCGACCACGAGGTCGAAATATTGCGGCGGCGGGCCGAGCGAGCTCGCCATGATTTCGAACTTGAGCTCGCCGTTGGTCTCCTTCTCGATCGCCCGCGCCCACGGCTCGATGATGCCGCGCACGATCAAGTGGTGCATCGGCAGCCAGTTGCCGACGCGAATCGTGCGCGACTGCGCCTCGGCGTCGCCTGAAAAGAAGGACAACGCGGCCACGAGGCTCGCGACCAGTCCCAGTTTCTTCATTGCCATTCCCCCTTGTCGTCTCGGCCCTGCGGCGCGCTCAGCTTGTAGAGTTCCAGCGCATCGGCCTTGTCGCCGCGCGTCGCCGTCAGGGTCCGGAAGATCTGTGCCGCCAGACCGGTCATCGGCGCCGGCGTCTTCGTCGTCACCGCCAGGTCGAGCGCGGTGTCGAGGTCTTTGAGCATCGTATAGGCATGGCCGAGCGGCGGCTCGTGGATGCCCGCCGCCATCCGCGGCACGAACAGCTGCAGCGGCTTGGAATCGGCAAAGCCGCCGGCCAGCGCCTGCGGCAGCAGCGCCGGATCGATTCCCGCATTCGAGGCGAGCCGCGTCGCCTCGGCCAGCAC
>Ga0182741_1005310_pt1 | contig 12076 bp, 9 predicted proteins | sample eDN5th37CBELigOP_FD_128874 | JGI IMG/M metagenome (GOLD analysis project Ga0182741, IMG submission 128874) | Enriched Organic Plus compost microbial communities from Emeryville, California, USA - eDNA 5th pass 37_C BE-Lig OP (version 2) (version 2) ...
CGCAGCCCGCGTTCGAGCACGGTGACCCGGTTGCCCGCTTCGGCGAGGCGAAGGGCGGCGACGCTCGCGCCGAAGCCGGAGCCCACCACGATCACCTCCGAGTGCGACGGCGGGGTCGGTGGCGGATCGAACAGTTCGGGGACGAGCCGGCGGTACTCGTCGATGCCGATGGGCAGGGCCGAGGCGCGGGGTCGGTCGAGGCCGGGCAGCCCGACCGCGGCGACGGCGGTGCCGAGTGCGGCGGCCTGGAGGAAGCGGCGACGTCTCATCCGGTACGGCTCCGATCGTTCGACATGCGCGGGCGGCGGCAATAGTACCGGCTGGTATGGAATCCCGTTCGCCCCTGGTGACGCGGCCGATGCTGTCACCATGAGACTGTGTCGACTGCTGCAACACCGAAAGGCGAACGGCGCCGGCAGGCGCTGGTCGAGGCCGCAGCCGACCTGATTCTCGAGGGCGGCATCGAAGCCGTGCGCCACCGTGCCGTCGCGACCCGCGCGGGGCTGCCCCTGGCCTCGACGACCTACTACTTCGATTCCCTCGACGACCTCGTCGCCTGCGCCGTCCACTTCAACGGCGAACGCGAACTCGAGGCGATGCGCGCCCGGGTCCGCGACATCGAGGAGCTGCCCCGCAGCCTCGAGGGCACCGCCGATCTCATCGTCGACCTGCTCATCGGTCCCGGCGAGGGCGACGACCGGCTCGAACGCGAACGGCTGATCTCCCGGTACGAGCGGTGCGTGGCCACCGCGCGCTATCCCGAGCTGCGGGCAGTGCAGGCACGGATGCGCGAGCAGGTCGACGAGCTGCTCACCGACCTGCTCGAACGCTGCGGTCGCGCGGTGCACACCCGGGACGTACGGCGGCTCGTGGCGGTGGTGGACGGCGCGGTCCTCGGTGGGCTGGGGGAGTCCGACCCCGATCCGCGCGCGCTCGCCCGCGGGATCCTGCTCGACGTCGTCGAATCGGTGGCACCCCCGGCGGAGGGCGCGACCGCCGAGCGGTGACCCCGGCAGCGTGACCACCGGCGGGGACGAACACTGCGGGTGAAGCGGGAGGGCGAGAGGTCGGACGGCGCCGGGATGGGACCGGACCGTAAACTGGCCTCTTGTGAGCCACATCCCGAACGTCCTCGCCACCCGCTACGCCAGTCCCGAACTGAGGGATCTGTGGTCGCCGGAGCACAAGATCGTGCTCGAGCGGCAGCTGTGGCTCGCGGTGCTGCGGGCGCAGGCGGAACTGGGCATCGAGGTCCCGGCCGAGGCGATCGTCGACTACGAGCGTGTCATCGACCAGGTCGACCTCGACTCGATCGCCGCGCGGGAGCGCGTCACCCGCCACGACGTGAAGGCCCGCATCGAGGAGTTCAACGCCCTCGCAGGTCACGAGCACATCCACAAGGGCATGACCAGCCGTGACCTGACGGAGAACGTCGAGCAGCTGCAGATCCTGCGCTCGCTCGAGCACGTCCACGCGCACGGTGTCGCCGTCGCCGCCCGCCTCGCCGAGCGGGCGAGCCAGTACTCGTCGATCGTCATGGCGGGCCGCTCGCACAACGTCGCGGCCCAGGCCACCACGCTCGGCAAGCGGTTCGCGTCCGCCGCCGACGAGCTGCTCATCGCCCTGAAGCGGGTGCGTGAGCTGATCGACCGCTACCCGCTGCGCGGCATCAAGGGCCCGATGGGAACCGCCCAGGACATGCTCGACCTGCTCGGCGGCGACTCCGCCAAGCTCGCGCAGCTCGAGGAGAAGGTCGCCGGGCATCTCGGCTTCGCCAACGTGCTCACCAGCGTCGGCCAGGTCTACCCGCGTTCGCTCGACCACGACGTGCTCTCCGCCCTCGTGCAGGTCGGTGCCGGACCGTCGTCGTTCGCCCACACCATCCGGCTCATGGCGGGCCACGAGCTCGTCACCGAGGGCTTCCAGCCCGGCCAGGTGGGCTCGTCGGCGATGCCGCACAAGATGAACACCCGCTCCTGCGAGCGCGTCAACGGCCTGCAGGTCGTGCTGCGCGGCTACGCCTCGATGGCCGCCGAGCTGGCCGGCGCGCAGTGGAACGAGGGCGACGTGTTCTGCTCGGTCGTACGCCGCGTCGCACTGCCCGACGCCTTCTTCGCCATCGACGGGCAGATGGAGACCTTCCTGACGGTCCTCGCCGAGTTCGGCGCCTACCCCGCGGTGATCGAGAAGGAACTCGTGCGCTACCTGCCGTTCCTCGCGACCACCAAGGTGCTCATGGCCGCCGTCCGCGCCGGTGTCGGCCGCGAGACCGCGCACGAGGTCATCAAGGAGCACGCCGTGGCCGTGGCGCTCGCGATGCGCGAGGAGGGCCGCGAACCGGACCTGCTCGACCGTCTCGCCGCCGACGACCGGCTGCCGCTGGACCGGGCCGCGCTCGACGCCGCCCTCGCCGACCGGGCGGTCTTCGCCGGTGCGGCCGAGGCGCAGGTCGAGGCCGTGGTGGCAGCGGTGCAGGATCTGGTGGCGCAGTACCCGGACGCGGCGAAGTACACGCCCGCACCGATCCTGTAGTCGACGAGGAAACCGCCTACCGGGGGGAGTGTTCGATGGGGGTAGCGGTATCAGCAGGGGAGAGAACAGTGTCGGTGAAGCCCGGAGGTTCGGGTCGGGTACGGGACGCTGCGCGCACGCGCACGGCCCTGTTGGATGCGGCCCAGGAGGTCTTCCTGCGTGACGGCTACGCCGCCGCGGCGACCGAGGAGATCGTCGCGGTGGCGGGAGTGACGCGCGGTGCGCTCTACCACCACTTCGCGAACAAGCGGGAGCTGTTCCGCGGGGTGGTCGAGCGCATCCAGAAGGATGCGGAGGAGACCCTCCTCCCGGAGGAGCCGGTCGGAGACCCCTGGGACGGGTTCAACCGTGCCGTGCTCGCCTCGCTCGACGCCGTCTACGATCCGGCCACCCGCCGGCTGTTGCTCATCGAGGCCCCGGCCGTGCTCGGCTGGGCGGAGGTCCGCGAGACGCACCGGCACTCGTCGCTCAAGGCCATCGAGCGGATGCTCGCGTCGCTCGATCCCGACACGCACGAGCGGTCGTCCACCCGCACGTCGGTGCTCGCGCACCTGCTCGTGGCGGCGGTGGAGGAAGCGATGCTGTACCTCGCGCACAGCGACGACCCGGTGCGGGACCGCCCGACCGTGCAGGCCGAGCTGCTGCGGCTGCTCGAGGCCGCCCGTCGTCCCGTGGTCGCCGCGGAGGCGCCGCTGTCGTGAGCAACTGCATCTTCTGCGCCATCGTCGCCGGGCGGGCCCCGGCCAGCGTGGTGCTCGACGAACCGGACGTGATCGCGTTCATGGACATCCGTCCGTTCACTCCGGGACACCTGCTGGTGATCCCGAAGCGGCACGCGTCCGGTCTCGCCGAGCTGCCACCCGAGGACGGCGCGAAGGTGTTCGCCGCGGGACAGCGCATCGCCGCCGCGTTGCGCGCGAGCGACCTGCCGATCGACGGCGTGAACATGTTCCTCGCCGACGGGGTCGCCGCCGGCCAGGAGGTCTTCCACGTCCACCTGCATCTCGTGCCCCGCCGGGCCGGGGACGGGTTCGGGATCGTCGCCCGCGCGCAGTCCCCGAACCGGACCGTGCTCGACGGCACGGCCTCCGCCCTGCGTGCCGCCGTGGAGGCGTATCGGTCGTGATGCGGTGACAGGTGCATACGTCCAGCCGATCGCACCGGTCGGCGCGTCCCTCGCGTGGTCGGCGCTGGTCGCGGTGCTGCCGCTGCTCACCATGCTGGTGCTGCTCGCGGTGTTCCGCTTCCGGTCGCACTCGGCCGCCGCGGTCGCGGTCGCGGTGGCGGTCGTCGTCGCCACCACCGTCTACGGCATGCCCGTCGGCTCCGCGCTGAGCGCCGGTGTCGAGGGTGCCGTCTTCGGTCTGTTCCCGATCATGTGGACGGTGGTCAACGCCGTCTTCGTGTATCGGCTGACCGTCGAGTCCGGGCACTTCGACGTGCTCACCCGCGCGTTCGGGCGGATATCCCCGGACCCGCGGATCCTCACGATCGTCATCGCGTTCCTGTTCGGTGCGCTGCTCGAGGCCGTCGCCGGTTTCGGCACCCCCATCGTCGTGTCGACGGTGGTGCTGATCGGAGCCGGTCTGCCGCCGGTGCGCGCGGCCGCGGCGGCGCTGCTCGCGAACTCCGTCGTCACCCCGCTGGGCGTGATGGGCACCCCGATCCTGACGATGTCGCGGGTGTCGGAGATTCCCATCGACGAGATCGGCCCGGTGGTCGCCCGCCAGGTCTGCCTGCTCGCGGTGTTCGTGCCGCTGGTGCTCGTCGCGGTGATCGACGGCAGGCGCGGTGTGCGACAGACCTGGCCGATCGCCCTGGCCGTCGGTCTGGCCTTCGGCGGCGCCCAGTTCGTGTGCGCGAGCTACCTCACCGTGGGGCTGAGCAACATCGCGGCGGCTGCCGCCGGGCTCGCCGTGCTGCTCGCGGTGCTGAAGGTGTGGCAGCCGCGCGGTGAGAGCCGGGAGCTCCCGGGCGAGCGGATCCACGACTCGCGGCGCCGCCGGGTCGAGGCCTTCGCCCCCTACGCGCTGATCGTGCTCGTCTTCCTGATCAGCCGGTTCGGCCCGGTCGCGTCGGTGCTCTCGGCGGCGAAGGTGTCGTTCGCCTGGCCGGGGGTCGACGTCACCACCGAGGACGGCCGGGTGCCCACGGCGGAGACCTTCACCTTCGATCTGCTCTCCGCGCCGGGCACGCTCGTGTTCGTCGCCGCGGTGCTGTCGACGCTGGTGCTGCGGGTCGCGGTCTCCGACGCCGCCCGCTGCTTCGTCGCCGCGGTCGTGCAGCTGCGCTGGTCGTTCGCGACGGTGACGGCGGTGCTCGCCCTGGCGTACGTGATGAACCTGTCGGGGCAGACCGGCACGATCGGCAGCTTCCTCGCCGGGGCGGGTGCCGCTTTCGCGCTGGTGTCGCCGGTGCTCGGCTGGCTCGGTGTCGTCGTCACCGGATCCAACACCGCCTCGAACGCGATGTTCGGCAGCCTGCAGGTCGCGGCGGCCCAGCAGTCGGGGCTCGATCCGACCGTGCTGGTCGCCGGGAACATGACCGGCGGCACCACCGGCACCCCTATCGCCCTGCAGAACCTGGCGCTGGTGTCGTCGGTGAAGGGATTGTCCGGCAAGGACGGTCTGCTCATGCGCCGGATCTGGCCGCTGAGCATCGCCGGGCTGGTCGTGCTGGCGCTGCTGGTGTGGTTGCAGACCACCTCGGTGCTGTCCTGGATGCTGCCCTGACACTGTCGTCCCCGGCGAATCCGTAGTGGTCTGTCACAATCCGCGGTCCGGCGGCGTGCCGCATATGCCGCATCGGTCCGGTTGATCTACGGTGAGCGGGTGGTTCGCGCACAACCGATACTGACGCCGCTCACCGAGGCGGCGATCTTCCTCGTGGTGACGGTCGACGACGGCGGGGAGGACGCGGTCCGCGACCTCCTCGCGGACCTGTCCGGGCTGCGACGCTCGGTCGGCTTCCGTATCCCCGAAGGTGGCCTGTCGGTGGTCACCGGCATCGGTTCGGCCATGTGGGACCGGCTCTTCGCCGGTCCCCGCCCCGCCGAACTCCACCCCTTCGTCCCCCTCGACGGCGGGAAGCACCAGGCACCGTCCACTCCCGGCGACCTGCTGTTCCACCTGCGGGCCTCGACGACCGACCTGTGCTTCGAACTCGCCGCCAAGATCAACGACCGGTTGCGCGGCGTCGCGACCGTCGTCGACGAGACCCACGGCTTCCGCTACTTCGACCGCCGCGACCTCCTCGGCTTCGTCGACGGCACCGAGAACCCGGAGGACGACGAGGCGGTCGACGCCGCGCTCGTCGGTGACGACGATCCCGACTTCGCCGGCGGCAGCTACGTCATCGTGCAGAAGTACCTGCACGACCTCGACTCGTGGAACTCGCTGTCGGTCGAGGAACAGGAACGGGCGGTCGGCCGGACCAAGCTCGACGACATCGAACTCGACGACGAGACGAAACCGTCCAACTCCCACGTGGCGCTGAACGTCGTCGTCGACGAGAACGGGCAGGAACGGCAGATCGTGCGCGCGAACATGCCGTTCGGCAGCTTCGGCGCCGGCGAGTTCGGCACCTACTTCATCGGCTACTCGTCGAGCCCGTCGGTGACGGAGCAGATGCTGCGCAACATGTTCATCGGCAACCCGCCGGGGAACACCGACCGCATCCTCGACTTCTCCACCGCGGTGACGGGTTCGCTGTTCTTCTGCCCGTCGCTCGAGTTCCTCGAAGATCTTCCGCCGGCGCCGGCGGACAACCCTTCCGAAGTCGGCACGGGTGTGCCTGCGCCGGACGCCGCAATCCGGCGTCCGAACTCGGACGGTTCACTCGGAATAGGTCCTCTGCGAAGGAGTTCGACACCGTGAACAAAAGGAGTTCGGCACTGTGAACAATCTGTACCGCGACCTCGCCCCCATCTCTGCCGCGGCCTGGGCCGAGATCGAGGAGGAGGCGGCCCGCACGTTCAAGCGGCACGTCGCCGGACGCACGGTCGTCGACTTCTCCGGTCCGCACGGAGCCGACTTCGCCGCGGTCGGGCTCGGCCGCACCCAGGTGATCGAGTCCCCGGCCACCGGGGTGACCGCCCGCCAGCACCGGGTCGCTCCGCTCGTCGAGCTGCGGGTGCCGTTCAGCCTGTCGCGCGAGGAACTCGACAACGTCGAACGCGGTGCCCGCGACATCGACCTCGATCCCGTGAAGGAGGCCGCGCGACAGATCGCCTTCGCCGAGGACCGTGCGATCTTCGAGGGATACGCCGCCGCCGGTATCGAGGGCATCCGGGCGTCGTCGTCGAACACCTCCCTGCAGCTGCCCGAGGATCCCCGCGACTTCCCGGAGGTCATCAGCCAGGCCCTGTCGCAGCTGCGTCTCGCCGGCGTGGGCGGGCCGTACTCGATCCTGCTCGGCGCCGACGAGTACACCAAGGTCAGCGAGACGTCCGACCACGGCTACCCGATCCGCGAGCAGTTGCGCCGCCTCATCGACGGCGACCTCATCTGGGCTCCCGCGATCGACGGTGCGTTCGTGCTCACCACCCGCGGCGGCGACTACGACCTGCAGGTCGGCCAGGACCTGTCGATCGGCTACCTCTCGCACGACGCCGAGACGGTGAACCTGTACTTCCAGGAGTCGTTCACCTTCCTCGTCTACACCGGCGAGGCGTCGGTTCCGCTGGTCTGATCGACCTGCCCGGGGCGTTCGCGCGTGCGGCGCCCCGGGGCCGCGGACGGCGTGCACAGCACCGCCGCCGCGACCACCACGATCGGCACGAGCAGCGCCGCCCGCAAACCCACCGCGTCGCCCATGAGGCCGATCACCGGCGGGCCGACGAGGAACGCGAGATAGGCCATCGCCGACGTCAGCGCGACGCGGGCCTCGGGCCGGTCGCCGGAGCGTCCCGCAGCGGACAGGGCGACAGGGACGCCCAGTGCCGTACCCAGACCCCACACCACCACGGCCGCGACAACGAGCGGGTCGCCGGTGAACCCCACGACCGCCATGCCCATCGCGGCCAGTGCCGCGCTCACCGCCAGAACCCGTGTGTGGCCGAACCGTTCGACGAGAACGGCGCCGGAGAACCGGCCGACGGTCATGGTCGCGGCGAACAGTGCGAAGACGGCCGAGCCGATCGTGTCGCCGAAACCGTGACCGTCCACCATGAGCAGTGGGAGCCAGTCGGTGGCGGTGCCTTCGGCCAGTGCAGTGGCCATGGCGACGAATCCGATGGCCCACAAGCGGGGATCGCGGGGGAGCGCGCGGCCACCGGAGGCGTGCTGCGGCCGTGAGGATCGCGCCCTGCGCCCGGTTCCCTCGGGAACTGTGCGGATCGCCCACGTCAGGACGATGCCGACGGCCGCTCCGACGAGCATCAGATGCCACAGGACCGGAAGGTTCCGGGCGGTGAGGAACATTCCCGTCAGGGCGCCGATGAGTGTGCCCAGGCTGTACCAGCCCTGGAGGGTGGGCAGGAACGATCCTCCGGTGACCCGCTCGAGAGCGGACCCTTCGATGTTGATCGCCACCTCGCACAGCCCCATCCCGATCCCGAAGAGCGCGAGTCCTGCTGCGACGGCGGGCGCCAGGCCCGCGGCCGCCGCGATGCCGACGATCGGCATGGCGACGGCCATGGCGGCGGTACTCACCGCGATGATCGGACGAGTGCCGAAGCGCGTCACCAGCCTTCCGGACAGGAGGATGCCGGTCATGGATCCGATCGACAGGCCGAGCAGGATCATGCCCATCTCCGCGATGGAGGCGCCGAGCAGATCCCGCACGGCCGGTGTGCGACTCACCCACGAGGCAATCGCCCAGCCGGGCAGGAAGAAGACGGCACACAGGCCCCGGCGGCGCAGCCGGAGCGAGGAGATGGCGGGATCCACGGGCACGGGCTTCCTTCTCTCGAGAGGGGTCAGATCATGAACGGTCCGGCGACCGAACGGATCTGGCGGGTGACGACGGTCATGGCGGCGAGGTCGGGATCGGGGGTCCCGTCGACCTCGTCGAGAATCAGGCGGATGCGTTCGAGCCGGGTGCGGTTGAGTTCCTCCCAGTCCACGATCGCCGCCTGCGGAGAGTCGTCCGACCGGATCGTGCCGACCACGTCGCGGCTGAGGTGCCGCAGCGAGCGGTACAGGTCGTCGCGAAGTGCCGAGCGGGCCAGGGACTGCCAGCGCTTCTCGCGGGGCAGGGCCGACACGCGGATCAGCCACGTGTCCACGTCCAGGTGTTCGGACAGCGCGAAGTAGATGCGACCCACCGTGGCGATGTCGTGCCGGGTCTCCTTCGCGATCTCGAAGATGTCGAGCAGACTGAACCGGTAGAGCCCTTCCGCCACACGCTGTGCGATCGACGGGTCGACCCCCGCCTCGACGTACCGTGCAACGGTGGCGCGCAAACGTTCCGCCTCGGCGCCCTGCAGCCAGTGCGCGATCTGCCCGGCTGCCTCGCCCACCATCCGGAAGCGGCCGATCGACGAGGACACCGACAGCGGTTGCGGGCGCCGTGTCAGGAACCAGCGCGACGCCCGGTCGAGCAGTCGGCGTGCCTCGGAAGCGAGTTCGTACTCGACCGCGGGGGGCAACTGGGCGTTCTCGATGTCCGCCCACAACTGCTCGAGACCGAACACCTCGGAGGTGACGACGAAGGCCCGCACGATGTCCGCAGCGTTGGCGTTGGTCTCCTCGCGCAGCCGGAAGACGAAGGTCAGACCGCCGCGCGCGAAGATGTCGTTGGTGATCTCCGTGGCGATGATCTGGTCCCGCAAGGGGAAGTCGTCGATCGGCCCGAGGGTGCGCAGTGCCTCGGGGAAGTAGGCGGCGAGCCTCGTGTCGAACCAGGTGTCGGTGAACTCCCCGGACGCGGCGAGTTCCCGCTTGAAATCGAGCTTGGCGTGTGCGAGCAGAGTGGCCAGCTCGGGGGAGGTGAGACCGCGTCCCGTTCGCGCCAGCTCGTCGAATCCCTCGGACTCCGGCAGGGATTCGAGCGTGCGGTCCAGACCGCGGCGCCGCTCCAGGTCCTCGACCATCCGTTCGTGCACGGCCAGCAGTTGCGCGGCGTTCGAACGGGCGTCACCGAGGATCCGGTTCTGTGCGCGGTTGTTCTCGAGGACCAGTTCGGCGACCTCGTCGGTGAGCCGCGCCAGGGTCTGGGCGCGCCGTTCCCCTGCGAGGTCGGATCCGCACACCGTGCTCAGCAGGACCTTGATGTTGACCTCGTGGTCCGAGCAGTCCACGCCGGCGGAATTGTCGAGGGCGTCGGTGTTGATCCTGCCGCCGGCCCGGGCGAACTCGATCCGTCCGAGCGGTGTGAAGCCGAGATTGCCGCCCTCGCCGACGACCCGGGCGCGTATCTGATCGGCGTCGACCCGCACGGCGTCGTTGGCCTTGTCGCCGACCTCGGCGTGGGTCTCGCTGCTGCTCTTGACGTAGGTGCCGATGCCGCCGTTCCACAGCACGTCCACGGGGGCGCGCAGCACGGCGCCGACCAGTTCGTGCGGGGACAGTCGCTCGACCTGCGGGTCCAGTCCGAGTGCCTCGGCGACCTGCAGGGTGACCGGGATCGACTTCGCGGTCCGCTCGAACACGCCTCCGCCCGCGCTGATCAGTGTGCGATCGTAGTCGTTCCACGACGAGCGCGGCAGTTCGAACAGCCGCTGCCGTTCGCGGTAGGAGGCCTCGGGGTCCGGGTCGGGGTCCAGGAAGACGTGCCGGTGGTCGAATGCCGCGACCAGTCGGATGTTGCGGCTGAGCAGCATGCCGTTGCCGAAGACGTCGCCGCTCATATCGCCGATGCCCACCACGGTGAACGTCGAGCGGTCGGGATCGATACCGGCTTCGGCCAGGTGCCGGGTCACGCTCACCCAGGCGCCGCGGGCGGTGATGCCCATCGCCTTGTGGTCGTAACCCACCGACCCGCCGGAGGCGAAGGCGTCGCCGAGCCAGAAACCGTAGTCGGCGGCGACGTCGTTGGCGGTGTCCGAGAAGCTCGCGGTGCCCTTGTCGGCGGCGACGACGAGATAGGGGTCCTCCCCGTCCCGGCACACCACGGCGTCGGGGTGCACGGCGTCGCCGCGGCCGGTGCGGTTGTCGGTGATGTCGAGCAGGCCGGAGATGAACTGCCGGTAGCCGGCCTCACCCGAGATCGCCGTGTTCTTGACGACGAATCCGCCCTTCGCGCCGGTGGGGACGATGACGGCGTTCTTGACGGCCTGCGCCTTGGCGAGTCCGAGGATCTCGGTGCGGAAGTCGTCGAAGCGGTCCGACCAGCGGATACCGCCGCGAGCGACCGCGCCGAACCGCAGGTGCACCCCCTCGACGTCGGGGGAGTACACGAAGATCTCGTGCTGCGGCCGCGGTTCGGGCAGAACCGGGATGTCCTGGGAACGCAGCTTGAACGACAACTGGGGCCGCTCGGAGCCGAGCGCGCCGGGACGGTGGAAGTTGGTGCGGTCGGTCGCCTCGATCGCGTCGAGATACGCCCGGAAGATGCGATCGGCGTCGAGTCCTTCGACCTCGTCGACGAGTTCCCGTACGACACGGCGACGTTCGTCGACCAGGGCAGGCCGGTCGTCGGAGAGGGTGGGATCGAAGTGGGCGTGGAAGAGTGCGACGAGCGCGGCCGCGATGTCCGGATGCGACGTGAGCACCGTCTCGATCCGCTTGCGTCCGTAGGGAAGTGTGCTCTGCCGCAGGAACTGCGCGTAGGCGCGCAGGATCACCACCTCGCGCCAGCTCAGCCCGGCGGTGAGGACGAGGACCGCGAAGCCGTCGGATTCGGCGCGTCCGGACCACATCGCACGGAAGGTCTCGACCACGGCGCCGGGGTCGAGATCGTTTCGGGCCGCTGCGGCGAGCGGCCCGCGGGCGACGACGAAACCGGAGAGATGGCAGAGCAATCCGTCCGGTCGCTGCACCACCGTGTGCTGGTGGTCCACGGGTTCGAGGTCGAGGCTGCGGAGGCGGTGCAGGACCCGTTCGAGGGAGACGTCCGCGCCACCGCTGTACAGGGTGAACCGGAGACGGTCGCCGTCACTGTCGAGATGGACGTCGAGAGCGCCCGAGGTGAGCTTCTGGAGGATCGACACTTCGGGGATCGGACACCGGACCCGGTGTTCCACATATCCGTCCGGTAGCGAAACCGGCTGGGTGTGCAGGGTGGTGGTCATGAGGACTCTCCATCGAGCTCGTGGTGGGCGGGGGAAGGGCAGGGGTGAACGGGGGCGGATCGACAGAGGTCCCCGCAGGCGCCGTTGCCTGCGGGGACCGGATTGATCATGTGATCGGGTGTGTCAGGACCGGACGTGCTCGTCCGCGACGTCCAGGGCGCGGTCGAGGATCTCGAGGCCCTCGCGGACCTCGTCGTCGCTGACGTTGCAGGGCGGCACCGCGTGGATGCGGTTGAAGTTCGCGAACGGCAGCAGACCGCCTGCCTTGCACGCGGCGATGACCGCGTTCATCGCCGGGCTCGACCCGCCGTAGGGAGCCAGCGGCTCCTTGGTGGCGCGGTCGGCGACCAGCTCGATCGCCCAGAACACACC
>Ga0182741_1005312_pt1 | contig 12065 bp, 6 predicted proteins | sample eDN5th37CBELigOP_FD_128874 | JGI IMG/M metagenome (GOLD analysis project Ga0182741, IMG submission 128874) | Enriched Organic Plus compost microbial communities from Emeryville, California, USA - eDNA 5th pass 37_C BE-Lig OP (version 2) (version 2) ...
GAACGGCTTCAGACTGGAAGTAGCGTTTCAGTGTGGGACAAAAAAGGTGAATTTCGGGGGATACAGTGAGGTAACAGCGGATGCATAGGGTGCAAAGGTAATGCATATCCAACAAGGTACATAAGCCGCAGAGACCTGTGGTGCCGGATCTGAGGATGTCACAAATCAAACAACGAGCACTAGTAGAAAAAGAGCTTGCCGTACATTGTTTACAACATTGAAAAGTGAAAGCGTAGCTGGTGCGTTCCTAAGAAACTAGTAACAATCAATTGAGAACAACTTGTAGTATTCAGTGATCACATTCTTACACTCGAACAACCATGACCAAGGCGAAGAAGACCCGACAGTTCGCCGTCATGAAGAGGCGAATCAAGGAAAATGACCCACGGCTGCAGATCAAGATGACCGCCCAAGAGCGCAACCGGCAAATCAAGAAAGAGGCTGATAAGCGCTACCGAAATCCCCAGCTTGTAGCGAAGGAGGAGGAGAAGAAGGCCAAGAAATTCGAAGGAACAATCATTCACCGAGTCGAGAAAACACCCTCGCATCTGTGGTTCTCGTACAACACCGCGCTTGGCCCGCCGTACCGCATCCTGATCGATACTAACTTCATCAATTTCTCGATTCAGAACAAGCTCGATGTATTCACCTCGATGATGGACTGCTTGCTCGCGAAATGTATCCCCATTATCACGGACTGCGTCATTGCCGAACTCGAGAAGCTCGGTACCAAGTACCGCGTGGCACTGCGTATCGCGAAGGACCCCCGATTTGAGCGCTATCCATGCTCGCACAAGGGCACATATGCTGATGACTGCATCGTGAACCGTGTTAAGGCGCACCGGTGCTACATCGTGGCGACATGCGATAAGGATCTTAAGCGACGATTGCGCAAGATTCCCGGTGTGCCTATCATGTACATTCACCAGCATCGCTACTCCATTGAGCGCTTCCCAGACGCCAACAACGCGCCAGATCACTAAATGTGGCGCGGATGTGGCTCTGTATGACCTTGCTTTACACTCCAGGACGGGTCCGGAGGATGTAATCGGCGATAGTATACCCTGTACAGTTACGTGGTATGATATTCCATATTCTCACTTATTGTGATCCCCAGTCGAAATTCTTGTGCAGTAATACCTTAGTTCACTTGCCCACATGTGCTATTATTCACTAATCTACCATACAATACCTTTATGTATTCATTAACCAACAGTAGTGCTATGTACATCGGATCCCCAGGACCTTTAGTCATCGTCGCTCTCCTCTGCCATCCAGCTTGCGGACCATTGCTTTTTCGATGTTGGTCGGCGACGCACACCCACAAACGCATCAATATCACCGAATTCACTCAACGCCTTCGCTGCCTTTTGAACTCGTTTCTTCTGCATTTCTTCCGCCGAGCCCAGCTTCTCAACATTGTTGGCCTCGAACTTGCGTGAAGCCATCTTGTTCCAAATGTTCACCCTGGCACTTTCATTGTCCAGTGTTACGCTTGCAGCCTTGAATTCTGCGAAGTCGTCATCATCATCGTCGTCGTCATCAAACCGTTTCAATCGCTGCGCTTCAAGCCCCACTGGCTCTGCAGGCACGACCTCAAAGTCATCAGATTCCTGCAGGTCGTTGGACGCACGGTTATCCGCAGAAGAGTATTTCTTCTGAAGCTGCTGGCGCTGCACAGCAGCAGCCGCAGCTTCCAGAAGCTTCAGCGCTTGTTGCTCTCTGCCTCTGCCGCCACCCTTCACCTCGCCGTCTCCGAAGAATTCATCATCGTCCGCAAAGCGATCCGCGAATCCAATATGCTGCTCGCGAACTGGATGTGGGAGGGTGATAGGTTTGCTCAATGTGTCTGACAGAGAAGATGCATGACCGCTTGCAGTCTTCTTTGGGGTAGCCGTAGCGGTGGTAACCTGCAATGAACTTGCGATTTCAGTTGGAGATGTCTTGGGCTTAGTCTGGGCTTTGGCGTCGTCGGCTTTCGTCGGCTTGCTGCTCTCTTTCGGCTTTGCTGATGTGACTTTGATGGCAGAAGTAGATGCTGTTGGGTTATCTTTCTTATCATCCGGCTTTGAGACTTTCGTCGGCTTGGCTACGACTCCCTGATTCGACATCTGTTTTCCCGCTGTAGGTAGGGGGTCAGTTTGAGTTCCTCCGCGTGATTCTGCTGCGTCAGCGCGCTTCTGTCGCTCACGGACAGGCTGCTCAACCACCCTCTCATCTTTCCCGCCTTTCTCGCTGGCAGATATACTTGCAGTCGTCGATCGTGCAGGTGTGGTGATCTCATGCTGTTGCGCTTCAGGTTCGGCTTTGGGAGCGGCCGACGAGGCCACAGACTTATTCTCTGTGTCCTGCAGTTGCTTTGCTTTGGGAGAAAACTGAACTGGTAACTCTGACGATGCATGCATCGAACTTGCGACAGTCGGCAATTCTGAATCGCTCAATTCTGCATCCGGGAAATCGAAGGCATCAACATCATTTCGATCTTCAGTTTCAATGCCCATGTCGTCTAAGACTGAGATCTCATCTTGCTCATCACTCTCATCTTGGGAATTACTCTGCGCCTCAGCCTCCACTTCGTCTTCCAGGTATTTGTTGGACTGACGCTTACTCGCCTGCTCCATACTATCAGCTTTGAGCGCCGTCTTCTCCTGTGCTTTAGCCTTCCATGGCTCGTCTTCTTCATCTGAATCCCACTTGCTCGTTGGTGCGGTCGCAGCGGGAGTCCAACTACTAGAGTCGTCGAAGGAGTATATAGCCTCGCCTTCGGCGAGGGGGAAATCATATTCGGCTCCAATTGTGTTTTTGATGCGTTTGATTGTATACACGCGCCCACGACGAATCAGTTCTTTCGTGATGAATGTGAAAATGCGAGCATTGCCTCCGGGCTGCAACGCGACTTGATTGAATTCTGCAGTGCCAGGTTTTGGCATTTTCTTGCGCTTCTCCGCAAGGAAAGACTTGCTCTTGAATCCCATTTGCTCGCTTCTGCGTGCCTCAGCAGTGAGGGCGTCAGGACATCGAGCGCCGAAGGGATAGACACGAGGAGGCTTCGGAGGGGGTGGGAGGCGAGCATATAGTGAGCTGCGATTGGCATGTGTTTTCGTTGAACTTTCATCTTCCTCCTCAGGGTTCGAATGGGGATCGGAGTCTGATTCGTCGTCACCTGAATGCAGATAAGCTTCTGGCTCCGGTCGAGGATAGTGGAGGTGCCAGTTCTTGTGCAGGACAGCGTCATCTGTTGCGGTTATCTCTCTGTGGCATCGGTAAACCTTGTGATTGGGGCCGTTTCTAGGGAGCTCAATACATATTGGAACAATGGGAAGCTTCACTCGGAAAGTTGTGCGATCCCACACTTGCTCGGTGTCTTGAGTGACCTTTCCGTCTGCACTCACTCCGATTTCAGCAGATGGCTGAGGTGCTGCTGCGAGAATCTCGCGCTCCTCCTCGAACTGTTGGAGGCGGCTCTTCTTCGCAAGATCCAGATGCAACACGTGTCCACGCCATTTGGTGCCGTTGAACGAGCTTAGGCACCGCTTCAGTATGGGCTCTGTGGTCGTGATGGAGAAGAACGCCAGGCTGCGACATGCGCGGTTGGACTCTAGATACGTTGGAGAAGTGAAGCAAGCAGGGGGGGGGGCATGGAGAAAGTGGGTAAGTGGTCGAACATGTCATATCCAGCCTGCACCCTGAGTATCATGGCTCCCTCGTCGAGAGCGGCGCTGTGTATTCAAAAGTTCATCAGCGAGAGGAATGCAGCTGTGTAGGTTAAAGCAATGGGTGACGTGAGTGACCTGCGATACGCTCGATAGAGTTTACTTACCCTCTATGCGGCCTTCTGCGCGTAAAAGTGGGTCGCCCCGCGCAATATAGACGTCGCTTATGCTGCCGAAAGACTTGAAGCGCGACGCAATATCACCTTCCGTAGTCTCAGGTGGGATACCGACGATCCGCACGCGGTAGGACCGAGTGTCAGATGGGGCTTCCATGGTATTGTAAACCGGTTTAACTAGGCTTTATATCTCACCGCGCTCACTACTGCCCGAATTTTGAACCTATACTAGTGAGTCAAACTGCGATTGAATTCTCGGTCCGACCCCGGTTTCAGTGTCGCGACGAGGGCCACCCACAGCATATCACATTGGGAATGCGCACACACCTTCGCGGGATGATGAAAAACTTATTCCAGTCGTTTTATGCTAAATAACCTGCAATAAACCTCTGTTTGTCCCGATAAAAGAGGGGAGAGACCGTATCCAACAGCCGTTTGTGGCATGATCCTAGCCTGCGGTTGGGTGCCAGTGGGCCAGAGTGCTGCAGCAACTGCCCGAATGCATGCGGATACTGTGCAAGGCGGGTGGTCGCGCGGCAATGCATCTTGCGCACTGCAAAGCCTGTCAGAGGAGGCGAAAACCGAACTCTGAGACTACATTGCGGAGGAAGTTGAATCAGCGTATAGCCTGCGTTGGTGCTGAAAACAAATTTGACGACACGACAGGAGTCTCATTGCGACGCAAGACTATACCAAATCTATCCATCCACAGCACAGCCGCACGCAACATATCGCATCCCAAGCCTTGCGAAGCGAGAAACCCCTGAGCAAGTCCGAAGAGCAGCGCGCGGATAGGGAAGGTGGTGAAGACTCGGCATATTTGGACAGATTCGACGCTAGGATACACTCGCCCGTGCTGATTTCGACGATAGGTGGCAACATGACAACCGACAAGCACGAAAAGAAGGACAAGAAGGACAAGAAGGAGAGGAAAGAGAAGGATAGGCAAAAGCTGCCCGAGGCCGGTTCACACGTGGAGGATGAATCTCCCACGTTACCTCGGCAGACATCACAGGCTCCCTTGTCTACGTCTTCCAAGCATACCGAGGCTGCCGCGAAACCTTCAGGAAATGAGGAATGTGTAGAAGTTGAGACTGTGAAGACGGGTAAGGAAGAAAAGAAGGAGAAGAAGGAGAAGAAAGAGAAGAAAGAGAAGAAAGAGAAGAAAGAGAAAAAAGAGAAAAAAGAGAAGAAGGAGAAACCAGCTGAGCAGGAAGATGAACTCACACAATCACTTGTTGGTATCAAACGGACCGCCAGCGAGGTCTCGGCAGGATCGAAAGAGTCAATATCGAAAGACGACTCAACATCGGTCAGCTCAGCGGCAGCAACAACGGCTAAGCGTGTCCAATTCGCTGCGCCTAGTACAGAAAGCTCTCCGCATTCTTCACAAGGAGCCGCTGGGGGTGGGTTCCAGTTCGACTTCGATCTTGGTGAGGACTCTGAGGACTCCGATACTGCGCAAGAGGGTAGCAGCTCAACTACGGAGACTAGTACCAAGACAGTGTCCAGTGAACGGCAGCAGCAACAGAACAGGGCATCTTCGGAACAATCAGCGAAAGCTTCGGCAAAGAGTGCTACGGATATGAACAATCCAAGGTTGCGCAGCATGTTCTCCACAATCAGAGACCGTGATATCATTGTGGAGGACCTGATGTCTCAGAGCACTCACTTTCGAGGGTTCATGAAGGATATCACGGAAAATGCCCAGAAACGGATCAAGAAGGCTCGTGTAGATGTTAAAGATCTGATTGTTCCAGAGACAGAGGCTCAGACCGTACCTGCTGCACCCACCGCGCCAGCGGCCCCAGCGAAGCCACATGTGTTTATGTTCGATGACTCCTTGCTCAACGCGAATTTGGAAAGCACAACGGAGACGGAGCACAAAGATGACAGTGAGAGCGACGACGATGAAGAAGACAGTGATGAAGGCCCCGCATCACAATCGAATGGCTCCAAGGGTGTCGTCGTCGCACACGCAGGCATCTACAGAGGGCATGGCAAGATTGTTGTCAGAACGAACGTCTTCAGCACGCAGTTCAAGGCTGGTACAGCCACGAAGCTGACCCCTAACTCGGAGGCAGAAGGAAATGATACAGCTGCAAGAATCGTCCTTCAGAGCGAAGCAACGGTAGCCACGTTGGCTCCTGTTGACGAGAAGGCCCAAAAGAAGGCAGCTAAGCTTGAGCGTTTAAAGAAGCTCCAAATGGCGCACCAGGCTGCCCAAAAGAACATCGAATTGGATCTCTCAGCGATCGCTCCTGTGCGTGATAAGGAGACTGCAGTCCGACACTGGCAAAAGCGTCGGGAGGACGTTCAAGAGCATATCAAGAAGGTAGTTAAAAATGCGGTGCGGGATCACCACAAGAAGGAAGAACGAGCTCGTAACCCATCCGAGAAGATGCGTAAGCTAGAGCGGTTAGAAAGACAGATTGAGGGTTAAGTCCGACATTACAGTCGGATAGCGTTATAATAAAACTTGGTCAAACAAGCAACATTTGTATTCCTTAACCATGTACGCTGTGGATGCATGAGCCTACTGTACATATGGAACTAGAATAGTGGCAACATGCTACTGGTGTTGTTGTTGCTGCTGCTGCTGCTGCTGAGTCAAACTTAGATACCATGCACTCGATTCTTAGCTGCCTCCTTGGCACGCCGTTGTGCACGATATTGGATGACCTTGGTTTCCCAGCCATTGCTGCGATCAATCCCATCCCAGCGATATCCTGGCTTAATGCCGAATCGATTAGGAAACGCAACACCCTGATAAACTGGTCGAGGTTTGCGAATGATCACACCTTGTTTGCGCAGCTCGGCCTCGCGCTTCAACTCCTCCTCCTTGCGCTTTGCCTCTTCTTCCTGTGCATGTCTCTGTTTCTCTGCGAGTCGCTCCTGCCTTCGTTTCTCTTTTTCCTCATACTTTCGGAGAAGTCGCTGATATTCCTCTTGACCCTTGGCCCTGGCCTTCTCGAGTTTGCGAATCATTCGCTCGGACTTCTTCTCCTCCTTCTTGTCGCGCTTCTCCTTCTCCTTCTCTTCTTTACGCTTGCGCTTCAGTCGTCGCATCTCATCCAGAGGATCTTCCCACTCGAGCTGGCGATCAGTGCCTCGCTCTGCACGGCCAGTGCCATCGACGTACTCTCCACCATGCATCCGCTGGAGTTCTTCTAGCTCGCGCTGGATCTTCAGAATTTCGTCTCGCCTTGTCGGGTCCTGAACCTTTTCGAGCGCAGCTTGGAGAGTTGCAACGGTTCCACCGATACGCTGAGTCAGGCCAACACCCCAAGTCAGTGCTGTTTGGTCTGCATTGCGTTCTTGCTTTTTCTTCTCCAGTTGTGCCTTCATTTCTTCAAGCTCCTGTCCCGTCAGGCGGCGACCAGTAGCTCGGTCACGGAAAACAGCCCGATCCTTGTCTTGGTTCGAATTACTCCCATCGTCTCGCTTGCCCTGCTCTTCTCGTCGCATAACTGCCTCGAGCTCTGCCGCTCGACGCTCTTGCAGTGATCTCGTATATGCAGCGTACTCGCTTCCGCTAAGAACCCCAGTGGGAAGAGGAGGTTCTTCAAACGCTGAGGAAGCGGAAGTCGAAGCCCGATGTGATGCCAACGGGGATGGGGACCTTGAACGTGACCGTGACCTTGACCGTGACCGTGACCGTGACCGTGACCGTGACCGTGACCGGACCCGGGCGAGCCTAGCTTCTCGCTCTCTCAAAAGCGTTCGACCTCTGGGTGGTGTTCTGGACCTGGATCTGGATCGCGTTCTAGAGCGCGATCTAGACCGCGAGTATCGACGCCTGTCTCTAGCTTGGTGCCGCGTGGTTGTAGGTGACCTGCTTCGGCTTCTGCTCTTGCTTCTATCTGAATACTTGGTGCGAGAAGTCCATTCTACCTCAGAGTCGCTTGTATCAGAAGACGAGGAGTCGTGTCGGCGCCTGCCACCCGAAGACATATTCTCTACCGTTTCACGTAATACCGCGGGAGGTCGTCTCCTATTTGGTTAGATGAAGCGAGAGACGTGCCACTCGCGAGATATCCAATGGCAACCGTTGTTCGTGGGAATCCTTAATGGCGCTCTATCCGTCCTGGCCCGCATTTGGACGAACCCTCAGTTGTTCGAAAAATGTAGCTCTATTCTGGGCATCAAATTCGCATGAGTGAGTTCATACTGGACCGTATACATATCACATATGCGCTAAGACTATTTTGTGTTATCGACTCCGCGTTGTGTTTTTCTGAGCGAGGTCCAGAAACAGCAGATAATATGTGTTACGGGGGTTACGAACTTGTTTCCGAAACTTTGGAGTCAAGCGCTGGATTGACTTATAGCTGGCATGTAACCTCGTGCGGAGTGTGCGATTGAGATCCTCGTGCGTGGGCCACCGGGATGTTCTTCTCTCACTTTCCAAATAATCTGCTGTGCCTCACAAAAAGTTCATTTTTTCGAACCGGCCGTTTGGGCCCTGGGGCCCTCACACGAGATATTGCGTGACGTCATCACATGCGGTGATGGGACGCATCACACTCACTCACCATGACCCGTTTGACCTCTCCACACATGCCACCCCCTCCTAAAGCCAACAGCGATTCTTTGCTGGATGTCCGCAGCCCAGGTCCTGAACAAAAAGGGCGGACTCCGACGCAATGCCAAGACTGTGCAAGTTACTTCGGGCAAACCGAGCCCAAACGATCCCACAGATGAGACTCCAGACACACACAAGGAGGTTCTTCCCGCTGTCTCCGGCACGAGGTCGCTTCGCACACTTGTTTGGACACTCGTTGCTCTAGTCTTTGTTGGATGTGTTCTGTACATCTGGCGTATGAGCACCAGCATCCCCAATCCTTCTGCTTCGTCGCTTCCAATGGGCAGCATTCACAGCAGTAGCCCCACCATCCAAGCTTCAGAAGCGCAACTCAAGGCGACTGCGGCAACCAACGGCTCGAACAAGCAAGGGCATGAGGATGTCGCCATCTCCTTGGACAAACCTGATGCTGCGCAGGATGATGCCCTCTTCGCGGATCTGCCCGAAAATGCGTACATCTCGCTTGACCCTCATAATGTGAACGTGGAAAAAGTGTTCCCGACCAATTACAGTCTGTTTAACGTCCAGCCCCCCAAGGTCACCCTGCAGGCGACCCTCTCGCGCCCAAACTTTCCTTGGCGTGGAGCATCAGGTTTTGCCGCTACCCTGCTCGATTTGAATCGGCTCCCAGCTAGTGCTGTACCCATTCATATCGCGAAGCTCCACAACTGGGCCTTCCATGGATGGCTGCAAAATCTGCAGGCTCAACGTCTTGATCCCGCAGGTGGATACACTGTCATCCACTTCGATACTCATAGTGATATGTTTGGTACAGGAATTCATGGTGGATCTATACGAGCTTCGGGAGTGAGTCGCATCGCGCGTTCTGACAAGTTCGTCCCGACACCCGGACTGAACACACCTAGCAACGCCGATTCGCCAAACCACGTACCAGGTCTCGCCATCCCATCCCTCTCCCAGGATGCATATCTCGTGGCGAAGGCAGCTGTCGAAGGTGCATCTTCATTCGATTCACTGAGTGAACCGATTGCCGCCAACAAGCTCACGTATATCCAGATTACTCAGATGACGCGATTGTTGACAATTGCGAATTACATCCCGGCTGGCATTTTCTTAGGATCCGATGTAAACTACAACCTGACTACTCCTGACGGCACCACCAAGGAATCCAAGTCAGGACATTTTATTGACCATGTCATCTGGGTCCGGCCTGAGGTCGATTCTGAGCTCAATAACCCGGCTGAGCATGGCGACTGGAACATCACCATCGGTTTCATGCACTTGCTCGAGCGTGACGTGCCAATGGATCACCCTCGCTATGGTCTACCTAGGAATGTCACCCTTGCGCAGTTTTTATCGAGCCAACTTGTTGATGGTGAGATGATGTCGGGCATGTCAGGGATTGTTGCCGTCCTAAACAAAACAGAGGATCCTTTTGCTGGGAATGAGTGGCGACCTGCGTTCAGAATCAACGAGTATGTCTCCAAAGTAGCGTACCGTTACGACGGCCTGGTCTGCTGCACTGCCCGTGGAATCATTGATGCTGCGTTTTGCAATAGCTTTGAAGAGCCACGAAATGCGTTCTTTAACGAAAGCAACCGCGGGATCGATGGTAGAATCAGTTCTGGTGGCAATCCAGTCGGCAGCCGGCGACCCATATTTGGACTAGACGCTTTGAAATCAGATGAAGAACTCGAGGCGGAGCGAATTGCCGCTATGGATCCCCAAAGCAGTCTGGCCCAGGCCGCAAAGGATGAGAAGTCCTCATATTTGCAGCAAGTGGGAGCGACCTCTGAAGAACCGAACACGACGCCCTTTACGTTTTCCCCTTGGTCGTCCTATCTGGAAGGCCTCGCTCAGCCACAGCGCAAAACGCGCCTTCCTGTGTACCCTACCCGAACCTTCCGCCTGACTGTCGTAAATCCTCGCCAGTTTATTCGAATGGTTGATCCTGATAATGCCTATGTAAAGGTCATGGATGAGCACGCTAATATGGCTTTCTTATCACATCAAGAACGCGAAGATCCGGCAAAAATTCGAGAGGTTAAGGAGCGTACTAGGCGTGAACAAGAGAAACTTGCCCTATCACCCTCACTACCGCGATTGACCCTCAAACCAGGTTCTGTGCTCCTTGATATCGACTTAGACTATTTCGCGTCAACCAGTGAAGTCCATGGAATGGCCATTGCTGAAGGTATTGATGATGATAGCGTCAGCTTCGCAGCGGAGACGGTGCGAGCTTGCTGCGGACACCGCACCCGCTTTAGTAGCCGCAACTCAGGCTGCTGTGCTTATTTACCCCACCGCGCGAAGTACGTCCGTTCGCTCTTGGCCGAGCTCCTGGGGAGAACCCTTCCAAGGCACCGCGAATTCCGAGCGCTCCTGCGTGAGTTTGTAGATCTGACCAACACCTGGTCAGAAGAGCTGCTCAATCGATCTGCGGACAAGAATAAGCTATCACCAGACCATCTGCAGGTACCACTACAATGCCCTGAACTGGACTCACTGACCCAGAACGTTACTTCCAAGTTCTCCAAGTATTTGACAAACGAGATGGACAGAATGTTTTTATGGACAGTGTTCCGCCCGTCTGACGGTGAGGTCCTCAGCCTAGAACCGACATACGATTCACCTATCCAGCGCAAGCTTGCCTCGGTTGAGAGCGAACTTGCCTCCTATGTCCACGCCTATCAGTCTGGCGATCTCGATGAAGAAGATGATGATTACGAATCTGAAGAGGACTCACATGGGTCTGAGTACCAATATGATGACGACCGGGAGCATCCTCGTCGTCGCAAGATGTTATCAGTAGAAACACATCATGATATCCCTCATCCTGTACAATCGCGTTTAAAGTTGGAGCAACATTTGCATGCCGACTCTAGCGAAACGGAAACAAGTCAGCCACCCTTCAACGCTCGTATTATAGCAGCAAATACTACTTCCGTGAACAAGCCTCGTAGGTACAAATATTCCTTAAGTGAGCGTCGCCGTCGAACTCGAGAACGCGTCCGTTCGATTCTTAAGGAATTCGAATTGGTTCGCACCCTTCACAAAGAGGCAGGCAGTAAAACAGAAGGGACTGACACGAATATGCGGCTCACCCCACCGAAGTCTGTGGTGGAATCAGTCGCTGCCGCACCGGAAACTCCAGAATCCCTGTCATTATCAGCCCAGAGCGCTGATATGTTCGGAACAGGTCCTTCTCCACTCGGTCGCAAGCCTCTAGCTTTCGATACCGCATTGACTAAACCAGCCTTTGAATATGTATTCCGGTCTATTAGCAAGAATGCCACTGAATCATCAGCTACCACACGGCGTGTGTATCGCCGCAGACATCATGGACATTCAAGCAAGCGAAACTCCAATAGGAAGCGCGCTCCAAATGTCAAGAGTCTAGCTGCGAGACTATCCGAGGTCGACGCAGACACCTCACAAGAGAGGACACGATTTAACCCTGAGATAACGGAGCAGTTTAGCGAAGAAGAAACATATCGCGAGGATGCAGAAAACGCGGACGTGTTCTGCCGTATTGTAGAGTACTCCGAACACCTCCCCACTACGTTCCCCTTGCCCAACAGCCGCGGGGAGGTGAGCCGAATTACCGGTCGACGCTACTACGCGACATACGCCACGCAATACCTACTTCGTGCCACCCGTGGTCTGCGCGAAGCGCTCAAATTCATTGCC